>Ga0307380_10013367_pt1 | contig 10153 bp, 8 predicted proteins | sample UN3MG_FD_202239 | JGI IMG/M metagenome (GOLD analysis project Ga0307380, IMG submission 202239) | Soil microbial communities from Risofladan, Vaasa, Finland - UN-3 | ecosystem: Environmental > Terrestrial > Soil > Coastal area > Acid sulfate soil | place: Finland: Risofladan, Vaasa | collected...
AGCCTGATTCAGGCTGCGAAGGATAGTGCAAGAGGCTTTAGGTCTACTAAAAATTTTATTATTACTATTTATCTTAGGACAGGAAAACTTGAATTCAACTTACCCACATGAAACAGCGAAGAGCCATTTCTAACATCATCTAATGCTTGAGCGGCTTCTTCCAACCAACCTTCAGGCAATCGAATCTTCTTGATGTCGATGTATCTCATGTAGATTGGTCCTTTTCAGCTTTGATCTTACGTAGTATCTGAGCTGCTAGTAGTCGTCGTTTATCCATTTGATCCTTGGTCAAAACAGGCTCCCTTAATTTTTCTTCCGCCTTAATTTCGGTCATAGCTCGAACAAACGGCTCATAAAGAGGATCTCTAACAGATTTTGTAAAATCAAATTGGTCCAACTCTTTATTTAAATCTGATAATCTTTTTAATTCTTCGGCAGTCAAATTCTCTCTTAATGCCAATTCGCGCTTTTCATTGAGCAATGATTGTATCGTAGGATTAATAATAGAATTTAGTTTAAATATGTCGCTGGTGAGAATTTCTGGATACCCCATTTTTATTGGATCATTTTCTGGATGTTCTGCCACAAATTGATTCGCCATTTCATCAAATCTAAGAATTACGACCTGAGATCGAGTTAGACTAGAGATGACTAATGGGTCATGAGTTGTCATAATTATCTGGCTGGTCTCTTGTTCTCCTACAACACCATTTAGAATTTCTAAATAGCTTACGCTCCATGCTGGATTTAAATGCGTATCTGGTTCATCTAATAGAAATATGGATTCTTCTTCTTTTGTAAACCGCAATAATCCGAGAACCATCAGCAACTGCTGTTCACCTTCACTTAATTCAGAAAAAGTCAAGGATCCATCCCTGTTTCTAACCTTAACACGAATCCGTACTTCGCTAATGAGTTTCGAGATATAGGTACTCTCAAGCGCTTTGAAGAATTCTTGAGGATTTGCATATTGATGAGATAGCTCCTCCAAAGATTTTATATTTGATATATATAAATATAAATGCCCTAATTTAGATCTTCTCCTAAAATCAATATGAATCTCTTGCTCTATTTTTAGTGGTGCAAGCGAAAGGTCATATAATTTACTTAAAAGTTGTTGAACTGATCCTCTAGCATTCCAAAATCGTTCATCGCCAACCTTGCTGTTCCAAGGTGGCTCCTTAATTACAAAGAGTGCCGAGTCTAAACCCTCAATCCCAAGATATTCTTTTAGAAATTTGGTTATATATTCGTCTTTTTCATAAAAAAATGCAAGTAGGGCAAATTGACTATGGATATGTCTGGCATAAAGTAAAGGTCTTAAAGGCTTTTTGCTGAATTCATCTGAATCTTTTCCTATCAAATATTTATAAAATTTTTTTTGATGAGCTTCAAAAAGCATTTCCATGCGGCTACTTTGACCGGAATAATAACCAAATACATAATTAGGTAAATATAGTTCTCTTTTTTGTTCATTAAATTTTTTATGAGTTATTTTTGAATCATTTACTTTGATATTAATTATATTGCCTTTTCTCCTCGGATCAGCATCGATACTTACCTTATTCCCTCTGCATTTATATTCAATTTGGTACTTAAATGATGGATGGAAATCGAGATCAAGATCGCGGAAAATCAAAATAAGCGCTTCTAATATGTTGGATTTTCCAGTACCATTCTGGCCGACTAAAACTGTGGTAAATGATCCCTCATCAAAGTCAACCAAAAAATTATTCAGATTTTTATAATCTTCAATTATAAGCTTATGTATTCTCATTACTTATCACTTTCAAGTATATATCTGCCTGATTCAGACGGATTTCCTCGATTCGAGATTTAATAAATATTTCCTCTCTTAGCTCTTCATAAAATTCATCTATAGACTCTATGCTTTGACCGGATTGATCAAAAAGCTCTTTTGGAGTCAGTTTTTCATCAGTGCTCGCCAGCACGTCGTATAAGCTGCGCCTTGTTTTAGACATAGTAATCCTTTTCGTCTTTGGTTTGTTTTTAGAGCTATTTAATTTTAGTCTATTCTCCATAATTTGTGTTAGGATTGTGCTTGCTGGTCCATCGTTAGGATTTTGGGAAACTAGCATGCCCTTAAATGCACTCTTGAGAATAGACTGCCGAAGATGGTGAGAATCTCTAATAATTTTATCAATATCTTTATCAACTTCGTCTAATATTGATAATCTAGAATATATTTCTCGCACGATAACTTGTTGCTCCAATAGTGGAGGCAAGGGAAACATTAGCGTCCTAATTTTGCCCTGAAATATATTAGCTTGGGCTGTTTGAGTTTTTTTTTCGTTGATTTGACCCTGCAATAAGGGGGATCTTATTGCGTAAGATAGATAATTACCCATATTCATAAGCGGTTTCAATATAGCGACACTTCTAACAAGAGCAAATTCAAGATTCTCCGGCGCGACACAAGAACGCCCCACACTACCCGAACAAGACATCAAAACATCCCCTGGCTCGATAATAAGCCTTTGTTTTAATTTTTCGTAAATATTATTGGGAACAAAATCAACATCTTCTAGTGATAAATAGCCATCCTGAATATTTCTAGCCGATAACAATAAAATTCCCGATTTTGATCTCTCGGGTGTAATATGTTCGCCATCAGTAATAGTAGTTGTGCATTGCTCGGCGCTTGCCCAGCACCATGATTTTGGGAACTTTGTAAATTCTGGGGTCATAATTAAGATAGGATCTTTATATTTTTGTGTCTGATTTTTTAAAGTTTTTCTTCCAGATCCAGAACCTGTAAATTTCTCTAGCTGCTTCTTTTCCCATCGTTCTCTTCTTTCTTTCAACATAATCTTAAGCAGTTTCTCCGCAGGTTCGACCTCTGGGTTCGCCTTCCGCCATTCCTCCGTGAGCCTGCCCTCCACCGCCGCCTTGAGGACCGCCTGACGGTAGCGCTGAAGCTGGGCCTTGGCCCTCTGCAGCGCCTCGACCCCGGCGTCCAGGCGGCTGAAGAGCTCTTCGATGCGAGCGACAATGCGGCGTTGCTCGGGGAGAGGGGCGAGGGGAAATGGCTGAGAAAATACATCGGAATCTCGAACCGCAGGATAACTCGTTCCCCTTTGAATTTGATTTAGAGAATTTATAAACAAATCCGTTTGCGAAAAGTAAAATATAAATTTATCATTTATTGATTTATTCGGCCGAATAACGCAAAATCCTGTTGATGCTACCTGACCATCATATTCTTTACCAACGATAGCTATGTTTTTGAGATAAGTCCTTACAGTGGAAAATAAAATATCTCCTGCTTTAATAAGCTGTCTTGCCCTAGATGGCACATCTTTTCCAAGATATCTCTTTGGACTTATAATTTTTTGATTTGTATTATCAATCGAAGAAATATCTATATATATTAATTCTTCCTTTTCATGATTTCTTGGATTTACTTTTTCGATTTTTTCTGAGATATCTTCTAGCTTCGTCCAAACCCAGCCATTTGGCAGCTTAGACAATTTAGGTTCAGTCATCCTGCCAGTGCCTCGCTTCGCGCTTCCAGAGTCTTTCCGGTTGAATGCATATTGTATCTAACGCACCTTTGAATTCCTGCAAGTCGCTTGGGATTTACTATGCAATTTACTATGCAATTTACTATGCAATTTACTATGCAATTTACTATGCAATTTACTATGCAATTTACTATGCAATTTACTATGCAATTTACTATGCAACCTATTGTGCAATTTTCCACGAGCACATTCTTATGTGGCTTTTTTTCATGGTGAATCTTGCTTTCTTAATTCGGATATCAGCTTATTTCCTTTTTCGGTCAGTGCATATCGTCCTGTTTTAGGTGCACCGATAAATTCGATGAGCCCTTCACCTCGAAGAAATTCGATATCGTAAGCAAAAGTCCTCCTTTTTGCTCCTAGAATTTCAGCAACTTTGGCATCGATTTTATCGCCTCTCTGGAGCATATCCAGCATCTTCACCATTCGGATAAGCTTCTCCCCTTTTATGCCGAACTTGAGACTGAAGCTATTGGTGAAATTTTCGCCTAAGCTTTCGCCAATTATTTCCTCTTTTGCCGCAACAGGCTTCCTGAAGGTAACCGTGAAGAAGCTCGTGAAGGCAAACTCCAGCGGCGCCAGCCTTGCCTCGCTCATGAGCCGCTGCATCTTTCGAACCCCAGTCCCCATCTTCTCGATGTAATCCGCCCGATGTAGCATGCCCGCTATCTTTGGATTTCGCAGCACACTTCTTTTTCCGAACTCCTCGGGCGAGAGGCCCTTGGGCAGCCCTCCCGGATTGCTGATCTCGATCCGGTCGTCATAGATCTCCACCATGACGTTGGCTCCTCGCTCGAAGTAATCCCTGTGGGCCACGGCATTGATGATCGCCTCTCGCAAGGCATCGTAGGGAAGCTCCGGAACCTCCCGTCGCCTGGCCTCTCCTGTCATCTCGTAGCGCACAGCTATGTATCTTTTGAGAAAGTTCATGGCCCCGTCGATGTTGCTCATCAGGTCTTCGTTGAAGTCCCGCCGGTCCAACACCGTAAATTTATCCGTTCCCTGAAAGAGTGCACAGGTCACAGCGGCATGAGGGTAGATGTAGTCCAGGTTTTTGGAAAAGAAGAGTATCCCCGTGTTGTTTACTATTATCCTGCCGCCCTCCAGCCGCTCTGCTGCTCCCAGGTTTAACAGGATTGCCTGATCGTCCATGACTTTCGATATGCCTGCCAGGCGCAGGAAACGGTCCAGCTTCTTGGAATCGAAGTGCTCATCATAAACGAACTGAGTGTTTCTCAGGTCGTCGAATCGGATCTTTTCTTCGTCTTTGAGAAATTCAATGATCTCATTCCTGCCGAGCTTCTGCGAGTTGGGGCCTACCCGCCGGTAAAACCCGGAGCCACACTTGTAGGGCTTATCTACTCCCTCTTTGACGATTATGATCAGAACATCCTCGAAGCTCTCCAGCTCGATTTCTACCTTTGGATCGCAGTTGCTGGCAGCGTCTTGGACCTGAGACTTGAGTCGGTTGGAGATCTTTGCTCCATTGATCTTCCTGCAGTCGGTGATGCCAACAAATATCCTGCCGCCGGAGGCGTTTGCAAGAGCTACCAGCTCTTTGTCAAGGTTGGCCAGGGACTCTTTGAACTCTATCTTCTGGCCTTCGCCTTCTTCAAGAATTTGCTGCAGCTCTTGTTCGTTCACTCGGCCTCACTACTGAGATCTTCCTGTATCTTCTGGATCTTTGCCTTCAGCTCCGGAAAATCCTTTGTTGTCGCCTGCCAGACGAACTCAAGATCTACCCCAAAATACTGATGGACCACGATATCCCTCATTCCTGCCATGTCTCTCCAGGGAACCTCTGGATGATCCTTTCTCAGATTATCTGGCAGATTTTTCACCGCTTCCCCGATTATCTCGATCCTTCTGATGATTTGATCCTGTAAGCCAACCGATGCTATCAAATCCAACTCGGTTTTACCCTTGGAATAGTTCTCGATAAGCTCGATGCTGTCCAGGATGTGCCCCAAGAAAACCGCAGGATCTTTCTTCATATTATCGGTACTTGCTCGGCCAGAATTCTTTCTTTTAGACGGGGGTGCAGCGATTTGTACGTTAGAACATCCACTCGCCTGCTTATCGCATCCTCTAGCTCATTCTTCAAATGGGCAAGATCCAGAAGGCTCTTTTTGCCTTCAAATTCGACCAATAGATCCACATCGCTCTCCTCGGTCATCTCACCTCTCACGATAGAACCGAAAAAAGATGCTTTTTTTACATCATTTCTGCGCAGGATATCTATTATCTTCTCAAGAACAGGCTTCATCTGGTCGCTCATGTTTTTCCCCTCCAAAAAACAATGAATTCATTGCATTTCACCCTTTCTCAAGCGCTTTCATGTCAGTCTCTTTTTTTGTCATTCTTATCTTATTCTTCCAACGCTCATCCCGCCAGCGCCTCATTCAGCTCCTCCAACATCCCGCTAAGACCCGGACCAAAGAGCCTGTAAGCCTTCACCGGCCCGCCTCTCTCGTAGAAAGGCGCCAGCTCCAGGTCGCCCATCTCAATTCGCAGACTGGTGGCTATGTGCTCTTTGAGCATCTCCAGCCACTCCACCTGCTCCGGCGTGAACTTCTGCCCTGTTCGCTCCTGCTCCGCCAGCCAGGCTGCGAAGCGCTCGTCTACCGTCTCCGTGAAAGGCTGAAGGATCAGGCTCTCTCCCAGGGCAAAGCGCACCAGAGAGATGATATTAGTAAGCAGCTTTTGCGGTCCTGCGCCTTTGACCTTTGCCTTCTCCAGATACTCGTATGCCCGCCAGACCAGGTCAGATGTGAGGTTGTAGGGCGGCTTTTCGATGGCCTGTGCCAGTTGCTTGATCTCTTCATAAGTGAAATGCCGCTTTCCATAAGGCTTGCCGTAGATGATCTGCAGCGCGGTCAGCTCGTCTTTGTTCTCCTCGATGAAGTTCCGGAAGCTATCCGTGATTTTGTGGGCCCTTTCCGTCGCTCCGGCGTCGCCGCCCGCAAAAAGCACCACGTCTTTGCTCAGCTCGTCGATTATCTGCTCATTTCTCTTCTTGATATCGATCAGCGCATTCCTGAATTTGGGATTGTCAAAAGGTAGACACGCTGCCTTGGCCAGCTCTTTGGCAGCCAACTTTACCTGCTCAATGCTTGGCTTCTCCGTTTCAAAGATCTGCTTGGCCTTCGCCTGGTGCTTGTCTGGATCGACTGCATCCAGAAGGTCGTTCATGATCTGCTTCATCGGCCGGTCCCCTGCCACCTTCTTCAACTCAGAGCGATCCTTCTCGGAAAGCTCCCGATCCAGCCTGGCCAGCCTTCCCGCCAGCGTTGTGAGAGTCTTCTCACTCCGGACACCCAGGGCCACCGACTTCAACAGCTTCTCAAAGGACACGTTCTTCTTTCGCTCTAGCGGCCTGGTATCTGTCTTGTCCCGTTCGCACACACCAACTGCATCCACGATCACAAAATGGGTTTTATAGCGAGCTCCAGGCGTTACGGATTCCATATCAGTTGGCGATATCGTCCTCGTTCCCCGTCCCTTCATCTGCTCGAAGTAGACCTGGGACTTAACATCCCTCATGAAGATCAGGCACTCCAGGGGCTTGATGTCTGTGCCTGTGGAGATCATGTCAACAGTTACCGCAATCCTCGGATTGGGAGAGTTTCGAAAATTGGAAATCAGCGTGCTGGCTTTCTCTTGAGTTCTGTAGGTGATCTTCTTGCAGAAATCATTCCCTTTGTTGAATTCCTCTCGCACGATCCTGACGATATCTTCGGCATGAGAATCGTCCTTGGCAAAAATGAGCGTCTTGGGAACAACGACTCTTTCCGGAAAGATCTCAGGCAGCTTCTCTTTGAAGGTCCTGATGACCGTTCTGATCTGGTCGGTAGCCACCACATTCCTGTCAAGCTGCCGGGGCGAGTACTCCAGGTCCTCGTCGAGCATATCCCAGCGTTTCTCTCTTGTCAGCTTGTCCCGGATGTCGATGTAGTATCCTGCCTCGACCTTGCTGCCTCGCTCGGAGATCTCAGTCTTGATCCGGTAAACCTCGTAGCCTACGTTGACCCCGTCGGCCACCGCTCTTTCGTGGTTGTACTCCATCACAAGATTCTGGTTGAAGAAGCCAAGGGTTTGTTTGGATGGCGTTGCTGTCATCCCTACCAGGAAGGCGTCGAAGTACTCCAGCACCTGCCGCCAGAGGTTGTAGATGGATCGGTGACACTCATCGGTAATCACAAAATCAAAGGTCTCCACAGGGATCTCTGGATTATAAGTGACATCCAGCTGATGCCCTTCTATGGGTGTTACATCGAAGAGCGATTGCTCCTCGATCTCAGTATCCAGCTCTTCATCGCCCTTGAGCATGGAGTAAAGCCTCTGGATAGTAGTAATGCAAACCCGGCTCACCGGGTCCAGGGTGTTGGAGGTAAGATGCTGCACATTGTAAAGCTCGGTGAACTTTCGGCCGTCGTCCGGAGTGACATACTGTTTGAACTCTGTCAGTGCCTGCTCACCAAGTGTTCTTCTGTCCACCAGGAAAAGCACCCGCCGGGCATTGCCAAATTTTATCAGCCGGTAGATGAAGCTCACTGCAGCAAAGGTCTTACCGCTTCCGGTTGCCATCTGGATGAGGGCTCTTGGCTTGGCCTGTGCAAAGGACTGCTCCAGATTGGTTATGGCCTCTGACTGGCAATCTCTCAGGTTTCCTGCCGCCAGAGCGGGCAGCTCCTTGAGCCTCGCTCTCAGTGTTTCTCCCTGATTCTGCCAGCTCTTTAGGGTCTGTGGTTTGTGAAAGGCAAACACCCGGCGGGAGCGTGGATTTGGGTCTCTCAGATCCACAAAAAAGGTCTCAGTGCCGGTGCTTTCGTAACCAAAGGGAAGCGGGTTATGTATGTGTGGAATTTCTTCCGGAAGCCCGGAAAGGTAGCCTCCTGTCTGCTCCTCCACGCCACTCAAAGTACTGCCTTCGGGTTTTGCCTCAATTGCTCCCACTGCCTCACGATCGATAAAGAGAAGATAATCCGCAAAGCCTGATTCGAGAGGAAATTCACGGATCACGACGCCCAGAGCTGCTCCGAGGTCCAGATCATTGAAGTCCTGGATCTGCCATCCTGCCTGCGTCAGAAGTTCATCAATCTTCTGGCGTGCTGCCTCTTCAGGCGTCATGGGATTAGCATTTATGCAATGTTCATTAAAAATGTATCTCAAAACAATCAAAATTGATGGACTAGAGCAATCCTGATCGATTTTTATAATTTAATGAAAATGAGAGTGATAAGAATGATGTGGGCTTTTCACCCCATCTTCTCCCTCACCGGCGCCAGTATCTCGTTCATGCTATCCGCGCAGGCTTTCTTGAGATCCATGGGGTGCATGGCCCCGCTCACGAAGTCAGCCTCCAGCTTCTCGTAATTCTCGTAGTGCACATCCCCGCCGAACTTCTCCGGCCTCTTGATAGTCATCCCTTCCTCAATCCTGGGGAAGACGTGATACTTGCATATGGCCAGCACTGGGTTGTTCTCCACTACCTTGGCCGGGCAAAAGGCGCTCTTGATCTTCTTTTCGATATCTGCAGCCGGCTCATCCACAGCGATGTTGTTTCCCTTGGAGGAGGACATCTTCTCCCCGTTCAGGCCGGGGATGAGTGGCGTGTGCATGCATACGGGAGCAGGCAGGCCCAGGCGGGGCAGCTCCTCACGAGCCAGCATGTGAATCTTGCGCTGATCGATGCCGCCTACCGCCATGTCGATCTTCAGATCGGCGATATCGATGGCCTGCATGAGGGGATAGATCATCTGTGAGACCATGGGGTTTTCCGCATTGCGAGAGACCTCGTCCATGCTGCGGCGGGCGCGGTTGAGTGTGGTATTCCTGGCTATCTGCAGAATCTTGAGCATGTATTCCGGCTTGAGCTGATAGTCCGTTCCGTAGACAAACTCCGTCCTCTCCGGGTCCAGGCCCAGGGCCATGAAGCAGTCCCGGTTGTAGTCGGCGGTCTTTCGCACCTCTTCAAGGGTGCCCTTCTCGTTGAGGAAAGCATGCAGATCGGCCAAAAGAACGACAACGTCAAAGCCCGCCTTCTGCAGGTCCAGGAGCTTGTTGGCCGTGAGCATGTGGCCCAGATGCACCTTGCCGCTCGTCTCGTAGCCTACGTAGGCCCGAGGCCGCCGGGGCAGCTCCAAAAGGCCCTTGAGTTCGTCAACCGTCACTATCTCTTCTGTGTTTCTCATCACCAGCTCAAGCTTATCCAAAGGAAATTCACCAATCCTCACAGAGGAATGGGGATGTATAATGCTTTTGGTTCCAAAAGAACTGGGTCCCTGGCTGATGGATAGGAAAAACATTTAATACTACCGGTGTTGATGGTCAGGTATGCATAGGCGGAATTTTAGCCTGCCGCGTCGTGCCATGAGCCGCGAGAAGAACCTGGTGTTGATACTGCTGGCTGTTTTGGCGGCAGTGCTTCTTTGGAGCACCTTCTGGTGGATGATGCGCATTGTGCTCTTTGTAGTAATCGTCTACATAATCTATCAGGTACTCAAGCAATACTTCTAGTGATGCATAGGGATGGATAGAGACGGATAGAGATAGGACCGCCTGATTACATGATCACATTCACCTTCGGGCCCTAGCCCTTGCCCTTA
>Ga0307380_10013370_pt1 | contig 10152 bp, 7 predicted proteins | sample UN3MG_FD_202239 | JGI IMG/M metagenome (GOLD analysis project Ga0307380, IMG submission 202239) | Soil microbial communities from Risofladan, Vaasa, Finland - UN-3 | ecosystem: Environmental > Terrestrial > Soil > Coastal area > Acid sulfate soil | place: Finland: Risofladan, Vaasa | collected...
AGTCATCGATGCCGTGGCAGTGGTCGGCATGGTCATGGGTGTAGAGCACGCCGTCGAGCAGCCCGACGCCGACATCGATGAGCTGCTCGCGCAAGTCGGGTGGGGTGTCGACCAGCACCCGCGTCACCCCTTCGGCTCCCGCCCGCTCCACGAGGAGCGCGCAGCGCCGCCGCCGGTTCTTCGGATTGTTGGGATCGCACGCCCCCCACTCATTGCCGATGCGGGGCGCGCCGCCGGATGTTCCGCAGCCGAGGATGGTGACTTTTAGGCTCATGCGGCGCTTGGCGGCGCTTTCAGGGCCGACCGCGGCACCTTTTGGAACAGCCGGAAGAAGTTCTCCGTGGTGGTGCGCGCCATCTCCGCCTCGTTCACGCCGCGCAACGCGGCCAGCCGCGCCGCGGTTCGGGCCACGAAGGACGGCTCGTTGGTCTGGCCGCGGTGAGGCTCCGGCGCCAGATACGGCGCATCGGTCTCCACCAGAACCCGGTCGTAAGGAACCGCGAGGGCGATATCGCGCAATTCGTCCGCGTTCTTGAAGGTGACGACGCCGGAGAACGAGATATAGCCGCCAAGCGCGAGCCCACGATGAGCCAGGTCCGCGCCGCTGGTGAAGCAATGCAGCACGAAGGGAAACGCGCCCTTCTTGCTCTCCTCCTCGAGAATGCGCGCAACATCGGCGTCGGCCTCGCGCGCATGAATGACCAGCGGCAAGCCCGTCTCTCGCGCCGCGGCAATATGGGTACGGAAGATCTTCTTCTGCACGTCGCGCGGACTGTGGTCGTAGTGGTAATCGAGGCCCGCCTCGCCGATCGCCACCACTTTCGGATGGCGCGAAATCTCGACCAACTCCTCGACGGTAATGTCCGGCTCCTCCGCGGCGTTATGCGGGTGCGTGCCGATCGAGCAGTAGACGTTATCGTGCGCCTCGACGATCTCCTTGAGCTCGGCGAACTTCGCGACTCTTGTCGAGATGGTCACCATCAGACCGACACCGGCGTCGCGCGCGCGCTGAAGCACCGCGTCGAGCTCGGTGTTGAGCTCGGGAAAGTCGAGATGGCAATGGCTGTCGATGAGCATCATACGGCCTGCGTCTCTTCCACCTCGACATGGCGTGGGAATACGGCGCTCGGTGGCGGCAGTTGCGTGCCTGGCGCGAGCCGCCCCTTGACCCCGAGGCTTGCAAAGTCGCGCGCATCCTGAGGCACGCCGAGCTGATCGAGCAGCATTGCCCCGCTCTCCGGCATCACCGGCTGCACCAAGATGGCGATCTGGCGGGTGACCTCCGCTGTCACGTAGAGGATGGTCTCCATGCGCTCGACGTTCGTCTTCTTGTGCGCCCACGGCTCCTCGCCGGCGAAATAGCGGTTGGTGTCGGCGATCAGCCCCCACAAGACTTCCAGCGCCCGATGGATGGCGAACGCATCGATGGCCTCCTCCACACGGGGGAGCACGCCGTCCGCCGCCGCCAGGATCGTCTCGTCGGCTTCCGTCAGCTTCCCCGGCGTCGGCACGCGGCCTCCGCAATTCTTGGCGATCATCGACAGCGAACGCTGGGCGAGATTGCCGAGGTCGTTGGCAAGATCGGCATTGATGCGCTGGACAATGGCTTCGCGGCTGTAATTGCCGTCCTGGCCGAACGGCACCTCGCGCAACAAGAAGTAGCGGATCTGATCGACGCCGTAATCGGCAGCGAGCGAGAAGGGATCGACCACGTTGCCGACCGACTTCGACATCTTCTCCCCGCGGTTATAGAGGAAGCCGTGCCCGAACACCTGCTTCGGCAGTTCCACGCCCGCCGACATCAGGAACGCCGGCCAATAGACGGTATGAAAGCGGACGATGTCCTTGCCGATGATATGCACGTCGGCCGGCCAGTACCGCTTGAACTCTTCCGAGTCCACGTCAGGAAAGCCCACGCCGGTGAGGTAATTGGTTAGCGCGTCCACCCACACATACATGATGTGCTTGGGATCGCCGGGCACCGGCACGCCCCAGTCGAACGTGGTGCGCGACACCGAGAGATCCTTTAGCCCGCCGCGCACGAAGCTCTTCACCTCATTGGCGCGCGTGTCGGGACCGATGAACTCGGGATGCGTTTCGTAATGGGCGAGCAGCTTGTCCTGAAACGCCGACAGCCGGAAGAAATAGCTCTCCTCCTCGACCCACTCCACGGGCGTGCCTTGGGGCGACAGCTTGGTTCCGTCGGCGCCGTCTTTCAGCTCGCTCTCGTCGTAATAGGCCTCGTCGCGCACCGAGTACCAGCCGGCATATTTGCCGAGATAGATGTCGCCGGCCTCCTGCATCCGCCGCCACAGCTCTTGCGCCGCGCGCGCATGGCGCGGCTCGCGCGTGGTGATGAAGTCGTCATTGGAGCAATTGAGCGCGCCCACCATGTCGCGGAACTTGGGCGTGTTGCGGTCGGCAAGCTCGGCGGCGGTGATGTCTTGGGCGCGGGCCGTCTGCAGCATCTTGATGCCGTGCTCGTCGGTGCCGGTCAGGAAAAACACATCCATGCCCTGCAATCGCCGGAACCGCGCCAACGCGTCCGTCGCGACCGCCTCATAGGCATGACCGATATGGGGCGCATCGTTCGGATAAGAGATGGCAGTGGTGATGTAGTAGGGCCGCTTCTCAGCCATGGCGGAGACATAGCCTTGGGCGTCGCGCCCGGCAAGCGTGCTGGCCCAATGCCCTAAACAGGATGCTCACGCGCCAGATGCTGGAGCCGGAACCAGGCGTCCAGCACCAAAAGACTGCGGTCGAGATTCAGTGCGAAAGCCTCCGCCTTGGCGTGCGACAGAGCCTCCCAGGCGGCGGCCCACGCCGAAAGATTACCCTTTGAAACAAAGCGTTTAGCAAGATCCTGCTCGGCCCCGCCCGCGCCGGCCCCGGTGGCGCCATACCGCACCAGACGTTCGATCAGGCCGAGCAGCAGGGAGAGGTAGAGTTCGAGGCGCTCCGCATCGCCTGCGCCAGAAAGTCTCTCCACCAGCTTGTGCAGACGCGCGCCGTCAAGCTCGGGCAGCCTCCCGAAACTCGCCAGGATGTCCTCGTAAAGGCCGATGCCGTCGCCCGAGACGAGTTCGAGCGCGCGGCGCACGCTGCCTTGGCTCAAGGCAAGCGCCAGCTCAAGCGTCTTGGCATCGGCTTTTTGCCCGTCGCGGTCGAGCGCCGCCCGCACGGCACGCTCCAGATCCTCGTCCCCGAGCCCTGCGACGCGGAGCGTCCGGGCGCGCGAACGGATGGTGATTGGCAGACGGCCCTCGGCGCTCGATATGAGAAGGAACAGGGTCCGCGGCGGCGGCTCCTCGAGCGCCTTGAGAAGAGCGTTGGCCGCGTTCTGATTGAGCTCGTCGGCACGGTCGACGATGACGACGCGCCATCCCCCCTCGCCCGCGGTGTTGCCTAGAAACGCCCGCAAGCGCCTCACCTCATCGACGCCGATCCACTGGGAGTAGCGCTTCGTCTTTTCGATCCAAGACCGTCTGATGAGGAGAAGGTTGGGGTGTTGAAGCCCTGCCACTTTGCGGAACACGGGATGGTCCGCACCGACCTCGCCTCCGTTCCCGACAGCCTCCCCATGGGCCAGCACGGTCCGCGCGAACCGATACGCAAGGGTTGCCTTGCCGACGCCTTCGGGCCCGATGAGCAGCCAGGCGTGATGCATGCGGCCGCTATGCAGCGCGCTTCCGAACTCGGCCACTGCATCGTCGTGGCCGAACACGCGATCCACCTCGCGTGGCGCGGAGAACTCCGCGAGCCGATCAGGCTCGATCAGAGGCGCGCGGGCACGCTCGGCCGCGACGCTCATGGGTTCAAGCGCTGAAGGACCGCTTCCCACACATCCTCGGCCACCATGGCCTCCGGCTGGCTTGCATCGACGACGATGCAACGCCCCGGCTCTTCCTCGGCGATATCGAGAAAAGCCCGCCGCACCCGCTCATGCAGCATCAGCTCCTGACCCTCGAAGCGGTCGGGCTCAGCGCCCTCGGCCCGCTCTTGCGCCCGCGCCAGCCCTTCCTCGGCGGGAATGTCGAGGATGAAGGTGATATCGGGCGACAGCGCCCCCACGGTCAGCCGCTCGAGCGCGCTGATCAACCCGCGCGGCACCCCCGCCGTCACGCCTTGATACGCACGCGTGGAATCGATGAAGCGGTCGCACACCACCCAGTTGCCCTCTTGCAGCGCGTCGCGGACCGCATAATCCACGTGATCCGCCCGCGCCACGGAGAACATCACGGCTTCGGCAAGGGGCCCGTAGTGCCAGACTTTGCCCGAGAGCAGCGCCTCGCGGATCTCCTCGGCGGCCGGGGACCCGCCGGGCTCCCGCGTGGCGAACACCGGGCGCCCGGCCCGCGAGAGCCGATTGGCGAGGATGCCGGCTTGCGTCGACTTGCCCGAGCCCTCGCCGCCCTCGAATGTAATGAATCTGCCGATTTCGATGCCGCGCTGCATCTCTAGCGACTACAGCAGCCAGCCAAAAGCGAGCACGAGAAGCGAGTCGATGCCGCGCATATAGAAACTGCTGCTCCCGATGTCCTCACCGGCATAGAGGGGAATTTCATTCGTGGCGGTAGATTCTGCTGCATTGATGCGCAGTGTCGCCACTTGATCGCCCTTACGGATCGGCGCCTTGAGCGGGCCGTTATAGAAAATCGACGCCGACACCGCGCCGGTCGCCGTGGAGGGGAGCAGAAGATCGATCTCACCGTCGCCGACCAGCGGCACATAATGCTGCGTGCCGCCCCAGACCAGCGCGTTGCTGACTTCCTCGCCCGCATCGAACAGCCGGAACGGCTTGAAGCTCTTGAAGCCCCACTCCAAGAGCCTGCGTGCCTCCGATTGCCGGTCGTTCGCCGATTCAAGACCGGCGACGACGAGAATCAGCCGCTGATCGTCGCGCTTGGCGCTCGCCACCAGCCCGTAGCCCGCCTCTTTCAGGTGACCGGTCTTCAGACCGTCCACGCCAATATCCGCCCACACCAGCGGGTTGCGGTTGCGGAACGTGAACTTGTCCCGGTAGCGGAACTCCTTCTGACCGAAATAGTGATAGTATTCGGGGTAGGCGTCGATCAGATGCTTGGCGAGCACCGACAGATCGCGCGCCGACATCAAGTGGCCTTCGGCCGGAAGGCCATTGGTGTTCGCAAAGGTCGACTGGGTCAGTCCGATCTCCTTGCCGTAATCATTCATCATCTTGACGAATGCTTCCTCCGTGCCGCCGATGCCTTCGGCCAGGATGATAGTGGCATCATTCCCCGACTGAACCGTGACCCCTTGGATGAGATCGTTGACGGTGATGGGATCGCCGAGCGGCGCGAACATGGCGGCGGTGCCGGAAGGCGCACCGCCCGTCCGCCATGCATGCTCCGAAACGATGAACTCATCGTCGAGCTTGATCCGCCCGGCCTTGAGCTCGCGGAACACCACCGCGAGCGTCATCAGCTTGCTCATGCTCGCCGGCACCATCTGCGTGTCGGCGTCCTTTTCGTAGAGCACCGTATTGGCGCCGGAATCCATCAGGACGGCATGCTTGGCTTTGGTCTCGAAGGCGTCGGACGCCTTCGACGCGGAGCGCGCGATTCCGCTGATGCAGCCCGCGCCGACGGTGAGGACGGCGCAAGCCACGACGATCTTCATCAATCTACGTGGGGCATACACGAGTGAGCAGGATCGGATAAAGCTGGGTTCAAATGCCGCTGGTCAACCGCGGCGGGCCACAGCCACTATCGGACGCCTGTTGGAAAAAATCAACCGCAAGAGCCGCAAGGCTCAGTTCCGTATGAGCCGCAAGGCTCAGTTCCGCATGACCATTTTGGCGCCGTTATAGCCGGCTTCTGTCACCCTGGGGAGCGCCGCGGCAGCCGTGATTTCGTCCGCGAAGGGCCCAACCCGGACGCGAAAATAGACGTCCCCGCCGACGTTTGTCTCGGTCACGTCGACCGGCCCGATGGCCGACAGCGTCATCCGTGCCCGCTCGGCATTGTCTCTATTCTTGAAGGATCCCGCCTGGATGGCGGGACCGTGAGCCGGCGCCGCAAGGCGCGGCTGTGCCGCAGCCAGGGGGGCGATAGACCCGGTCGATTCCGGCGAGGCCTTCAACTGCGGTGAGGCCTTCAACTGCGTCTGCCAGCCAAACATCGCCACATCCTCCACCACCGGCGTCTCAGGCGGTGGCGGCAACGCCGCTGTGGCGACCACCGGCCGCTCCACCCGTTGCGGCGGCGGCGGCGTCTGACCCGGGAGACTGGCCATGGCGATCGGGTCTTGCGCGGCACCGGGCTTTTGCGCGCCGCCGCTCGGTTTGCCGGCGTCGGCAAACTGCCCCAGCCCCCGGCCCGCCAGAATTTTCCGTTCGTAACTGTCGTCGCCGTTCAGCGGGGCGCGGCGGAGATACTGAACCCTGACGGTCGCGGTCCCATTGCGGCGGAAGCCAAGCGCGTCCGCCGAGCGCCGCGACAGATCGATGATTCGATCATTGGCGAACGGCCCCCGGTCATTGACCCGGACAACGACGGACCGGCCGTTCCCGAGATTGGTGACCTGCACATAGACCGGCAAAGGCAGCGTGGGATGGGCCGCGGACAGCCGGTCCATGTCGTAGATCTCACCATTCGCGGTGCGGCGGCCGTGGAACAGCTCGCCGTACCAGGAGGCAGTGCCCACCTGGTTATAGCGCGGCTCTTCGCGCGGGCGGTACCACACCCCGGCAATTTGGTAAGGCTGGCCAACGTGATAGCGCCCGCCGCCTTTCGGCACCGGCTGGCCGAGCGGGATGACCCGTTCGCCGAGGCCCACGCCCTTGTCACGGCCGCAGGCCGAGATGGCCAATGCCAGGCTGGCGATGAGAGTGACGGCCAACGCAACGCGCGCCGCGGCGCAAACACCCACGCGACTCTTACGCCCGCCCGCACCAAGTGCCGGCGTGAGCTGACCCACCCCACGCAACGTCCCGACCACCGTATGGTGTCTAAAGGATGCGCCGGAGAGACCTCGAACGCAAAACCAAGCGGGTCCCTCCTTAAGCGCAATTACACTGTCGGCCACAGCGCGTTAGCAAAGGGTGAATGCCGCGCGCGAATCTAAGTTTTTGCCGCGATGCGCGCCATGCAAAGTGCCGCAACCTTATCGCCGTCAAGGCTCCCATCGATGCGATCGAAGGTCAGCACGCCGAGGTCGTACCCGGCTTGCGTCTCAACCACCGCCGGGGTCGCATCGGAGACGTCCCCTTGGCGCTTCGCGACCCGCGCCCGCGTCACGTCGAGCGGCGCATCGAGCCACAGGCCGGTGAAGCTGGCCCCGTGCGTGGCGGCCAGAACCGCGACGGCGTCGCGCTCCTCGGGCGTGGCGTGGACCGCATCGACGATCACCGAGCGCCCCGCCGCCAGCGCCAGCGCGGCACGTTTGCGGCACATGGCGTAGACTTGCGCGGAGACGTGAGGCGCATAGGCGCGCTGCGGCAGCGTCTCGTCCTGCGCCACGCCGAACAGACGCTTGCGCTCCACATCGCTCCGCACGATGACTGCCCCTGGAAACGGCCCAATCTCAGGCGCGATTGCCCGGGCCACCACCGACTTGCCGCTGCCCGACAGTCCGCCGATGGCGACGAGGTGGGCCCGCGCCGGCGCGAGAAACGTTCCCGCGAGATCGAAATAATCCCGCGCATTTTCGCGCGCACTTTGCGCATCTTTCCGCGTCACTCGCGCATCATCGCCCGCCGTCTTCTCCGCACGCAATGCCTCGACCTTGGCCCGGATCATCGCCCTGAGCGACAGGAACAGCGGCAAGGTCGCAAGGCCGAGGAGATTGGCCGAGCCGCCGTCAACGTCGAGATAGGTGTTGAGCACGGCGTTGGCGTGGCCGATCAGTCCGCGCTTGCCGAGATCCATGAGGAGAAAGGCGAGATCGTAGAGCACGTCGATCGTCGCCAGCCTGTCGTCGAACTCCAGCGCATCGAACAGCACGGGCGCGCCCGAGATCTCGACGATATTGCGCAAATGAAGATCGCCATGACAGTGGCGCACATATCCGCCCCGCGCCCGCTCCCGCAGTAACGGCGCCAGCGAACTGAAAGCCTCACGGGTTCGGCTCACGAGGTCGTGGGACGCCTCGGATGGGAACATTTCCGCGCTCTCGGTGAGAAGTCCCTCGTGCTCCAAGATCACACCTTCAAGCGGCAAGACCGCTTGATCTTGGGTCAGACACCGGTCGGCACGATCGTGGAAGGCGGCGATGACCGTAGCCAGCTTCCCCATGGCCTCCACCGGAAGCCGCCCCTCGGCGGCCATGCGGTCGTAGAGGCCGTCTTGATCGAATCGGCGCATGACAAGCGCCCATTCCACCACGTTCCCCTCACCTCGAAGCCGAAAAGTCCCGTCCCCATTGATGCTTATAGGCACGACCTCAAGATAAAGCTGAGGTGCGGTTCTGGTGTTGATGCGGAGCTCGTTGAGGCAGGCCGCGTGGCGCTGTTCGACGGTCGAGAAATCGAGAAACGGGTACTTGACCGCCCGCTTCACCTTGTAGGCGAAGTCCCCGGCCAAAAACACGACCGAAGCATGGGTCTCGATGCGCTCTACGGTTGCAGGGGAAGGGTCGTACGCCTCCGGCCGCCCCATAAACTCCAATAGCTTAGCCTGGCCCACACTGTCTCCCCGGAGATGTTAACCATAGCATGACAATCCCGTGCCCCAAGGGCCACAGAAGCCTTGAAAACACTCGTAAAACGCGAGGGCGCACTTGCCGCCGAAAGGTTAACTGGCTAACGTTTTCAAGCATGGGCGGATTTTGCGGGATCAACTTCAACGCTCCTCGGAAAGGCCCGAGCGTGGTCATGAGGGTTTGGGCAAAATTGGCAATCGCCATTGCGGTTGCCTGTCTCGTTGTGGGCGGGACCGTGCCTAGCTTCGCCGCCGAGGCCGCGCTGGAATCACGCCGCGACACCCTGCTGCACCAGATGCTAGCGCGCCCGAACGATCTCGACCTCGCTTTTGAATATGCCAAGCTGTCCTCCGAGGCCGGCGACTACGAGGGTGCGATCTCCACACTCGAGCGCATGCTGATCTATGCGCCCAACACGCCGCGGATCCAGCTCGAACTTGGCGTGCTCTATTACCGCCTTGGCGCCTATGACGTCGCGCGCAGCTATTTCGAACAGGTTCTCGCCAACCCGAGCGTACCGTCCGACGTCGCCAAGCAGGTTGGTCTCTATCTGCAACAACTCGCACTCTCCGCCGACCCGCCGGCCTTCTCGGCCTCGATCTTCAGCGCCATCCGCTATGAGACCAACGCCACGGCCGGCCCCGGCACCACCAGCGTCACGCTGAACGGCATCGACTTTACCCTGGATAATCAGGCGGTCGGCCGCCCAGGCTGGAGCGCGCTCAATATCGGTACCTTGCATTATTCCTACGATCTCAAGAAACAGGGCGACCGGATCGAGTTCGACTTCCTCGCCTACTCGACCGCCTATTTCGAGAAGGACCTGAACGACATCAATCTCGATTTCTTCGAGTTCACCCTCGGCCCCTCGTTCAACTTGAAGCGGTGGGGCATGAATGCGAGCCGCCTCTATCTCTACGCCATCGGCGACCTGGCCTATCTCGGCTACCAGGACTATTTCACCGCGCCCGGTGCGGGCATCCGGCTCTTGAGCTTCGCCGCCGAGCGTAGCGTGCTCGACGCGCGGATCGAGACGCGCATCCGCTCATTCACCGACTCGCGGAACCTGCCCACCAATTCGTTGCGCGACGGCCCGCAGACACGGGTGGGCGCCACCTATTCCTACTACTTCACGCCCGCGATCGTCGGCACCGTCCAAGGCTACGCCCAGCGCGAGGACGTCGACGCCGACTTCTACTCCGATACGGAGGTCGCCTTCTCCGGGGGCCTCGCCTGGACCTTCGACAATCCCCTGTGGCAGGGCAAATATCCCTGGACCTGGCAGGTGGGCGGCGGAATCATTCGCAGGGACTATGACGCTCCCGACCCGACCATCGACGTGACCCAGGCCGAAGAGGATGACATCTGGTGGGGCCGGACGGCGCTGGTGCTGCCGGTGGCCGAAACCTGGGCGCTGGTGCCCCAGGTTGAATATCGCGACCAGCAATCTAACTATGATATAAGAACGTTCGACGATCTGACCACTCTTCT
>Ga0307380_10013371_pt1 | contig 10152 bp, 9 predicted proteins | sample UN3MG_FD_202239 | JGI IMG/M metagenome (GOLD analysis project Ga0307380, IMG submission 202239) | Soil microbial communities from Risofladan, Vaasa, Finland - UN-3 | ecosystem: Environmental > Terrestrial > Soil > Coastal area > Acid sulfate soil | place: Finland: Risofladan, Vaasa | collected...
CGATTCCTACGCCTTTACAGGCGTGGTACGCTCAAAACTCAAGCTTTGCTTGTCCTGTTTCTTCCTTTTCTTGTAGTTTTACGTATCTTCGGATCACTTCTTCGTTTATTCCTACCGTAGATACAAAGTACTCTTTCCCCCAAATGTCTTTTCTATCCCAATACACTTTTTTTAAGAAAGCAAATTTCCTACTTAGAGATCTGCTGGTATTCTTCTTGATGGTTTCCACTTCTTTGCATACGGTATATTTCAGGGGAATTACCATAGACAAATGAATATTATCTTTCTTTATTCTTTATTCCTATCTTTATATATTCTCAATCAGGATAATGTTTCCTTATTTCCTGAAGTTTTATTTTCAGATCAATTTTTACCCCGGTTAATAAAATTTTTCTTCGGTTTAAATTTTATTTATCAACTGTTAATAAGCAAAATATGTTTTCTCTTTCCTCTCGTCTAACCTATTACTTTCTTCATTAAACTGTAACACATTTTAACAATCAATTTTATTTTTAAGCTTATCTACATTACCTCCCACTCTCTCTTTTACTCCTTAATTATAATTTAGCTATGTCGCTCACAGATAAACAAAATGTTGCCCCTGATACAGAAGCTACCTCCCTTTTTTGCAAAAATTATTACGCTTACTGCCTTATCTTTCTTTAACTCTTTTAAAAATTTCATATCTCAAACCAATAATTATTATTTCGCTTTATTGAAATTAGAGATAATCTTTTATCTCGATATCATCAACGCCAGGGATGCTAATCTTCTCAAATTTACCAATAGGAGCATTAAGAGGAACTGTCGCGTCTAATCCCATCTTTGCTCCTAAGCCTTCATCCGTAGATGGATCCAACTTTGACCCTAAAGCACTTGAAATTATCATCAGATCCCGATCGGCCTGGAACCGGGTAGCTATCGCCCATTCGACATCTTCCATATCAAAAATATCTACGTCATCATCAACCACAACAACATGCTTTATATCTGCTGTACTGGTAAAAGCAGCAAACATAGCATTTTTTGCTTCACCCTCATTTCTCTTTTTTATAGAGATAACCGCATGATATCTACAGGTACCTCCTAAAGTTAGATGGACACTTCTTACCGAAGAAACCGCATGTTTTACCAACTGATATAGATTCGCTTCTCTCGGAATTGCACCTAGCAATAAATGCTCTGCAGTTGCTGGAAGAATTGTATGATAAATCGGATTATCGCGATGAAAGATACAACTTATTTCTATTACAGGTTTTTTGCTTTTAGGACCATAATATTTTGGGAATTCTCCAAAAGGTCCTTCAAACTCACGTACTTGCGGCAAAATCTTGCCTTCAAGAACAATTTCCGCTGAAGCAGGATATTCCACATCCACAGTCTCGCCTTTGACTATTTCTAAGGGTTCCCCTTTTAAAGCTCCTACTATTTCCAGTTCATCTATTCCATAAGGTGTTATAGCTTGGGAAGCTAAAAGGGTAACAGGATCACAACCAATAGCAATGGCTATATCTAAGGGCTTATTATTTTCTTCTGCTTTCTGAAATATGTATGAAAGATGCCGTGGTAGAATCAATATCCCCAATCTGTTCTTCCCTATTACCTGCAACCGGTGGATTGACACATTTCGGATACCGGTTTCAGTATCCTTCGCTATTAATAACCCTGCGGTAATATATGGACCAGCATCCTTATCGTGATGAATAGGAATTGGAAGAATTTTTAATATATTAATATTTTCTTTTATTACATTTTGTTTAACCATTGCAAACTTTCTATCGACTATTTTACACTTAATAGGGTTCGCTAAGGCTTGAATGAATTTTGATATCATTCCATCTAAATTAGTATCCAGAGCTTCAGCAAACAAGTTTCGGCTACCGCAAATATTCGATACAACAGGAATATTATAATCTCCAACTGCCTCAAAATATACCATTTTATTTTGCTTTTCTAATTTTTTTACCACCGCAGCTAATTCATACTTTGGATTTACTTTTCTTTTTACTGTTATAAGATAATTTTTTTGTCTCATGTAGTCTAGCCAATCTCTTAATGAATTAGTTTTCACAAAATCACCACCTGTTCGCTTTAATTTATAAAATTTTTTCTTGACTGATTCTCCTCTGTCTTCACCATATTATAGTTAAAATGAAAACATCCCAAAAATATTAAATATGGCTTTTTCTTTTAATCATTTCTATTACTTCAGTAGGGCAGCATTATTTATAGAAAGAAATTTACTTACATTAATTTTTTTAATTAATCGAATTAAAATGCCTTTTTAAGTACCTCTAAAATCTGCATCTCGTTAGCTTTCCTAGCATTAAACTTGAGCATCCCACTCTTCAATGCATCTTTAGCAACTTTTTTTAATCCTTCTTCGTTAACTCCAACTTCTCTTAATTTTTGTGGCATTTCAATTTCTTTAGCTAATTTTTTGATTGTCTGAATAGTTTCATAAGCTAATTCTGCTTCGCTAAAGCTCTTTGGATTTTTGTCTATTATTAATCTAGCAATTTCCGCAAATTTTTCTTTGCATGCCGGAAGATTATATTCCATTACATAAGGAAGCATAATAGTATTCGCTATGCCATGAGGAATATGAAAATGAGCTCCAAGAGGGCTAGCTATTGCATGAGATAATCCCAATAAAGCATTATTAAAGGCTATACCGGCCATTAATTGAGCTTCTAGCATTTTTGTTCTTGCAACCAAATCTTCACCGTTTGCAACAGCTTTTGGTAAATATTTCAATATTAACTTAATGGCATATAAAGCTAATGCATTAGCAGGACTCTGACTTATCAAAGAGGTATATGCCTCAATGGCATGAGTTAAAGCATCCATCCCAGTAGCCGCAGTTATTTTCGAAGGTAGTGTAATGGTTAAAGATGGATCCAGTATTGCGAGTTGGGGCGCCAAGTATCGACTAGATATTGTGAATTTAAGATTATTTTCCAAATCGCTTAAAACTGCAAAAGTTGTAACTTCACTGCCTGTTCCCGCAGTAGTAGGTACCGCTATTAAAGGCATCCCTTTTTTGAGCACTTTATTTACTCCTGCATACTCCTGTATTCTGCCTCCATTTGTTATTAAAATACTTATACTCTTAGCTGTATCAATAGAGCTACCTCCACCAACTGCTATTAAAATGTCATAGTCTTTACCTTTTGTTATTGTTACGCCTTTCTCTATAGTCTGAATGCCAGGATCGGATTCAACTTCATCAAAAATATCATATGCTATATCGTTATATTGTAATGATTTTTTGATATTTTCAAGGAGGCCTGCACTAATTATACCTTTATCGGTTATAATCAGTGCCTTAGATTTTCCCAATTCATTTACCTTTTGTCCAATTTTTTCTATAATATCAACACCAAATTCAACAGATGTCGGCATATTGAAAAAAAAGTTTTTCATCACAATTTATTTCTCCTTACATATTTTGTATTATATTATTATTCCCATTGCTCTGTAATTTTCTTTAGTTCTTTGTCAGGAAGATTGTAAACCTTATTATATGGAGGAAGTTTTTCCTCTTTAAAAAACTCTGGCAAAGTATCGTGTGCCTCGTTAAAGCCAGCTAATTTATTAAATTTCCGCTCAATTTTAAGAGTTTCTAACCCCCAATTTAAAAATGCTTTTTCACTAATATTGATACCATATTTAGCTCCTATCATTTTTAACATTGAATCCATAGCATTTCTATCAGTAAATAAAGCATAGGATACAAACCTGCATAACCCTGTGTTTTCTAAAGCTGTTGATTTTATTTGATACTCTCCAGCCAAATTTACTTGATTTCCAGGTTCTCCTTTAATATATGTCATTACACTAGCACCTGCAGTATGGTCTGCTCCCATAGGTGAAGTTGCATATGTTGCGCCCATTCCAATTATTGCTCTTGGATCATAGGCCGCCATTGCTTGACCTTTAACTGCCGGAATACGTGTAATCCCAAATACTTTTCCTGTTATAGTAGCCCCTTGCCCCAACACTCTTCCTATAATAGATCCTTCTTTAATCTCTTTGATTAACCTAACGACTCCCTTATAATCGCCAAATTCAATCAATCCTGCTTCCATTACTATTCCTAATACGGCACCTATTTCAATTGTATCTAATCCATAATCATCACAAAGCCTATTAAGTTGTGCTATTTCATCTAAATTACCAATTCCCAAGTTAGATCCTAAAAGACATATACTTTCGTATTCAAATCCTCCAGTAATCTCTTCCCCATTTTTATCAACATAAATATTGGAACACTTAATAACACAACCTGGAGCACATGGATGTCCAACTTTTCCACCTCTACTTTTTATAATCTCGGTCATCTTTTCTCCACTAATATTTTCAGCCATTTCAAACTTTCCAGATGAAAAGTTTCTGGTAGGAAAAGCGCCAAATTCGTTAATAGCGCTTACTAAAACAGCTGTACCATAATTTGAGAATACGCTCCCAGAAACAGGGTTTTTTATAAGTGCTTTTGTAAAAGTTCGTACTAAATTTTTAAATTCAACATCTTTTTGTATATGGGGATGTATATTACCTGGGTCCTGAACGACAATAGCTTTTATTCCTTTTGATCCCATAACTGCACCTAAGCCTCCACGCCCAAATTGTCTAGTTGGCTTTCCTTCAGCATCAGTAGCTGCTATGTTAGCAGATCCCATTTTCATTTCTCCAGCTGGACCAATTGAAATCACTGTAGTCTTATTACCATATTCTTTTATTAACTTTTTAGTAGTATCATAAGTCCCCAAACCTCTTAAATTTTCCGACTCAATTAATTTAACTGAATCGTGACTAATTATTAAAATATATAGTTTTTTCTGTTTAGGTTTTCCTTCGATAATAAGCGCTTTTACGCCCATTTTCCCTAATTTTTGTCCTCCTGGGCCTCCAGCGCTGCATTCTTTTATACCACCAGTTAAAGGGCTTTTAGCACCTGCTGAGAGTCGATTAGAACTAGGAGCAATAGTTCCACCTAAAATTCCAGGAGCAAAAATTAGTTTATTGTTCCTCTCTAAAGCATTACATAATGGTGGTATTTCATTAAATACAATCATTGAAGTTAGACATCGTGCTCCTAAGAGCTGATATTCTTTTGCAACTTCTTCAATCTTGGTTTCAAGATTATCCATATTAATTCTAATTATTTTTTCCAATTATTACTTCACCCTTTCTTAATTTTATCAGGATATGCTCTCAAAAGAACAACCTGGGTACAAAAAAAGTACCAAATTAGGCATATAAGTTACAATAAAAAGCACTGCTATAGCTGCAAAAAATAAATGGAAAAATTTTTTAATTATCGGACCAACAGGCCTTTTATTTATAGCTGCAGTAAGATATCGTACTTCTCCTACTGTCAGTGTAGTTAATCCAATCACAAAATTTAGGCAAACAACTAAATCGAAATGTATGGGATCAAATCTTAATTCACTCATTATCGGCAAAAGAACAGGAACCAAAATAATGATAGCTGCAAAGGTTTTCATTACTGTTCAAAAGCCTAAAATTAAAATATTATGTATTCCTTTTAAATGGTGGTTATATAATATTCAAAGAGAAAGACAATTTGAGTCTAAAGAATTCCCTCTTTTTATTTACAACTGGGAAAGAAAATTTCCTTTGAAATAAATAAAGCCAGTGATAAAAAGGTGGTAGAGTTTTATTTGGCATACACCCTGTAAAAGGTAAAATACGTTACCAAGAATTCTTAGATAGTAAGCGAAAATATGCTTTACCTTTCCCCTAATAGATAGTATTATTTTCTATAGGAAAGGACAGAAAGGATAAATAGTAGTTGAAAGTAAGACAAATAAAAAAATAATGAAATTAACACTATATCGATTAAATAAATACTCTATACCTTTACGGGAAATAGTACTTTCAAAATTCATGCTCAGCTTGTCTTGCTTTTACTCTTGCATATTTATCCTAATATCTCTTTGCCGCACTAATATTCCTTTTTCAAGGCAGAATATACAGTAAACTGTTTTCATTGTTTCCACAATTATAGATCAGGAGTCCCCACTAAATTAACCGCCACCGACTGACGGTAAAAAGAGGATATCATCATCAGCTTTTAGCTCATAATTTTCCTTTCCAAGTTTTCCGTTTATGAAAACGTTAGTCTCAGGCAAACCTAAACGTCCGCGCAATTCTCTTATTGTATTACCCTCCTTTACATCAATAGTACAGAATTCCTTATATACTGGGTAACAAGAAGAAAGAATTCCTAACAATTTTACTCTTACTTTCATACTCTTCCATCGTCTTTCACTGTATTTCATAATCTACTTTATCCTCCTATATTAACCATATATAATATCATACCAAGTATAATTATAAGATAGATAATTAAAATTGTGTCCTTTACGAAATTTAAAAACCCTTATCTACCAACAGTTTCCAAGGACACCCATTTTTAATCTGCCCTCCAGCTCTAAAACCCTTGTATATAGCAGGTTTTAAAAGGTATTTTAGATTTTTTACCTTTTTTCTCCTCTTTTTAGAGGGGTGGAGAGTAAAATTTTATTCTTTTAATTTCGTGAAACCATTAAATTTTTATCTTTTATTATTTTTCTTTATCTTCTTATCCTATCTAAGATTTCTTATTTTATTTTTTACCTCCTCCCTTTTAAAATAGTATTATTTAACATAATGATTACAACCCAAAAAGTACCTAAAGTACTATATTTCAAAAATAGTGCAAATAACATCACATAGTACTAATCAACATACCTAAATTATTTTACTTATAGCACCTTGAAAATTTAAGTAGCAAAAATAGATAAAACCCTTTATTTTACTTGCGTTTTATGGTATAATAAATCATAAAAATACTAATAAATAAAGGAGAGTCCCAATGTCCTTTTAGCTAAATAACGAACAACAAATGGCTATTAATGATTCCCTATTATCACTGACAGAAAGAGAAATGAAATATCTTAAAGGCTCCTGGGCAGAAACATTCAGTAAAAAGATATTTCCCTTTATAGAGGAAGACAGATTTAGAATATTATATAGTGATAATCCGGCCTCCCGGCCTAATAATCCAGCAAATGTCTATTTCGGACTTCTGATCTTAAGGGAGATATTTAACCAATCAGACGAAGAAGCCCTTAATTCTTTGATGTTTGATCTTAGATACCAACATGCACTACATACTACCCTACCAGCTTTCAAGAACAACCGGTATCCAAAAACAGCCTTACTAATTTTCGGGCAGCGGTATACAGCTATAATCAAGAACACGGTATCGACCTTATCCAAGAAGAGATAGAAAGTCATGCCCAACAATTTTCTAAACTCCTCAAGATAGAAGATAAGACTATCCGAATGGATTCCCTGATGGTAAGCTCCTCTTGCCGAAAATTATCCCGCTTGGAAATTATCTACTCCACAGTTGCGCGACTTATAAAGGTAATAGATAAAAATGCTACACTAGCGGAAAACTTTAAACCCTACTTAGAAGAAGGCCACTATAATGATACCATCTACCGCTCAAGAGATAAAGATCTAAATAGTAAAATCAAAAAAGTGCTAAAAGATGGTTTAAAACTCTATTCTTTATATAGAAAGAATAAAGAAATAAGTAAAACCGAAGAGTTTAAACTTCTTAGCCGGATGTTAAAAGAGCAAACTCACAAAGGTAGTATAAAGTCATCTAAAACAATATCTCCTGACTCTTTACAAAACCCTACCGATCCGGATGCTACCTACCGCAAAAAAGGTAAGAAGAAACACATAGGTTATACTGTCAACATAGTAGAAAAGTTTGATGCTAAGAATAGGATGATAACCGGCTATGACTTACAAAAAAATACCTATAGTGATCAGAAATTCGCTAAGGATGCTATTAAAAGATTAGATAAAGAAACCACCCTCTTAGTAGATGGTACCTATTTCTCTGAAGATATAAATAAGAAAGCTGAAGCCAAAGGGATAAAGATGGTCCCTACTAACCTGGTAGGTGGAACTAAAAATAGCAATTGTGATAAATTTGAGATAGAGGAGAAAGAACATCTGGTAAAGAAATGCCCTTCTGGTCATCAGCCTATAAATAGTAAGTTTAAAGAAGGATACCATAGAGCACATTTTGATAAGAAACACTGCAAGTATTGCCCCTTCCGTAAAGATTGTCCGGTAATAGAGCAGAAGAAGAGTTATCTCTTTAAAGTATCAGAGAAAACCTTCCACCGTTGCCAGCTTATTACTAAGATGGGAACCTCCGAGTATCAAGAGTTAACCAGAAAAAGAGCCGGGATAGAGGGTATCCCCTCGGTACTTCGGAGGAGGTACAAGATAGATCATCTGCCGGTAAGGGGAGAAGTACGTGTAAAGGTGTGGTTAGGGTTTAAGATATCAGCCATAAACTGTAAGAGATTGATAAAAGGGCTGATAAATAGGCCTATAGCCGAGCTTTCTACTCTTTTATATAACCATTTATTTTCGCTATTTAGTTTTCAAAGAACCTGTAGAGTTAAATTTGCTGCTTAAGTTAAATATGTTGTATTAAATAGTTAGTTTTTGGGAGATAATCACATAATACTTTTAAGCCTTTCATGAAAAGAGGGGAGTAGTTATGTATCAAAAAATTCTTTTTAATCCAGAAGAGATTTTTAAAGAACCACCTCGATTCCCACGCCTTTACAGGCGTGGTACGTTCAAAACTCAAGCTTTGCTTGTCCTGTTTCTTCCTTTTCTTGTAGTTTTACGTATCTTCGGATCACTTCTTCGTTTATTCCTACCGTAGATATACAGTAATTTCTTCTATGCCCTTTGTTATTATACTTATTGTTTATTCTCCTTCATAGACATATTTTAAGATCTCTTTAGGCTTCATTCCAGCTAGACCCAATTTTTGTACAGTTACTCCCTTGGCCCAGTAATCCTTTCCGTTTACCAGACTTTCTAATAATATCAGAGCTCGCATTACCGGTGCGTTAATTCCAAATTGCTCACCAAGAGAGATAACCGGAATTAGACCGTAAGGAATGTCTTCTTCCGCAATATAAAAAACACTAGCAGCAGGATCAAAAACAAATTCTTGGGCAGCACGATCACTTCTGAAAGCATCAAATAAATTTTTACCAGAAGCCCCTTCATGGCCGTACATGCCTATTAACCGTTCAAAGACGCTTTCCCCTTTTAATCCCAAAGCCTTGGCAATAGCTATCTTTTCTTTATCAAGCTCATCAATAACATTACATACCTTCTTTGTAGCTCCTTCTTTGTAAAAACAAAACGGAACTGAACCAAGGTTTTCGATTCGGGCAGTACTTAATAATGCAATAGGAGTATGAACAAAGGGGTTCAAATTGTAAAAGTTAATATCCAATATGCTGTTAGCTTCTTTATACTGCGGATATAATTGTCTGACTGCAGCTAATACAGTTTTATTAAATTTTGAAGGCATCGCAGCAATATTAACTTCTCTTTTGGTGGCATCTACATGCACCTGGCCTGGCCCTACTACACGACATAAGTACACTAAAAGCTCTGTTTCAGCAATAATTACTCTCTTCCCCAAATCTTTAAGAAGCTTTCTAAATCGTAACGAAGCCCAATAGCCTGTATTTACAACTACTATCTGCCCATCTTGTAGATGTGGAGCTATAGCCTTTAAAAAAGCTTCGTGACCATCAGCAGGCACTGCTATCATAATAATTTCAGCATCAGGAATAGCTTCCTCTGCTTTTGTTGTTACCCGTTTGGGCATCACAATACCATTTTTTCCAGAAAACGTTTTCCCAGTAATCTTTATCCCCTTTTGTTCTAGAATTGGTTCAATTGTTTTAGAATATTCGGGCAACTGAAATAAACTAACCTCATGGCCTGTAAAGGTTAAATCAGCTGCCATCGACATACCTCCACGACCTCCGCCACATATTGTAACTCGCATTTTTTTATCCTCCTTATTTAAATTAATTTTATTATAGTAACTACTTTAATTACTCGATCCCCACGCCTTTACAGGCGTGGTACGTTCAAAACTCAAGCTTTGTTTGTCCTGTTTCTTCCTTTTCTTGTAGTTTTACGTATCTTCGGATCACTTCTTCGTTTATTCCTACCGTAGATACAAAATACTCTTTCCCCCAAATGCCTTTTCTATCCCAATATACTTTTTTCAAG
>Ga0307380_10013372_pt1 | contig 10152 bp, 4 predicted proteins | sample UN3MG_FD_202239 | JGI IMG/M metagenome (GOLD analysis project Ga0307380, IMG submission 202239) | Soil microbial communities from Risofladan, Vaasa, Finland - UN-3 | ecosystem: Environmental > Terrestrial > Soil > Coastal area > Acid sulfate soil | place: Finland: Risofladan, Vaasa | collected...
AGGAAATGGGGCTTGTCCAGCGGATAATGCCAAAACAGCGTATCGCGTTTCAGCTCGGATTGAGGATTCTTCAGCAATGGAAGAATGGAGACGCCATCGACGTGCTGCCCCCCGTCGGGCCGAGCGTCAACGATCTGGCAGAACGTCGGATAGAAATCGATGTTGCTCGTCGGCGTCGCGCAGACGCCTCCCGCCGGCACAACCGGCGGATAGCGAACAATCAGCGGGACCCGAATCCCGCCTTCGTAGAGGGTCGATTTTCCGGCTCGCAGCGGAGCGTTGCTTGTCACCCGGTCTTCTCCGCCGTTGTCCCCGGTGAAAACCACGACTGTCCGGCCGGTCAATCCGAGGGCATCCAACTTATCGACGATCATGCCGACGCCTTCGTCGATGCTCTTGAGCAGTGCGGCCAGATGTGGATTGTTTCGGCTCGCGTTTTGTCCCTTGCCTGCGCCGGGCTTCTTTTCGAATTCCGAGACGAATTCCGGCTTGCCTTCAAGCCTCGTGTGGACCGCGTAATGGCTCAGGTAGAGAAAGAACGGCCGGCTCTTGTGCCGCTCGATGAACTCGACGGCCTCGATGTTGCACCGATCCACCAGATGCTCTTTTTCGGGCAAACGCCTGTCGATTTCGCGGTTGAAGTGATAAGGATGGAAATAGCTGCCTCCTCCAATTCCGCGATTTTCCGATACGATGGTTTCATCGAAACCGTGCATCTGCGGGGGGAACTCCCGGGCCCCGTGATTCGCATAGCCGGTGAGGTGCCATTTGCCGATGATGCCGGTCGCATAGCCGGCCTTCCGGAGTATCTCGGCTATGGTTACGCACCGTTGGGCCAGATGATTTTTGTCGTCGGGCCTGAGATAGTCGGTAATGCCGACCCGGGCCGGGTACTGCCCGGTCATCAGCGCCGCTCGATAAGGCGAACAAACCGGTGCGGCGGCATACGCATCCGTGAACCGAACGCCCTGCTTGGCAAGCCTGTCGAGATTGGGCGTTTCGTTGAAACTGTTTCCATAACAGCCCAATTCCGCCCAGCCCAGATCATCACCCAGGATGAAAATGATGTTGGGCTTCCTGTCCCCCGCTGCTTCGGCCTTCGCAGCGACCTCCGAAATAACCCAGCCGACCGCGCCAAGTCCGACGGCTTTCACAAAATCGCGTCTTGAACAGTCAGATAGATTCATGGTTAATCGTCAAAGCTGAGCATCGGCTTGGCTCGCTTGAGAAACTGGATGGGGACGCCCCACGGGTCGCGCAGCATGACGATTTGGTCGCCGCTGTCGGTGGTGTACACGTCCTCGTGGACGGTGGCGCCGGCTGCGACCAGCTTCTGGCGCAGCGACTTTACATCATCGACCATGAAGGCAATATGCAGCACCAGAGGATTCATCGAGGCATAGTCGGGCACCGCGTCAGGCGGATTGTGGTAAAGCTCCAGCATCATGTTGCCGTCGCCGTCGGAAAGAAAACGCGCGTTGGCCGGCGCAGGCCCTTCCCGTACCACTTTCATTCCCAGATTCTCGCAATACCATTTTGCCATGGCAACCGGGTCCTGGACATTGATGGCAACGTGTTCGAGACGTATCCTGTTGGTGGTGCTCATCGTCGGGCGCTCCTTGTCTCCAGAGTTCATTGTTGAAGTGGTGTTACAGCCTGAGATTGCCAATCCGGCCGACATCAGCACCACCCCCAATACCCTGCTGCTCACGAATCTACTTGCCATGTTGAATCTCCTGTTCGCCGAATTCATTCTCCCGTGCCTTGAAGGGAACGAGATAACGTCTTGGCACATCTTTCCAGCCGCGACCATTATCCGTGGAGAACGAGGCTGCGTCAAGGTTTCTCCGGCTTGGGCTGCTGCCTTTTTCGCCGCCGGCGTATGCCCTCAGCCTGAAACATGAAGCAGGCCATGCTGCCGAATCATTTCTTAGGTCCTAAAATTGTTCTATTCGCGGTTTCATAAGCGGGGAAGAAACAAAATTTTCCACAACAGTCAAATGAGGACCCTCTTTGACCCAAAAAACCTTGACTTTTGCCGCCGACTATGATACACTCTTATCGGTCGGTGGTGTGATGAAAAGCCGCAGGGGCGGCACGTCAAGGTCTCTCCGATAAGACGAGAAGCGATGTGGCTGAAAAACGCGGGTCTTGACGTTGAAAGCGATGGATATTCATGAATACAACAGCGGCTTGAAGTACCGTCGCCGGCGATCTTGTCGGTTTCTTTCGGTGCGAGGAGGGCTTTGGTAAGGCCAGGGGCTTTTGGGGCCGTCGCCCCCCTATTGGATGACCGTCCCGCAGGACGATATTTTTCGAGGAGAAAGACGGGAAAAAAGTCGATACTTGAGTGTCCTGGACTGTTGCGATATTGCTGGTTGGGCTGGCTTGCCCCGCGAGAGGGTAACCCGCCATCGAGATACATGGAGGGAATCTCTGAATCGGCCCGTGAAGCGCGTTTACGGGAGTACTATGAGAACGATAGTCATAACGAACCAAAAAGGCGGTTGCGGCAAGACCACCACCGCGGTGAATCTTGCGGCGGCTCTTGCCGAGAAGGGCCAGAGAGTATTGATCGTTGACCTTGACCCGCAGGCACACGCGACTCTCGGCTTGGGCTATGAGCCTGACAGGATCGATCAAACCGTCTATCATTCTCTTGCCAACAAACAAATCCCGATCTCCAAAGTCATTCTAAACACGAAAATCAAAGGACTTGACTTGGCGCCGAGCAACGTCCTGCTGGCCAAGGCCGAGCAGGAGCTGATGAGCGCATCTCGAAAGGAGTTCATCCTGGCCGACCAGCTCAAGACAGTCGGCACCAGGTACGATACCTGCATTATTGATTGTCCGCCGTCGCTGGGTCTGCTGACCTTCAACGCCCTGGTCGCCAGCACGGACGTGATCGTTCCGGTCCAGGTGCACTACTACGCTCTTGAGGGCCTCAAGCAACTGCTCGAAACGGTCAAGATGGCTCGAAAGCGTTTTTATCCCTGCTCCGTGAAGATACTGGGCATCTTGCTGACTTTCGTGGAGGGCAAAGCCGCACTGAGCCAGCAGGTGGAACAGCAAATGAGGCAGTTTTTCGGCAGCCTCGTGTTCGAGACGGTTATCCACAACACGATAACTCTCGCCGAAGCGCCAAGCGCCGGTGAGTCGATTGCGACGTATGCCCCGGAAAGCAGAGGCGCAGCCGACTATAAAGCCCTTGCCGATGAGGTGACCGATCCGGAATTTAAGCGCAAGGGAAGACTTCCCAAGGAAGTCTCGGCCATGGTCGATGAGGTGCAGCAAGCACAGGAAGTTGCCGTCCTTGCGCCCCCTGCCGCAGTGAAAGAGAAGAAGCCCAGGCCGGCTGCCCGCAGGGGTACCGGCCGTAAAATCCTCAAAGCCTGTCTGATCGTTCTGGCTATAGCGGCGCTTTTTGTAGTTATTGCGGCCGCCGGTCTGATGGCGTATATGAACATGATCAACAATCCGCCGGTCGCCAGGCCCGACAGCGTGATCGTACAGGAGGACGTGCCGGCGCCGATCACGCTCAGAAGCAGCGACCCCGACGGAGACGAATTAAGCTTCTATGTGATTTCAGGGCCGTCTCACGGGGCGTTGCTCGGGACCGGCCCCCGCCTGACGTACACGCCACAATCGAATTACAGCGGCCCGGACAGCTTCACCTTCGTCGTCAACGACGGCGCGGTGGACAGCAACAGCGCAACGGTGGCGATCACCGTAGAGCCGGTGAACGACCCGCCGCTGGCCAATGACCAGTCCGTGACGACAAAAGTGGACAAATCTGCCCCTATGACCCTGAGCGGAAGCGACATCGACAGTGATGCACTCCGATTTGCAATCGGCGCTCAGCCCGGACATGGGACGCTCGCGTTCGGATCGAACTTCGAGACCAATGGAAAACTCGTTTATACACCCGCAGCGCACTTCACGGGTGTGGACAGCTTCACGTTCAAGCTGCGCGATGGCGCCGCGGACAGCGCCCCGGCAACCGTATCCATCAACGTTACGGCGAACCGTCCACCTGTGGCGGACCTCCAGACCATGACAACCGCCGAGGACACTCCTGCGGTGGTGAATCTGGTGGGCAACGATCCCGACGGAGACACGCTGACCTATAGCGTAGTCACGGGCCCATCTCACGGGAGCCTGAGCGGGATTGTCCCCAATCTGACCTACGCGCCCAACAAGAACTTCAACGGCCAGGACAGCTTCACGTTCAAAGTCAACGACGGAGCGGCCGACAGCTCCCTGGGCACCGTCGTGCTTGCGGTGACCCCGGCAAACGATCCTCCGATCGCGACCAATGACACGGTTACCACGTTGGAGGATACACAGGCGGCCGTCGTTCTGGCGGCCATCGATCCCGACGGGAACCCGCTGACGTACAGTGTCATCAAGAGCCCTGACCACGGGAGCCTGAGCGGGGCGGAGCCCAACCTGGTTTATACCCCCCACCCGGACTTCAACGGACCGGACGGATTCACTTTCAAAGCCAGCGATGGAACGGCCGACAGCATGCCCGCGAGTATGTCCATCATGGTGGCTCCGGCCGACGATCCGCCCACGGCGAACGGCGACAGCGTGACCGTGAAGGAAGATGCGGCTTCGTCGATTACCCTCACGGGCAAGGATCCCGACGGCGACACCTTGACCTTCAGTGTGGTCAGGGCGCCGACGCACGGACGCCTGAGCGGCAAAGCGCCGAACCTGACCTATACACCCGATCCGAATTTCAGTTGGCTGGACAGCTTTACCTTCAGGGTCAGCGACGGCAAAACCGAGAGCGTCCCGGCGACCGTATTGATCTCGGTGACGCCCGCGAACGACCCGCCGGTGGCCAGGGATGACAAGGTCACGACCGAAGAAGACACCCCGGCGACAATCGACGTGCTGGCGAACGACATCGAAGTGGACAATGAGCTGCTCAGGATAAGCGGGGTGACTCAGAGCGCCGGAGGTTCGGTCAAGATCAACCCGGACGGCACGCTGACTTACACGCCGCATCCGAACTTCTACGGCACCGACACGTTCACCTATACCGTCGAGGACCGCGAAGGCCTGACGTCCACCGCGAAAGTGACCGTTGCCGTCAGCATGTTGAACGATGCGCCGATAATTACTTCAAAACCTCCGACAGCGGCGATGATCGATGTGCTCTATACGTATGCCGTCGAGGCCCGAGACCCGGATGGAAGTGACACGTTGATCTACTCGCTGGCCGCTCAGCCGCCCGGCATGATGATAAACCCGATGACCGGCCTGATTCAATGGACGCCGAACGAGACTCAGAAGGAGACTTATGAGGTTGTCGTGAAGGTTGTCGATAGCAATAGTGTCCCCGCTTCGGATACGCAGGCGTTCAGCTTGATGGTCAATCCGACTCCGCCCAAAACGGCTACTCTAAAGGTGGTTGACGGCTACGATCAACGGAGCAGAAAAGCCTTGTCGGCGGAGGGCGCGGTCGGCCTCGTTCAGGATAGCGACGACAAGCGGCAGGAAGTCAACGCGGGCAGCTACATCTCCTACAATTTCTCACAGGTCTCTGTGCCCCCGGGTGCAACGATAACATCGGTCGTGCTGCACGTGGAGCATTTCGAGGACGACCAATTTACCTCTGGGAAACTGCAGTGGGTGGTCGGAACGGGCTGGCCGGACAAGCCGGAGACCTGGATCTCTATTGACGCTCCGGTACGCAAGGGAAAACAGAACGAGGCTGTGGACTCGTGGGACATTACGAGTTTCATCGATACCCTGGAAAAGGCAAGGTCTCTGCAACTACAGATTCAAAACAGCGACAACGTTTCCCGGAAGAACAGCTCCGTGGATTCTGTTAAGGCCCTTGTTGAATGGGGCTGGCCTGCCCCGCAGAAGCCACCGACTATGCGAGAGCCTAAATCAGAGCTTGTCCATTACGGGCCAACTTCCGGGAACTAACCCGTCCCAAGTGCGGGCCGGCGGGAATCGGCGCCAAGATGTCTCAGGGATGGTCGAGCTTCGTCGGCAAGAATGTGCATGCGGCGCTATTTTCCCCCTTTTCCGAACCGGCTTCGACCGATAACCCTGGTTTTTCACCTGTAATTTATCGCTCCGAAAAATCTTTTGGGTGAAAATGGGCAAAATGGGCAGTATTTTTTTGACATTGTTCCGCCAATCCATTATATTATAGTTGAGAGAAGGGTGTTGAGGACAAACAGGGTGGTGCTTCCATCTCGCTTTCCTCTCGCGCGCAAGACCGGCTCTCGTGCTGTGCAAACTGTGAAGGAACTTATTTGCCCGAAAGGATAAGTAATGAACAAGCACAAGGCAGGTTTGCACAAGGATGTGTCAACGATTTTCAATGGAGTGTGGGACCCGGAGCAGGACAACTTACAGCCATCCCTTGACGAGCCAGGGGCAACCGCCGTGGCCTATGCCCATCCGAAAGCGATGGTTGTCGATCACTGGCCCAGAGAAAAAGGCCCGAAGTTCGCCACGATTGTGAAGGTTTTTGCAGAGGCCCCAGGCCATCTTTTCCGGTCCAGAGCAAGGCGCGAGAAGAAAAGGCTTCTCTCGATATCCAGGCATTTGCTTATCAATCAGTCAAGCTGAAGGCCGGTTGTTTGTCGGCGCGCTCAAGCGCGCGCTCCCGGAGTTTTTTCTCTGTCAGCTTAGTCGGAATTTCAGGGCCTTTTTTTGTACTGCCGCGCTGTGATTTCAGCGTCGGCCTCGTGAAGTAATAGTCCTATAAAACGCCGCAGTATCTCTCTTCTTCAGAATTCCCGTCCCTTCCACCCTGTCATCTTCCTTCCCACATGGTACACTTCATGTGCCTGTGAGCACACAATTCTGCAGTTCTTTCGCGCAGAAAGTATTTACTTCGATTGACATCCGCACTAAGAGGCCATACTATAAAGTTTTTCTGTAGAGTCTCTCTCGGTTTCGTTTCCGGGCCGAGTTGAAAGGGGAATGATTGTTTCACATTTTGGGAGATTGTCAGATGAATAGTCGAACGTCAAGGATAATGATTGTCTTGCTCATTTCGGCCGTGACGACCATCGGACTATCCTCGATCGTTGCCGGTGCCGAGAAGCCCGCGGATGAGAAACCTGCGGCGGCAAAACCCAAACCCGAATTTCCCCCCTTGGACGAAGTGCTGAAGGGTTACGATGAAAAGGTTGTGTCCACTGCCGACGGCGAGAAAGGCTTCTACACCATTTGGACGCGCGAAAAAGACGGTCAAATGCTCGCCGCTTTACCATCCGGCTACGAAGGAAAAAAGTTCTTTATTGCATTGACCGTGGCGAGCGGCGAAAGCTTCGCCGGCCTGCAAGCGGGGGATATGTACGTGTACTGGAAACGGTACGATAAGCATCTGGCTCTTGTTGAGCCGAACATTCAGATCAAGTCCACGGGAGACCAGGAATCCAAAAGCTCCGTTGAACGTTTGTTTACCGACCGCGTGATTCTGGATGTTCCGATAGTGGCCATGTCGGGCGGCTCGCCGGTGATTGATATGGATGCGCTGCTGATCGGTCAGGCGGACAAGTTCTTCGGTTCTCGCGTCCGCGTATCCAATCCCAGGCTCATAAAGATCAAGAAGGCAAAGGCGTTCCCCAAGAACGTGGAGTTGGCCTTTGAGATCCCTACGCAGAGTGGACGCCTCCAGACTCTGCACTACTCGCTCAGCGATATCCCTGAAAGAACCGGCTACAGACCCCGCAAGGCGGATGAGCGCATCGGCTATTTCACGACCGGCTACAGGGACTACGGGCAGTTCAAGGATCCGGAGACCATGGTGCGCTACATCAATCGCTGGCAGTTGGAAAAGGGCGACCCGTCGCTGAAAGTGAGTCCCCCGAAGAATCCGATCGTTTTCTACATCGAACATACGACGCCCGTCCGCTATCGCCGATGGGTCCGGGAGGGTCTGTTATATTGGAACACGGCCTTCGAGAAAGTGGGCATCTCCAACGCGATAGAGGTTTACTATCAGGATGAGCGTTCGCGTGCCCACATGGAGAAAGACCCGGAAGACGTCAGGTACAATTTCATTCGATGGCTCAGCAACGACATGGGCATGGCAATTGGTCCCAGCCGCGTACATCCCGAAACAGGGCAGATTCTCGATGCGGACGTGATTCTGACCGACGGCTGGATTCGGCACTGGTGGACGACCTACCACGAGATCATGCCTGAAATCGCCATGGAGGGCATCAATCCGGAGACGTTGGCCTGGCTGCAGGACCATCCAAACTGGGACCCGCGCGTCCGCCTGGCCTCGCCGGCGCAGCGAGAGCACGTCAAACAAGAGCTTGCCACGCATGGGCACCAGCCGTATGGCGGCCATCCGATGACACAGGTTGATTCGACTCTCATTGGTGACGACGAATACGACGGTCTGATCGGCAGGACATCGCAGGTGAATGGGCTTTGCACCCTGGCACAAGGCAAGGCGTTTGACGTGGCCATGTTCAGAATGTACATGGCTTTGATCGCCGAGGAAAACAACGGAGACGGTGCCGAGGAACCGAACGACACGCAAGAAGACAAGGACAAGAAGAAAGACGAAAAAGACAAGCAAGAGGAAAAAGAGGCCATGATAGATGGCATTCCCGAATCCTTCATCGGCCCGGCGCTGGCGGACCTGGCCTGTCACGAAGTCGGGCACACGCTGGGTCTGAGGCATAATTTCAAGGCTTCGGCGCTCTATACCATGGCGGCCATCAACAGCAAGGAGTTCAAAGGCAAGAAGTCGCACGCTTCTTCCGTGATGGATTACCTGCCGGTCAACATGAACTTCAAGGACGGGGAAATCCAGGGCGATTACAGCATGATCGGCGTCGGTCCGTACGATATTTGGGTGATTGAATACGGCTACACCCAGAATGAGAAAGATCTCAAGGACGTACTGAATCGCGTTGCCGAGCCCGAGCTCCAGTACGCGACCGACGAAGATACGTTCGGTCCCGATCCGCTGGCCCGTCGCTATGATTTCAGCAAGGAACCGCTCGACTACGCCAACAATCAGATACGCATCGCCCGGTACAACCGGGAACGGATTATCGACAAGCTTGTCAAGGATGGCGACAGTTGGGCCAAGACCCGCCGCGCTTATGAGATGACGCTTGCCGTGCAAATGCGGGCCGTCAGCATGATGGCGAACTGGCTCGGCGGTGCTTTTGTCTATCGTGACAAAAAGGGAGACAAGGGCGACCGCCTGCCGATAGAAGTTGTGCCGGCCAAGAAGCAACGCGATGCGCTGGACTTTGTGATCGAAAACACCTTCAGAGACAAAGCCTTCGGTTTGACGCAGGATCTTCTGCTTCGGATGACTGTGAACAAGTGGCTGGACGACATGGATGCTTTCATGAGCGATTCGACCTGGCCGATCCATGACACCATTATGGGCATTCAGGCTTCCACGCTGGCGAGGCTCATGTACCCGACGACCCTTCGTCGCATCTACGACAACGAGTTCCTGGTCCCGGCCGACGCCGATGCGCTGACGCTGCCCGAATTGCTGGATACCGTCAGCAGCGAGATATGGAGCGAATTGGACCGGGAAGTCGGAAAGAAATACACCGCACGCGAACCGATGATCTCCAGTCTGAGGCGGAACTTGCAGCGGGAGCACGTCGAACTGCTGATCGATCTGAGCAAGTCGGACTTTATGGGCACGGCCGCCTACAAGCCGATTGGAAACCTGGTCATGGAGAAACTCCGCCAGATCAAAGAGAAAGAGATCGACCGCGTCTTGCAGGCTTCGCCCGAGAATCTCGATCCATACACCAAGGCCCATCTGGATGATGCCGCCATGCAAATCGATAAAGCCTTGAAGGCATACTATGTGTATAAGCAGCTCTGATCAACAACAAATCTGCTGAGATAGAAAAGGAGTAATGATGAAGACGACGAAAGCGAAAGCGCTGCCGGCCTTGCTGGCCGCCGCCGTCCTGCTGGGCACGGCTGCCGCTCAGCCCCTGAGCGTCCCGGATGTCACCAGAGACAAGGTCATTTGTTTTGCCCTGTACACAGTGCAGAACAATGTCTTGAAGCTGACCGCCCAATTGTATCCGCTCGAACCGGGCGAGGACAGAACGGTCCGGCTCGAGACAAAGCAGGACGGAAAATGGAAGCAAATCGCACAAACGCGCGTGATTG
>Ga0307380_10013373_pt1 | contig 10151 bp, 12 predicted proteins | sample UN3MG_FD_202239 | JGI IMG/M metagenome (GOLD analysis project Ga0307380, IMG submission 202239) | Soil microbial communities from Risofladan, Vaasa, Finland - UN-3 | ecosystem: Environmental > Terrestrial > Soil > Coastal area > Acid sulfate soil | place: Finland: Risofladan, Vaasa | collected...
CATTGCCTCGCACTACATACTTCTTATTTTGCTGATAGTGATACCATGTAAGCGTCACCCGTCTATCTGAGCTAGAGCACTTATTGGACTGGTTCTATAGGCATATTGAATAGTCGGTAATATAGAGCTAAAATATCAACTTAATGCCAGCAGTAAGTGGTGATAATATGAAGCAGACGTTTCTGTGCCCTGAGTGTGGCTCGGAGAATCCCTTAGGTTACCGATTCTGTGGAACTTGCGGAGCAAGATTAGCTGCACGGGTGCAGCCATCAACGATAACGTGTTCTAAGTGCAGCTTAGAAAACCCTTCAGGTTATAATTTTTGTGGGCACTGTGGTGCGAAGTTAGACACTGTTTGTCCTAATTGTGGTGCTACTGTCCCTACTGACTCCAGGTATTGTCCAAATTGTGCCTATCTTTGTGGTGAAGGGCGGTATGGGGAGGCATAGTAAGAGCTAAATAAGCGTTGCAGTGGGGATAGGGAATTGATTTGTTACCATGTCCTGGCTATCAGATACCTTATAGTTTTACCTTTTCTTTCTCCTTTCAAGGGAAACATCCTGCTCGAAAGATGCGCATTTTAATTTTATAACCGTCCTGAGTTTGACCTTCGCATCAGAGCTGTTTAGAATTCACCTGTAACCCTGTAACTTGGTTGAAAATGAGAACTAAGGCACCACTCTGGTATACAGTGCAAGCGATTATAGGCACAATGTTGGAAGAGGCTGTCCTCGTGGCCATCGTGCTCTGGGTGTTGCCATATTTCGGTATACATATTCCGTTGTGGGGTCTGATTATTTTGATGATAGCTTTAGCCATAGTGGGCTATGTTAGCTATCGAATAGGTAAGCTGACCTTCCTTTTGAAGCCGAGAGTTGCTCCTGAGGCTGGAAGTGAGGGCAAGGTGGTCACGCCATTAACTCCGCAGGGCTATGTCAAAGTCCAGGGTGTGCTGTGGAAAGCGACATGTTTTGAACCGGGACTGGAAACCGGCGATGAAGTCGTGGTGGTAGGGGTTGATGGGCTTAAGCTTATTGTTGCAGCAAAAAGACGACCAGTTCAATATAAGCAAATTCAGCGATGAGTTTATAGTAAAGAACGTGAAAAATAAGAAATATGCAATATGATGATATTCTTGAACGACTGAAGTCTTTGTCTGATGCCAAAGCTGTGAAGAGCATGGCGAAGTACGGGATTACTCCGGGGAAGGCCTATGGTGTGTCAATTCCAGAGCTGAGAAGGATTGCCAGGGAGGTAGGGAAAGACCACGGCCTGGCTCAGCAACTGTGGGGATCAGATATACGTGAAACGCGGATACTCGCCTGCATGATTGACAAACCGGAGATGGTAACGGAAGAGCAGATGGATGGCTGGGTGAAGGAGTTTGATTATTGGGAGATCTGCGACCAGTGCTGTATGAATCTGTTTGAGAAAACTAAATTTGCCTATCGGAAGGCAGTCGAATGGAGTTCGAATGACAGGGAGTTCATCAAGAGAGCCGGATTTGTGTTGATGGCTCGCTTGGCGGTTAGTGATAAAAGGGCGGATGATAGGGAATTTATCAAATTTCTGCCTATCATAAAGAGGGAGTCTACCGATAACAGGAACTTTGTCAAGAAAGCGGTTAACTGGGCGTTACGACAAATTGGGAAACGAAACCTTGCTTTGAACGAGATGGCAATTAAAACTGCCAATGAGATTCAACAAATGGATTCAACAAGTGCCAGGTGGATTGCCTCTGACGCAATTCGCGAGTTGACCAGCGAGGCGGTTCAAAAGAGGTTGGGAGGATAAAAAAGAAGCGCATCTTGAAATGGTCAGAAGTCGCCCCGAGGTTGGTGGGCTAGGCTACGTTAATATAAAAGTGGGGGCACCCCACTCGCACTACATGTTTTTTTGACGCTCCTTGCGAAAACATTTACCTTTATGTCATTGCGAGGCACGGAGTGCTGTGGCAATCTCGGTGGGGCTATGGTGAGGGCTTCGGGGGATTATTCTGTCTTTCCTCACCCTCCGCTGGGGTTGCTTCGCCGCCCATGCTCCTCGCAATGACCGAAACGCAACATGTAGTGCGCCTTTTTAGCCAGGGTCGTCCTTCGGTACGCACCTCCTAATTTTAAGGGTAATATTTCCATAAAAAATTAGCAAAAGCAGCGTTTACCTATTGACAAAATGGAGAAGATTGTTATAGTTAAGTTAATAATAACTATTATCGATTAAATGATCAGGAGAACTAAACAAAGAGAAGCTATACTCAGGGTGTTGGGAGATATGAATTCTCATCCTACGGCTGATTGGATATACGGTGAGGTAAGGAAGGAGATACCGAATATCAGCCTGGGGACGGTGTATCGCAATCTCAGGCTGTTATGCAAAAAGGGGAAAATTCTGGAGCTGGGCCTCTGCGGGACTTTGAGCAGATTCGATGGCAGGCGAGATAATCACTACCATTTCAGGTGTGAAAACTGCGGCCGGGTCTTTGATGTGGATGAACCGATAAATGAAGACATTGATAGGAAAGTCGCCCGGAAAACAGGCTTTAGTATCTCGTACCATAGGCTTGAGCTTCGCGGGATATGCAGGGACTGCCAGGACGGGCTGTCAGCAAACGAGTAACAGGTGCCGTAGGAAACAATTGGAGACAGGGGGGAGGGCATGCTGCTTGTTATACTTGTTATAATTGAATAAGGAAGAGGGGGTGGTAGATATGTCGATTCAACAATGGCATCCTGGAGATAATCTTACCTAAGGCCGCGGAAGCCAAACCGAAAAAGGTTGCGGTCAAAGGTAAAAAGACCAAATGACTCACTTTGCTCTGCCCCTTGTTTAAAAAATTGAGGAGGTTAGAATGGCACAGCAGGTTAAGGTTTATTCTACCCCCACCTGCCCCTGGTGCAGGAGGACCAAGCAGTTCCTGGATGATAACAAAATTGCCTATCAGAGCTTTGATGTTGCCAGCGACGAGGCTGCCCGCGACGAGATGAGAAGCAAGACTGAGCAGCTAGGTGTGCCGGTGGTTGAAATCGATGGTGAAATATCCGTTGGATTTGACGAGGGCTGGCTCCGACAGAAACTGGGCCTGTAGGTGAGGGCTGGGGGGAAATGTACGACTTGATGATTATCGGGGGTGGTCCTAGTGGCATGACGGCAGCCGTTTACGCGGCACGGAAGAAGTTGAATGCTTTGCTGCTGAGCAAAGACCTGGGTGGACAGGTCAACTGGACGTTGGGAATAGAAAACTACATGGGCTACCAGTTCATCGAGGGCCCTGAGCTGATGCAGAAATTTGAGAAGCAGGTAAAACAATTCCCCCTCGACGTGAAAATCGGTCAGACAATCAGCAGCTTGTCTCGAATAAACGATGGCTTTGAGGTCAGGACTGATAATGGCGAAGCCTTTCAGGCTAGGGCAGCGATAATTACCACTGGCAAGCGTCCCCGCCAGCTGAATGTTCCAGGTGAGGAAAAGCTGAAGGGCAGGGGTGTTACTTACTGTGCTATCTGTGATGGTCCTCTCTTTGCCGGCATGAAGGTAGCGGTTATCGGAGGTGGCAACTCGGCCCTGGAAGCTGCTGATGACATGGTTAAAATTGCCGACCATATTTATTTGGTATCGCTAACTCCTCTCACCGGCGACCAGGTATTAATCGATAAGGTGAAGCGTGCTGATAATCTGACGATGTTTCTGGAGCACGAAGTTCTAGAGATAACAGGGGAGAAATTTGCTGACGGGATAAGGATAAGGGATTTAAAGAGCAAGGAGGAAAGGGAACTCCAGGTTGGCGGTGTCTTGATTGAGATTGGGCTTATTCCTAACTCGGAGTTGGCGAAGGGAATCGTTCCTCTAAATCGTCTCGGGGAAATCGAAGTTAATTGTGCCAGTGAGACCGGTGTACCCGGGCTTTTTGCTGCCGGGGATGTCACTAATGTCCCGGAAAAGCAGATAGTGGTGGCTGCTGGAGAAGGGGCTAAGGCTGCTCTTAAGGCGCACCGCTACCTCCAGAGGCTCAGCTGATAATATAGAGACTCAAATTCAAAAGCTGGACATTTTAGGGCCAAGAGGGGGGATTATGCAGCTTAAAGGAAGTAGAACCGAAGAAAATTTGCGCGAGGCTTTTCAAAGAGAATTGTATGCCCAGGCCAGCTACAGGTATTTTGCTTCTGCAGCCGGGGAAGCTGGCCTGGAACAAATAGCCGATATATTTTTGGCTACGGCTCGGAATGAGGCGGAGCATGCCAAGCATGAGTTTAGTTTCCTTGGCGATGTTGGAGATGCCGGGGCAAATTTGAAGTTGGCTGTTGGGCGTGAACATGAAGAGGCAACCAAAATGTATCCTGAGGCGGCGAAAGTAGCTGAGGAAGAGGGCTTCGCCGAGATTGCTGATTTCTTCCGCAGGATGGGGAAGGTTGAGGGGAGGCATGAGAAGAATTATCGCGAACTGTTGGATACCTTGGACAAGGGTGGGACTTTTAAAGGAAGGACAGTAGGGTATTCAGCGATTGAGATGGCGCAGCTGATGTTGCCTAACCAGACCAATCCAGCCGGCTTTGTGCATGGTGGGGAGTTGATGAAGCTGATGGATAATGCTGCCGGCGTAGTAGCCGCCCGCCATAGCCATACTAATGTTGTGACTGCTCTGGTGGAGGACATCAATTTCCGTAGTCCGGTGCGTGTCGGTGACCTGGTAATAGTCCATGGCAGAATCACCTTCACCAGCCGCTCATCTATGGAGATTCAAATTGAGGTTGAGGCTGAGAACCTTCTTACTGGTAAGAGGCTTCAGGTGCTGACTTCTTATTATATAATGGTAGCTGTGGACCTGGAAGGAAAACCTATAGAAGTGCCGTCACTAAAAGTTAGCACTGAGGAAGAGGAAAGACTTTTTAATGAGGGGATGGCGAGATACCAAGCTCGAAAGGCCAAATCCGGAAAGTGAAGGGGGATAAGTAGATGGAAAATGAACAGGCTAAAACCGTAGAAGCACTTCAGTATGCTATTCAGATGGAGATTGATGGTAAGGAATATTACCAGAAGGTCAGCCAGAAGAGTACTAACAAGGTAGGCAAAGAGCTTTTTCAGTGGTTGGCTACTGAGGAGGACACGCATCGGCAGAGATTTGAAGACATATATAAAGCGATTAAGAATAAGGAAGCTTGGCCTGAGATTGACATTCAGCCTGAGGAAAGAAGCGACCCGGGCACCTTATTCTTCACAGTGATGGAGATGGCTGACCCAAATATTAAGGCAACTCCTGCTGAGCTTGATGCTATAGCCAAAGCTATAGAGATGGAAAACAAGACTGAGGATTTCTACAGGAGCCAGGGCGAAGAAGCTAGCTACGATGCTGAGAAAAAATTTTATGAGGCTTTGGCTGCTGAGGAGAGAGGTCACTACCTGGCTCTGGTTGACTACCGGGAGTACTTTATTGACCCAGCAGGTTGGTTTGCCAAAATAGAGCACCACTCTCTGGATGGAGGCTAAGGAGGCAATGAAAATGGATGGCGATAATATGTTAGAGATTAAGCAACTAGGTGTGGTGGTGGGTGACAAGGAGATTTTGCATAGTATAAATTTAACCATTAAAGCTGGTGAGACACATGTCCTTTTTGGTCCTAACGGCAGCGGCAAGACTACCCTTCTCATGGCGATAATGGGTTCTCCTAAGTATCAGGTAACCAAAGGCAGCATTATCCTTAAAGGTAAGGATATAGAGGGATTACCGATGGATGAGAGAGCTCGCTTAGGAATCGGTATATCTCTCCAAAGGCCGCCAGTTGTTCGTGGAGTAAAAACTCGGGATATGGTAGCTGCCTGTATTAGAGGAGAGGTAAGTGAGGAAAGTATAGACAGAATGGCAGTGAAAGCCAATCTGACTGAGCTTATGGATAGGGAGATAAACTACGGGTTTTCTGGAGGAGAAATAAAACGCTCGGAGCTTGTGCAGTTACTCGCTCAGAATCCAGACCTGGCCTTGTTAGATGAACCTGAGTCCGGCGTTGACCTTGTAAATATAGCCCTGATCGGTGAGTTGATAAATGAGCTTCTGCAGAAAGAACATCCGATACGTGACCGGAGCCACGCTGGCCTTATTATCACTCATACTGGCCATATCTTGGACTATGTAAATGCGCGCACTGGCTATGTCCTCCTTGATGGCAGAATAGTTTGTGAGGGAGACCCACATGAGATGCTGGAGATAATAAAAGGGAAAGGCTATGAGGAGTGTATGAAATGCGCAAGGTAGCTTCTTCTGAAACTCTTGAGAATAAAGCCAGAGCTGCGTTGTCCAAGCCGGCGGCTGCTGGTGAGAATATAGATTTAGAGAGATATATTCAGTCTGCAGATGAGTTACCTTATCAGGATGACCTATCACAACTGCCAGTTGGGGTTAAAGAGCAAATGGTACAGGCTGGAGTTATGTTAGGTAGTGATAGCCAGCGCTCAGGAACCATCATTCAGATGGACCATTCCATAATACATAGTCTGGCAAGGCAAGAGGGCATTGAGGTGATGGGTACTAACCAAGCCTTAGAGAAATACGACTGGTTGTCCGACTACCTGTGGAAAGCTGTAGCTGTGGATAGCGACAAGTATACCGCCCATGTGGAACTTAACCAGGGCAATGGCTACTTCATCAGGGCTTTGCCGGGCAGCAAGACATTATATCCGGTTCAAGCTTGCCTTTATCTGGCCAGGAGCAACCTGGCACAAAATGTTCATAATATCATTATTGCTGAAGAAGGTTCAGAATTGCATATCATTACCGGCTGCACTACAGCGCCCGGGAAAGAACCGGGGTTACACCTGGGGGTTTCCGAGTTTTACATTAAGCGGGGGGCTCAGGTTAGCTTTACCATGATACATAACTGGACACCGGAGGTAGCAGTGCGTCCACGCACCGGGATAATTATTGAGCAAGATGGCGTGTTCCTTAGCAACTATGTAATTATGAAGCCAGTTCGCTCGTTGCAAATGAGCCCTCTGGCAAGATGCGTTGGGGACAACGCGGTGGTCAGGTTCAATAGCATCCTGGTTGCACCGCCCGGCTCCAGCATGGACTTGGGCTCCAGAGTTATCCTCGATGCCAAAGGAGCCAAAACCGAGATAATATCACGGGCTATTACTACCGGGGGGGACATTATCGCCCGAGGTTACATAGAAGGCAATGCCCCTGATGTCAAGGGGCACCTTGAGTGCCGTGGCTTGATACTGCAGGGGGAAGGTATGATTCATGCTATACCAGAACTGAAAGGGACGTTAGCTGGTATAGACCTGTCCCATGAGGCGGCTGTAGGCAAGATAGCTGAAGAGGAAGTGGAGTACCTAATGCTGCGAGGCTTAACACGCGATGAGGCTACGGCTACTATAGTCAGGGGCTTTCTAAGGGTAGATGTCGAAGGGCTACCGCCCCAGCTCAACCTTGAGTTGCAGCGAGCTGTTGAAGCCAGCGAAAAGGAGCTTATGTAAGTCAGGCTAACGGAGGTGAATAATGAATCTCAAAGCCCTTCATAAATTAGGTTACGGTCTGTATGTTGTCTGTTCTCAGAAGAAAGGCAAGCTCAATGGTCAGATTGCCAACACGGTCTTCCAAATCACATCTGAGCCACCGGTTATTGCTGTGAGCATCAATAAGAAAAACTTAACTCATGAATTTATCCAGGAAAGTAAGGTATTTACTGTTTCAATCCTTTCACAGGATACTCCCCTGAACTTCATCGGCGATTTTGGCTTCAAGTCGGGCAGGGAAGTAGATAAACTCAAGGATGTAAATTATAAGCTGGGTGAAACCCAGGCCCCAATAGTAGTCGACCATGCATTGGCTTATCTTGAAGCCAAGATAATCAGCCAGGTGGATGTCGGGACTCATACCATCTTTATAGGAGAGATTGTGGGGGCGGATATTGTGAAAGAAGGCGAGCCTATGACTTATGCCTATTATCATCAGGTCAAAAGAGGTACCACTCCCAAGACAGCTCCTAGCTATATCGAAGAGAAAAAGGAGTTAGCACCGAAGATGGTTAAATACAAGTGCAGTGTTTGTGGTTATATTTATGACCCTGAGTTGGGTGACCCTGATGGCGGAATAAAGCCGGGTACGCCTTTTGAAGAGATAACCGATGACTGGGTATGCCCTATCTGTGGGGCAAGCAAAGACCAGTTTGAGAAAATAGAGGGCTGATATAACAATGATAGAAAACCTTAGCAAAGAACAGCTAGAAGGAATATTGGAAGCAATACCGGTAGAAATTTCCTTCGTCGATGAAAATGATTTAGTTAAGTTCTGGAATAAGCATGAGGCCAGGATTTTTAAGCGGCCGGTTTCTGTGGTTGGAAAGGCGGCTCAGAATTGTCATCCAAAGGACAGTGTGCAAAAAGTGAATCAGCTACTGTCCGATTTTAAGAGCGGCAGGAGAGATTTGGCTGAGTTTTGGATAGACCTTAAAGGCAGGAAGGTATATATAAGATATTTCGCCGTCCGGGATACTGCAGGCAGGTATCTGGGCACACTGGAAGCCACGTAGGATATCACGGAAATGAAGCAGATTGAAGAGGAGAAAAGATTATCAGAGTATTGAGGGAGGTGTGGCATGAACCCGAGAGAGATAAGCTCTGGAGTCTACTGGGTAGGAGCAATTGACTGGGACAGGCGGCTGTTTGATGCGCTTATACCGCTCCCCGATGGCACAAGCTATAACTCGTATCTAGTTAAGGGGGCTGATAAGACAGCTCTTATTGATACAGTAGACCCCACTATGGAGGTGGTGCTGGTAAATCACCTCAACCAGCTTGAGGTTAAGAACCTAGATTACGTAGTTGCCAACCATGCGGAGCAGGACCATTCGGGGACCCTCCCCCGAATCCTGGAAAAGTATCCTCAGGCAAAAGTCGTTTGCACACCCAGATGCAAGGGGATGCTTATCGACTTACTGCTGATTCCAGAGGAGAGGTTTATAACTGTTGAGGACAGAGAGACTATTTCCCTGGGAGATAAAACTCTGGAGTTTATCCATGCCCCTTGGGTTCACTGGCCAGAGACGATGCTTACCTATTTGAGAGAGGACAAAATACTGTTCCCCTGTGATTTCTTTGGTTCCAATCTGGCTACGACTGACGTGTATGTAACCGACAGGGGGCAGGTCTATGAGGCAGCCAAGAGGTATTATGCGGAAATTATGATGCCCTTCCGAACGACTATCCAGAAGAACCTGGAGAAAATAAAGGACTGTGCGATTGATATCATTGCTCCCAGCCATGGGCCTATGTACAGCGAGCCGGGGTTCATACTGGAGGCGTATCATAGCTGGGCCTTTGATGAGCCCAAGAACATCGTGGTATTGCCCTATATCTCGATGCATGATAGCACGCGTAAGATGGTGGAATACCTTGTTGGAGCTTTAGCCAAAAGGGGTGTGACGGTGAAGCAATTTGACCTCACCGTGACTGATATCGGGAAACTGGCGATGTCACTGGTTGATGCGGCGACCATTGTTATCGGAACGTCTACCGTCCTGGCTGGTGCGCATCCGAATGTTGTCTATGCTGCCTTTCTGGCAAATGCCCTGAGGCCCAATTTGAAGTTTGCCTCTATTATTGGCTCCTATGGCTGGGGAGGCAAGACGGTGGAGCAACTCGCCGGGATGATGCCTAACCTGAAAGTAGAATTATTGGAGCCGGTACTTAGCAAGGGGTTCCCGGAAGAAACTGATTTCAAGGCTCTGGATAATCTGGCTGATACCATTGCCCAGAAGCACAAAGAACAGGGCTTCGTTTAATAGTAGCGTTTTTGCCCCAGGGCAGAGAGGAGGTGGCGATGATGAGAGCAGAATCACTTTAGCTTCTCTGGCTGGCAGAATCATCAGAAAAAGGAGGTAGTAGGATGACAGGGTTAAGACAGGTCTACAGGTGCAATGTTTGTGGCAATATTGTCGAGGTGCTGCATACCGGGAAAGGTGAGCTGGTCTGTTGTGGGCAGCCAATGGAGTTGCTGCAGGAGAAGGCCGCGGATGTTGGCCTGGAAAAGCATGTGCCGGTTGTAGAAACAACAGACAAAGGGATAAAGGTCAAGGTTGGCGATATTCCCCATCCAATGGAGGAGAAGCATTACATAGAGTGGGTGGAAATAACCGCCGACGGCAAGAGTTGCCGGATAT
>Ga0307380_10013375_pt1 | contig 10150 bp, 8 predicted proteins | sample UN3MG_FD_202239 | JGI IMG/M metagenome (GOLD analysis project Ga0307380, IMG submission 202239) | Soil microbial communities from Risofladan, Vaasa, Finland - UN-3 | ecosystem: Environmental > Terrestrial > Soil > Coastal area > Acid sulfate soil | place: Finland: Risofladan, Vaasa | collected...
GCGACGCCACGAAGCGCTGCCAGATCAGCTTGTAAAGTTTCAACTCATCGGCACCGAGGAAGCGCTTCATCGAGTCCGGCGTGCGCTCGACGGAGGTCGGGCGGATGGCTTCGTGGGCGTCCTGGGCGCCCTTTTTGGTCTTGTAGTGGATGGCGGAAGCAGGCAGATAGGCCTCGCCGTAGGTCCTGTGGATGTACTCGCGCGCCGCCTGCAGGGCGCTCTCCGCGACGCGGGTTGAATCGGTCCGCATGTAGGTGATCAGGCCGACGGCGCCTTCCTCGCCGAGCTCCTCGCCTTCGTAGAGGCGCTGGGCGAGCATCATCGTCTTCTTGGCCGAGAAGTGCAGTTTGCGCACCGCCTCCTGCTGCAGCTTGCTGGTGGTGAACGGTGGGACCGGGTATTTGCGTTTCTCCTTCGTGGTGACCGACTGCACCACCGGCCGCGCCGTCTTCAGCGCTGCCACGTGCTGGCCGGCACTCGCCTGGTCGGGGATTTCCAGTTCCTTGCCCTGGAACTTGAAGAGGCGCGCCTCAAACGGCGGAGGATTCTTGCCCGCCAGCTCCACGCCGATGGTCCAGTATTCTTTCTTCTGGAAGGCCTGGATTTCCCGCTCGCGCTCGACGATAAGGCGCAGGGCCACGGTCTGCACGCGCCCCGCTGAGATGCCGCGCTTCACCTTTTCCCAGAGCAGCGGGCTGACCTGGTAGCCCACCAACCGATCGAGAATCCTCCGAGCCTGCTGGGCGTCCACCAGCCGCGAGTCAATCTCCCCCGGATGCGCGAAGGACTCGCGCACCGCGTCGCGGGTGATCTCGTTGAAGAGCACGCGGTAGAATTTCCGCTCCTTCCCATCGAGCAATTCGCGCAGATGGGCGCAGATGGCTTCGCCCTCGCGGTCCGGGTCGGCGGCGAGAAAAATCGAGTCCGCCTTGGCCGCGGCGGCCTTCAACTCCTGGATGACTTGCTTCTTGCTGGGAATGACGATGTAGGTGGGCGTGAATTTCCGCTTGATGTCCACGCCCAGATCCTTCTTGGGCAGGTCCATCACGTGGCCCATCGAAGCCTTCACCGTGTAGTCAGACCCCAGGTAACGGTTGATGGTCTTCGCCTTGGCCGGCGATTCGACGATGACGAGCGATTTGGGCATACTAGTTTTCAGTTTTCAGTAGTCAGTTCTCAGCCTGCACTCAATTCTGCCTTCCGGTTTTCAACTCTCAACTCTCGACTCTCAACTTTCAACTTTCGACTCTCAAGTTCCGGCTTTCAACTTCCGTCACAGTTTGCGAATAAAGTTCTTCCCCGGCAACTGCCGGATCAGTCCGCGCATTTCGAGCTCGAGCAGCGCCATCAGCACGCGCGACGGAGGAAGCTGAACGGTACCGAGAATCGAATCCACAAACACCGCTTCATCCGCGCGCAGCAACTCAAAGACCGCCTTCTGTTCCGGCGTCAACGACTCTGCAAAGAGCGATGCAGTCTCCGGGGTCGCCTGTTGTTCTTCCGATGCGTCGGCGGGCGGCAGGAGTTGCACGCGGATCGCCGCCGGAAATTCCTCCACCACGTCGATCCACTGGTCGACGAGCTTGGCGCCCTGCTTGATCAGATGGTTCGGGCCGAAACTCTGCGCGCAGGTGATGTTACCCGGAACGCCAAAAACCTCGCGGTTTTGATCCAAGGCCAGGCGCGCGGTGATCAGCGACCCGCTGTACTCCGCCGCCTCGACGACCACCACGCCCAGCGAGAGACCGCTGATGATCCGGTTGCGGATGGGAAAATTCTCCGGCGTCGGCGCCGTGCCGAGCGGGAACTCCGAGATGACAACGCCCGTCTCCATGATTTTTTCCGCCAGCTTCCTGTTCTCCCGCGGATAGATCACATCCGCTCCAGAGCCCAGCACTGCCACGGTCTTGCCATTTCCCTCCAGCGCCCCGCGATGAGCCGTTGAATCGATTCCGCGCGCCAGGCCGCTGACGATCACCAGCCGGCGCTCGGCCAAGTCGCGCGCCAGGCGGTGCCCCACCTGGCTGCCGTAGGCCGTGGGACGCCGCGTGCCGACGATCGCCACGGCATGCTGGGAAAGCAGACTGGCGTCGCCGCGCACATAGAGGACCAGCGGCGGGTCGGGAATTTGTCTGAGCAAGGGCGGATATTCGTCACTCCCCAAGGTGAGCAGACGGCAACCCGCCTTCGCCGCCGCCTCAATTTCCTTTTCGGCTTCCTTCAGCCCTGCCTGAGCAAAAATCTCCTGGGCCACGTGCGCCGGCACGCCGCAGCTTTCAAGCTCCGTCAATGAGGCCATGTAAACGGCCTGCGGCGACCCAAAGCGTTCGAGGAGACTCTGCGCCCCGCGCACCCCCAGGCCATCCACATACGTGAGCCCCATCCAGTATTGGAGATTCTCGTCCACTTGCCCTTCCGCCACCAAGGCCGCGAATCGTCATCCCGGAGCGCCGCCTTTCCGAACGCCCCGAGAACTCCACGACCGTGGCCGCAAGCCTCGCCCTCTTCCGGCAACACCCCGGAACGAACTCTAAAATCGCAGAACATGAGGTTTGCACGCAAGGAAAAACTCTGCGGGCCTTAATCCCGTAAACCGCGGCTCAAGATGAACGGGAGTTGAGACAGCGAGAAAATCCTAGAGGAACCGAGACCTGTGAGACATTTGAGCGGCATGTCCCCGGCGGCGCAGATACCACTCCCCCACGTCTGCGGAGGTATCCGAGAGCACGTCGAGCGCCGCCTTCGCCGCCTGGCTGATGGCAGCCAGGAATTTCACACCCAACCAGACCAAGAAATTCACAGCCGAGCGTCCCGGGTCACGGGATTCGATTCGCAGCCGGATGCGCGGCCCTTCCAGGCGGTAAGCCGTCAGAACCAAACCGACGTAGAGAACCCCCGCGCCCAACAGGAGCAACCTCGCCAAATCCCAGAATAAGGTCTCAAGCGTCAACGCCATGCCCCACCTCGCACGTCCCGGCCCTTTACCCGACTCACCTGATTAGATGTGGCGGGTGGCCCGAAGGGTTCGCTGCGGAGGGAGTGTGGCCAGTCGCGGGTCCGGGCGGGCGAGAGGCGGGAAGCCAAGCGGCAGCGCGCAAGACCCTCCCGCGGAAGGATTTGCCGTGAGTCCCCTCAGCGCCTCTTGATCCCGAATTTCTCCAGGCGATACTGAAGGGTTCGGAAGGTCATGCCCAGGAGTTGGGCCGAACGAGTGATGTTCCAATTGGTGCGCTGGAGCGCCTCCAGAATCTTGGTTTTCTCATGCTCTTCCCAGGTGCGCTCGGGGATGACAGGCTGAGGGCCGCCGTCGTGGCTGGCCGGAACTGCGGAGGCCGCCAGGGCCGCCGCAGGTTGGAGAATCTCCGGCGGCAAGTCCGCGGGCTCGATCACATCTCCTTCCCCCAGGAGCACGGCCCGCTCCATGGCCCATTCGAGTTGCCGGACGTTTCCAGGCCATGAATAACCGTGTAGAGCCTTCAACGCTTCAGGCGAGATTCCGTGTACTTTTCGTCCCGCGGCCAGGACCGCTTTTCGCACGAAGTGCAGCGCCAGAATCTCAATGTCCGCGCCTCGCTCGCGCAGCGGCGGGCAGACGATGGGGATGACATTCAGGCGGTAATAGAGGTCCTCGCGAAATTTGCCTTCCTTGAGCAACTGCTCGAGGATCCGATTGGTCGCGGCGATGATGCGGACATCCACCTTGAGGGATTCCGTCCCGCCCACGCGCATGATTTCCCGCTCCTGCAGGGCGCGGAGAATCTTTGCCTGGAGCGCCAGGCTGGTGTCGCCAATCTCATCCAGGAAAAGTGTGGACTGATGGGCCCTCTCGAAGAGCCCTTTTTTCTGCTGATGAGCGTCGGTGAAAGCGCCCTTCTCGTGGCCGAAGAGCTCGCTTTCCAGCAAAGTCTCCGTCAGGGCAGCGCAGTTGACGGCGAGAAACGGCCGCTCGCCTCGTGGACTATGGTTGTGGATTTCCCGCGCCACGAGCTCCTTGCCCGTGCCGCTTTCCCCCAGGACCAATACGGTGTAGGGCGTGGGCGCGACTTTCAGGATCATCCGAATCAAGGTCTTGATGGCCGCCGAATCGCCGATGATGCTCTCCCGGAGGGTGGTGAGGTGCTCGAAAACACTGCCTACCACTTCGAGCAAGCGGGAACGGTCCACGGGCTTTTCCAGATATTCGTAAACGCCCTTCTTGGTTGCCTCGATGGCGGACTGGATCGACGGGTAGCCGGTGATGAGCACCACGGCCACGGTGGGATCGGCGCTCACGATTTGGCCCAGCAACTGGACACCGGTCATTCCGGTGAGATTGAGGTCCGTGAGGACCAGGTCGAACCGTTTCTGTCCCAGGAGACGTAGGGCACTCTCGCCGCTCGCCGCGGTCTCCACCTGGTAACCTTCGTCGTGCAGAATGTCGCGATAGATTTCGCGTTGGCGTTCTTCGTCGTCGACCACCAGAATGGAACCGTGAAGCATACAATCGCGTCCTTAACCGGATGCCGATGAAGCGGCGGCGGTTGAGCGGGCGAGCGGCAGCTCGATGACGATGACGGCCCCGGGGCCTTCACTCTCACCCACGAAGATGCGGCCGCCATGATCCTCCAGGATTTTCCTGGTGATGGCCAAGCCGAGACCGAACCCCGTGGCCCGGGTGGAGTAGTAGGGCGTGAAGATCTTCTCCCGGTCGCCGGGTGGGATGCCGGGCCCCAAATCGGCAAAGCGCAGCTCCAACAATCCCGGATCCGACTCGTGGGAGACCCAGCGCGCGGTCAAATTGATTTCGCCCCCCTCCGGCATCGCCTGAATGGCGTTGGTGAGGATGTTCACGAAGCAGGTCTTCAACTGCCCGGCGTCGGCGCCAAACACCGGCAAATCGTCGGGGAGAGCGCAACTGATCGCGATTCCCTGGGCGTGGGCTTGCTTCTCGACAAGGTGCAGGGCCTGCCCAAGAGTATCACGCAAGTCGCAGGGCGCCAATCGCGGCGGGGTCGGGCGTCCCACGGCCAGGAAGTCGTTGACCAGACGGTTCAGCCGGCCGATCTCATCCTTGACGTTGCCCAGGATGCGCTGAAGGTCGCGCGCTGCGCGTTCCTCTCCGCCCGCATACTTGGCACGAACCTGATCGATACTCAGATTAATGAAATTCAGCGAATTCCGGACCTCATGGGCCACGTTGGCCGCGAAGTGACCCAGGAGCGAGGACTTTTCAGCTTGATTCAGCCTGGCCTGAAGATCCCGGCTCTCCCGCAGCCGTTCGGCCATGCGATTGAAGGTTGCCGTCAACCGGCCCAATTCGTCGTCGCCGGTGGCGGGCAAGGAAATGTCCAGGTTTCCCTTGGCCACCTGCTGAGCCCCGCCCATCAGCGTCTGCACGGGTTTGGTGAACCGGAAGGCAAGGTAGACGATGGCGAACAGTCCCGCCAGCATGGTGGCCATGATCCAGCCGAGGCGCTCCACATAGAGCCGCCGCAACATCTCGCCGACGGCATCCATCTCACCGCGGATTTGAGCATAGCCCAGAACCTTGTCGCCCTGGACGATGGGGAATTCGATTGTGTAAGGCGTTTGTTCAACCGTCGGGTCAACGTCGGTGTCGTGCAACTCGGCGGAAATCTTGATGGGGTCCTGCTTCTCGGATACGTGCCGCTTCTTGAGCTTGATCTTCTTTCCCACCTGCCCGGGATTGGTGCTGGCCACAACCTCACCGGTCGGCGAAGCGAGAGTGATCGAAGAAAGCCCGGCGTCTTTCAACGCCCTCATGTAAATCTCCAGCGCCTGCTTTCGATCGCTGGCGGGCGGGATGCGCGCCTGGGTGAGTTGAATGATTTGCAGGAAGTCCGAGGTCTGTCCCGCCACGTAGCTTTTGACTTGGCGGTTGTGGTGGACGTAGGTGAGCATCAGGATGGCGCTCGTGCATCCCATGGTCAGGAACATGACCAGCGCCAGCCGGGTCCGAAAACGCAGATTCGAGAAAATGGCTTTCAAGCTTGGTCTTTCGCGGGTCAGATCTTCGCGTCGGATGATCGGATGCGAAGTGGGGTTAGAGGGTTGGACGCAGTCAACGAAGACGCGGTTGGGGCGGGGGAACATTGCCGTCGACAGTCCGTATCACGTACGTGGCTCGCAATATGCCCGCACCCGGCGGGTGAAGAGCCCCCGGCAAATCTGCCGCAGGGCTCTATCCCACACCCGAAACCGGGAAGATACAAGGGGTCGCCGCCGCGAGAACGCAGGCTACTTCGGAGGGGCTTCCTCCGCCTTGGCCGCGCCCTTGGCTTCCTTTGCTTCTTTCTTCGCTTCTTTCTTTACTTCCTTCGATACCTTCTTGGGCTTCTTGACCTTCTCCACCTTCGTCTCCGTCTTGGGAGCGGTCTCCTGCGTGGCCGTCTCCTGCGCGAAGACCGGCATGGCCAGCGAGATCGCAAAAGCCAGAGTGAACAGAACGGCAAATAGCTTCTTCATGGTAAGAGGATCCTCCTTTTGAAATCGCTTGCGCCTCCTTCCGAGGCACGGCGGCTTCCAAACCGCCCGAAGAGGACGGGTCTCCCGCAATTCATTAGAAATAGAGCGGTTATTTGCCAGGCTTAGCCGCCAAGTCCGCGTGGATATCGCCTCGGATCACCCGGGCATGCACGGCTCGGTGTACGAGTTGCACGAAATCGTGTAGGACACCGCAACTCGCAACCGCTTGCCGGGAAGTGCTTCCTCCCGCTCCGATCAGTTGGGCGCCGGGAGATGTTATTCCTTGGCCGTAATCTGGAAGATCTTGGCGTCGAGGAAGAGCTGGTAGAGGACCGGATCGAGGAGCTGGGATTTCACTTCCTGTCCGATGATATCGAGGGCTCGATCCAGCGGGACGGCGCGCTTGTAGGGACGGTCGCGGGCGGTCAGGGCGTCGAAAATGTCCGAGATGGTCATCATCTTCGACTGGAAGGGGATTTCCTCCTCCTTCATCTTGTAAGGGTAGCCGGTGCCATTCAACTTCTCGTGGTGCGCCTTGACGATCTCCGGGATGCTCTTCAGTTCCTTGGTCCAGGGAATCTGGCTGAGGAAGCGGAAACTGTGGATGACATGGGACTCGATCTGGACGCGCTCGTCGAGGTCCAGGCTGCCCTTGGCAATGGTGAGGAAGCGCAGCTCCTCGGGAGCTAGGAGCGGCTCCGTGGGGCCGGAGGGGTCCTGAAAAGTCCATCCGGCGACCTCGATCAGCTTCTCCGAGGTTTTTTCGGGCAGGACGGTGGGTTCGTTGGCTTGCAGGATGTGCTTGAGGAAATCGTCGAGCTGCTGCAATTCGTTTTCCTGCACCGCGTCAATCTCCGTAAACGGCTGCTCGTAGCCCTGGTTTCCATGCCGAATGATGTAGTCGAGTTTCTTCCGGTAAGCATCCAATTCCAGCACTTTGTGGATGTACTGGAACCGCTTGCGGATCAGCTCGAGCTGGGAAGGATAGAGCTTCTTGGCCTTCACCAGAACTTCTTCGCGCACGCCCACTTTCCCGAAGTCGTGCAGAAGCGAGGCGTAGCGGATTTCCTGGATATCCTGGTGCGTGAACTGGATGTCCCTGTAGGGGCCGGTGTCGCTCCGATCCACCGCCTCGGCGAGGCCGACGGTCAGTTTCGCCACACGCTCGGAATGGCCGAAGGTGGTGGGGTCTCGCGACTCAATCGCCGTCACCGAAGCCTTCACGAACCCTTCGAACAGGTTCTGGATGTCGCGGTAGAGCAGGTTGTTTTCCAACGCCACCGCCGCCTGACTGGCGAGCGAGGCGGCCAGTTCCTGGCTTCTTTGGGAGAAAGGAAGCACTTCGCGGTGCACAACCTTGGGTGAAACCAGCTTGACCGCCGCCTTCTTCTTGGCGTTGATGAGCTGCAGGACCCCGATGACCTCGTCCTTCTGATTCTTCATGGGGACGACGAGCATGGACTTGGTCCGATAGCCGAATTTCTGGTCAAACTCCCGGTTCAGCCTGAAGGGAAGGTTGCGGATGCGGTATGCGTCCTTGATGTTCAGAATTTTCCCCGTCGCCGCCGCATATCCCGCGATGCTGCGAGTGTCAATGGGCAGCGTGAACTGACGGAATGGCACGGAGTGGCTGTCACTCTGCGTCAACTTGAAGACCAGATGCTTGGTCCCCTCGGCGCCTTCTTCCGCCAGATAGAGGGAGCCCGCATCGCAGCAGGTGATCTCACGGCTCTTGGTCAGAATCAGCTCGAGCAGGGTATCCGTGTTGCGCTCGGTGGAGAGCGCGACTCCGATTTTGTTGAGGGTCTCGAGCTCATTGGCAACCGAATGGAGCTGCCGGCGGGTTCTCTGGCGCTCGGCCTCGGCGCGCAGGTTATCGAACGCGCTTTCGACGGTCTTGGCGACAACCGAAGGCGGGGCCTTGCGGGGGAGCAGGGCGAAGACGCGGTCTCCCAACCGCCGCGGGGCGTGCCCGTCGAGCAAATAGATCAGGCGCCAGGAATCGTCGCGCGGAGCACTTCGCTCGATCCTCCTCAGGTCGCCTTCGCTCCCTTCAACCACAAGAATGGCAGGGAGCTGCCAGTCGGGGGTTTCGTTGCGGTTTAATGGAATCAGCCGATAGGATCGGGGGAGCTTGCGCAAGGTCCTGGCCAGTGTGGACGGTCCGAAGTAGTAAAGGTTCTTTGCCATCAACCCACCACGCGGATGAGGATATCAGATATCCCGAAAACTCCACCGCATCCGTCGAGCTCCGTTTGCGGTCGGCATTGGGATCCAGCACGCTTTCGTGGATTCACTTCCCAGCCCCCCACCCCCCTCAGGTGATCCGCCCCCGCCCCTCCCCTTCCAAGGTCGAAGGGGACGCCGCTTCGGCTGTCGAGGCACAACCAGGTCAATCCACAGACCGTGCGAAGTGGCGCTGGGAATAAGGTGTCAAACCACCCGGCTTGCCAGCGCGAACAAGACTCAATCGGAGGGTGACCAAAAAGCCCGGAATCGCCGGGCACTTATGCCCCCGCGGCCTTCTCAAAACTGCTGATGGCCTTGGCTTCGTCGTCGTGGACGTCGAACACGGTATAAAGCTTGGTGATCTGCAAAAGATCGTGAACCTTCTTGGTGAGGTTCAGCAGTTTCAGTTGCCCCCCCTGGTTCGAAACCGTCGTGAAGGCGCTCACCAACTCCCCGATTCCCGAGCTGTCAATGTAGGTGACGTCGGCGAGGTTCAGGAGAACAAACTTGGTCCCCTTCCCCAACTGCTCGCGAACCAGCTCCCGCAGTTGCGTACACCCCTCCCCGAGGGTGATCCTCCCGCTGAGGTCAACCACAATGACCGAATCAACTTGCCGTAAAGTGGACTTCATGCTCACGGTCCATCCCTCCTTCATTGGCCTGAATTGTTGGAATTCAATCTTTTCACCAGTGTCACTTCGGTCCCCTGGCCCTCGAGTTTCTTGACCCGATATTCATCCATGAAGGTGCGGATCAGAAAGATTCCACGGCCGGAAACGTTTAAGAGATTCTCTTCCTTCAGGGGGTTCGCCACACTGCTGGGATCGAAGCCGATTCCCTGGTCGCGGACCCGGATTTCCAGGCGGTCATCGAAAATCTGGAAGCGCAACCACACTTGCTTGCTGGGATCGTTCTTGTTGCCGTGCCAGATGGCGTTGATCACCGACTCGTGCACGGCCATTTCAATCTTGTGCTGGTCGTCTTCGTCGAATCCCGCCGTGGCGGATACGCGCCGGGCAATCTCCTCAACCATTTCGACGCGGTTGAGGTCGCTCTCGAGTGTCATCTCGACGATGTTCGACTCAGTCGTCATTTGGACGGAAGAAAGGCTGATCCCAGGCTAAAACTTACAATAGCAGCCCCTGAAAGTCAACGAATCGCCTGGGGCGGCCGGCCCCCCTGAGGGCCCGCTGATTCTCTACTTCAGCCGGGCCGGCGCACCGTGCGCGGCCGCTTCCCGCCCGGCCGAAAAGCGGCGTAGAGGATAAACGAAGGCCGCGCGAGCGTCAACCTGCGCAGGCGTCATTTCCAGGACTGCATCATAGGTCTTGGGGGGGAAACATCGTTCCGAGTGGCCGAGCGCGGGTCAGCCCGAGCGGAAGATTCGCGTGAAGCTATGGCGCCCTTAGAATCTTCACGTAGCACTCGTAGTCACGCTTCAAGAAACAGACAAAAA
>Ga0307380_10013382_pt1 | contig 10145 bp, 9 predicted proteins | sample UN3MG_FD_202239 | JGI IMG/M metagenome (GOLD analysis project Ga0307380, IMG submission 202239) | Soil microbial communities from Risofladan, Vaasa, Finland - UN-3 | ecosystem: Environmental > Terrestrial > Soil > Coastal area > Acid sulfate soil | place: Finland: Risofladan, Vaasa | collected...
AACCTTATTAAAAGAAGGAGAAGCAGAAGTTATAGAATTAATAGTAAGTCCCCACTCAAAAATTATTAACACACCATTAAGAAAAGCTAACTTACCCCAGAATAGCATTATCGGGGCTATTGTTCGTAAAGATGAAGTTATTATCCCTCATGGCGATGATATTATTCAACCTGAAGATAAAATAATTATATTTGCCTTGTCTTCCGATATAAAAGAAATAGAAAAAATATTCGATGGTGGGAAGAAATAAAAGTGAGATATAATGTCGTACTAAATACCCTGGGAAGCCTTTTGTTTTTTTTAGGGCTAAGCATGCTGTTTCCTCTTTTGTATGCTATTTACTATCAGGAACCAGCAATTAATAGTTTCATGCTTTCTATGGCTCTTACTTCTTTAAGCGGTCTTTTATTATGGAAATTTTTTCCTTCAAAAGAACCTATCGGTCACAAAGAAGGATTTGCAATTGCTGCCCTGGGTTGGATATTGGCTGCTGGTTTTGGAGCACTTCCCTTTTTATTTACCGGCACTTTCCCCAGTTTTATTGATGCTTATTTTGAATCAATGTCCGGATTTACCACTACTGGGGCTACTGTACTTGCCCCCGTTGAAGGAAATCCTTATGCAATTCTTTTTTGGCGGGACTTTATCCAATGGTTGGGCGGTATGGGAATTATCGTTTTGGTAGTAGCTATACTTCCGGCCTTGGGAGCAGGAGGAATGCAATTATTTAAATCAGAAGTACCCGGACCTGAAAAAGATAGATTAAAACCAAGAATTAAAGAAACTGCTAAACTTTTATGGCAAGTCTATATCATCATATCTGCTTTACAGGTCGGATGTTTGTATTTTACCGGAATGCCTTTATTTGACGCACTTACTAATATGTTTGGTACTATGGCCACAGGAGGTTTCAACCCTAGAAATCTAAGTGTAGGTGCTTATCACAATCCGGTCTTTGAGATTATTATCATTTTCTTTATGTTTATAGCCGGAGCAAATTTTACCTTACACTATCAAACCCTTCATGGAAATATAAAAAGCTTATTCAAAGATAAAGAATTCCTTTTTTACGGAGGAGTAGTTCTGATTGCTATCCTGGCGGTTACTAGCGAACTAAGATTGACCATTTATAACTCAATCTTTACTGCACTTAGATATGCTTCTTTCCAAGTTGTATCTATAGTGACTACTACTGGTTTTGCAACCGCTGATTATGATACCTGGCCGGCATTTTCCAAAAGTATTTTACTTATTTTAATGTTCATAGGCGGTTGTGCCGGTTCGACCGGTGGGGCTATTAAAAATATTCGGGTTCTCCTCCTCATAAAACAGGCCCATAGAGAATTTCGTAAATTAATTCATCCTCAAGCTGTATTTCCAATTAGATTAGGAGATAAGGTAGTTTCTGAGGATGTGATGCGCAATATTACCGGATTTTTCTTTCTTTATATCTCTATTTTTGTTATCTCTACTTTTATAATGACTATATTGGGGTTGGATATAGTCAGTGCAATGGCATCAGTTGCAGCTACTTTGGGGAATGTGGGGCCGGGTCTTGGACTGGTCGGTCCAGTTCAGACTTACGCCTTCATACCACCTATAGGGAAAATTGTTTTAACCTTCTGTATGTTATTGGGTCGATTGGAAATATATACTGTTTTGATTCTGGTCGTTCCGGAATTTTGGAGAAAATAATTAATTAAATTAAAATTTAAAATTTAAAAAACGAGGTAAGGAACTATATTACCTATTAAAATGGTAAAAGAAAATAAACTATCACCACCCCAGGTATTAGTATCAGGGTTTTTAGTGGTAATTACTATAGGGACTATTCTTCTTACCCTTCCCTCAGCTTCCAGCACTGCAAAGAGTATCGGTTTTATTAATGCCCTTTTCACCGCCACTTCTGCCACTTGTGTTACCGGATTGATTGTGCTGGATACGGGAAAGGATTTTTCTATTTTTGGACAATTGGTTATCCTGATTCTCTTGCAATGTGGTGGGTTAGGAATAATGACTATGTCCACTATGTTTGCCTTTTTAGTGGGGAAAAGAATCTCTTTAAGGCAAAGATTGATCATGCAGGAATCCTTAAACCAATTTTCTATCGGAGGATTAGTTCGTTTAGCTAAATATATCTTAATATTTACTGCAGTTATCGAAATTGCAGGAACAGCTATCCTGTTCTTTTGCTGGCAGAGGAGCTGTTCTCCACTGCAAGCTTTGTACCTGGCAGTCTTTCATTCTATCTCCGCTTTTTGCAATGCCGGATTTTCTCTCTTTTCAGATAGTATAATGCGCTACAGAGGAGATTTGATTATCAATCTTATCTTTATGATTTTAATTATATTGGGAGGGATCGGATTTTTAGTTTTATTAGAACTTTTTCAATACGGGAAAAACAGGACCCTCTCCTTACACGCTAAATTAGCTTTAAAAATCAGTCTTATACTTATTCTTATCGGTTTTATAATTATATTCTTTATAGAATCTAACAGCCCTTCCACCCTAAGAGATTTGAATTTCCCCGAAAAAATATATGGCTCAATTTTCCAATCGGTTACCGCCCGTACTGCGGGTTTTAATACCATCCATATCGGAAGCATGCAAAATGCCACCCTTTTCTTAATTATTATCTTGATGTTTATTGGTGCCTCTCCCAGTTCTACCGGGGGAGGGATCAAGACTACTACTTTCGGTTTACTTATATTATACGCCTGGTCCTCACTAAAAGGAAAAGAAGAAATTCAAATTTTCAAAAGAAGAGTATCACAGGATATAATTCCCAAAGTTTTAACCGTTATCTCCCTCTCCCTGGGTCTGGTTTTTATCATGACCATTCTATTATCCTATGTAGAAGGAGGGGATTTTATCAAAGTATTATTTGAGGTTGTTTCAGCTTTTGGTACAGTAGGATTATCAACAGGCATTACTTCATCGTTGAGTATAGCTGGCAAGATTATCATTATTATTACTATGTTTACCGGTAGAATTGGACCTTTAGGTCTTGCCTTATCATTAATTCAAAAACGAGAACCAGAAATGATTAGATATCCTGAAGAAAAAATTATGGTAGGATAAAAATAAATTGACCAATCGGTCAATTTAGTCGTTAGTGAATAGTGAATAGTCGTTAGCATATTAGCAGGATAGGCGGATTTGTCTTTGTAAAAATAGGGAAAACCTATCTCTGAATTAAGGTAGGGGTTCGATTCATCGAACCCGCAAGAAATCGGGTCGGATAAATCCGACCCCTACACTAGATTCGTGGCAATAACATAAAACAAATAAACTTAAAAGCTATCAACTGAAAACTATAAACTATAAAACCGTTTTATACTAACGACTATTCACTATTAACTAACGACTAAATAAAAAGGAGGTGTTTTTTTCATGAAACAATTTATAGTCCTTGGTTTGGGAAGATTTGGTTCTGCAGTAGCCACAACCCTGGTTGAATTAGGACATGAAGTCCTGGGAGTAGACAATGACGAAGAAAGAGTAGATGCCTTAAAAGATAAAATAACTCAGGCAGTACAAGCCGATATCACCGAGGAAAAAGTTTTAAAAGAATTGGGAGTAAAAAATTTTGACGCTGCTATTGTGAGTATCGCCACTGATTTGGAGGCAAGCATCTTAGTAACTATGATGTTAAAAGAAATGGGATTAAAATATATTATTGCTAAAGCGCAAAACAATCTACACGCAAAGGTTTTAAAAAAAATTGGTGTGGATAAAGTTGTGTTTCCTGAAAGAGATATGGGGGCAAGGATTGCTCAAAGATTAATCACCCCAAATATTAAAGATTACATAGAACTGGAACCCGATTATAATGTTATCGAGATTAAAGCCTTGCCTGAATTTGCAGATAAAACTTTGAGTGAACTTGACCTGCGTAATAAATACGGAATAAATGTTTTAGCTATAAAAAGAGATAATAGCGTTAATATCTCACCCCGGGCAAAAGACCAAATAAAAAAGGACGATTTTCTAATCGTCATCGGGGAGACTAAAAAAATTACTGAATTAGCCGGTAAAGGAAATCATTAAAAAAATATTTTTTGGGGAGCACTAATTATTTGAAGTACATAAAAATCCCCATAATAACAATGCCAAAAGATAGAAATATGCAAATATTTGATAGAAAACTGAAGAAATATTTCCCCAATTATATATTCCAAAGCTTATTGGCTACTATTACCCTGACCATTATTCTTTATTTTGAAAATATATTTACCCGTACCGCTATCATTGCCTCTTTGGGGGCAACTACTTTTATTATCTTCGCTATGCCTAAATACGCTACTGCTCAAACCAGGAAGGTCATAGGGGGACATATGGTCGGCATTATTGTGGGAATCTTTTGTTTTTATATTGCCTCTTTAACTCAAAATAGAGAAAGTCTTTTTCTCACTCAGCATGTACTTAAAATCTTTATTCCCTCCCTCTCTGTAGGATTGTCTATCTTTATCATGGCTATTACTAACACCGAACATCCTCCTGCCGCCGGCACTGCCCTGGGAATAGTGGTTCAGGGCTGGTCTTATTCCACTATACTTGTTATCCTTATCACCATTTCCCTCTTATCTCTAACCAAATATTTGCTAAAACCATGGTTGAAAGATTTAGTTTAGATGTTATTCTCAAAAAATACTTAAAAAGCTACCAGACTGGTACTAGACAAGTAAATGTAAACTTTAATGGGATAGTTTGATAAAGAAAAGAATGACGCATTACACGATACACGCTACGAACATACAGTAATTTATTTGTATTTAATAATATTTTATTATAAAATATTATTAAACATTAACCCTGTCTAACAACTATTTATTTTAATCTATCTGTAATAAAACTATTAAACTATAGGGTAATTTTAAAACTTCTTTTTTCCCCATCTTAGCGCACTGCAGAAATCATTTTATATTTTAATTGCTAAGATAAGATATCCGAATGAAAAATATTCTATAAAGAATAGTGATTAATTCTTAAAAACAGATATTTTTTAGAAAAATACATAGAGAATAAGATGTTATTGTAAATATGATAGAAAGGAGTTGAATATATGATAAAAAATATTTTATTTGTCTATAACCAGGTAAGCCAAAGAGAACGTAAGGGGCTCTTTAGAGAATGTATTCTTATAGAAGACGTAGATGCTATCCGCAAGGCTTTGATTGAGACTAATAATAATATTTTATCTTTAGACCTTCTTAGGCCAGAGCAATTAGACGAATTTATCAGTAAACATCAACCTATTGATCTGGCTTTTGTCCTGGCAGAAGGATATAAAGATATTCCTCATACCTTTTATAGCGGGCATGGTGCGGCAATGATCCGTAAACAACTTAACAAATACTATATCCCCTGCGCCCTCTCCGCTATCGAAAGCATGGAAATCTGCCGTAACAAGGACATTACTTATAATAAACTTAAGGGTAACAACATCTTGGTTCCTGACCATTTTATCTTTGATACTCATTTTCGGTTTAATAAAATAAAATTACTCTCCCAGATAGAGAAAATCGGATTTCCACTGATGATAAAACCGGTCGGTGGAGGAGGCAGTATAGGTATTACTCCAAAATCTGTAGTGCATAATCTGCAAGAACTAAAAAACAGGTTTATCGGTCTAAAAAAAGAACTGGGCCCTGAAAAATTAATCATCGAAAAATATTTACCCGGAAGAGAATATACTGTTGGAGTCCTGGGTAGTAAAGCCAAGAAATACATTTTACCCATTATCGGTTTCCCTAAAGACCATGGCATCAGATATACTTTCACTAAAAAGACAGAATATAAGATGAGAGAAAAATTTGAAATAATCTATCGGGATGATGAAAGATTTAAAAAACTTGCCCAAATAGCAATTAAGACCTTTGATGCCGTGGGAGCCAGTGATGCTATTAGAATTGATATTATGGAAGATGAATCAGGAAAAACCTATGTTATAGATGTAAACGGTACGCCTGCTTTATCCATTACTGGTTCTTTAACTTTTATGGCAAGCAAAATATGGCTAACCCATAGCCAACTTATTAAATTGATCTTTTATGAAAGTATCGTCCGATATAATTTAGCCCCCACCTATCTTCTGGAAGATATTATATCTAAAATTCAAGCCAAGCTTGCTACTTATTATGCCGATAAAGAGGATGAAGATGCGGAAATGGCTTTAATTTGAATAGTCCTTTCTTGCACAAAAAGGGGTAGCGCAAACTACCTCTTTTTGTTTTTTACACTTCCCATTATTTCTGCCTATCCCTTATTTTCCTTCAGATTCCAAATCTATCATCTTCTTTTTTAAAGCAATGCCTTCTTTACCAGAAAATCCTCCTAAACCACCGTCACTTTTTATAACTCGATGACAGGGGATAATTAAGGGCAAAGGATTATTTCTCATGGTGTTTCCCACTGCCCGATATGCCCGAGGATAACCGGCTGCCTCTGCTGCTTCTTTATAGGACCTGATTTCACCATAAGAAATTTTTCTAACTGTCTGTAAAATTTTCTTCTGAAAATTCGTATAACTGTCTAAGTTCAACTGGCAATCTGCAAAATTAACTTTTTTACCGGCATAATATTCTTTAACCTTTTGAATTAAATTTTCCCAACCTCTATTATCTTCGAAAAGATTATTGCATTTTAACTCTTTCTTTATTTGAAAAAGAACATCTTCTTTCTTCTCTTCCGGTAAAACAAAAATCCGCAAACCTTTTCGGTCAAATACAAACCCTGCCCATCCCCAGGCAGTCAAAAAAATAGCATATTTAAAAATATTTTCCGACATATATTTCTCCTCTTTTGTTTTGTTACTGTTTTTATTATATAATCTAAATTAGTCGTTAGTGAATAGTGAATAGTCGTTAGTTTCAAATACAAGTTTTTAGTTGCCGGTTTACAGTTATCATTATATAACTAAAAGCTTAAAACGGAAAGTGCAAATCCATAATTTAAAATTCAGGATGGAATTAATTATGATTGAGAAAATAAATGTCCTACTGCTGGCAGGTGGAAAAAGCAAAATAAGCTTGAGAAAATTTACCGGAAAAGAAAATAAGGCATTAATTGAAATAGGCCCTCACCGTAAACCTATGATTCTATATATAATAGAAGCTCTAAAAAAATCAAAATACACTGATAAAATTATCGTAGCAGGATCTGAAAAAGTACAGAAATTAGTAAAAGATCTGGTCTATCTAACTTTTCCCGATGGTCAAACCATTCCTAATACCTTGAAATCAGGAATTTTACCCCTCAAAAAAGACCCTTTAATATTAATCTCAACTTGTGATGCTCCCTTAATAACCGAAAAACATATCGATTATTTTATAAAAGAGTGTTATGGGCGTCCTGGTTTTGATATTTATTATCCTATAATCGATAAAGAAGTTTATCAACAGTACTACCCCTCTTCAGATTTAAGAAGGGTTTATGCTACTCTTGTTGAAGGAACTTTTACCGGGGGGAATATTCTTTTAATAAATCCTCGGATTATCATTGATTGTGCAGATATAATCAACGATTTTATCTACTTCAGAAAACATCCTCTAAAAATAGCCCGGATCTTGGGGGCTCGAATAACCGCGAAATACTTAAGAAAATATCTATCTATCCAGGACCTGGAAAAGAGAGTCCCTGAATTATTGGGGGGTTATAAAGGGAAAGCTATCCTCTCTCCTCCTGAAATCGCTCTGGATATCGATAAACCCAGACATTTAAAAGCTCTTTGGAATAATGACTAAAGTTTACTCTTTACTCCATACATACGTCCGCCAGATTTACCGGCAATAAGGTAGGAAGTGATAAAGGCTTTTCGGTCATACTCTAAAGAGATCTCTCTTACTTTGGGAAAATAATTTCTTTCACATATTACCCTGAGCATCTGAACTTCTCCATCTTTACCGTATCCAATATTTCGGGTAACTCCGAATCCCTCATCCCGAAGTTTATTTTCAATCTCCTGCCATTTGCTTTTTGAAATAATACCAACAGAAACTATCTCTTTAGAGATCTTTTCAGATATATATATTCCAACTACATTTCCGATGGCAAAACCTCCACAATAGGCAATGACATTAAGCCAATTCCCAATATCCTGTATTACCTTGCTTACTATCAGAATAAAAATTAAAACTTCGAAAAAACCGAGCACGCCGGCAATAAGCTTTTTTCTTCTTACTATCATCTGAACTCTAAAAGTACCCATAGCTACATCCGTAACTCTCGATAAAAAGATAATTCCTGCCCCTATATAAATGTTCGAATCCATGACTCCATTGATTATGTCCATTATTATTCCCATAGTCTTTTGCCCTCTTCCCTCTTTATGTTTATTCTAATATCTTATTTATTTTATTTTAATTTGAAATCACTGGTAATTATAATACACAGAAATTTATTATTCAACTATTTTTTAAAATGATGTCATTTATTTTAAATATATATTATAATGTTATAAAATAAAAATTTGTATTAAAGAAAGGAAAATTTTTTGATGAAAGCAGAAATTATCAGCATAGGTAGTGAAATACTAAGAGGGCAGATTACCGATACCAATGCCAATTTTATCGCCAAAAAATTAGTTGAAGCAGGTATTGATTTAGAGAATATTTCAGCTGTTAGTGATATTCCTGAATCTTTATTATCCACTTTAAAACTCGCTCTTCAACGTTCTGACCTAATAATTACTACCGGTGGTCTGGGACCTACGGAAGATGATATTACCTACCAGACAATTGCCAGGACTTTAAATCTTAAACTAATAAAATATCCGGAAGCTGAAGAAAATTTAAAAATATTTTTCAAAAAAATTAATAAAACAATTTCTCCGAGTAATCTTAAGCAAGTCTACCTTCCGGAAGGAGCCAAAATTATCATTAATCAATATGGCACTGCCCCAGCTATGATTTTAGAAAAAGATAACAAAATTATATGTTCTTTCCCCGGTGTCCCCTATGAAATGAAAAACCTGATAGAAGAAAATCTAATCCCCTATCTAAAAGAAAAATTTCCACCTTCTATGATTAAAAAGTCAAAAATTTTAAAGATTACCGGTCTTGGAGAGGCATCGGTTAATGAACTTATTTGCGACTATATGAATAAACAAACTAATTTTTCTTTTGGTATCTATGCTAATCCGGAAGATATTCAGGTCCAGGTGACTACCCAGGCTCCCACTGAAAAAGAAGTAGAAAAACTGTTACAATCTTCGGCGAATCAATTAACCAAAATATTGGGTGATTATATTTATGGAACTGATCAACAGAGTTTAGAAGAAGTCGTGGGAAATTTACTAAAGACTAAGAAATTAAAATTAGCAGTAGCTGAATCCTGCACCGGTGGAATGCTGGGAGGTATGATTACCCGAATCCCGGGGAGCTCTGAATATTTTCAAGGCGGAGTGATAAGCTATCATGCTAAAGTTAAAGAAGACCTGCTAAAAGTATCGCCGGAAGTCATCAAAAAATACGGAGAAGTAAGCAAGCAAGTGGCTAAATCAATGGCTGAAGGTGTGCGAAGATGCTGTCATAGTGATATAGGAATCAGCATTACCGGTATTGCCGGTCCGGGAGGAGCAACGGAAAAGAAAAAAGTAGGATTGGTCTATATGGCTTTGGCTGATGGTAAAAAGACTATTGCCCAAAAACACCCGCTATTCGGAAGCCGCCAATTAATCCGCTTAAGGGCTTGCCGCCGCGTTCTGAATATGCTTCGTATGTATTTAATGGAAAAACAATAATTAATTAAAGGCGTAAAGGGGATGGGAATTTGAATAATAATCCGCGGAACACATCTGACGAAGATTTAATTGAACTGTTATACAAAATGACTGGCCTTTATTGATACAACAGAATTACTTTAAATTTAAATTAGTCTATTTTATTTACTAATTTATTATTTTAGTATCTACTATTACTACGATATTCGCTTCTTGGTCTAGGTGGACGGGCTTCATCAATCTTTAAAGGACGACCTTCAAAGTCGGTATCATTTAACGCATCTTTGGCTTTTCCAGCTTCTACTGAAGAAGACATCTCAACAAATCCAAAACCTTTGCCTTCGATAATGTTGACACTCTTAACTTCACCATGATTTGAAAATATATCATTTAACTGTTCATTGGTTACAGAATACTTAAGATT
>Ga0307380_10013383_pt1 | contig 10145 bp, 10 predicted proteins | sample UN3MG_FD_202239 | JGI IMG/M metagenome (GOLD analysis project Ga0307380, IMG submission 202239) | Soil microbial communities from Risofladan, Vaasa, Finland - UN-3 | ecosystem: Environmental > Terrestrial > Soil > Coastal area > Acid sulfate soil | place: Finland: Risofladan, Vaasa | collected...
TTTGGCTGATTGGGCATCCAAATCATCCAGGAGCTGGGCGGTTTTTTTAACCTTCCGCTCAACCGATCCCTCGCCTGATTCAGTGGCAATCTCCAAAAGTCGCCCGTGGACTTGAATCACAGACAAAGGCTTAGCCTTGGTTTTCTGATCAAAAAAAGCCGCCACGTCGCCTAAATCACCCATCTCTCTATATTTTTTCTTAACTTCCTCATCACTTTTGTCATAGGCCCGAACCAAAATCTTCATGAGCATTTTATCGGCCAAATTAAACTCAACCCCCTTATAAAGAGGAGCCAGCCGGCCAAGAGAAAGATAACAGATTTTATCTATCTCTTGAGGTTGGGCTTTTTTCAGCAGATCCGCCAAAATCTCGGTCATTTTATTCCGAGAGGGAGTTTTCTCAAGCTCAGCAAAAAAGGAGGCTAGCCTTTGAAAGGTCATTCTAAAAACTCAATGCTTGCGAAAAGAAAAGAAAAGCAAAAATCACCACCCCGATAAAAATAACCCCAAAAATAATCGAAAGCCAGCCCGCGGTCTCATTTTTTAAGATTTTATTTAAACCCTCGCCAACTAAAGTGAGGCCAAAAAGGGTTGGTAGCACCAAAATCATGTAAAGAAACTGGGGTTCGGTTGGCTTCATCGGCTATTTCATAATGTACCTGGCGCCCTTGGTCTTACCTCTTTTCTTAAGAATACCTTTTTTAAGCAGATATTTCAAATCTCGCAGGAGGGTATCTTCAGAGTAATGGGGAATCAATTTTCTGGCTTCGCTCATGGTAATGGAACCATTCTCTTCCAAATACTCAACCAGCTTAATTTGGCGTTCATTTAAGGGAATTTGGGCGCCTACCCGGGTTTTGAGTTTCAAATCTACCGAGAGTTTTTTGACCTTTTCCTTGACCCTTGAGAGCTCAACCGCCATCGCTTCAGTAAAATACTCTAACCAGGGGGTCAAGTCCCTTTTGGCCAAGTCCTGGGCCTGCCTGTCAACCGCCATTAGGCCCTGGTAATAATGGAAAGCGTCTTTGTCAAAATATTCCTCCATGGCAAAGAATTTTTTAATGTCATACCCTTCAATAAAAAGGATCAGGGTGGCTAAAGCCCGGGCGGTTCGGCCATTGGCTTCAATAAAAGGATGAACGGCCACCAAATAGTAATGGGCAATCCCGGCCCGAATCACCGGATGAATCTTTTTACCCTCAATTGAGTTTAGCCAGGAGAAAAAGTCCTCAACTAAAAACTTAACCTCAACCGCTGGCGGGGGTCGGAAAACCACCTCGCCGGTGGCACTGTTTCGCAAAATCACCTGGGTTTTTCTGTATTTCCCTGCCCGGCCGTCAGTAATAATCCGCTCACAGCCAATCTTATTTATCTTTTTAAGCATTGCCTGGGCGTAGCGGACAGCCTCTTTTTTATTTTCTTTTTCAAGCTCTTCAAGATAGCGGATCACGTTGCGGTAATTAATTACTTCCTGGACATCTCTTTCCCGGGCAACAATTTTATTCCCTTCTAAGGTTTTTTTGACCTCGTTAAAGTTAAGTTCATTACCTTCAATATGGGTACCGTGATGAACACTGCGGAAGATAGCATCTTTAACAAACCGGGCTTCATAAATCGGGATCAAAGGAGCGTTTTCAATCACTTCTTTGGCGGCCTCAACCTGGCCAATGCTTTGCAAAATCTGGTTGGTTATGGTAAATTGAGGCTGATACATTAAAATAATTATCGCATTTTTTGCGGGAAAAAGCAATAATCAAATGAAATCAATTGGAAAAACCCAGGAAGAGATCAGAAAATATCAACTGGCGGTGGTTAAACAAATGCTTAAACTGGCCACTTCCGGTTTTGGTTTGGTAGCGGCCCTGGCCTGGAATGAGCTGATTAAAGCCTTTATCAATGATTACATCAAAACCCGGATCAGCGTTGGCTCAGGAATGATCTCTTTGGTTGTTTACGCCGTGCTCGTTACTCTCTTAGCGGTTACGGTCACTCTTCAATTAAGCAAGTTTGTCGAAAAACTGGAGAAGAAGGAAAAATAGACTATCTTTTAAAGAGAAGTTTCGGCTCGCTTAAGTCCCAAATCTCGTCAACAGTCACTAAAACTGCGGCTTTGTGAGCCAGGCCCTTATTGTCTGGGTCTTCATCAACTTTCCTTTTCCATTTACCAGCAGTTAGATATTTTGCCCTGCCTTTAAATTGATATCCCTCTTCCCCATCCTTACTCCAAACGGCTAAAGCAACTTTTCTATTTTTTAGAAGATTTTTCTTAGTTTTATTCATAAAATTATCAGTAATGAGGATCTTATCTTTACCAACAACCTTACAACAAGCGATAGCGATAGCATTTGGGGCCTTCTCAAAATCAGCCGTGGCTAAGGCTAAAACTTCTTTCTCAATCAGTCTTTTTTGCTTTCTATCAATCTTGACCATCTCTCCCTTTCTAGGCTAGGTATAAAACATTATCTCTCAAGTTGCCCTTAACGTCAAACGCCGGCGTAGCCTCGGGTTGATATCCAGGAATCTCCTTTGTTCCAATTCCTTGAGCTTCTAATTGATTAAGAATCGCTTGGGGAATTGGATCTACCCAGACCGTTTCCCCTTTAATCAGCCTTTCTTTAATACAGTCTTTTTGATCTTTAAGATAGGCAATAATTGTTTCCGTTGAGGGCGTCAACCAAGCTATCTGAGGTAACTGGTCTTCTAGGCTTTCAATCGCTCGACCGCTGACTGATAAAATTTGAAGATAAACGTTATCAATCTCAATGCCCTCTTCTCTTTTTAAGCCTCTAAGCATCCGATATAGTTCACCATGGCCTCCCTCATCAGCCCGACAATTAAAAACATCATGGTTTAGTTCAATCCTGACCGCTTTTCCACCTTCTCTTAAGACCGCCTCATTATATTCTTGAAGATTTCTTAAAGCCTGCATTGACCTTCCGTGGTGATCAATGGTGAAAAATCTTTCAATGCTCACACCAGCAGTTTTCATCTCTTGAACCATTTCTTCTGGCGGATCAAAAGGATTTCTTTGCCAATGCTTCTTGGCTTCCTCAAGCAAATCGGAAGGGATTCCCCCCATCATTAGCTGATGGGCAAAAGGAGAAAAGCTCCTTAAAGTTACTGCCATTCCATCAACAAAAGGAGCCACTTTTTCAATCAAGTCCATTTTTTCAAACGGCTCTCCGTTTGTCACCACAAGAACAGAGAAACCCAAGCCAGAGGCCCTTTCGGCCACCTCAGGTAAGGAAGGGTAAATGCCGGGTTCTCCGCCAGTGATCCAGATTTCAGCAGGCTTGTTTTCTGCCTGGGAAAGGCCGTTTAGAATCGAAAAAGCCAGATCAGACGACATCTCCTCTCCTCCTCCTTTCTTGGCAAAAAGATAACAATGAGAACACTCACCAGCAGAACAACCATTAGTTACCTCTAGCACAACTGCTTCCGAAATTTTCCCTCTTTTTTCAATCAGAGAAGCCCATTCGTCCTTAACTAAATCGGCGCTTTTTCTGATTACACTCGGTCTTTCTTCACCGTTCATTTTTCCCCTCCTTGGGAAACATGTCAATCTATTTTAATTTAATTTTTGTCACCTTTTGCCTATAAACAGGGTCAACCAAATGAATATCGGTGGTCGTCATGATCGTTTGTTGTTTGGGGATTACTTCAAAAAGATGTTTTCTTCGCTGGTGATCAAGCTCTGAGAAGATATCATCAAGAAGAAGGATCGGCCTTTGGCCTGTTTTTTTGGCAATATATTCCAACTCACCCAGTTTAAGGCTAAAAACTGCTGTTCGCTGCTCCCCTCTTGAACCAAAGGGATGGAGGTTTCTCTCTTTTAATTTCACCTGGAAATCGTCTCGGTGGGGACCAACCAAGGTCATTCCGGCTGCGACTTCTTCTTTTTCGTATTTTTCCAATCTTTGGGGGGAGATAAGGCTTTTATCATAGCTGATGTTTAAGTTGCCAAAGTGGTCAGGCTGGCTGTTGATAAACTCAATGAATTCCTCTCTTTTTTGACTGATGATCTCGCCGTTTTCCAAAAGGAGTTTGTCCCAGAAAAAAAGAATTGACCGGGGTTTGTTCTCATCTCTGATTTGCTCCAAAAGTCTGTTTCTTTGGCGCAGGCCCTTTTGATAGGAAAGATTGGCCCGGCGGTAATCTCTATCAACTTGTTCTAAAACCAAGTCAAGATAGGCCCGGCGGATTGAGGGACTATTAATAATAATCTCCAAATCCTCTGGGCCAAAAAAAACACTGCTTAACTGGCCCACAAAGTCAACCATTCTCTTACCAACACCATTGACCAGATATCTTTTTTTGGGAGCCCTCTCGCCACCAACCTGGCCGGCGGTTAAGACAATCTCCAGGTCTGTTTTTTCTGGATTTTCAATCTGGCCTTTAACCCGGGCCACTTCTTTCCGGTAGCTGATCATTTCCCGCTCAATTCCGGCCCGAAAGCTTTTCCCGGTAGCCAGAAGAAAAATGGCTTCCAAAAGATTGGTTTTACCAGAGGTGTTGGGACCCACCACCAAGCTTATCTTTGAAGAAAACTGAAAGTTTTTCTTGGGAAAACTGCGGAAATTTAAAAGATTTAAAGATTCTAAAATCATCCTATTTTTGACATTTTGGACAAAAGAAGGTCCCCCGGCCGCCAAGTTTAATCTTTTTAATCATCTCCGGACAGCGAAAACACTTTTTTCCCTGCCTGCCGTAGGTAAGGAAATGGTCTTGATAAGATCCCTTTTGGCCTAAGGCATCCAAATAGTATTGATCTGAGGCACCCCGATATTTGATGCCCGCCCTCAAAACCTTCTCAATCGCCTTAAAAAGTTTTTCTGCTTCCCCTACGGTTAGCTGATTAGCCACCCGGTGAGGATCAATCTTAGCCAAGAAAAGGGCGTCGTTGGCATAAATATTACCCACTCCGGCAATCTTTTTTTGATCCATTAAAACAATTTTGATTGCCCGCCGGGTGGTGCTAAGAATTTCCTTAAATTTTTTGGAAGTTAAATCATTTAGGGGTTCAGGTCCAAATTCAGCTAAGAGTTTTTCCAGTTTTTTTTGATCTTCAATTAATCTCACCCAGCCGAACTTTCTTAAGTCCGCAAAGCGCAGTTCCTTCCCGCCGTCCAAAGAGATGGTTACGTGCTGCCAATCATCCTTGGGAGCCTCTTTTTTTCTAACCAAAAGCCTGCCGGTGAGCTTTAAATGAATCGCTAAAATCTTCCCGTTGGCAAGAAAAACCTGGAGCAGTTTAGCCCGCCTTTGAATCTTCTTGATTTTAACTCCCACTACAGCTTTTTTAACTTTTGCCAGGGACGGTTGAACCTGGTTGGGCGAATCGGTACTGATTGCCAGGATTTTCTTGCCTACAATCAATCGGTTTAAGTCTTGTCTGATGGTTTCCACTTCCGGCAGTTCAGGCATCAACCACCTCCTTTATCCTTATTTTAAATTTTTCCTTGGTAAACTTTTCTGCCTGTTTTCGGCAGTCTTCGGGATTAAATCTTTCTTGTTTAAATTCTTTTAAGATCTTGGCTAAAGTGGTTGCTTTAGGCTCATCAAAAAACACCCCGGTTTTACCCTCAACCACGGATTCCAAATAGCCACCACCCCGAAAGGCAATAACCGGCCGGCCGGCAGCCATAGCCTCAACCGGAGTTACCCCAAAATCCTCATCAGTGGCCAAAGCTAAAAAAGCCCGGCACTGGCCTAAAGAGGAATAAAGCTTTTCATCTGAAACCCGACCGAGAAGCTCAACCCCTTTCCCTTTTAGCCTTTTAAGGTTCTGGCCAAACCAGCGTAAACCGGCTGGTTCGCCAATGATTTTTAATTTCACCTTGGCTTTTTTGGCCGCACAAACCGCCAATTCAATCCCCTTGGCACCTACCACCCGGGAGGCGATTAAATAGTAGTCTTTTGGTTTAAGGTTTTTTGTTGCTTTAATGATTTTTTCCACCTCCACCGGCGGATAAACAACAATTGAGTCTCGACGATAAACCTTCTTGATTCTTGAGGCCACATTTTTTGAATTAGCAACAAACTGGTCCACTTTTTGGGCAGTCTGCCAATCAAAAAGTCTTAAAAAATGGTTAACGATTGTCCCGTAAACCCGCAAGGGCCAATAGCGCTGCCATTCAATTGAGGTCGGATAGCCGTAAAGATAACGGGGCGGGGTATGACAGTAGCAAATGACTTTGGTTTTATCCCCCACTTTAAAACCCCGGGTAATGTACCAGGAAGAGGAAGCAATCACCAAATCATAATCAGAAAGGTCAAAGCTTTTCCAAATCAAGGGAGCTAAAAACCGCAGGGGACTATAGAGGTTTTTATATTTAATCAGGGGGGCAAGCCAGGACTGGATGATCTTTACCTTAGCAAAGGCTTTGCCGGCAGCGGAGCGGGGATGATAAAAAGCCGTATAAATTGGCGCTTCTGGCCAAATCTCATGAAGCGCCTCAAGGACTCTTTCGGCTCCCCCGTATTCTTTAAGATAATCATGAACTAAAGCAACTTTCATGGGTTAAATTAATTTCATTTGCTTATTTTTTGGCCTTTCTCTTTCCTTTTCTACAATCGCTTCCTTTTCCATTCCCGGCAATTTTTCAATCAGGCTCCTAAATTCCAGTTCTTCAAACAATCCTTTGGCTTTGTGATGATCATAATCATGAATCAGGCAATCTTTTAGGTTAAGCTTAATCGGCACCTTGGTAACAATTTCCGCCAGTTTCCGGGAAAGGACAGCCGATTCCTTGCCTTCAATTAATTTGTTCGCCACCCTGGGTTCAATTTTGGCCATATTTTTATAAACCGTGGCCAGGTCCTGGTATTGAGAAAGAAGTTTCAGGGCCGTTTTGGGACCGATTCCCGGAACTCCTGGATAATTATCCGAAGGATCACCCACCATCGCCTTATAATCAATGATTTGCTCAGGTCCAACCCCTAAAAGTTTCTTGACTTCTTTTTTGCCAAAAAGCTTGGCTTGGGAAAAACCTTTAACCGGCGCATAAACCTTAACTTTTGAGTTAACCAGCTGCATAATATCCCGATCACCAGTTACAATCACGGCCTCAATGCCTTTTTGAACGGCTTGTCTTGCTAAAGTACCGACAACATCATCCGCTTCAAAACCTTTTACCGCAAAAACGGGGATGTTTAAGGTCCGGACCACCTCTGCCACCCGCTCAATCTGATCTGCCAGCTCGGTATCCATTTTTGGCCGTTGGGCTTGGTAGCCAATAAACTCCTTGTGGCGGAAAGTGGGCTCCGGCAAATCGAAAGCCACCGCCACATATTCAGGGTGAAGGTCTTTTAAAACAGTTAAAAGCATCCGGGTGAAGCCGTAAACGGCATTAACCAGCTCTCCCTGGCGGGTTTTTAAAGTCGGAGGGAAAGCATGATAGGCCCGGTGTAAAATCGCGTGGCCGTCAATCAAAACGAGGCGTTTCATGAAGCTATTTTAACACAGATTGGGCAAGGGGCTTAATTTTTCTTTTTCGAGCCCATTAATTTCTCAAACTCTTTTTCCTCAATCGTTTCCTGATCAAGGAGTTTTTTGGCAATTAAGTCAAGCTTTTTTTTGTTTTTTCCTAAGACCGCCACCGCCCTTTTGTAAGCCTCATCAACAATCTTTTTGATCTCCTCATCAACTTTGGCTTGCATCTTAGGACTTATCTCTGATGGCTGGAAAAAGGTCCGGCCGTATTCGTTTTCCTCAATCTGGGGCCCAAGGTAAGTCGGGCCCAAATCACTCATCCCGAAATCAACCACCATTCTTCTGGCAATCCTGGTGGCCTTGTCAATATCCGAGGCGGCTCCGGCCGTAAATTCGTTAAAAATTAATCCTTCGGCCGCCCTGCCGCCCAAAAGGGAGGCAATTGTTTCTAAAAGATGCGACTTTGTTTCCGTGTAGCGATCTTTTTTAGGCGGGATCATTGTAAAACCCATCGCCAGACCTCGGGAAACAATGGAGATCCGGTGAACCGGGTCCATATGGGGCAGCTTATGGGTAACCACCCCATGACCGGCCTCATGATAGGCGGTCATTTTTCTCTCTTCATCAGACTGGAGCCTTTTTTTCTCTGGGCCCAGTTTAACCTTGGTGGCTGCTTCTTCAATGTCATCCGTGTCAATCACCTTTTTGCTGCCCCGGGCAGCTAAGATCGCCGCCTCGTTAAGCATGTTTTCAATATCCGCTCCGGAAAAACCAACCGTTCTCTTGGCTACTGTCGGCCAGGAGACGTTTTTAACAAAGGGTTTGCCTCGGGCATGGATTTTGATGATTGCCTCTCGGTCTTCAAGGTCAGGCATATCCAAAGCAATCCGGCGGTCAAACCGGCCCGGCCGAAGCAAGGCCGGATCCAGAAGGTCGCCTCTGTTGGTGGCTGCCAAAACAATCACGTTATCATTCGGGGTAAAACCATCCATTTCCACTAAAATCTGGTTTAAAGTTTGTTCCCGCTCGTCATGGCCGCCACTGACTCCCATCCCCCGCTGCCTGCCAATGGCATCAATCTCATCAATAAAGATAATTGCCGGGGCAGTTTTTTTGGCGTTGTTAAAAAGATCTCTAACTCGGCTGGCCCCCACCCCAACGAGCATCTCCATAAACTCTGATCCTGCCATGGAGAAAAAAGTCACCCCAGCTTCCCCGGCCACGGCTTTGGCCAAAAGGGTTTTACCGGTTCCCGAAGGGCCAACCAACAAAACGCCCTTAGGAGTTCGGGCCCCCAACCGCCGGTATTTAGCCGGACTTTTCAAAAAATCAACTATTTCCTCCAGCTCTTTTTTGGCCTCCTCTACTCCGGCCACATCATTAAAGGTGAACTTTTGCCTGCCCTTGGCGAAAAGCCGCGCTCCAGACCGGCCAAAAGTAAAAAGGCTGTCCTGGGCTCCGCGGGCTTGGCGAAAAATCCAAATGAAAAAAATGGCCATCAAACCTAGAGGCAACAAAGTGCTTAAAATCTCTACCCAGGCTTTAGAAAGACTTGTGTCCTTAATCTTTAAATTAATCTCTTTCGGGTCAATCTCGGCATTTTTTAAAATCTCGGTAAAGCTTTCTCCTGGCTCTTTCCGGGAAAGGGCCTCAGCTTCATCCTGGTAAGTTAAAAGAAGCTTGTCATCTTCAACCAAAATTTGTTTTACCTTCCCTTCTTTAAGATCTGTTAAAGCTTTCGATAAGGGAATCTCTTCCCCAGTGGTGGGTTGGGCGGAAAAAGAAAAGAAAAAGGAAAGACCAATAAAAACGATTAAAAGCCAAACAAGAATCGTTTTTAAGTTAAAGCGCAGCTCAAATTTTTTCATTGGCTTTTTGGGAATTTGGGGCATTCTTTGTCTGAAACTTTGATTCGCCATCAGAAGAATTTTACCACAAATAAAGCTTCTCTTCTAGGCCTGATTTTGATCAGGTTTGGCCTCTTCAGGATACAGGCCAGTGAAAAAGTCTCTTAAGGAACCTATTCTGTCTAGAACGAATTCATCTTCTTTTCCCTTAAACTCCGGCGGGATTCTTCTGATCCATTCTCGGGGATCATATCTTTTTCTAACCGGATCGCCATGCTCGGAGATATCAAGCGGGGCTACCTGATGAAGTTGGACGCGAAGCTCCTTCATTTTAGCCTCAACCATTGGCTTCAGGGTCGGGTTTTGATTGACTTTATTCCAAAATTCGATCACCTGGCCAACCATTCCCGATCCATCGATTTGCTGATCTCGAAACTGGGAAATTATCTGATCAAGCTCGTTGATTTTTTCCTCAACCAGGAGCGATTCTTCAGAGGGAAGGGTTTGGCTTGGTGCCTCTTTTGGGGAAAGCTCTTTTTCTCTGCCTTTCTGATTCGTCATAAAGATCAAAAATTAAACCAAGCCCATTGCCTTTTTGGCTTCAGCCAGAGTGTCTTTGGCGATTTTGGAGCAATAAATTCTGCCCTCTGCTAAGATTTTGTCAACCTTTCCGGGGTTTTCTTCAAAATGTTTTCTTCTCTTTTGAATTGGCTTAAGTTCCTTATAAATTGTCTGGGCCAGTTTTTCTTTTAGAAGCGCATATTTAACTCCCCTGTCCAAATACTCCTTCTCATATCCCTCTCGCGCCTTTTTGCCCAAAAAAAGCTCAACTAAAATTAAAAGGTTGGCCACACCACCTTCTTTGG
>Ga0307380_10013384_pt1 | contig 10144 bp, 11 predicted proteins | sample UN3MG_FD_202239 | JGI IMG/M metagenome (GOLD analysis project Ga0307380, IMG submission 202239) | Soil microbial communities from Risofladan, Vaasa, Finland - UN-3 | ecosystem: Environmental > Terrestrial > Soil > Coastal area > Acid sulfate soil | place: Finland: Risofladan, Vaasa | collected...
TCCCGTGTTCCCGATGCCCGAGATCGGCGCCGTGATGGTCACGCGCTACGAGGACGTCCGGTTCGTGCTCACGAACCCGGAGCTGTTCTCGAGCAGCGGACGCGGCGGGGGAGCGAAGAAGGGACTGCAGGTCGACAACGCTCGTCGGTATCAGGAGATCCTGCGCGAACGTGGCTGGGGTCCGGTCGAGACGCTGCAGCGCACCGATCCGCCGATCCACACCGACTACCGCCGCCTGGTCGCCAAGGCCTTCCTCCCGCGTCGCATCGCCGACATGGCGCCTCACATCGATGACGTCACCCGCGGGCTGATCGACGGGTTGATGGAGCGCGGGGAGTGCGAGTTCAACCTGGACTTCGCGATGCCACTTCCGGGGATCATCATCGCCGAGGAGCTGGGCCTCGACAGCTCCGAGATTCATCGCTTCAACCGCTGGGCCGGCGCCATGCTCGCGCTCGCAATGCGCCCGCTGACCGCCGACGAGGTGCTCGAGACCGTCGAGATCGAGCTCGAGGCTCAGCATCACCTCGCGGCTGTCTTCGAGGCGCGGCGTGCGGAGCCGACCGACGACCTCATCTCCACGCTCGTGCACGCCCACGAGGACGAAGACGGCGTCGAGCCGTTGAGCGTCGCAGAGCTGCAGAACCTGATGCATCAACTCGTGACCGGCGGGTTCGAGACGACCACGAGCGCGCTGAACCACGGCATGTGGCTGCTCACCCGTCACCCCGACGTACAGGAGCGGGTCCGCCGCGACCTGTCGCTCGTGCCCCGGTTCATCGAGGAGGTCCTACGGTTCGAGAGCCCGGTGCAGGGGCTCACCCGTCGTGCGACCCGCGACGTGGAGGTCGGTGGCGTCGTGATACCGGAGGGTTCGATGGTGATGGTGCGCTACGCCGCCGCCAACCGCGACGCGTCGGTGTTCGAACGAGCCGACGAATTCGACATCGACCGGCCGCGCACCCCACAGCACCTCGCGTTCGGTGTCGGCCCGCACTTCTGCGTGGGTAGTGCACTGGCACGCCAGGAACTCGTCAGCGGATTCACGCAGTGGCTCGAGCGCACCTCGTCGATCGAGCTGGCACGTGAACTCGTCGCGCCGATCCACGAACCGAGCTTCATCCTGTTCCCGATGAGGGAACTCCCGCTGCGCTTCGAACCCGCCTGACCGCTCTGCATCGTCGGCCGCTCCACCGGCGCCGTACGGTGCGTCCATGAGCGAACATCCCGAGAACTACGAAGACGTCACCGTGTTCGGCCTCGACGCCGACGACGAAGCCGAGATGCTCGATGCACAGAACGAGTGCACGTTCATCTGGTCGAACAAGGAGGGGTGGCCCGTCGGCGTGATCATGTCGTATGTGTTCGTCGACGGGAAGTTCTGGCTCACGGCATCCAGCCAGCGGGCCAGGATCAGCGCCGTTCGTCGTGACCCCCGAGTCTGCATCGTCGTCACGTCGACCGGCTCGAAGATGGCCCGCAACAAGACGGTGACGTACAAGGGCACGTGCACCGTGCGAGACGACCAGGAGACCAAGGACTGGTTCTACCCGGCGCTCGCGAAGGCGATCCGGGGTGACGACGTCGAGGGTGCGAAGGTGTTCGAGAAGTTCCTCGACTCGCCGCGCCGCGTCATCCTCGAAGTCGAGCCCACCCAGCGCATCGGCTACGACGGCCAGAAGATGGGCAAGGCCACTGCCGAGTGGATGAAGGCGCAGAAGGGGTCCGCCTCGTGACCGAGAAGCTCGGCCTGAGCGCCGACGAGGTGCTCACGACGACCCGTGCCGTCCGCAAGCGGCTCGATCTCACCAGGCCGGTACCCCGCGACGTGCTCATCGAGTGCATCGACATCGCCCACCAGTCACCGACCGGGTCGAACTCGCAGCGATGGCGTTGGATGATGGTCGAGGACGCCGCGAAGAAGCTGGTGATCGCCGACATCTACCGAGCGAACTTCGCGGCGTCCTACGCGGGAGCGCCGGAGCCTGAACCCGGCTCCCAGGCCGACCGAGTGAACCAGTCGGCCCGCCACCTCGCCGAGCACATGCACGAGGTGCCGGTGCTGGTCATCCCGTTGCTCGCCGATCGAATGGGCGAGGGCACGCCCTCGTGGCGCCAGGCATCACGGTGGGGCGGGATACTCCCCGCGGTGTGGAGCTTCATGCTCGCGCTGCGCGAGCGGGGCCTCGGCTCGGCCTGGACCTCGCTGAGCTTGCAGAACGAACGCGAAATCTCCGAGCTGCTCGGTATCCCGTACGACGACTACAGCCAGGCCGGCCTGTTCCCGGTGGCGTACACGATCGGCACCGACTTCAAGCCGGCCAAGCGCCCACCCGCCGAGGAGTTCATCTGCTGGAACGAGTGGTCCTAGCGATGAGCGAAGCGCCCCGGCCCGCCACCGCGCCAACAACTCCGCACGCACCTCCGCCGGCATGGCGCCGGCCCACGCTGCCAACGACCACCCATCACAACACCTCGAATCGTCAGGCGTTGCACTCACCGATGGAACCCAAGCCCGAATAGCGACACTTGACTCATCGGTGGATGGGGTTCAGCGCGGGACGTCTCGGAAGGCGAGGTCGCGGTCGGTGTTCGGCTCGCGGGGGAGTCCGAGGATGTTCTCGCCGATGATGTTGTGCTGGATCTCGTCGGTCCCGCCGGCGATCGATTGAGCCGGAGTCGACACGAGCACTTCGGCGATGACCGCATCGAGGTCGTTCGGTCCGTCGGTGAGCAGGGCCGACCCGCCCGCGATGAGACCGTGCACCCGCGCCGACCGCCTCGCGACCCCGCTTGCTGCGAGCTTGCCGAGCGACCCTTCCGGCCCTGGCGCTCGACCCAGTGTTCGGGCTGCGCGGGCCCGCTCAGCGGTCCACTCGTGCGCTCGTTGGAACGACAAGAGTTCGGCGATCGCCTGACGGACGATCGGATCCTCGGTGCGCCCGAAGTGGTGAGCCCGTTCGATGACGAGGTCTGCCCGACCCGCCCGCTGCGGGTACCACGCGTAGGTGGCGAAGTGATCGGCGGCTTCTGCGGCGGCCTCCTCGATCGTCCGTCCCCTCGCGCCCCCGGCGAACGACGGCCGCCGGAGCGTCGCGAACGTCCGCTCGTGCATCAGGGTCGTCCGCGCGACGCGCCAGCCGTCGCCGAGGGCGCCGACGAGGTTGGCCGCGGGGATCCGGGCATCGGTGAGGAACACCTCGTTGAACGACGAGTGGCGGTTCATCTGCAGGATCGGGCGGACCACCACGCCGGGCTGGTCCATCGGCAGCACGAAGTAGCTGATGCCCTGATGTTTGGGGACCTCCCAGTCGGTGCGCGCCAGCAGCATGCCGAAGTCCGCGTGGTGGGCGCTCGTGTTCCACACCTTCTGGCCGTTGACCACGAAGTCGTCGCCGTCGCGCCTCGCCGTCGTGGTGAGCCCGGCGAGGTCGGAACCGGCGCCGGGTTCGCTGAACAACTGGGTCCAGGTGACCTCGCCGGTGATCGTCGGGCGCAGGATGCGCGTGCGCAGCTCGTCGGAACCGTGGGTCATGATCGTCGGTGCAGCGAGCGACATCCCGGCGCCGAGGGGCGTCCCGACGGCGCCGGCCCTGCGCAGTTCGTCGGCGACGAGCTTGTCGGCCCATGCCGGAAGTTCGCGTCCGTGCCAGCGCTTCGGCCACGACGGCACGGCCCATCCCGCGTCGGCGAGCAGGCGCCGCCACTCCACGAGGTGGCGATCCGCATCCCAATTGGCGTCGAGCCACGCTCGCACCTCGGCCCGTACTTCCTCCTCGGTTCGCTGTTGCCCCGTCATCCCCGCGACCGTACTCAGCCGGTCTTTCGGGGTCGGGTCCAGAAAGACAGGCTGAGTACGGTCGGAGCCATGTTCGAGGCCGAGAGCGAGATCGAGACCGACGACGGGGCGATGGGGACGTTCATCGTGCATCCCGATGGTGGCGGGCCGCACCCGGTCGTGCTGTTCCTCATGGATGCGCCCGGGAAGCGGCCGCTCCTGCACGACATGGCGCGACGAATCGCTGCGAACGGCTACTACGTCATGCTGCCGAACCTGTACTACCGAACCACATCGGAGTTCCAGCTCGACTTCGCCAGCAAGGAGTCGTTCCAGAGGATGGTCGAGCTGATGAGCAACCTCGGAAACCGTAAGGTCGGTCGCGACGCCGGAGCGCTGGTCGCCCACGCCGCCGCTGACGACGCTGCGGACGCCTCCACCGTGGGCTGTGTCGGCTATTGCATGAGCGGTCCGTTCTCGGTCTGGGTGGCCGCCGAGTATCCGGAACAGGTGAAGGCAGCAGCGTCGTTCTACGGCGTTCGGCTCCACGTCGACGCGACCGACTCGCCGCACCTGCGCCTCGGCGAGATCGCCGGCGAGTTGTACGTCGGGGCCGCCGAGCACGACGACTACGTCCCGCTCGACATGATCGATCGCTTCGAGGCGGCGATGCAGGCCAGTGGCGTCCGTGGCCGGGTCGAGCGGTACTGGGGCACCCACCACGGCTTCGCGTTCGACGACCGGCCCGCGTACGACGCGGCGGCCGATGATCGCCACTGGGCGGCGCTGCTCGACCTGTTCGAACGGAACCTGCGCTGATGGAGGAACCGTTCGTCGCGGTGTCGATGTCCGGCGGTCACGTGGCGACCATCACGCTGTGCCGTCCGCCGAACAACTTCTTCTCGGCGGCGATGATCACCGAGCTCGCCGAGGCCCTCGAAGCGTTGGACGAAGACCGGTCCTGTCGGGTGATCGTGCTCGCGGCCGAGGGCAAGCACTTCTGCGCCGGCGCCGACTTCGCATCCGCCGGGCCCGCCGACTCGACCGGTGATCTCTACCGCGCTGCGGTACGTCTGTTTCGCACTCGAAAGCCGATCGTCGCCGCCGTGCAGGGCGCTGCGATCGGTGGCGGGCTCGGCGTGGCGATGGCCGCGGACTTCCGCATCGCCGCACCCGAGGCGCGGTTCAGTGCCAACTTCGCACGCCTCGGATTCCATCACGGATTCGGCCTGAGCGTGACCCTGTCCGCCGCCGTCGGGGGCCAGCACGCCGCCGAGCTCCTCTACACGGGCCGCCGCATCTCCGGCGACGACGCCGCAGCGATCGGCCTGGTCGACGGGGTCGTGCCGCTCGAGAAGCTGGATGCAACCGCCCACTCCTTCGCTGCCGAGATCGCCGGTTCAGCTCCGCTCGCGGTGCAGTCGATCCGGGCGACGCTGCGCGGTGACCTCGCCGACCGTGTCGCCGCCGCCACCGATCACGAACTCGCCGAGCAGGAACGCCTTCGTCGAACGGCCGACTTCAAGGAAGGAACCCGCGCCATGTCCGAACGCCGCCCACCGAAGTTCACCGGAGTCGAGTGATGGCCTCGATCGGTGGTGTCATCGTCCCCGCGGACATGATGAGTTCCCAAGCGCTCGTCGACTACGTGCGCCGACTCGAGGCGCTCGGCTACGACTCGGTGTGGATCCCCGACATGTTCGGGCGCGAGATCTACGTGACGTGCGGGTACCTCCTCGACAACACGACGACGATCAAGGTGGCCTCGGGGATCGCTCACGTCTACGGCCGCGATGCGATCGCCTCTGCCCAGGCGGCGCGCACGCTCTCGGAGCTCTCGGGCGGACGATTCGTTCACGGCGTCGGCATCTCGCACCCGCCGGCGGCCGAGCTGCGCGGGCTCACCTGGGAACCACCCATCGCCAAGATGCGCTCGTACCTCACGGAGATGAAGGCGGCGATGTCGGGTGGTCTGCTGCACACCCCGGCGGATCCGCCACCGGTACCCGTCTACGTCGCAGCGCACGGTCCGCAGATGATGAAGGTGGCCGCCGACCTCGCTGACGGAGCAAACACCTACATGCAGTTGCCCGACCACACCCGCGACTCCCGCGCGACGCTCGGCCCCGACAAGGCGCTCAGCGTCGTGCTCCCGTGCGTCATGACGACCGACGCCGAGGCTGCTCGCGAGGCCGGCCGCCGAGCACTGTCGATCTACCTGCCACTGCCCGCCTACCAACGTCAATGGGCCGCGCAGGGGTTCGACGAGATCGATTGGGCCGGGCGGGGGAGCGACCGTCTGATCGACGCGTTCATCGCGTGGGGAGATCGCGACGCGATCCTCGAGCGCGTCGAGCAGCACATCGAGGCCGGAGCTACACAGGTGCAACTCGGAGTCAACAGCGCCGACGGCCAGCGGTCGGGCGCCCCCTGGGATCTCCTCGAAGCCCTTGCGCCGAGCTGACGTCTCGCGGACGAGCGGGACTCGGGCGGCTGATCCGTCAGCGGGCGGAAGGCTGGGAGGTCACACGGTGATTGGTGAGCAGCGGCCCGCCGACCCAGCCGCACAGTTGCGGATCGCACTCGCGTAGCTCGCCGGAGATCCAGTGCCCGTCGGTGCCGAAGATCCCTTCCTTGCCGTCGAGCGTGACGCGGATGTTGCCCTCGCCGTCCTGCTCGTGCAGGGCGCCGGTGAACGGATGCACGATGCCCCTCATGACCGGGTCCCCACGCTCACCGGAGTGTCGGTGGTGTCGCTGACGAACTCGCCGAGGAGCTGGTGGAGCCAGCGGATCTTCGACTCCTGGTAGTTCGAGAACGTCGCTCCCGGTTTCCAGGTCGTCTCCAAGCCCTTCTGGACCTTGGCCATGTTGAACACGTCCTGCTCGAACACCTTGGCGAGCATGCCCAACTCCGGCGCATCGGTCCACGGCTCGTCGACGCCGAGCTTGCGCTCCTTCGCCGGCGGTGGGCGCTCGCCGGTGAACGGCGACAGGAAGAAGACCTCCATGATCGACGACCGGTGGTCGTCGCCGTTCGGGCGGAACCGGTAGGTGATCCGGTTGAACGCGCCCCACGGGTGCATGTTCGGGAACACCGTGTAGTCGATCGAGTCCATCATCTCGGCATCGCTCATCTGATCCACCATGTCCCCGGCCTGTGGGCGCCACCGCTCGCGTGACATCTCGGCGAGCACCGCCCGAGCGGTCTGGCCCTCCTCGAGGGTGATCGGTGCCTCCTGATCGACGCGGACGTCGAGCATGCCGCGCAGGATGTCCTGCTCCGGCACATCGATGTCGCCCAGCAGCGGGCTCGGAGCGCCGCCGGGAGTGATCACCCGCGAGCAGCGATCCCACACGTCGACCTGGCTGTTGACGTCGCACAGGTAGGTGAGGATCTGAGGGTGTGTGGCGTTGACGTGGTACGCCTCGCAGAACGCCTCCTGGGCGATCTTCCAGTTGGCGTTGATGATGCGTGACACGTGCGCTTCGACATACCGGTTGCCGAGGTCCCACACCTCGAACTGTTCGATGATCTCGCCGAGGTGTTCCTCGAGCGAGCCGGCGTTCGGGTCGGGGTTGATGAACACGAATCCGGCCCACGTGCCGACCTGGCACTCGGGCAGGGTGAAGTCGTCGGGCCGCTGGTCGACGTGCGGGAAGTCCCACGCCGCGGGAACGTCGGCGAGGTTGCCGGCGAGGTCCCACGCGAACCCGTGGAAGGCACAGCGGATCTCCGAGCAGCGGCCGTCGTACTCCTTGAGCTGGCGGCCCCGGTGGAGGCACGCGTTCGGGAACGACTTGATCGAGCCGTCGGCCTGGCGCACGACGAGGTACGACTTCTCGGCGATCTCGTAGACGATGTAGTCGCCCGGCTCGGGGATGTGGTCCTCCCGGCACGCGAACTGCCAGACACGCGACCACAGTTGGTCGACCTCGCGGCGGTGCCATTCGCGGCTGGTGTATCGCTCGATCGGGATGTCCTCACTGCCGAAGTATCGAGGCGATTCGAGGCGCAACACGTCGGGGACCGGGTGGGTGTCGGCGTCGAGCAGATCCTGGAACGAGAGCCCGGGTGAGCGGGCTCCGGTGTCCACTGCGGGCTGGTCGGTGGCGGTCATGGAACCATTATTGACCACACGATGAGTTTCACGCGTCACCGGACGGCGAGCAGCCCGTCGAGTTGCGCCAGTGCGTCGGCATGGTCGCCGACGCGGATGGTCGTCCAGCCGAGTGTCAGTGGCTCGATCAGGTTCTGCTCGAAGTCGTCGAGGTAGACGATGGCGTCGTGATCGACACCCAAGCTCGTCTGGGCGATCTCGTAGATGGCGCGTTCGGGTTTGCGGCTTCCGACGGCGAACGACTCCACGACGACGTCGAACAGATCGAAGTCGATGTCGCGCTGCATCGTCGGTTGGAACTCGGCGAACGTGTTGGTCAACAATCCGGTGAGGTAGCCCTCGGACCGCAGGCGTGCCACGCGATCGATCATGGCGTCGACCACCGTGTAGCCGCCCGGTGCGAGGACGCGGTCCATCTCGTCGCCGTGCAGGGTGACACCGTGTTCGGCGGCCCATGGATCGAGCAGTTCCTGAATCGCCGCGACCGCGATCTCACCGCGCTCGGCGCGGTGCCATGGATGGTCCGGCCTGCTGTCTCGGGGCCCGAGGATCACCTCGTGCATCACGGCGGTGTCGACGTTGTGCGAAGCGGCGATCGTGCCCAGCTGGTTGGAGATCGACGTGATCAGCACTCCACCGAAGTCGAACACCACCGCCTCGACGGCCTGATGGTCCCCGGAGACCCGGGCTCGGGGAACGTCGGGCATCAGTCGAACGAGGCGTTCGCCCTGCCCTCGGCGTTGTAGACCTCAGCGGTCGCGTCGACTCGATGCTTGCGATGAACGACCCCTGCGATTCCACCGGCCCCGAGTGTGTTGCGCATGTTCCAGTAGTTCGGGTGGTCGAAGTGCGCTGAGAGGGCTTCTGCGGACTCCCAGAGTTCGTACACCTGGATGAGGTCGTCCTCGCACGGGTCCTCGGCGAAGCAGTAGACGAGGCATCCCGGCTCGTCGTCCCGGGTCGCCTGCTGGATCGGAGCGGTCTGCTGGATCAGGTCGTGACGCTTCGACGCGTCCGTCAAGCGGATGGCGGCTTCGATGACGATGAGACTCATGGTTCCTCCAGAGGTGGGATCGGCAGGGTGGGTCCGGGCCGGTTCGTCCGGGCCGGGGTTCGCTCGCCAGTATGACGACGATGGTCGCCGCCCGAACGAGTCGGGCGCGAAACGCAGAAGAGGTCGCAAGATGTTGGCAGCACTGATCACCGGCAAGGACACCGTGGAGTTGCGGGAGTTTCCCGACCCCACGCCGGCACCGACCGGCGTCGTGGTCGACATCGCGTACTGCGGGATCTGCGGGACCGATGTCCACGCCTACCAGTCGGGACGTCCGTACAACCCGGCGATCTGCGGGCACGAGTGGTCGGGCACCGTGTCGGAGATCGGCGCCGAGGTGTCGTCGTTCACCGAGGGCGACCGCGTCGTCGTCGCGGTGGCGCCGTCGTGTGGCCGATGCACGGCGTGTCATCGCGGCCAGACCGACCGCTGCGAGGTGACATTCCTCTCGGCGCTGGGGCGTGACCCGCTCGCGCCGCCCCACGGCGGATTCGCGCCACGCATCGCCGTGGCGGCAGCGAGAGTCGTGAAGACCGATCCCGCGCTCACCGACGAACAGGGCGCGCAGGTCGAACCCACAACGGTCGCGTTCCACGCCGTGCGAACCAGCGCGCTGCGGCTCGGCGACATCGCGGTGATCCAGGGCGCCGGTCCGATCGGGCTCGGCACGATGCAGTGGGTCCGTGCCGCAGGCGCCGGCCAGGTGATCGTCGTCGAGCCGAACGAGCAGCGCCGCGCGCTCGCCCTCGAACTCGGTGCTCACGTTGCGGTCGCCCCCGGCGAGGAAGCCGACCAGGCGATCCGCGAACGCACACACGGGCTCGGTGCCGACATCGTCTACGAGTGTGTCGGGCGCCCGTTCGCCGTCCAGTCCGCGGTCGATCTCGCCCGGCGCGGGGGAGCGATGTGCCTGATCGGCCTCGCCGACAGCGACGCATCGATCTCGCCCGGCGCGTGGTTGATCAAGGAGATCTCCGTGACGTCGTCGCTCGCGTACCTCCACGAGGAGTTCGAGATGGCGATGGGGATGATGGCCGACGGTCGCGTCCGCGTCGATCCGCTCCACACCTCCACCGTCCAACTCGACGAACTCGAGATCGCGCTCGCCGACCTGGCGAGCGGAACGAGCGAGCAGACCAAGGTGCTCGTCGACCCGAAGGGAGCCCGATGATGTTCGACTTCTCCGGCAAGA
>Ga0307380_10013386_pt1 | contig 10143 bp, 6 predicted proteins | sample UN3MG_FD_202239 | JGI IMG/M metagenome (GOLD analysis project Ga0307380, IMG submission 202239) | Soil microbial communities from Risofladan, Vaasa, Finland - UN-3 | ecosystem: Environmental > Terrestrial > Soil > Coastal area > Acid sulfate soil | place: Finland: Risofladan, Vaasa | collected...
GCCTGGGTCACAACAGAGGCGACCATCATCTCGTTGCGGGTCAGGGTGCCTGTCTTGTCTGTGCAGATCACCGAGACGGAGCCCAACGTCTCGATGGCAGGCAGGCGCCGCACAATGGCATTGCGCCGGGCCATGGCCTGAACACCGACAGCCAGCGTGATTGTCAGGACCGCAGGCAACCCCTCCGGTATCGCGGCGACCGACAAACCCACCACCGCCATGAACAATTCAGCGAATTCGAAATGCTCGACAAAATAACCGAAGATCAGCAGGACCGCGGCGATCAAAAGAATCAGGACGGTGAGCCAGCGCGCAAATGCATCTATCTGCCGGACAAGCGGTGTGGTCAGCGTTTCGACCGTGGAGAGCATCCCGCTGATCCGGCCGATCTCCGAATCGACTCCGGTCGCGACGACCACCCCTCTGCCGAGTCCGCTGGTTACCAGGGTGCCGCTATAGGCGATGCATGCCCTGTCACCGAGCAGCGCGTCGCGCTGTACGGGACGAATATGTTTCTCCACCGGCACTGACTCGCCGGTCAGAATCGACTCCTGAATCTGAAGACCGTGGGCTCGAAGAAGTCGGAGATCCGCAGGCACTTTGTCTCCCGCCCCGAGCAATACGATGTCACCGGGAACAAGAGCGTCACCTGCAATCGCCCGTCGTTCCCCGCCTCGCAGGACGGATGCTTTCAAAGCGAGCATTTTGCGGATGGCAACCATCGCCTTTTCCGCTTTGCCTTCCTGGATGAAGCCAATGACGGCATTGGCAACGACCACCGCCAGAATCACGGACATATCAATGAAGTGGCCGAGCGCCGCAGTGATCAGTGCGGAACCAAGAAGAACGTAGATGAGAATATTATGAAAATGCAACATGAAGCGGATCAGCGCGCTTCTTTTCGCGGGTTCCGGCAGGCGATTCGGTCCATACGTTTCGAACCGCGCTGCGGCTTCCTCACTGGAGAGACCGTTTATATGCGTACGCAAAGCATCAATGGCGTCCTCAACCGCCATTGCGTGCCAGATATTCTTCTTTTGCATTTCTGTATCGCTGCTCATGACATGCTACCCGTTAGACGTACCCTGACGAACGAGAGGGAACATGATCATAAAGATAAGGCAAGGTCGGGCTGTGAGCGACCCTGTCTTTTCCCTTGGACGCATCCGGTTGCTTGTGCCCCCAGGGACGTGACGTTTTGTCACGTCCACCGCATACTTTTTTCAGCGGGCGACTCTGCCGGCTTGCGGCGACTGCAGCGCGGCGCTCGTCAGCAAAAACAACGCCCCTGCCGTCAACACGCAGGGCATGATAACGCCGAGGTGACGCGTTTCGAAGAAGGTAGGAAAGTCCGGCGATCCCCACAAAGCGTGATACTGACCAGGAGGAATGGCAGTGAACCAAATCGTCAACCTGTTCTATTCATTCAGAAGTCCGTATTCTTACCTGGCGACGCCGGGTGCGTTGGCACTTGAGCGCGACTTTGAGGTAAGTGTTGCACTGCGCCCTGTCTTTCCGTTGGCAGTGCGGCAGCCGGATTTTTTCAGTTCGGACAACGTCAGGCGAGCGAAATACATCATGATGGATTGGCTGCGACGTGCCGAGATGCTCGGCATGCCACACCAGTGGCCGTCGCCCGACCCGATCGTGCAGGACCTGAAAACCTACGCAATTTCGACTGACCAGCCCTACATCTATCGACTGACTTTCCTTGGTGTCGAAGCCCAGCGGCGGGGCCGTGGTATCCACTTCGCCGCAGAAGTGTCGGCTGTGATTTTCGGTGGCACGCGCGACTGGCATCTGGACACGCACCTGAAAGACGCGGCGGCCAGGGCCGGACTCGATCTGGCGAGTATGGACGAAGCGATCGTCGATTCAGCATCCCACCGTGAAGAAGTCGAGGCGAATCAGCACGATCTTGAAAAGTCCGGACACTGGGGCGTGCCGACATTCGAATTCAATGGCGAACCATTCTTTGGTCAGGACCGTATCGACACGTTGTGCTGGCGGCTTGAGAAAGAAGGTTTGCGGCGTGGCTGAGTCAGGCGGCTCGCCCGGGAGGAACACAGCGGATTTTGGGGAAAGCGTCGAGACAATCTCCATGTTTTAAAACAAAGGGCGGCGTTTCAGCTTGAATCGAAACGCCGCCCTCATGTCGTGCCTCGGGCTTTCGTCCGTGATCAGGATACGTACTGGACGTACTCGAACACATTGTTGCCCGTATCAGGCCAGGTCGAAGCGATCCGCGTTCATGACCTTGGTCCACGCTGCAACAAAGTCGTTCACGAATTTTTCCTTGTTGTCATCCTGCGCATAGACCTCAGCGTATGACCGAAGAATAGAGTTCGATCCGAAGACGAGATCAATTCGGGTCGCCGTCCACTTGACTTTGTCCGTCCTGCGGTCTCGAATTTCGTACAGGTTTTTGCCAGCCGGTTTCCACGTATAACTCATATCCGTCAGGTTCACGAAGAAATCGTTCGTCAGTGCACCTTCGCGATCGGTGAATACCCCGTGCTTCGTGCCGCCGTGGTTGGTGCCGAGAACACGCATGCCGCCAACCAGCGCGGTCATCTCGTGGGCAGTCAGTCCCATGAGTTGGGTGCGGTCGAGCATGAGTTCTTCCGCACTGACGGCGTAGTCTTTTTTGAGCCAGTTGCGATACCCGTCATGGACGGGTTCCAGCACATCAAACGACTCGACATCCGTCATCTCCTGCGTTGCATCGCCACGTCCCGGGGCAAACGGGACGGTCACTTTAACGCCTGCCGCCCTGGCAGCCTGCTCGACACCGACGTTGCCTGCGAGAACGACTACATCTGCCACGCTCGCGCCGGTCTCGGCCGCGATGGGTTCGAGTACGGCCAGCACCTTGGCCAGACGCTTGGGCTCGTTACCCTCCCAGTCCTTCTGTGGCGCCAGACGGATGCGCGCTCCGCTGGCCCCGCCCCGCATGTCGGAGGCCCGGAAGGTGCGGGCGCTGTCCCAGGCAGTCGCGATCATGTCGCTGATCGTCAAACCGCTGGCGGCGATCTTCGCCCTGGCGGTTTTCACATCGTAGTCGGTGCGGCCGGAGGGAACCGGGTCCTGCCAGATCAGGTCTTCCTTCGGCACGTCAGGCCCGATATAACGCGCCTTCGGCCCCATATCGCGGTGCGTGAGCTTGAACCAGGCCCTTGCGAAGACCTTCGAGAAGTAGTCGGGGTCCTTGTAGAAACGCTCGGAGATCTTCCGGTAGGCCGGGTCCATCTTCATGGCCATGTCGGCATCGGTCATGATCGGTTTGCAGCGGATCGATGCATCCTCGACGTCAACCGGCATGTCTTCTTCCTTGATGTTGATCGGTTCCCACTGCCGGGCGCCCGCGGGGCTCGACCTGATTTCCCACTCATAGTTGAGCAGAAGCTCGAAGTAGCCGTTGTCCCACTTGGTCGGATGGGTGGTCCAGGCGCCTTCGATGCCGCTGGTTACCGTGTCGCGACCAATGCCGCGTTTGGTGTGGTTGATCCAGCCCAGGCCCTGCTCTTCGACGTCGGCGGCCTCGGGATCGGGGCCAAGCAGGCTCGCATCGCCATTGCCGTGGGTCTTGCCGACCGTATGGCCGCCAGCGGTGAGCGCAACGGTTTCCTCGTCATTCATCGCCATGCGCGCGAAGGTCACCCGTACGGCCTCGGCTGTCTTCAGCGGATCAGGCTTGCCGTCGACGCCTTCGGGGTTCACGTAGATCAGGCCCATCTGCACCGCGGCCAGCGGGTTCTCGAGCGAGGCCTCGTCCCCGGACTTCGCATAGCGGTCCTTGCCGAGCCATTCCTTTTCCGAGCCCCAGTAGACGTCTTTTTCCGGGTGCCAGATGTCTTCGCGGCCGAAGCCGAAGCCGAAGGTTTTCAGGCCCATGGATTCATAGGCGATGTTACCGGCGAGGATGATCAAGTCGGCCCAGCTGATCTTGTTACCGTACTTCTTCTTGATCGGCCACAGCAGACGGCGCGCCTTGTCGAGATTGGTGTTATCCGGCCAGGAGTTAAGCGGGGCAAATCGCTGATTGCCGGCGCCGCCGCCCCCACGTCCGTCAGCGGTGCGATAGGAACCGGCGGCGTGCCATGCCATGCGGATCATCAGGCCGCCGTAATGGCCCCAGTCGGCAGGCCACCATTCCTGGCTGTCCGTCATCAGGGCATGCAGGTCCTTCTTGAGTGCTTGCACATCGAGTTTCTTCAGTTGTTCACGATAATCGAAGCCCTTTCCCATCGGATTGGTCTTGGTATCGTGCTGATGCAGGATGTCGAGGTTCAGCGCGTTCGGCCACCAGTCCATGACCGATGTTCCGGTGTTTGTCATCGCGCCGTGCATGACCGGGCATTTGCCGGCCGGTGCTGCTTCATTCTTGCCCATGTCGTACTCCTTTTCGGGTTCAGGCCCCTTAAAGCCCGTAGAAACTATTTATAGTTTCCCGGTGCCCGGTTGACCAACGAATAATATTAAATCTGGTGATCGATTTTCTTGGTGGAACAAAACCTATTGATTTATTCAATAAATCACAATCCGGAACTGTTCTGATGCGTGCGGCGATGAATCGAAATCTGTGCGTGATCAATAAGCTCAGGGCCACCTCTGTCTGATCTTGATTATCCGTTATGGCGACTTAGTGCGGTTCGATGCCCTGAATGCTTTTGCGCTGAAGCTGATTCCCGAGTGTTGCACGCTTCTAATCGAAGCGTTCGTTCTTCCATGGATCAGCGGAATTACTGTAACCGGCACTCTCCCAGAATCCGGGCTCATCCCGGGATGTAACCTTGATGGCTCCCAGCCACTTTGCACTTTTGTAAAAGTAGCGATCAGGGACGATCGCACGAACAGGGGCACCGTTTTCCCGTGGTAGTGGCTCGCCATCGAAACTGTGCGCGAGGATCACGTCCTCTTTGCGGGTCTCGCTGATGGCAATATTGCTGGTGAAACCCGCTGCTGCCTCGAAAACGATAAACCGTCCATCTCGACGCGGCCTCACTCTGTCCATGATTGTCGACAGGCGCACGCCGCCCCAGCGCGAATCGAGAAGGGACCACCCGGTGACACAGTGCACGTCGCAAGTGATATCCACCTGGTCCAGCTCAAGCAGTTCCTGGTAGGAAAGAACCAACGGTTTGGCCACCTCGCCATAGACGCGCAGACTCCAGTCATTAACGTCGGTGGATCCAGGCGCGGTACCGCCCATCGTTATGATTTTCTTCACCGCGGACTGCCTGGGCGGAAGCCTCGGCCTGCCATCCGGCCTGGTAGTGGTTTCCACTGCGCTTTGTTCTGCGTTGGCGAGCTTGATGAAAGTCCCGGGCAGTCCGATGTTCACCAATGTGCCGCCTGCTGCAGCGAGAAAGCTGCGTCTGGAAACTTCCCGGTCATTTTTCATTGACCTCTCCTTTGTCAGTCGAGTTGTTGCGCGCTTCGCGATGTCACCGCCTTCGTCATGTTTGAGGCACCAGATTGTTCAGAAAGTTTGAATGGCAAAAGCATGCGCAAGTATGGCAACGCGCAAGTGCCACGCCTCGCTGCTTTGCCAGGGTCCAGGGGGGTGCATGGTCAGACGGGTGTTATGAAGTTGCAATGAAGCCAGACGTTACCTCAGGTCGTTTTCGCGGTTAATGGAACTTCGGCAACGCGGTTGACGAACTGCAAGACGCTTAGTGCGAGATGAATATTAAGCCGCGGCGGAGCGCCGTGTTGGCGATAACGGCAGTCGCGTGGGTTGAGTGCTTGACCGAAAACGTCAGCGCGTAACCAGATGTGAGCTGCGAAGGCGCCTAACGATAGACGCCGTCCCACGGGCCGGGCTGAACGCTCGCGCTTTGTTTGTCCGCGGTTGCGACAGGCCGGTTCAGGGTGATCACGGTATCGGGCCGCACCACCGAATAGTCCATGTAGCCCATCCGGGCCAGTGGGCGCATTGCGCCGGTATCGACGATGCCGTTCTTGATGTACGCATCGTCGAGGTAAACCGCAACGACATGTCCGAACACGATGACGTGCTCGATCTGTGAATCGTCGGTGCGTGGCAATACCAGCGTTTTCCAAAGCCGGCATTCAAGCGCCGATGGACTGGCCGCGACACGCGGCGGTTTGACCATAAGCGAGGGCGCGGTTTCAAGTCTTGCCAGCCTGAATTCATCTACTTCTGCCAGAACGGGCGCTGAACTCAGGTTCATCGCATCGACCAGTGGCTCAGTCGCCATTGAGCACGTGAACTCCCCGGTCTCTTCGATGTTCTTGAGGCTGTCCTTGTGGCCTGCCGATGAGAACATCACCGTCGCTGGCGCATCGCAGACCGCGTTGAAAAAGCTGTATGGCGCGAGATTCAGTACACCGGTCTTGCTGGTCGTGCCGATCCAGCCAATCGGACGCGGAGCAACGAGCGCCTTGAACGGGTTATGGGCCAAACCGTGGTTACGGTGTTCGTTCGGGTCTTCCAGTGAATAGTGCATGTAATTTCATCCCTTGGTTCGGCAGGCAACGAGGTCGTCATCGCCTCGTGACTTACGCGACCTGCATCCTCATGGCAGGTTCGCAGCTCCTTGCTGACCCTAGTGCGCCTGCTCCCAGTTAGGCCCAGCCCCCACATCCGCCACCAACGGCACGTCAAGCTGCGCGACGCCCGCCATCAATTCCGGGACACGCGTCTTTATCAAGTCGAGTTCCGTGTCCGGCACTTCGAGCACCAGTTCATCGTGCACCTGCATGACCATGCGGCTGTCGAGCTTTTCCGTCGCAATCCAGTTATGCACGGCGATCATCGACAACTTGATCAGGTCGGCCGCGGTGCCCTGCATCGGTGCGTTGATCGCGGCCCGCTCGGCGGCCTGGCGACGCTGGTGATTGGATGCCCTGATTTCGGCGAGATAGAGGCGGCGCCCGAATACCGTTTCCACGTAGCCGCGTTCCTTGGCGATTTCGCGGGTACGCTGCATGTAGTCGGCTACCCCGGGGTAACGGGCGAAGTAGCGGTCGATGTATTGCTGCGCAGCGGCGCGCTCGATACCCAGTTGCCCTGCCAGCCCGAAGGCGGACATACCGTAGATCAGGCCGAAGTTGATGACTTTGGCGTAACGGCGCTGTTCGCTGGAGATTTCGTCTTGCGAGGTACCAAAAATTTCCGAAGCAGTGTGACGGTGCACGTCGGAACCTTCACGGAACGCCTTTAGCAGGCTTTCATCCTGAGACAGGTGCGCCATGATGCGCAGCTCGATCTGCGAGTAGTCGGCCGATACGATGCTGCAACCGTCGGGCGCGACGAAGGCTTCACGCACGCGCCGGCCTTCGGGCGTGCGCACCGGAATGTTTTGCAGGTTCGGGTCGTTGCTCGCCAGGCGCCCGGTGTTGGCTACCGCCTGCGCGTAGTTGGTGTGCACACGACCGGTATCCGGATTCACCATCTTCGGCAGCTTGTCGGTGTAGGTCGATTTGAGTTTCGAGAGCCCGCGGTACTCGAGAATCAGTTTTGGCAGCGGATGATCGAGCGCGAGTCTTTGCAACACGTCTTCGTCGGTAGAGGGTTGGCCCCCGGGGGTTTTCTTGATAACCGGCAGTTCCTGTTTGACGAACAGGATTTCCTGCAACTGTTTGGGTGAGCCGAGGTTGAAAGGCTGGCCTGCCTGCTCATGCACCTGCTTTTCAATTTCTCCGAGCCGATCGGAGAGTTCGGCGGTTTGTTTCTTCAGCACGTCGACATCGAGCAACACGCCGTGGCGCTCAATGGTGAACAGAATATCCATCACCGGCATTTCGATGGCGCTGTAGACGTTCATCAGTTTTTCGTCGCGCTCGATGGCCGGGAACATCTCGTTGTGTAACTGCAAGGTGACATCGGCGTCCTCGCCGGCGTAGTCTTTTGCGCCTTCGAGATCGACTTGTGTAAACGAAATGCGCGAAGCGCCCTTTCCCGTCATCTCGTCGTAGCTGATGGTCTTGATGCCGAGGTGGCGCACCGCAAGGCTGTCCATGTCATGCGGACGATGGCTCTCCAGCACGTAAGACTGCAGCAGCGTATCGTGCACCACGCCGGCAACGCGCACACCGTGGTTGGCAAAGATGTGCAGGTCGTACTTCATGTTCTGGCCGAGCTTCGGTTTCTTCGGATCTTCCAGCCAGGGGCTCAGCTTGCCAAGCACGGTATCAAGCGACAGTTGCACCGGCACACCGGCATAGTTGTGGGCAACAGGGATGTAGGCGGCCGTGCCGGGCTCGGCGCTCAGCGAAATGCCGACCAATTGTGCCGTCATGGGATCGAGGCCTGTGGTTTCGGTGTCGAGCGACACGAGTTGTGCTTTGTCGACGCGCGCCAGCCAGTCGTTCAGCGCATCTTCGGTCAGCACCAGCTCGTAGTCGCGCTGCGTCGCGGCGTGTGTTTCGGCGGCAACTGAAGTTTCGGTGTCGCCGCCGCCGGTGCGGCTGTTCAGCTCCGCCAGCCAGCTCTTGAATCCCAGCTTGCCGAACAGGGTGGTTAGCTCAGGTACGTCTTCTTCAGCCGGTATCAGGTCCTCGAACTTGTAGGGCAATTCGAGATCGCGTTTGAGCGTCACCAGAGTGCGCGCGGTGGGAAGCCAGGGCAGCGCGGCGCGAAGGTTCTCCCCGACCTTGCCGCTGATCTCGTCGGCATGGGAAATAATTTCATTGAGGCTGCCATACTTGGCGAGCCACTTGACGGCCGTTTTTGGCCCGACCTTTTCCACGCCCGGCACGTTATCCACCGCGTCGCCAACCAGCGTCTGGTAGTCCACCATCTGGTCCGGCCTGACGCCAAACTTGTTCTTTACTCCGTCATCATCCAGTGTCTCATTGGACATGGTGTTGACAAGGGTAACGCCGGGTCGCACCAGTTGGGCAATATCCTTGTCGCCGGTGGATATGAGGGTTTCCAGCCCATGGGCTCCCGCCTGTTCGGCGAGAGTGGCAATCACATCGTCGGCCTCCACACCGCCTTCGTTTATCAACGCGATGCCCATCGCGCGTATGCAAAGGTGCAGTGGTTCAATTTGTGTGGCAAGGTCTTCCGGCATCGACGGGCGGTTTGCCTTGTATTCGGGATAAAGATCGTCGCGAAACGTCTTTCCTTTTGCGTCGAATACACAGGCGATATAATCCGCCGCGGTTTCCTTGCGCAAGCGGCGCAGCATGTTGATCACGCCGTAGATTGCTCCGGTCGGCTCTCCGTTCTTGTTGCGAAGGTCCGGCATCGCGTGAAAGGCGCGATACAGGTAGGAAGAACCGTCTACGAGAACCAGTTTTTTCATCGGCGAAGGCCGTAAGAGAACCCAGAATGAGCGAAACGCAGAAAATACATACCCCGATCGCACCCGACCTCGTCGAGAAAACGTGGTCCGCACGCGAGTCGTGGAGAGTGTTCGGGATTATGGCAGAGTTCGTAGAGTCTACGGAGCGGCTGGCGCACATCCGTCCGGCGGTTTCGGTCTTCGGAAGTGCCCGTATTCAGGAAGGCCATCGCTATTACGAGCTCGCCCGGCAAATCGCGCGCAGCCTCTCCGACGCAGGATTCGCCGTGATCTCCGGTGGCGGGCCGGGCATCATGGAGGCTGCCAACAAGGGAGCGTACTACGGCAAGTCGCTGTCGATCGGCCTGAACATCCAGTTGCCGCACGAGCAGGTTAGCAACCCGTTTCAGGACATCAGCCAGAGTTTTCGACATTTCTTCGCCCGCAAGGTGATGTTTGTCAAATTCGCCTCTGCCTATGTCGTCATGCCCGGTGGATTTGGCACACTGGATGAATTGATGGAGGCGCTCACACTGGTGCAGACCGGCAAGGTGCGTCGCATTCCCCTGATTCTGGTGCACACACCCTTCTGGGCGGGCCTGATTGACTGGATGAAGCAACGCTTGGTCGAAGAGGGGATGATCGGTCCGGATGACATGGACCTGATCCAGGTCCTTGATGAACCGCAGCAGGTCGTCGATGCCATCTTCAGCCATTACGAGAAGCGCACCTTTGAACCCTCTGCCGCTGAACGCGAAGCGCAACTCAATCTGTAATACGCAAATACGCATTCCCGAACTGAACGTAAAGCCAACCCTTAAAATTCTCGCGCGATGTCGGTATTCACAACAGTCACTCCAGAGCAGGCGCGTGCCTGGCTGCGCAA
>Ga0307380_10013387_pt1 | contig 10142 bp, 6 predicted proteins | sample UN3MG_FD_202239 | JGI IMG/M metagenome (GOLD analysis project Ga0307380, IMG submission 202239) | Soil microbial communities from Risofladan, Vaasa, Finland - UN-3 | ecosystem: Environmental > Terrestrial > Soil > Coastal area > Acid sulfate soil | place: Finland: Risofladan, Vaasa | collected...
ACTCGATGAGGCGGTCGAAATTAGTTGTAATAACATGAGTCACGGCCCTGCTCGCGAGAAGTCTGGCAGCAAAATGGTGGTATATATTCGGCGATGTGCTCTCAAAGATCTTGAGCACTCTTAGGAAGCTCGAACCTGCACTGCGTTGAGAAATGTGCAGAAGCTCCTCGAGCTTCATCTCGCCGTCCTCCACGATCTTGGGCAGGTCGACCTGTAGCCTCGCGATTTCGGGATCAGAAGCGAGGGCGGTCGTAATAGCCTTGATCACAGCAGGGGCGGAAGGAAGGCGGCTGGGCGGGGGGATGGATATTCCCGCGCCAGTAAAGAGGGCAATCGTGCTCCGAGGGCTGGAAAGCACGCTGGAGACATGCGCGCGCAGTTGCTCCAAAGTGGTGATGGGGCGTCTTGGCGGTGTAGGAGAAGGACGGGGAGATTGCTCGGCCCGCGGACTCGGATTGGGTTGCATTCTTCACTTCTTTCTCGGGCCAAAGAACAACTCTTGGTGGTAGCCGGGAGCGTGTGACGCGCTGGAGAGTCCGCCGATTGGACGGCGTTTTCGGTGCACCCGGCGGTTCCGGGCCGGCGCGCGGGACTGTCGGAGGGGGGAAGTGCCAGCACTCGTACGAGAGGGGCTGGTGCGGTGTTCTGGCACGTGTGAGGCGACTCCCGGCTCCGCTCGCGCTGCAGCTCTTGCCCGAACGTATGATTGCGCCCGTTGTCTATGAACAGCACAACCCATTGTCAGCCCACCCTCTGGGTCTTTGTTCGCTGCGGACAAGCACCCATGTCCAACCGCTCCGCCAGAGACATTGAGAGCAGGATCATCAACGGAGGGCCAACGCCCTGCGCCGTCGTGCGGATCCAGGCGAAGCATACCCGACCGCGCTTGCGGGGCCAAGGCCGAACTCTATTCCTCCCGCCTGTTGGACTGTTTCGGTTGCCTGGGCCCTACGGTCGATGGCTGTGAGGGCTTCGTGATCTTGCAGACCGCCGGGCCGGGCGAGTTCCCGGGCGAGTGGGTCTTATCTTCGCGAGTTCGCGGGGTCTATTCTGCCGCGATCTCGGCCGTCATATCCCGGACGGGCCTGCGGCGGCTCAGAAGTCGTTCGAGAGTCACCGGAGCATCTTCGACGTGGGTGAACCAACGCCGCTTGTAGTAGATCGTCTCATCAAAGAAGCCGTATCCGCGTAGCTCGTCCTTGTTGGCGATGACGCCGCACAGCACGAGTTCTACCACGTCGTCTCCTGCCACGCGGGAGAGAGTAAGTCGCCAGCCGTTATCGAGTTCAACGAGCGAGCCGCCACTGAGAAGCTCGAGGATCTCGCTTGCTGAGGCGTCGGCAAGTGAATTGCCGATACCGAGCCGCTGTTTTACCTGTGGCACGTCGTCTGTGCTCAAGTGGAAGCCGACAAGTGCTTCTCCGTTCTCAAGGCTTGCCCGGGCAACCCTGGTGCTGTCGATGCCTTCCCCGCCCATGATCTTGTCGTAGATCGGGACGATTGCTCCGGTGAGGATATGGAACTTGCGGGTTGCCGTGGCCGGCGTGTTTGCGTACGCGGCATCCCACCATTTCCGAGCAACGTCGGGGGAAACCTTCTCATACTTGCGGTCTAGCTCGTGTCGCTCCATCAACCTGCGATTGCTCCCCTTTACCGCGAGCAAGAGCACGTCGTTTCGGGTGTCTCCCTGGTGATTCTCGACAGCGTAGATGTGGTCGCTTCGGGAGTTCCGGTAGAAGCCTTCGGGGGCGTTTCGCAAGGCTCTGCCAAAGTCGTTTCGGGTAACATCGACTTCGCCTTCAAGCTCGTAGAGCACGGTGCGTGCTCCGGTTGCCGGGTCGGTGCAAAGCGTCTGCGGGGGGCTTGCGTGTTTCAGGTGCGACGCCCTGATTTCCTCAACGCCGAAGTCAAACGCTCCGGCCCGCTTTGCCCCTTCGACGGCCTGTAGATAGCGTTCGTAGAACAGTTCAAAGGCCGTGTTCTGCCTCTCCACGGGTAGAACCATGATGCGGTTCAGAAAGTGATTGACGTTCCTGCGGAAGTGGTCCTTCACGCTGGTTCTGTCGGCGTCCAGCATCCCCATTCGTTCAAGCTCGGGCATACCCAGCCCGGCGTCTCTGTGGCGGTTGGTCTCGATCTCGCGGTAGAAGCGTGCGAGCGCTGCTGCTCCGTACTCGTCGGTCACGTCCTCGGGCCGGAAAAGCTCCCCGCCAAGGGACTGCCGCTCGCCCTTGGTGAGTGCTCCAAGGGCTGCGAGTCGCTTGGACACGGCGTTTACCTGCCGCTTCTGTCCAGCCAAGTCGAGCAGCACAAGCCGGATGATCGGGGCTGATAGCTGATGCGAGCGGTGCACGCGGCCAAAGACCTGCATTTGTTGGTCGGCTGACCATGACAGTTGAAAAGCGTAGAACACCCGCCGCTCGCGGTTCTTCGCGTCAATGTCGGCGTGCAGGCTGATCCCGGTGGAGCCTGCCCCGGACACGACGGCTAGGCGTTTCTTTCCCTCCTGATAATGCCGGGTCTCGCACTCGTTGAGGCGACGGGTGCCTACGCCGGAGAGTCTGCGACGGACGTACTTCCCGTGCTCGAAGCGGTGGGAACGGCCTGTGATCTCGGCTACGTTCTGAGGGCCGAAGTGATTGACGAGTGTATCAATCGGGTTCTGCGGAAAGTCGAGGTCGGCTACCTTCTCCAGGAGTTCCTTCTGCCTGGCAAGGTTCTCACGGTTGAGCTCGGGGTTCCCGGCCTGGTCCGTAACGCGAACGCTTCGCACCTTTCCGGTAACCGGGTCGGTCTCTTCCCGGTACTGGTAGATCGGAAACTGCTTCTCGATTAGCTGGACAATCATCTCTCGTGGCGTGGCGTCGAGTTCCGAGAGATCGAGTCCCGCTGCAAGGGCTTGACTCACCTTCCGCTCGGTCTGTGCTTCCCCGGTGTTAAACAGGCTGACGACAACAGAGCGGCCCTCGGCGAGATCCGCTTCAATAGCGGGAATCACGTCGGGCAGTTCGTAGGCCATCATCAGTTGCAGGAAAAACCGTTGCTGAGCCGAGTAGAACTGTGCATAGCGGCTTGCGGTTCGTACCTGGCCGGCGGTCTGTTCTGCTCTCTCAAACGCTACGAGCAGTTCGGCCCAAAGCTCAGCTATCTCGTCGTACTGCCTACGCTCATCGGCGGTCATGCGGTGGACAAGTGGCTCGTACTCAACGGCTGAGTCAGGAACGATGCTTCCGTCCTGCCGGCGTGTGGGGCCGTAGCTGATGGTGCGTGCCAGAAAAGAGCCGACCGCCTTTAGGTCGCGGGAAAGCATTTCCATTGCTGCGACCCCGCCCCGCTCCATTGCGACCATAAACGCCGGGAAGTCGGCAAACGGTGCTCCTGGTCCCCAGAGCCCCAACCGCTCGTACGGGGCCATGTGGCGGACTTCGGTTGCTCCCGTGGCACTGAAATACCGGACCCGTGCCATTGGAAACATCCGTTGAAGCTCAATGCCCATGTTCCCCCGCTGCGTGCCTGAGTCGGTAGACACCTTGCCGTTGTGGGGGCTGGCTGCGGCGTTCTTCATCAAGTGCGATTCGTCAAAGGCGATCACGCCGTCAAAGCCCTTGCCGAGCCAGTCTGTTAGCTGCTTGAAGCGTGGTCGGGCTCCGTTGAAGTCCTGGGCAAGCATGGTGTACGTCGTGAATAACACTCCTTGCTCGGCCGCTACGGTCTCGCCGGGCTTTAGCCTGGGCTGATGTATGATCCTGAGTGGGAGCCCTACGGCGTCTCGGTCCCGTTCCGCGTCGGCTACAAGCTGATGCGAAGCTGAGATATGCACGTGCTTCTTTCGTCCCTGCTGGAATTGGTCGTAGATAAAGGCGTAGACTTCGCGGCCCTTGCCGACGCCCGTGCCGTCACCGTTCCAGTGCCCGCGTCGGCTCCCGTCCGGTAGGATGGTCTCGGTCGCCTGGCCGGCGTAGATCGTGTCCTCTACCTGGAGGTCCGAGACTCGGCCCTCGCTGATTAGCTCCGGGGGTAGGTGGTGACGGTAGGTGATATCCGGCGGCTCAACCGATGCCATTGTGGTTGATTCGACCACGTTTGCGGGATGGGGCTCTGCTCCGCGGACGATCGCCTTCTGCACACGGTAGCGTGAGAACACCGTGCCGGCTTCGATCTCAGTGGCTTGGTGCGAAGTGGGTGTTAGTAGCTCACCGATTCCCTCAGACTGTGGAACGTGGGTACTCTCGGACGCGGTGGCGAGTCGAGGTCCGCTGCTAGCTGCTCCGCCCTGAGTGTCAGTGCGGCTGCGGCGGGTGCTACCCGTGCGGGCCATGCGATGGCTGCGAGCCGAAACATTCTCGCCGACAAGCGTGGCGATACGCTGATACGCCTCGTGCGGGGAAAGCCCCGAGCCGGTAATCACGTCCGCCTCGTTCGGGGTCGGCCCGTCGTTGTCGACCACGATGATCTGGTTATCAAACGACGTTCCGAACTTGCCGTATGCCTTCCCGTCCATGCCGATGTTGGCCCGGACGTGGTAGCGTTCTTCGATCTTTTTCCACCAATCGCGAAACCCCACGCGGTCCAACGCCATGCCGCGACCGACAACGGCGACCAGTCGCCCGGCCGGCTTTAGCCGCAGTAAGGCTTGCTCGATGTGGCGAGCACCGAACCGTGTGTTGTGTCCCCGGACCCGTCCGCCAGTGGCGGAAAACGGCGGGTTCATCACAACCACGTCGTACGTCCTCTCAGGCGCAAGCGTGTTGTCCAGCCGTTCGGCGTCAACGCTCGTCACTGAGAAGCCCAGCATTTTGAGCAGTTCTGAGCGACGCGGGTCAATCTCGTTTGTGTGAACATCCCCGCCGGCCTTTCGTGCCAGGACGGCGATGTTTCCGGTGCCTGCACTCGGCTCAAGTACGCTCGTGCCGCGGGTGATCCCCGCGGACTTCACCACAACAAACGCTTGAGCGGGTGGCGTGCTGAACTGTTGCAGTTCAACCTGCCGCTCGTCGCGGCGGGTCTGCCGGGGCATGTGTTCTGTGAGGGCAAGCAGCTTCTCAATGCTTTCTGCCGCGTCCTCACAGTCGAGATCGAGCCCGTCGATATAGAGGTTCATCCCCGCCTCGGCTGCGTCGTACGCGTCCCGAGCATTGCCGACAGCCGTTCCGAACACTTCTCGTGCAAGCTCGTTTAGCCGTGGGTTATCCAGCTTGGTGTCTGGCTCCTCCCGGAGCAGGTCCCGGACGCGGTGGGCTAGCTGCTGAACCGGGGCTCTGTCCTTTGGTTGATCACTGTTGCCCTGCGGTCTGCCGTATAAAGCCGTCGTCGTCGGGTTCTCACTGAACGCGGGACCCGACGATGATGGCTTGGGCAGACCGCTAAGGTGGCTGTGGCTGTGCCGCTGCCCCCCTGCCGGTAATGCCTGAGTCAGAGGGTTCTCAGAGCCTTGAGCGTCAAACAGCGAGAACAGCGTTAGCTGCTGGCTTTCGGCTGCGACTGGTTGTCGTGCTTGCTTTTTCCTCATTCTGAGTCCTCTCGCAAAAAGGTTGGTCTGGTTCCCTTCGCCGGAAGCTGAGGGAGCCAGACCAACCGTCGAGAGGGCGGGCGGAGAGCAAGATGGGTACAGGTCGAAGCGCTGGGCAATGGGCGTGACAGGCCGTAGTGCCTGGCGCGAACATTGCCGCTTCGACCGGGAGCAACGCTCGTAACCGTCTTGCTCGGAGCAACCCGAGGGAAAAGCAAGCCAGTCGGCGGGTCGAGTGAGCGGGCAGGTGGCGCTGCCTCTGAGAGCGGTGCTGGGCTGGGTAAAACAAGTGCGCTCGGCGGTGATAAAGACAGGCCCGGTGGTGCGCGGCCTCAAGAACCTATGGCCGGAGCCTTGATCACCTGCGGCGGGATGCCATTCTTTCCCGAGCGTGCTACTCTGAAACCCGTGAGGTTTCGGCCTCTCAGTCGTCAGTGACGAAAAACGTAGCTGACGTCATCGAGACGGGCGACGCGACCCGGTAAACCAGGCTTCACCAGCTTGGCTAAGGGGGCGAGATTCACCATCCGCCAACGCGTCGACCCGTAGAGCCGGATGCCATGAGAGTGGCTTGTCCGGCTCGACGGAGGCTCTCCGGAGTAAACCCCTGCCCACCAAGCAGGGACAATCCCGGCGTTCTATCCGATGTTCTTTCCATTTCAGAAATGGGGCGACGGAGACAGACCTCACCGGCAGCCGTGCAGCATCGGTTGGCGGCGAGGCCGTGTTGGTCAAAGCAGGTGCAAATCCTGTCCAGGGGGTTCGGGCCACAGTCCGCGTACGCGCGGACCAATTCGGGTGTAAGGCTCGACAGGCTCGTTCAACCTCGGCTGGCGTGGGGAGCTCGCGACGCGGCGACGCGCGCGACCGGACCTGTGATCGGGTTCGGCGATCCGCTCAAACGGCGGACGGTGAAAAGCTCAACCACGAAAGGCCCGCCAGGGCTTGCCAGTGAGTTCAATCGGAGACGGTGCCGAACTGCGAAAGATCATTGTCGGTGGGTAAGCGGGTGCTTCTCGTTTCGGCCTGCTGAAATCATGAGCGTTTTGCTCGTGGAAACTATGCTCGGGCGGGAGCCTGAGACATACGACGATGACCCGCGGGGTAACGCCCGCTAGCGACGTGACCGACTGAACGAAGATCATCACTAATCCGGGAAGCACTGTGGCGGCCGGGGTGGTGCCCGGTGCCTGGTGCCACGGCTCTGCCGTGGATGGTCAGCCAGGTGATTGAAATGCCGCAGTGTGGGAGTGTGCCGCAAGTAGAAGTCTCCCGATCATGCATCGGGAGAGCGAGGCCTGCTGCAAGGCAGTGGCGGGATCGTTCGCGCGCGTGCAAAAGCACGGACGTGTCCGGGTGGTGCCGGATGCGGAAGCAACGACGAAAGCGGTGACGGGTTCTACCCGTCTCGATGGCGTGCCGGCCAGGGGCAGTCCCTGGCCGGTTCTTTGGCAAGAGAGCAACGTGGTCGGGTGAGATCTGCCCTGGCGGGCGGGTGTCATCTGGCAACGGAGTGACGATGAAGATGGACGTGCGCGTGGCGCACGGCGGTTTTCTTCGAGGTTTCGATTGAGCAACCACTATGAATTGGGCGTGGTCAACTCAAGAAACGAGTTCGACCGCGCCCGTCAGGGGGCTCGGATTGGAGGTTCCATGTAGCGGACAGAGCGCGATGGTTGACACCGGCCCAATGGCTGGGCAGGAGAGGTTTACGCGGAGGTTCAGGATGCGGGGAGCAGATGCACGGGAGCACGTCGGCGGCTGGATGTCGATTCTTGAGGTAACGCCTGTGGGATTGGGCGGCATAACAACCACAGGCGGCGTTGTCGAGAGGCCGACGCGTAGCCTGTCGAGAGCGACGTCGCCGCCGCGTGCTCGGGCGTGCTGATTGCTGCCCGTCTGGTTGTACACGGCTCAACGGCTTTCGGGGATTGTGCCGCAAACAATCCTCACCATGTTTATCGTGATCGCGGGGGAGAAGATGTACCGTTGCCGAGCCGTGCTGCTGCCGGCGTTCATCCAGCAGTTGGCCGTGGCCTACGTGGCCCGCGGCTACTGGTTCTACGTGTCGGGGTGGATTCCCTTCAACAAGGACGCGGAGGCCGTCGACCGCAAGCTGATCGAGAAGTACGGCATCGACATCTCGAAGTGGGAGCGAGCCCGCCGCAAGAAGGCCGGCCTCGCGAACCTCCACTACCTCCGACACGGCCGAACGTTCATTCTGATCGCCACGCACGGGAAGCACCCCTTCTTCGAGGAAGAGGTCGCAGTGATCCGCGACATCCGGCGCGTGCCGTTCAAGCTCGGTGGCTACAGCGTCAGCTACCGCAACGGCCACGCCTCCGTTCGCATCGCCCAGGAGAGCTACAAGGGCCTCAGAGCTTACCTCACCGACCTAGCGCCCCGCCGGTCGGTGGAAGCCATGATCGAGGAGTTCCGCATGATCCAGTTTGAGCCATACGCGCCCATCCGTCGGCAACTCCTGAATCTCCTGCGGGCCGTCAATCGAGTCAGGAGGCGAGCTGGCCATGAGCTTGTGCCCACAGAGTGCTTGCGGCTAAAGCGGCGGATCTACCGGCCGTTCGAGGACAAGCACTCATGTCTAGCCGCGTAGCCAGTTGATCAGTGGCCGCGAGGTCGGCCTGCATGTCACGACCTGCCCGTTTGCCCGCATAACAACCCTACCAGGTAGGAGATATTGACCTTCAGATTGAAGGTTCCAAAGGAGGTGCATTATGGCACAGGCAACCAACAAACCCGTTCACGAGATTCGCTATGGATACGTCAAGGTGTTGGTCTGGGAGAACGAGACGACCAACGGCACACGCCACAACGTGACCGTCAGCCGACTCTACAAGGCCGACGACGAGTGGAAGGAGACGTCGAGCTTCGGGCGCGACGACCTGCTGCTCCTCGCCAAGGCGGTCGACCAGGCCCACACGTGGATCTACGAGCAGAAGGAAGCGTAATGGGAATGTTTCGTTTCAGGTTCTTGCAGGACCGCACCAGCGGTTCGGCACAGTAGGTTTTGTTTCGGGGTCAATTCTCCACCTGGCCCACTGATGCAACACATCCAGCCCATTCCTGCATAACCACTACTGGGAAGAAGGACAATTTACGCGGCCCGGCCGGCATGGCGTTTTCGACCCATGAGAGACCGGTGGTGCAAAGTGGCCGTATTCGAGGTTTGTTCAAACCCCATCACGAAAGGAAAACGTCATGCAGAATCTTATGCGTGCAAACAACGAGTTGTTTCGACGAACGCAGGATGAGCGATTCGGTTCGCTCGTCGAACTCTGGCAGCATTGTCAGAACGAGAAGGAACAGTCGATTGAGCGATGGCATCCGCCACAAGTCCTGGTCAGCCAACCGGCCGATAGTCGGCTTACGCTGGCCATGGGCGAAGACGGATCCTTCGGGATGACCGATTGGAGTTTTTCGCAGTTGTGCAAGCTGGCCGACGTGAGCAAGGACACGCTCAACAAGCTCACGCCAGACACGGCCAGCCGTGTGCTCGGCGAGACGCTGCCCAGTGGAACGAAGCCGTTACAGGCCCTCACCACGGGTGAGACCGTGCGGGCGATCCACCGGGCGAGCTATACTCGGCTCTACAACGCCGACCTGCTCACGATGGTCCGCGAGTTCGCAACGGACTTCGTGCCACCGCAGAAGGCCGGCGACGCCAGCGGGAGCAGCGATGCCGGAACCGACACCGATGGCGGGACCGGGCTGTATTGCGGCGAGCAGGACATGTTCTGCTTCCTGATCGACCCGACCGGCTGGACGGAGATCGAAGGCGAGGCCTTCGCTCCGGGGTTCTTCCTGTGGAACTCCGAGGTCGGCAAGCGGTCGGTCGGCGTGCAGACGTTCTGGTTCCAGGCGGTTTGCCAGAATCACATCGTCTGGGACGCCGTCGAGGTCGTGGAGTTCAGCCGCAAACACACGGCCAACGTCCACGATTCGCTGCGCGAGATCCGAGGGCTCATCGAGGGCCTGGTCGAGAAACGCGACCAACGCCGCGACGGGTTCGTGCGGGTCATCCGTAAGGCCATGGAGACGAAGCTCGGTGAGGACGCCGACGAGGTGATGGACGTGCTCAACAAACGCGGCATCACCCGCAAGCTGGCCAAGGAGGCCATCGAGGTTGCCCGACGGCAAGGCGGGCTGACCATCTTCGCCGTGGTCGATGCCCTCACCCGCATCGCGGCGACGCTCAAGAACGGTGGCGATCGAACAGAGGCCGACGCACGGGCGTCCGCACTCCTCACCCTCGCCGCCGAGGCATGATCCACAAGGTTGATGAGGCCACGCACCACCGGGCCTCTCTTCCGTTCCCACTGCCGGGCCTTGAAACTTGCCTAACGTTCTCAGTATCGCTCACGGCCATCCACACTATGCGCCAGGGGACGGCGTCTTCAAACTGGGTATCGGAGCGTTAGTGTGTCTTCCACTAACACGTTTGGTCCCCGCGTACTCTCCAATCCAAAACAAGGAGAACCACCATGATGTGATTTGTTTCAATCAAAGTGAGACATTTCGCCGTGTTGGGTAAGAAACGGTTTCGGCCTCCGGCCAAGGCAGGAGGCGTTGTCGCAGCCTGATGTTCTCCTGCTTTCGCAGTTCCCTGGCCGTG
>Ga0307380_10013388_pt1 | contig 10140 bp, 11 predicted proteins | sample UN3MG_FD_202239 | JGI IMG/M metagenome (GOLD analysis project Ga0307380, IMG submission 202239) | Soil microbial communities from Risofladan, Vaasa, Finland - UN-3 | ecosystem: Environmental > Terrestrial > Soil > Coastal area > Acid sulfate soil | place: Finland: Risofladan, Vaasa | collected...
TGTCATCTACCCATCAAGAAACTTACTTCTGTTCGAGTACTCGACGGCCGACAACTGCCGGCGCAGCAGAGTGATGCAGAAAAAAGCAGACCAGTATAGAAGCGGTATTAGATCTATTGAGGACTATTTTGAAGCCAAGGCACTGGTTCTGTTTGTTCTCGATGTGCCTCAACATTCAGTAAAGAGGACAGCTCAGAAACTCTGCAGCAATGGTGAACAGTTCTACTTTGTAGATCTGCAAACATTTATGGGCGTTGAGATCGGCAAGCAACTATCAGCGCCTATCTACATTTGGGGAGGCGACGGAGAGAAGTATCCGTTGACCCAATCATGATCACTTGGAGAACCATTTTAACGGGCACTACCCGGCCACCTATACTGAACCTGAGGGGAAGCAATGATGATAGCCTGCGCTTCGACAGTCTGACTCGCGGTACCTTGATTGCAGGAAAGGCCGGTTCTGGCAAGACCCGGTATTCAGTCAAACAAACCCTGGATTATGCCTTGATGTATCCTGAGCGGGCAATATTTTCGCTGGATGCCTCGGGCTCATTTACGGATGATTTCTTAGAGGCGGTCTGGAGACTTCCCCAAGCCGATAAGGAGAAGTTAGCTGGAAGGATAGTGCTGGATATCCTGGGCGATGACGAATATGTCGTTCCGTTCCCCTTCTTCTCCAAGGAATACGGAACTGGTTACGAAGAGCAGGTCCAAAGGGTAACTGAGAACTTCAAAAAGCAATCCCCGGATCTGGTAGAACGCACTCCTGTTCTGGGTGGGTTGGCGCTGACTGAGACAGCCCCGCAACTTTACAGGCTGTTATGTGCCATCCAGAACGAACAAGGGGAAAACTGGCAGGTAACAGAGGCAAAGAAACTACTTCTTAATTCAGGTATGCTTCGAACTGCCTGTAAACGGTTCGGCGGCAAGGTGCCAGAGGCGAAGTCATATTTCGAGCTTCAATTTCTATCAGATTCCGTAAGTAACCACGAAAGGGAGCTGAGAACATTCACTCTTCGCTCCACGCTGGGAGTCATCGAACCGCGGCCGATTCGAGCGAGGGTAGGCTACGATCGGCCTGGCTGGACGCCGAAAGAAGCGATAGAAAAAGGTCTAATTGTTCTGGTAAGCGGAGAGAGGCTTATCAACCAGGAAGCGGCCCAGGGACTGTTATTCACTGATGTCTACTCTCAAATAATGGCACAGATAAACCGGCGAAGACCGCATGATCCGAACGATAATCGGGTCCTCCTAGTCATAGACGAGGTACACATGCTCATGGGTATCGAGGGAATGGCCAGGGAGATCGGGCAGATATCGCCCCGCTATAGAAGCCGAGGCCTGCAGATCGTAATCATTATCCAGGCTTTCTGGCAGCTTGCAGATATCCTGAAGGAGCAGATCTGGAGCCTTGACAATAACATCATTTTCAGCATTGACGATTTTACTGAGGCTTTTCAGGTAGCTCAACAGCTCTTCAAATACGATCCTGGCCAGATCAAACGGCAGGCCGCAAGTGCGTCAGGCCAGCCGATTCTGGAGACGAGTAGGGGAGAATACCTGACAGCCGCCAATTGGATACAGCACCTGACCAAGCGCGAGTGCATCATCAAACGATTCCGTTCAGAAGGCGAAGAAGAACCCTACGTGTGGCATATCGCAAGGACTACTGAGATGCCTGATGACCCACTCGACGAACCACTGGAGCAGATAAAGGAAAGACTTTTCAGACGAAGGGCTATACCAGTGCGGGATGCCCTGAAAGTTATCAATGAGAGAAAGCTGAACTTTAAAAACAATAAACAACGTCCCACTGTCTAGACCCCCTAACGCGGCTTTTCCGGGCAAGACCCGTTTAAGCTGGCCAGTGGCCAGGAAAGGAGGTGTTGTGAATGGTTCGCAGTGAACTAGCGATTTCGATGCTAGATCTGGTGGATGGCATGAGGTTGGCAATCCTTGAAATTGTCTTCCCAGTAAAACCATCGGGTCAGCACTGGTGCAAATGCCGTAAGTGTGGCAAATGGCATCGAATAAATTCGTGATTTCCCTACGGCCTCCGACCCTTTTTCCTGGTCCTGGCCGTGGAGGTCCAGACACCTAACTTGGCTTTTCCGAGCCACGAGCTCGATGAGCAGGCCGGGAAGCTAAGAAAGGAGGTGATGACTCATGTATGATAAGGTTTATCGCCCTTGTCCAATCTGCAGGACTGGTTTATCTGAGCCTGCAAAATATAACAATAGTGGACATAAGTGGCTGGTCTACGAATGTCCAAATTGCGGGACAGAGATCCACTTAGTCAAGTTCAAGAAGGTTCGAGAGGGTAAGCTTTGATTGCATACGGTCGGGTCTCCTTCTTAGCCCCGGCCGTAAACTACAAGACTAATCATTAACACAATGTACCAGAAAAGAAACCCAAAAATCAAGTCCTTTGCAGCACCTCCAAATTGGTGCTGGCCAATTTGTAAAAAAGCCTTCCTCGATGTCTGTATGGAGGATTGCGCAATTTCAAAGGATTGCTCTCAGTTCGAACCAAACGAAGTGTTCGAATTGAGTGACCTTCCCCGCTTTCCACTAAAAGAGTGGCAGCATGAGATGACGCCACAAGAACGTCAAGCCGCTGCCGGAGTATATCTCGCCAAGATTGTTGATTGTCTACAAGGGAGGCAACCCGATGTCTGGAATCGCAGAACTAGGCCCCATACTAACCATTCCCGAAACAGCCGAGTACCTAAAGCTCTCCAAGAGCAAAGTCTACTACCTGGTGCAGCGGAACCAGATTCCCCATCTGAAGATAGGCAAGAACGTGAGGATCAGGAAAGAGGATCTCTTGGCCTGGCTGGAAGAAAAAGCCCAACCGAGCAATGATCTCTGGAGCGGCAGATGAATAGCGACGAGCGGCACAAGAATCTAAATACAATCGCCGTAAATGGCAACACGTCAGTTAACGATCTTCGCAGAGAGTGGCTAGGGGAGATGTATGATCTGGGTTGCCTAACCCATGAGCGGTACCATCTCATAATGAGTTGGATTGAGGCTGAAGAGGCGGTCGAAAGTCTTGATTATCAGATCCTAGAATATCATGAGATGATATTCCCTGATCAAGGAAATGATTCCCTGGATTTCAATGAGGACTCTTATGATTTTCCTCCCTCTTAAAAATGTCTCGAAATAGCCAGCAAATTAACGGACAATAGCAATTAATTAGGACCACCTATTTAGTTAATGGCATAGGTTAAAAGGCTAAGAATCTTCTACATCTCAACTATACGCTCTGAAATTATTCCCGCCAATTGCCGATTACTCTTGCCAGGCCCGCATGATGAACACAACATTGGCCAATTCTTCTGCGGTTAGAATTCCATCGAAGCCGTCCATCGCCGTCCCGTTCCGGCCTTCCAGCATAAAAGCGATCAACTCCTCGTCATTTCTGGCCTGAACAAATGAGCTGGGCCGCAAGGCTGGCCCAAGACCGCCACTGGCATCAGAGCCGTGACACGGCGCGCAGTTGCTCTCATACAGGGCCCGTCCCATCTCTTCAGGGGGCAGCAAAGTGATAAGAGCCGCCTCAGCTTCAAATAGGCGATTCTCTTCAACCAGGGCAAGGACCTCCCGGACCACATCCACCTGTGAGTCGTCCGCCTGTGTCTCGGCCGCTTTTAGAAAGAACTCGGCATCAGGGCGGTCAAATTGGCGGATTGCAAAAAGAGCGTTGCTCAGATAACGGTTCAAAGAAATATTGGCCGACACACTATTCCCCGCTCGCCAGGTGGCCAGGAGGGCAACAACATCGTTAATCTGCGCCGGCGAGAGGACAGTGCCCCAGGTCGGCATGCCTTTGGCCGGCCGGCCGTGAGCAATGGTGTTCCGATACCAGCCGTCGTTCAGCTTATTCAGGCGCTCCAGATCGTTGAGCGCCGGTGTTAACTCCGTTCCCAACCCATCCTGACCATGACAAACAGAACAGGTTTGCTCGTAAATGAGCGCTCCGCGGGATGGGTCGGGCGCATTATCCACTGGGATCGATTCCGGTGCGTTTGGCTCCCATGCTCGCACATAGGCGACCATTTGCTGGATCTGTTCGTCAGTAAATGGTCCTCCGAACATCTGACCCCACGCGGGCATGATCGTCCCCGGCACCCCAGTTCTGGTCAGGCTAAATAACGCTGCGTCTGAAGTAATTTTTAGTAATTCCGCGGAGTTGAGGGCTGGTCCCGCGCTCCCTTCGCCATTTTTGCCATGGCAGGCAGCGCAATTCTCACCATACAAACCGTCTCCGGCCGCAACGGCCGCCGCATGATCCTCAGCCTCATCTGCCTCGATGCGTGCCGGCTCGCGCCAGATATAGAGCTGGAAGATAATCAGGATACACAAGACCAGCCCAAATGCCACGGCCACAAACGGTGTATGATTCTCCTTACGGCGCATATCACATTCCTTATGCGTAGGTGACCTGTGAAGATTCGAAGCTCTTCCGCTGCAATGGATCCCCCGTATTGACCAGGATTTCGTCTCCGATTATTTCAATTGGGAACAGATCCATTGGCCTTGGCGCCGGCCCGCTAAGAACCTCACCCACCGGATCAAAGAGCGAGCTATGGCAAGGGCAATTAAATTGCCCCTCCTCCTCGCGCCATGGAATGGTGCAACCCAGGTGCGTACAACGTTGCCACAGGGCCAGAAAACCGCCATCTTCCATTCGGGAGATATAGCAGCGTCCACCCAGGATGTGGCTTACCGTGCCTGGTTCAAATTCATCTACCTGCCCGGCTGTCACGATGCCGCCGAAGGCTCCTGGTTCGAAGCGAGGCTTGAAAAATTCAAAAAGTGCAATACCCGCCTGGCCAAAAAGGGTCGTCAGAGAAACCACCAGGCCAACACCAAGGAATTCTCGTCTGGAAAACCGTTTATTTCTATCTTGTTGCCCTACCACAATTGAACTCCGTAATGAATGATTTTCGATAATCTGGCCTAGTGTTTCGCCAAACTTCTTTTAACGGGTTATGCATTCGTGGCGAAACACTTGAAGAGAAGCAAATTGTTTATGGGGATATCCGTCTATCTTGATTGCTTCTCTACTAGTCATCAAAACTCGTCCCAGGGATTGTAGCCGTCGGGCATTTCCCAGGGCCAGTAGAGCCTGAAACCCGGCCCACGAAAAAGGAAGCCGCTAATCGTAAAGACGAATGCCGAAACTAGAATGATGGTAAATAGAGCCAACATCAATTCCCGCCGGTCTGCTTTCATCCGCCACAGGACAAGCAGTGGGATGATCACCAATACAAATAGGATGCCGGCCGGAACCAGGCCCTGGGCTACCCATTGAGGCATTGTTTCCCGTAGCACTTCTCGCAGGGTGAAGGCATTATCCAAGACAATATACGCGGTCATCACCACGGCCGTATAGATGCTCGTGAACAGGGTGATTCGACGGCCGCGGGCTGACGAAAACCAGACGCCGACCCCTACCCGTGAAGAATCGATATAAGGCACCGCCAGCAAGAACAGCACCAACAGCGATGGCACCAGCACACCGGCAACGGCCGGATGCATATGCTCTAATAGTTCTTGCAAGCCGACAAAATACCAGGGCGCCTTGGCCGGATCCGCGGTAATCATCGGGTTGGCTATCTCATCCAAGGGCGCCTGTTTTATCAAGGAAAACAAGAAGATCACCAGGGTAACCCCTAATAACAGGATGAGTTCCCACAGCAATACAATCGGAAATGAGAAGACGGTATCTTCCGGTCCTTTGTCGACCATCGGACCCTCGCGGGGCATCAACTCGACGAGAGCGTAACTCTTGTCGCTGTCTTTTGGGAAGATTTCGTCCTGTACCTGAATTTCATCAGCCATTGATCATTTTTTCAACCATTGATTCAACCGATCTTGCAGAAACATCATGACTCCTTAGAATCATTCGCTGCCAGCCCGCCATCCTTGCGAACTCGCCAGAAGTGGATGGAAACCAGCAGCGTTATCAACAGCGGCAACAGCGCGACATGCAAGGTGTAGAAGCGGATGATGGCATTCTGCCCTACCTCTCCGCCACCCAGCAGAATTTCTCGCATCACCGGCCCTGCCCCCGGTGCATACCCGGCGATATTGGTGCCAACGGTAATGGCCCAAAAGGAAAGTTGGTCCCAGGGCAATAGATAACCGGTAAAACTTGCTCCCAGGGTAAGTAACAATAAAAAGACGCCGATCACCCAATTAAACTCCCGCGGTGGCTTGTGAGCGCCGGTATAAAAAACGCGGGCCATGTGCAGAACAACCACCAGCACCATGCCATGAGCTGACCAACGGTGCATATTGCGGGTGAGCTGACCCAAGGGCACAGATAATTGGATCTCTTTCATGGTCGGGTAGGCGCGCTCCACTGACGGTATGTAATAAAACATCAGCAACACACCGGTAAAAACCAATACCCCAAACAGGATAGCGGCCGAAATCCCCAGCCCAAAAGAATACGACCATTTCAGGCTTTTACGGCTGACCTTGACCGAGTGCAGGTGAAGGAACACGTTGCTGGTCATCGTAAGCGATCGATCCAGGGGGTTGTCGGGCCACCCGTGTCGGAAAAACGAGCGCCATACTTGGGATTGCGTCAGACGGCTGATGAATGGTGAAGAACTCATTTATTGCTACCTCGGAATTGACAGCAACCACCGGGCGGGAAAGGAGGTAAACCCGCCCGGCAATCGCCATCTTGGCTGAAAGTGCTCCGCATGTCGCTCACGTCTGACATCCGTCCCCTGAGCGTTCAGACGGATGCGCGTGCCAGGCAAAAGCGACGTCAAATTTACTAACCGGCAATCGTTGTTAATCTGCTACTCGGACGGTAAAGTCTGTGCGAAAGCGGCCAGGTCGGCCAGCTCTTCCATCGACCAACCCAGACCAATTCCAGAGGGCATCGGTGCGCCAGGTTGGCCAAAGGAAGCCTTGTGGAAGAACTCCCACGGGTTGCCTCCACCTACTGTACCCACATATTCCGGCTCTTCGTCGTCGCCGAAGTTGATCTTCTTACCGTCTACACCGTGGCAGGCCGAACAAGTGCCGTCCCACATCTCTTTACCATTAGCAGGATCGCCGCTAACCGACTTGTCGTCATTGATGATGCCTGAGACATCCCTCATCTCATCCTGGATAAAAGTAACCATCGCGTTTAAAGCGAATTCATCCAATAGACCCGAATAGTCATGATCGCCATTGTTGGTGCCATTCAGCCAGGCCAACAACTCTTCATCCGACATCGAAGCCGAATCCAAAACGCCGGTAAAACCGGTGAAGTGAGAGCCAGAGCCATAAGCCCCTTCCGCACCCAGATAATCCCAGCCATGGCACTCCTTACAGCGCCACGTATCGGCGCCGCTGCGCTCGTTGGTCGACTGGCTGGCCCACAAAGGATTATCCTCTTCAGGCGCGTCCAACCCAACAACCGCCCACCACTTATCATACAATTGACCACCACCACTTAGGGCTGCTTCCTCGGGGAATGTTTGAGCAAAGGCCAGCACATTGGCCACATCCTCATTTGTCCAGCCATTAACTATGCCGGAGGGCATTGGCCAACCAGGTTGTCCGAATCGAACTTTATGGACGAATTCCCAGGGGTTGTCCGGAGCCAGGTGGCCCAGGAACTCGGGGTCATCGATCCCAGCGAAGTTGATGGCGTTCCCTTCCGGACCATGGCAGCGGATGCAAGTTGACTCGTAATAAGCCTGTCCCAGGGCGACATCGCCTACCGATGATTTGTCATCATTGATTAAATCATCGGTGTTTATGAGCGCCTGGGCAATGAACAGAGACAGGTCGATCAAATCTTGCTCGGCCATGAAGCTCGAGAAGTCGTGATCTGAGTTAGTGCCGCCCTGCATCGCCGCCAATATGTCATTAGCCGAGCCATCCTGGCTGGCGAAGACACCGGGAAACCCGGTGAAATGGGAGCCAGAGCCATAAGCGCCTTCGGCGCCCTTATAGTCCCAACCGTGGCATTCCTTGCAGCGCCAGGTATCGGCGCCGCTACGCTCGTTGGTGGATTGTGTTGCCCAGAGCGGATGATCGCCCTCTGGCGCAGCGCCGGGAGCATCATGGTCGTCTTCCTCATGATCGTGATCTGCCTCTTCCGCAGCCGCCAGCACCGCCCACCACTTGTCGTACAAGAGACCTCCACGCACCGAGTCGCCTTCCAGTTCGGGCTCTTCTGGGGCGACCGGTTCCTCAACCACTTCAGGTGCTTCCGTTGGCGGTGGGGACGCTTCCGTGGGTGCGGCCGTTGGCTCGTCCGAAGAACAGCTAACTACCGCCAGCGCGAATAGCGCCAGAAGTAGGCCAATCATTATCATTCGACGTAAAACATTTTTATTCATTCGAACTGCCTCCTTAAAATAGTAAGATTGAGCTCACTTGAAGGTTTAACTGACTAATAGTTGTTGATTCAATCCCTCTCGTTACCTCCATGTCGCCCCTCAGCCCAGTCGGCTTGATGAGCTGGTGACTATCGATGTTAATGATGCGTCAAGTGCTGATTTCCACTTCCTCAAAGGACAATTCCTCCGTATAATGGAAGGATTCCATTCTTACTGCTTCTGTTGGGCAACGATCGGCACACAAGCCACAACGGATACAGCGCGCCGGATCCAGCAACATGGCGCTGACCCCTGACCGCTCCTCTGTGCGGCGATCTATCACCGTCGTTACCGTTTGATCCCCTTTTACCTGTGAGAGAGGTACTAGCTTCAGGCAATCCATCGGGCAAACATCAACGCAACCATTGCAGAGGATGCAAAGCTCGCCATCGAATATTGGATTGATTGTGCAAATCAGACAGCGCCCGCCCTGTTCACGAGCAGTTTCCTCGTTAAAGCTTAGTTCCACCAACGAGACGCCGATACGCCGTTCGACGGGTATTGCTGGGGGCTGGCGGCGTTGCCAGCGCAAATAGTCCCGCTGCGGTCCGATGTCAGGATAGTCGCTCTTGGGCACCGGGGTAAAAAATCCCTTGCGCACCAGGCGAGGCTGGACCTTTTGCAAGTAAGCATGGATGTTTCGAGCCGCCCGCTGCCCGTCGGCGACGGCATTGATGATGAGCCGGGGACCAAATGCGATATCCCCACCTGCATACACACCTGCTGCTGTTGTGGCCATCGTGTTTGGGTCCACCTGAAGCGTTCCCCGTCGGGTGACTTCAATTCCATCTTCCGGCTGCACCCAATCCAGTTCACCTGATTGTCCAATAGCCACGATGACGCTATCACATTCCCAGATTGCCTCGGAGCCGGCCTCAAGCTGGGGGTTAAAGCGACCGTCTTCGTCAAAGGTCTTGGTCACTTTCAGCGTTTCCACACCGGTAGCCCGGTCACCATTTCCGACAATTCGTGTTGGCGCCACCTGATTGTTGATGACGACGCCCTCTTCTTCCGCTTCAATGATCTCAATTGGGTCGGCCAGCATCTCATGCCGGGCCTCTACCACCAGGCAACGCACTTCCTGGGTACTGCCCAGGCGAACGGCCGTACGAGCAACATCCAGCGCGACCTCCAGATCACCCCCAGACTGTGCCGGATGACCTAATCGAGCGGCCGTCCGGGCCACATCCATGGCCACATTGCCGCCGCCGATGACCAGGACTCGCCGGCCCAGGTCCAGGTTATAACCACCCAGGTTCACATTGATGAGAAAGTCGACGGCCCGCAGCACCCCATCCTGTCGCTCACCTTCTACATTGAGCATCCGGCTTCGATAACTACCAATAGCGATATAGACAGCGTCAAAATCACGGCGCAGGTCCGCCAGCGAGAAATCTTCACCCAAGGCTTGGTTTAAGACGAGTTCTGGTCCCAAGGCCAAGATAGCCTCAATCTCCAGCTCAACCAGTTCCCGTGGCAGGCGATATTCGGGAACTCCCAGGTGAAGCATCCCCCCGGCAACCGGGGCGGCGTCAAAAATCCTGACTTCATGGCCCATCAAAGCCAGGTCGTGGGCGCATGATAAACCGGCCGGTCCCGCACCAACAATAGCCACTCGTTTTCCTGTCTTGTCACCTCGCTGCCTGGCTGCGTTCAACCCGCTGCGACTGGTCGGGATGATGGTATTTCCCAGGTCATGGGCATCTGTTCGGCCGACATAGCCTGGCCAGGCCGG
>Ga0307380_10013392_pt1 | contig 10138 bp, 9 predicted proteins | sample UN3MG_FD_202239 | JGI IMG/M metagenome (GOLD analysis project Ga0307380, IMG submission 202239) | Soil microbial communities from Risofladan, Vaasa, Finland - UN-3 | ecosystem: Environmental > Terrestrial > Soil > Coastal area > Acid sulfate soil | place: Finland: Risofladan, Vaasa | collected...
GAGTACAATCAGGTACGTCCTCATAGTTCGTTGGGTTACCGGCCACCTGCTCCTGAAGCTAGAATTCCGGTAACTCTAACTTAAAGAGTGGTATCCTTTATGGGGGCAGGTCACCTTACTTAACAAATGTTAACTTTTTGGCCTTTTCCAAGATAAGGGCCATATCACTTGGTTCAGGCGCGCCTGGGATAGGTGATGTAAGTTTTATTGAGCTCGAAGAGTAAAAGATGCGCCCTTTCAGAGAGGAGCAAGATATTGAACAAGTTGGCCACGCCAGGAGCGGTTACCTTGGTCTTGGCATCAGAGTAGAAAGCGATGGAGTCCTGCTCTACCTTGATACCCATATTTAGGGCGTCGAGCGCGCTCGCAGAAATTATTTCATCTGTTGACTTGGGTAGGTATTGTCTGCCAATTGCTTCGATTTCTTTGCCTATCTCGCCGACGAAATCGCCTTTCCAGGCATGGGAAGAATAGGTATGTCTGACGTCTTCTTTTGTGATCTCTATGATGCTGAGGTGTCTACGTTCGGCCTCGGCAAGCATCTGGAATATTTCTCTAGCCTTGACGTCCTGAGCTTTGGCTGCGGCCTCTTCGTAAACCTTAATACCTTCACGCTCCGTATCCATGGCTTTGTCAAAAAGTTCGAGTGCTGCCTCTTCGCTTGGTTTCATTGAGCACCTCCTTTATGTGTTTCTAAGTTGGGATTTACCATTTCAACTTCAGATGAGTCCGTACTTGATCCTCATCCCTGTGAAGGCGAATGATAGCACCCCGTTCCACGTTTGTCAATAGTCTTGAAGACCCTACAAGCCGCCCTTTGGTCGCTGTCCGCTGCACTGTAACGCCCAAAACGCTTTGTTTAGACCCTTTTCCAAGATCCAAGCCTATCAAGAAGGAACCTTAATATACGAGCGTAAAAGCCTTTGAAAAGGTTCTACTTTTTGACCTACACGGTCTACTGCCTAACTCCTCACAATTTGCTAACATTTCTGCTAACGAACTTCTGCACATGAAGAAGTACCAAAAGGTATAAGAAGGTACAAAACGTAGCTAAACTTAAAACGCAAAGAGACTAATAGTCACGATTCTTCATTTGGTGGGACAATACGCCTTATCTTTTAATCAGGGTGTCGCAGGACAGTAGTTCCCATCTATACCGGCAGATCAATCTTATAGTTTTTCAGGGTGTCTTTGATGAAGGCGGCTGTTTTCTCATCAGGCTCAGTAAGGGGTAAGCGTGGCTTCCCTACATTAAAGCCTACACAATTAACCGCATATTTAACCGGAATAGGGTTGGAGATAATAAATAGGGCATTAATTAAAGGCAAAAGATGGCGGTGTATCTCAGCCGCTTTATCCGTTTTACCACTAATAAAACTATCAATCATTTCCTTTATTTGGCTACCAATCAGGTTGGAGGCAACGCTAATGATGCCATAACCGCCTAAGGCAAGTATAGGCAGGGTGTCACTATCATTGCCACTCCAGACGAGGAAATCCTCTCCTGTGTTACTGATTATCTGGGAGATTTGGCCCAGATTGCCACTGGCTTCCTTGACCCCGATAATGTTGTCAATCTGGCTCAGTTTGATAACCGTCTCTGCCGATAGGTTAGTAACGGTGCGTGATGGCACATTGTAAAGGATACATGGTAAATCAGTGCTCTGAGCGATGGTCTTAAAGTGTTGGTATAAGCCCTCTTGAGTGGGTTTATTATAGTAGGGGACGACTAATAGACAGGCGTCAACCCCGGTTCGCTCTGCCTCCTTGGTCGCCTCTATGGCTTCTGCGGTGCTGTTACTACCCGTGCCAGCTATTACTGTTCCTCGCTCGCCTACGGCTGATTTTACTTCTCTGAACAGGCGCAGTTCCTCCTGTCGGGTAAGGGTGGGGGATTCCCCGGTTGTGCCTACTACCAGTACTCCATCGCTTCCTGAGTTAAGAAGAGCTAAAGCTAACTTCTTGGCCTGCTCATAGTCAACCATCCCCTCTTCATTAAAGGGAGTTACCATTGCTGTCAGTAATCGTCCTAGTTTTTTCATTTTTTCACCTCCCTGGATGGAGCCATTCTCTTTTAATCATCTCTTCAGCAATCTGGATGGTATTTAGAGCAGCTCCCTTACGCAGGTTATCGGCTACGACCCACATAATTAAGCCATTGGAGTGAGAACTATCTCGCCGAATGCGTCCCACAAAAACCTCATCAGTGCCGGCTGCTGACCACGGCTGAGGATAAAGACTAACAGTTGGGTCATCTAATACCCTGACCCCTGGAGCCTGGGCAAGGATACGCTGTGCCTCGTCAGGAGACATAGGCTGGGAGAATTCCACATTGACCGCCTCACTATGTCCGGTAAATACCGGGACTCGCACACAAGTCGCTGAGATAGCTATATTATCAGCATGCATTATTTTCCTTGTTTCCTCCACCAGCTTCCATTCTTCTTTAGTATAGGCATTATCCAGAAAAACATCTATCTCTGGCAGCACATTAAAGGCTATTTGGTGAGAGTAAACATGGGGGACAGTAGCTTGCCCATCCAGCACCTGCTTGGCTTGTGTTGTTAGTTCGTCTACTGCTGCTGAACCGGTGCCTGACACCGCCTGGTAGGTATCAACAATAATACGTTTGATGGGATTAACCTTATGTAGTGGGTATAGAGCCACTACCATTTGAATAGTGGAGCAATTTGGATTAGCTATAATCCCCTTATGCCATCTAATGTCTTCGGGATTGACCTCAGGCACTACCAGGGGAACTGTGGGCATCATCCTGAAAGCAGCACTATTATCGACAACTACCGCTCCTGATTGAGCAGCTATGGGTGAGAAGTGTTGACTAATCTCAGCACCCGCAGAGAAGAGGGCAATATCTATTCCTTTAAAGGACTCGGGAACAGTCTCTTTGACTTCAATCTCTTGGTGATTGACAAACAACTTCCTGCCTGCTGAACGGTCTGAGGCTAAAAGCTGAATGGAGTCCATAGGGAAGTTACGTTGCTCTAGGACTTTGATGAACTCCTGCCCTACCAGTCCGGTGGCACCAACAATGGCTACTCTATACCCCCTCATTACCCCTCCGATAAACCAAGCAGAGTATCTAGGCCGTAGACTAGCCCTTGCTGTTTAACTACTTCCTTAATGGCTAGTATAATACCTGGTATATAACATTCTCGACTAATAGTATCATGTCTTATGCTTAATGTTTGGCCTGGTCCTCCCAGGAGCACCTCTTGGTGTGCCACAAGACCGGGTAGGCGCACACTATGAATGGTAACACCCTCAACTTGCTCTCCCCGGCTAGCCGGGGTTTTCTTTTGTTCTGGGGGGGGGCGCTTGAACGGTTTACCTCTGGCGGCTGCCATTGCTTTGGCTGTAGATAGAGCAGTTCCCGAAGGAGAGTCAACCTTCAGGTTATGGTGCAGCTCTATAATCTCAGCATAATCAAGGTATTTAGCGGCTAACTTGGCTAGGTGTATCATTAGCACTGCTCCCAGAGCAAAGTTGGGAGCCACCACTGCCCCAACCTTATGAGCTAATGCTAATCGGGCAATCTCGCTAAGCTCGTCATCTGTCAACCCAGTAGTTCCTATTACCAAGTTAACCCCTCGTTTAACGGCAATACGCACTGCCGGCATGGTGGCTTGAGCAACAGTGAAATCTACCAGCACATCGGGTCGGCAACTGGTGAGGATATATTCCAGGTCGGAAGAGAAAGGTACCGAACCAGAGTTGTCAGGCAGTGATAGATAGTCCTCAGAAACCTGTAGCTCTACGGCGCCTACTACCTGAATTTCGGATTCATGGCATAGGGCATTAATAACCACTCGCCCTACTTTACCTGATGCACCTTGAACTACTACCCTTATTGGCTTCATGACTCAACTCCACTATCTTAGTAACGCTGCTTATCTCTAGAGGGACGTGGGTGCCGCGAGGAATTGACCTCACGCCGTTTTTTAAATGGGTAGTCCTCAGGTAATGAATCCCCTGCCCCAGCTCCAGGCACTTGAGAAGGCTCTTTGAACACAGCTCGCCGCGACAGGTTTACCCTACCCATATTATCAATCTCAGTTACTTGAACCGTAATCTCATCGCCCACTTTGACTACATCCTCGACCTTATCTACCCGATAATCAGCCAGTTCACTGATGTGAACCAAGCCTTCTTTGCCAGGGAGAATTTCTACAAAAGCACCAAAGCTCATCAAGCGGGTTACTTTCCCGGTATAAATACCGCCAACCTCTATATCTTTGGTTAGTTCTTCAATGATTTTAATGGCTTTACGGGCTGATTCCTCGTCAGGTGAGCCGATAAGCACGGTGCCGTCATTGTCAATATCAATGGTTGCTTTAGTTTCATCAACAATTGACCTGATTGTTTTACCTCCGGTGCCGATTACGCTACCGATTTTATCAGGGTCAATCATTATTTTATACATTCGTGGTGCGTACCGGCTAACTTCGGGGCGGCTGGAATTAACAGTTTGATTCATTGTATCCAGAATGAACAGACGCGCTTCCCGGGCTTGATTTAACGCCTTTTCTACGATTTCTAAACTTATTCCTTTGAGTTTAGTATCCATTTGTAGTGCTGTGATACCCTCAGTAGTGCCAGCTACCTTGAAGTCCATATCGCCATAATTATCCTCAATGCCCTCAATGTCGGTCAAAATAACATTGTTACCTTTCTCATCAGAGACTAAGCCTATGGCTACCCCGGCTACTGCTCTCTTTATCGGTATTCCGGCATCCATTAGGGATAGGCTTGAGGCACAAACACTAGCCATGGATGTGCTGCCGCTGGAACTGAGAACCTCGGAGACGAGGCGAATAGTGTAAGGGAAGTCTTCACCCTTAGGTAGCACTGGCAAGATAGCCCGCTCCGCCAAAGCACCGTGTCCGATTTCACGGCGACCAGGCGAACCTACGCGTTTCACCTCACCGGTAGAGAACGGGGGGAAATTATAGTGGTGGATAAAGCGTTTAGACTCCTCTATGCCTAGTCCATCAAGTTGCTGCTCCTTCTTGATAGGACCCAAGGTAGTAATGGTCAGCACCTGTGTCCGACCCCGAGTGAATAGAGCTGAGCCATGGGTGCGAGGCAAAAGTCCTACTTCACAACCGAGTGGGCGGACCCCTGTCAGACTACGACCACTGACACGTCGTCCTTTCTCAAGAATACTGGTTCTTATTTCAGCCCTAACCTTAGTTTCAAAAGCAAAAAGTATATCTTCTTCAGAGAATGACTCGCCCAGGCTCTCCACCAGTTCTTTCTTTAGGGCAGAGAGTGCTTGTTCACGCTGTGGTTTCTCTGCCTGGCTTAGGGCTTGGGAAAGCCTCTCATCAAGGACTGACGAAATGGCCGAAATTATCTCAGGGTTAATCTTACTAATCGGGGCTTCTATCTTGGGTTTACCACAAACCTGCCGAAGTTGCTCCTGGAGCTTAATAATATCCTGGTTTGCCTCGTGACCAAATTTAATTGCCTGAGCAACAATATCTTCTGAAGCCTCTTGGGCTCCTGCCTCTACCATTACTATTGCTTCTTTGGTACTGGCAACAACAAGGTCAAGCAGGCTATCTTCAAGCTGTACTAATGTTGGATTTAATACTAGCTTGTCGTTAATATAGCCAATATGAACAGCGCTTACCGGGCCATCAAAAGGCACCTCTGATATTGATAGCACCGCCGAGCTACCGATAACTGCCAAAATGTCGGGGTCGTTTTCCTGGTCGGCAGAAAGGACAGTAATTATAAGCTGAATATCTTTGCGCCATGCCTTGGGCAAAAGCGGGCGCAGCGGGCGGTCAGTAAGTCGGCTAGCTAAGGTTGCCTCCTGGCTGGGGCGCCCTTCCCTTCTAATAAAGCCGCCTGGGATTTTACCAGCAGCATATAGTCTTTCTTCGTAGTCAACGGTTAGTGGCAGAAAATCTACTCCCTCTCGTGGTTCTTCACCGATGCAGGCAGTAACCAGAACCACCGTGTCTCCATAGTGAACTGCTACTGCTCCACTTGCCTGCTTGGCAAGCCTACCTGTGTCTATAATGAGGCTTCTACCCCCAACCTCACACTCAAAAGATTGAAATTCTGTCAATAATCTCTCCTTATTAAATTAACGCCTTTACTTGCGTAGACCGAGCTTGGTAATCAGGCTATGATATCGACCTACATCCTGTTTGCTTAGATAAGTTAATAGCCTTCTTCTTTGTCCTACAAGCTTAAGTAAACCGCGTTGCGAGCTATAGTCATGGCGATTATCTGCCATATGCCCTGTTAATTGGTTTATCCTTTCAGTAAGCAGGGCTACCTGAACCTCGGTTGAGCCTGTGTCTCCTTCATGTAGCTCAAATTTGTTGACAATATCTGTTTTTTCTCCCTTGTCCAAATTACACCTCTACACCTTTATCTATTCTGACAAGCATTAAGTATATCATAAATCAAGAAAGTATAGCATAGCTGGGGGTAACTGTAAATTTACCGGGCTCATAAATTATATCACCTCACCCCCTTTAACCCCACCCCCTTCAGTGAAGTTGTTTATTATAAAATTGACAACCACCCTGGTATCTCTATAAACTAATCTCATAATTCCCCCAAGGAAAAAACATTTATGCCACACATTGCGGTCGCTGGTCACCAGCTAGCTGAAGCACTTAACGGATATAGCGCCGATTATATAGAGGCTCATCTTGAGGAAAGCCAGGGCAGTTACATTACCTACCGGGGGAGAGAATTGGAGTCTATTGGCAGGACAACCGTCACCGGGGGAAATGTGCGAGCCCTGGTAAGAGGTGGCTGGGGCTTCGCCAGCTTTAATAACCTGGATGAACTGCCAGGCAAGGTAGAGCTGGCAGTGAACCAGGCAAGATTAGTCGGCAACGGAGAAAGCGAGCTGGCTGCGGTAGAACCAGTAGTTGATACAGTGCCAACAAAGATAGATAAAAATCCGGTGGCTATGCCTTTAACCGCAAAGAAGCAGCTACTGGACGAATATAATGATGTTATTTGGCATACCCCCAAGCTCCAGACCTCAATTATTAGCTATGGTGATAGCCATAAAAAGGTCATCTTTTTAAGCTCATCAGGTAGCTATATTGAGCAGGAAAGGACAGATATTACCCTGCGCCTGACGGCTGTGGCTACAGAAGGTAATGAGGTGCAGCAGACAGGACTGAGTATCGGTAGCCGGGGCGACTTCGAGGTCATAACTAATCTGCACCAGCAAGTAGAACAGATGTCACGACACGCTGTAGAGCTACTCTCAGCCCCTCAGGTAAAGGGAGGCGAATATACCGTGGTGTTAGACCCGGTCCTGGCTGGCGTCTTCGTCCATGAAGCCTTTGGCCACCTGTCTGAGTCTGACTTTGTTTATGAAAACGACCGCTTGCGCCAGATTATGACTCTGGGTAAGAAATTTGGTAGTAGCGAGCTTAATATCGTTGATAGTGCGGCTGTACCTGGGTTGAGGGGCAGCTATAAATACGACGATGAAGGCGTGCCAGCCACTAAAACCTACCTTGTTAGAGAGGGCAGGTTAGTCGGTAGGCTTCACTCCAGGGAAACTGCCGCCAAGATGAAAGAAAAGCCCACGGGCAATGCCAGGGCTATTAACTATGGCTATCCACCCATTGTGCGCATGACCAACACCTATATTGAGCCGAAGTCAGCTACTTTTGAGGACATAATAGGTGATATCAAGGAAGGGATATATGCCAAAAACTGGTATGGTGGCACTACCAGTATGGAGATGTTTACCTTCTCTGCCGGCGAAGCCTATATGATTCGCAATGGTAAGCTTGCCGAAACACTCCGGCCGGTAGTGCTTACCGGCAATGTGTTTATTACCCTTAAGAACATAGATGCCATTGGTAACGACCTGGAGATGAATCAGGGTGGTGGCTGTGGCAAGGGAGCGCAGGCGCCCCTCCCTGTCTCCAATGGCAGCCCTCATATCAGGATTCGCCACTGCTTAATCGGAGGCAAGTAAGTGGAAAATATCCTGAATCAAGCTAAAAGGGTAGCTGAGGAAGCCGAGGTCTTTGTGGTTTCCTCAGAGGAAACACCAGTTCAATTTGAAGCTAACCGCCTGAAGTATATTCAAAGCAAGCGGAGTAGTAGCGTGGCTTTGCGTATTGTCAAACGAGGTAAGATTGGCTATGCCACCACTACAGAGCCAGGCGATAGCCAGAACCTGGTTAATAATGCCGTGGAAACAGCCCAGTTCGGCATGACAGCTAGGTTTGAGCTTCCCTCCTTGACCTCCTACCCACAGGTTGAAGCCTATGACCCTGATGTAGAGTCTGTATCCTTAGAAAAAATGATTGAGATTGGTGAAAAACTCATAGCCACGGTTAGGGGTCATACCTCAGATATTCTATGCGAGGCAGAGGCAACCAAGGGTGTAGTCTCAGTCCGTATTATAAATTCTCGTGGTGGGCAGGCGAACTACAGGAAAAGCATCTTCAGCCTGGGCATTGAAGGCACCCTAATCCGTGATACTGACATGCTCTTCGTCGGTGAAAGCGAAAGCTCCTGCCACCCTTTACTAGAACCCAAGGCTGTAGCTGAGGCAGTGCTCCAGCAGCTTGAGCTCGCCAAAAATCGAGCCTCGGTGCCAAGCCAGCCACTGCCGGTAGTCTTTACCCCTAACGGGGTAGCCAGCGCCTTAATCGCGCCCTTGATGGCAGCCTTCAATGGCAAGACAGTTCTGGAAGGGGCTTCACCTATAGGAAATAGACTTGGCCAGCCGGTTTTTGATGAAAAGCTATGGCTGTGGGATGACCCGACTGTAGCCTACCGCCCGGGAAGCCGCCCCTGTGATGATGAGGGCATACCCAGCCAACGCACCCCTCTTATTGAACAGGGAACTGTAGCCAACTTTCTCTACGACCTGCAAACAGCAGCCCGTGCCCATACTCAGAGCACGGGTAACGGCAGCAGAAGTCGTGGTGGATTACCCACTCCCTCACCCAGTGCCTTTATTATTGCCCCGGGCAAGACTAGCTTTGATGAAATGGTAAACGACATAAAGGAAGGACTGGTTATTGAGCACTTGATGGGAGCTGGGCAGGGCAATATTCTAGGTGGTGATTTCAGTGGTAACGTCCTTTTAGGTTATAAGGTGGAAAGTGGTAAAATAGTAGGCAGGGTTAAAGATACTATGGTTTCAGGAAATATCTACCAGATTCTTAAACAGATTACAGCTATTGGCAGTGAGACCAAATGGGTAGGTGGATTTCTCAATACACCACCCCTCTACTGCCCCAGTGTGTCAGTGGCGAGTAAGTAAGGGGAGTTTTAGAGGGGCTTATAGAGAGCAAGTAATTATGGGTGCTTGGAACCTCAAAGAGTTTAAAATCCTGTGCCTTAATTCGGGATTTGATAAAGCATTGTTCTACACAAATAGCCTTGCTGTAAAGTGGAACGCTGCAATCTATCATAAACACAATATCCAGCAAAAGATGGTTGAACTTAACTTCAACTCAGTCCTAGCAAAAGGGCCAGCCTATGACTATGAAATCGCCTTCGAACTTGATGCTTTGATGTTAACACTAAACTCTATGTGGGATATACTGGGACAGTTAATAAATGAGTGCTTTATTCGCCCCAAGATTCCTGCAAGCGATGTGTATTTTGACAAAATCCTCAATCGCTACTTGAACTCAATACCACCCGAAATACAGGATATTCTGAAACCTATCCAAGGAAATAAACATTACCATACTATTAGAGCTTTTGCCAATGTCTCTAAACACAGGCACGTAATTCCAGGTGAAATACACATGGATTTTAGTGACAAGCCTGCCCAAAAATCATATGTAATCACAGAGTTGGAATATAACGGGGAATGGTATAAACTAACTCTAGCCGATGGATTTGAGTGTTGGAAATTCGTAAACGAGGTAGGTAAGTCAGTAGACCAAGTAGGAGCTAAAATCCACAAATTAATGAAGTAATGAGGGAGTTTTAGAGGGGCGAAGCCCCTGGGGGAAATCCCCCTGAGTCCCCCTTTGCGAAAGGGGGAGAACTTCTCCCTTTCTTAAAGGGAGAGCGAGAGGGATTTTAACAAGGGGAAGGGGATAAAGGGGATAGGGTTACCTAAATAATCTCATGGAGAGGCATAGTAGAATGAAAA
>Ga0307380_10013395_pt1 | contig 10138 bp, 8 predicted proteins | sample UN3MG_FD_202239 | JGI IMG/M metagenome (GOLD analysis project Ga0307380, IMG submission 202239) | Soil microbial communities from Risofladan, Vaasa, Finland - UN-3 | ecosystem: Environmental > Terrestrial > Soil > Coastal area > Acid sulfate soil | place: Finland: Risofladan, Vaasa | collected...
AATACGGCGCAATCGCTGACCAGCAGCCTCAACGTTACAGTCATTTACAAGTCGAATGCACAATGGCCGGTCAAGGGATTTATTTCAGTGGACCCATGCAACCTTCGTGCTTGCGTTGAGGCGTGATCAGCGGCCCAGCTTCAATTCATTCCAGCGGTTGATATAGATCGCAAACCACGGGCATAGCGTGTCTGACTGATTCTCCAGCATGTCCGGCAAAGCCGACACATCGACCCATTTAACGGCACTGACCTCTTGCGGGTTCAAAGCGCATTTCAGGTGAGTTTCACCGATGTTTGCGATGAAAACATGCACTCTCTCATTTTCGATCAGCCCGCCACCCACATCAGCCCGATAGTCAAGCACCGTTGTTTTTGCCAGCAGGACAGAAACGCCAAGTTCTTCCGCAATGCGGCGCGCGGCGGCAGCCTCGACACTTTCGCCCCAGTGCGGGTGTGAGCAGCAGGTGTTGGCCCATTTGCCGGGACAATGATACTTGCCTTCAGCGCGCTGCTGGATCAACAGCCTGGTGCCCGAAAACATAAATACCGAAATTGCCAGATGCTGCTGACCCAGCTGATGTGCCTTCATCTTCTCGATCGGAAACAGTGATCCATCGTCGGCAATCGCCGGGATTGTGATTTCTGCACTCATGATGATCTATCCGCCTACAAGCTTTGGCAGCACGAAAACTTCCGAGTCCGGTTGCAACGGCACCATGATCGCGTTGGCATACATGCGGCCGTCAACTGATATCGACACCCCCCGGTCTATCGCCACCTTCATCGCCGGGTAGTGCGCTGCCAGATGATCCAGCACCTCGCGGATGCTGGACGCGTCAACGGTGATTTCGTCTGCTCCTTCAAGAGCAGGTTTGAGTGAACCCCAAACCTGAACCCTGGCCATCGCTTTTTCCTAAATACGCCCAAGCGCTTTCAGAACGCTGGGCGGTGACATGGGAAGTTGTGTCATGCGGACACCGGCTGCACTGGATACCGAGTTTGATATGGCGGCAAGTGGCGGCACGATGGATGTTTCACCGACACCGCGGACTCCGTAAGGGTGACCGGGATTTGGCACTTCCACAATCACTGCATCAATCATCGGAAGGTCGGAGGCAACCGGAATACGATAATCAAGGAAGCCTGCGTTTTGCAGCTTGCCGTCCTTGCCGTAGATGTATTCCTCGTTCAGCGCCCAGCCAATGCCCTGCACGGCACCGCCCTGGAACTGGCCTTCAACATAGGACGGGTGAATTGCCTTGCCTGCATCCTGAAACACTGTGTAGCGCAGGATCTTGACATGACCCGTGTCCGGATCAATCTCGGTGTCGACCATGTGGGTGGCAAAACTCACGCCTGCGCCTTCTGCGTTGATTTCGCAATGACCGGCGACGGGTCCGCCGGTTGCGCCAGCCTGAGCCGCGATTTCCGCCAGCGTCATCGGTTTGTGTTTGCCCGCATTCGGGCTGGATGGGCGTGCGGCGCCGTGCTCCCAGGTTACCGCTTCAACCGGAATGTCCCAAATGCCTGCAGCGCGTGCACACAGCTTGCCAATGGCGTCGCGTGCAGCATTGATGGCAGCAAGGCCCGACGCAAACGTCACACGGCTGCCGTCGGTGACATCATTGTAGCCCAGGGATGCGGTGTCAGCGATGATGCAGCGCACCTTGTCGTGAGGTATGCCAAGCTCTTCTGCAGCCATGTTGCCGATGGAAGCACGTGAGCCACCAATGTCCGGTGTGCCAACCGACAGCCCGACTGTGCCGTCTGAATTGACGGTGAGGGATACGGATGTTTCGCCGCCGAAGTTGAACCAGAAACCACAGGCCACCCCGCGACCCTGGTTTTTGCCCAGTTTGGCCTTGTAGTGCGGGTGTGCCTTGGCGGCCTCCAGTGTGGCCTTCAGGCCGATGACATCGAATTTTGGCCCGTATGATGCTTTCGAGCCGTCTGTGGAACAATTTTTCAGCCGTACATCCAGCGGATCAAGCGTCAGCTTCTTGCACAGTTCGTCGACCACACTTTCAACAGCGTAGGCGGCCATTGGTGCGCCGGGTGCGCGATAAGCTGCCTGCTTTGGCCGGTTGGTGATCACGTCATAGCCGATGGCACGGACGTTCTTCAAATCATAACAGGCGAAAGCCGCCATTGCGCCATAAGGCACGGCAGAGCCCGGGAAGGCACCGCCCTGATAGCGCAATGTCGCATCTCCAGCGGTAATGGTGCCGTCCTTCTTCATGCCGATTTTTACATCAATGGATGTTGAAGACGTTGGCCCCGAGGCGCGCAGCACTTCTGAACGCGACATGACAATCTTGACCGGGCGGTTTGCCTTCAGCGACAGCGCAAGGGCAACAGGCTCGATGAAAACGGTCGTCTTGCCACCAAAACCTCCACCAATCTCGGATGCAGTGACACGAAGCGCCGACGCGTCCATGCCGAGCAGGCCGGCGCACACATTTCGCACCATGAAGTGGCCTTGCGTGCAGCACCATATGTCGCCGCGACCGTCGGCGCCCATGCTGGCCAGACAGGCATGCGGCTCGATATAGCCCTGGTGAGTGGCTTCGGTCTTGAAGGTGTGCTCCACGACCAGATCAGCTTCCTTGAAGCCTTTCTCGACATCACCGTGACCGAATTCAAAGCGTTCTGCGATGTTGGATGCTTTCTTCGGAGTCTTGTCCAGGCCCTTGGTGAACAGCTTGCTGTTGATGACCGGGGCAGAAGCCTTCATTGCCTCGTCAACATCAGTGACATGCGGCAACACCTGATAGTCGACCTCTATGAGCTTGAGTGCCTGTTTGGCGGCCGCGCGGCTGGTTGCGGCAACGGCTGCAACCGCATGACCATCGTACAGGGCCTTTTCCCGCGCCATGACGTTTTCACGGATGTCGAGCACATCATCCGGGCAGGGTCCGAAGTCCTTTGCGGTGACGATGGCATGAACGCCGTTCACGGCGGCTGCCCTGGAGGTGTCGATCTTCTTGATCTTCGCATGGGCGTGGGGCGAACGCAGAATGAGCCCCCACAACATCCCCGGTGCTGTCATATCGGCACCAAAGCGGGCCTTGCCGGTGACCTTGTCCAAACCGTCAGGGCGTGGAGTGCGTTTGCCGACGATGTCAAATGAACGCTTCAGGGCGTCCTTGCCTGGCTGGAAGTTCATGCTTTCACCTTCTTCCTGGCAGCGGCCTTCGTCGGCTTTGCCTGCTTTCTCATGTCCTTTGCCGTATCCATGATGGCCCGGACGATCTTGTCATAACCGGTGCATCGGCACAGATTACCGGCGATCCAGTAGCGAACCTCTTCTTCGGTGGGGTTGTCATTGCGTTCCAGCAGCGATTTGGCCGCAATCAGCAAGCCGGGGGTGCAGATGCCGCATTGCAGTGCTGCATGGTCGAGGAATTTCTGCTGCAACGGATGCAGCTTCTGGCCTTCTGCCATGCCTTCGATGGTTTCAATTTCCCGTCCTTCGGCTTCTGCGCCAAGCATCAGGCAGGAGCAGACCAGCCTGCCATCAACGATGACCGAACAGGCGCCACAGTCGCCGGTGCCGCAGCCTTCCTTGGAGCCTGTCAGGCCAAGGCGGTCGCGCAGGACATCCAGCAGCGTTTCATCTGCCTCGCATGAAAACTCGGTGTCATCACCGTTGATACTTGTGGATACGTGAATTTGAAACATCAGCTTTTTCCCTTTGCGCGGTTGAGCGCGATAACGGCGGCGCGGCGTGCCAGCACACCGGCAATATGAGTGCGGAACTCCTTGGTGCCGCGTTTGTCGTCAATGGGGTTGGCCGCAGCAGAGCAGGCTGAACTGAGTGCATGAAGCGCGGCATCGTCCACGGTTGTACCGATGAGTGCCCTGGCCGCCTTGTTGACCAGCAGGACTGTTGGCGCAACTGCTCCAAGACTGACCCGGGCAGCAGTGCAAACACCCTTTGCATCAAGTGTCAGGCAGATGCCGACACCGACCACCGCAATGTCCATTTCGGTGCGCGGGATGAACCGCAGGTATGCATCGCCCGAACGCGCTGGTTTTGCCGGCACGAGGATGGCTTCCATGAGTTCGCCCTTTTTCAGGACCGTTTTGCCCGGGGCAGTGCATATCTTCTCTACCGGCACTTTCCGGATGCCCTTCGGCCCGCGGATCAGCGCCTTTGCCCCGGCGGCGACCATGGCAGGTACGCTGTCTGCAGCAGGTGAGGCATTGCATAAATTACCTGCTATGGTGGCGCGGCCCTGCACCTGCGTCGATCCGATCAGTCCAGCGGCCTCAACCAGACCCGGCCAGGTTTTTGAAAGACCCGCATGCTCATTCATTTCAGCGGCGGAAACGGCAGCGCCAATCTTGAAGCCCTTGCCATCCTTTGCGATGGTTTTCATCTCCTTGATGCGCTTGATGTCGATTATGTTGTCAGGTTCTGCAAAGCCTGAACGCATTCGGACCAGCAAATCGGTGCCGCCTGCCAGAATGTGGGTTGCACCTTTGGACCCGGCCATGAGCTTGACGGCATCTTTGACATTTGCGGGCGCGTGATATTGCATCGGGTATCTCCGTAAAAATACATTCGCGCCACGCTACTCCAACTGAAAGCCTTTCGTCGAGACCATCTTGCGACATTCAGCATTGCCATTACGGCATGGCAGGATTTCAGTGTGCGGGAAATTTTGCAGGTTTGAAACAATTGCCACGATGTACGGGGCTCACTAAGGTCTCTCGGCAATTGCCCGCACAAGGGCGGTTTTCAACAAAGTTGTCAGGGAGTTTCCATGTCTTCACCCATTAGCTACCAGTTGGATGGCTCAATCGCCATTATCAAGGCGGATAATCCACCGGTGAATGCTTTATCCCAAGCTGTAAGGGAGGGCCTGAGCAAGGCAATCGACCGGTTCGAGGCAGACAAGAAGGCAAAGGCTGCGGTCATCGTGGGTGAGGGGCGAACATTCTTTGCCGGCGCTGACATCAAGGAGTTTGGCAAACCCATTGCAGAGCCTGGCCTGCCGAGTGTGATCAACAAGATCGAAACCTGTTCAAAGCCGGTGATTGCGGCAATCCATGGTACGGCGCTTGGTGGTGGATTTGAGGTTGCGCTTGGCTGTCACTATCGTATTGCGCTTGATACGGCCAGGATGGGCCTGCCGGAAGTCAACCTTGGCATTCTGCCCGGCGCTGGAGGCACCCAGCGTGCACCCCGGCTGGCAGGCGTTGAAGCCGCTGCGGAGCTGATAACGAGTGGCCGGCATGTCGATGCCGAGGAGGCCCGCGAACTCGGGTTGATTGACCAGGTCTCCACCGAGACGGATGCGGTTGTAGCCGGGGTCAATTTTGCAGACCTGATAGTCGGCAATGATGAAGAACCCCGCCCAACCCGCAACATGAACTCGAAACTTGAGGCAGCGCGAAAGCAGAAGGGTCTGTTCGAAGAGTTGCGCAAGGCGGCAGAAAAGAAAGCCAGAGGTCAGATATCACCGGTAGTGTGTATTGACGCAATTGAAGCTGCTGTGACGGCAATGGATTTCGATGCCGGCCTGAAGCAGGAACGCAAGCTGTTCGACAAGCTGATGGCGTCCGACCAGCGCGAGGCGCTTATTCATGCATTTTTCGGTGAGCGTACTGTCGCCAAGGTTCCTGAGCTTTTGAAAGGCAAGCCACGTGAAGTCAGGAAGATTGGCGTTATCGGCGGCGGCACCATGGGGTCCGGCATCACCGTCGCATTGCTGAGTGCCGGGTATGAAGTCACCATGGTCGAACGTGATCATGTGGCAATCGCTGCCGGCAGGTCCCGCGTTGAGGAAACACTCGATGGCGGTGTTGAGCGTGGCAAGATTTCCGATGGGGATCGCGACCGGATGCTGTCTGATCTGTATCATGGCACAATCGTGATGAACGCACTTGCAGATGCTGATCTGGTCATAGAAGCCGTGTTTGAAAGCATGGACGTCAAGAAGGATGTGTTTGGCCAGTTGGACAAGATCTGCAAGCCGGGTTGCATTCTGGCGTCCAACACCTCCTATCTGAACATCAACGAGATCGCTGCCATGACAAAGCGGCCTGAAGAGGTGATTGGCATGCACTTCTTTTCACCGGCCAATATCATGCGGCTGCTGGAAATCGTTGTTGCGGACAGAACCGGTGCTGACATTGTCGCAACTGCTTTTGCCGTGGCAAAAAGGGCCAACAAGGTCGGCATCCGTTCAGGCGTGTGTGACGGGTTTATTGGCAACCGGATAATGGGCAAATATCTGCGTGTGGCGCAAATGCTGGTGGAGGATGGCGCCAGCCCGTACGAGGTTGATGAGGCAGTTGTTGGCTTTGGCTATCCGATGGGACCGTTTGCCATGTCTGACCTGGCGGGCCTCGATATTGGCTGGGCTACCCGCAAGCGCAAGGCAGCAACGCGCCCGGCTGATGAGCGATATGCATCAACCTGGATCGATCTGATATGCGAGAAAGACCGCTTTGGTCAAAAGACCGGGCGCGGCATCTACAATTACCCCAAGGGTGCACGAAAGGGCGAGCCGGACAAGGACACGCTCAAGATCATTGATCAGGTGCGTACTGAAAAAGGCATCAAGTCGAAGAAATTCACTGCCGCGCATATCATCGAGCGCTACATGGCGGCTATGATCAATGAGGGCGCCAAAGTGTTGCAGGAAAAAATCGCGCTTCGTCCGGTCGATATCGACATGGTGCAGCTGTTCGGTTACGGCCATCCGCGCTGGCGCGGCGGGCCGATGAAATATGCCGACATGCAGGGGCTGGACAAGATACTGGCCTCGATCCGCAAGTTTGAGAAGGAAGATGCCTGGTTCTGGAAACCGGCAGACCTGCTGGTCGAACTGGCAGACAAAGGGGAAACCTTCGACAGTCTCAACAAGAAGGAAATCGGCTGATGCGGGAAGCCGTTATTGTTTCAACCGCGCGTACTGGCATCGGCAAGGCCTTTCGCGGCTCTTTCAACATGACCCATGGCGCGACCCTGGGCGGGGCGGCAGCAAAAGCCGCAGTGGAACGTTCCAGCGTTGACCCAGCTCTTATTGAAGACTGCATCATGGGCTGTGGTTTTCCGGAAGGGGCGACCGGTTCCAACATTGCTCGACAGATTGCCATTCGTGCCGGGCTGCCGGTGACCACCTGCGGCATGACCATCAACCGGTTCTGTTCGTCCGGTCTTCAGGCGTTGGCGCTGGCTGCCCATCGCATCACCGAAGAAGGTTCGCCGGCCATCCTGGCAGGCGGGCTTGAGTCGATTTCGATGGTGCAGGATGCTGCCTCACAAGGAGCTGCGCGCGAGGCGTGGCTCAACGAGCACAAGCCGGAAATCTATATGGCCATGATCGACACGGCCGACATCGTGGCAGAGCGCTATGGCGTGTCGCGTGAGGCACAGGACGAATATGCGCTTTCCAGCCAGCAGCGCACTGCGGATGCGCAGGCGGCAGGCAGGTTTGCCAACGAGATCATTCCGGTCACCACCACCATGGGCATGAAAGACAAGGAAACCGGCAAGGTCACCACCCATGAGGTGACCATTGCAGCGGATGAATGCAACAGGCCATCGACAACACTGGAAGGCCTGCAGGGGCTTCAACCGGTGCGTGGCGAGGACAAGTTCATAACAGCAGGAAATGCCTCGCAATTGTCGGACGGTGCTGCGGCGCTGGTGTTGATGGAAGCAAAGGCTGCCGAGAAGGCGGGGCTGGAGTCGCTGGGCGCGTTTCGAGGATTTACTGTTGCAGGGTGCGAGCCCGATGAGATGGGTATCGGCCCGGTGTTCGCTGTGCCGCGTCTGCTGGAGCGTACAGGTCACAAGATGGATGACATTGATCTGTGGGAGCTGAACGAGGCATTTGCGTCCCAGGTGCTTTACAGCCGCAACAAGCTTGGTATTCCCAACGAGATACTCAACGTCAATGGCGGCTCAATCGCCATCGGCCACCCCTATGGCATGACCGGTGCAAGACAGGTTGGGCATGTACTGCTGGAGGGCAAACGCCGCGGCGCGAAGAAGGCCATCGTCACCATGTGCATTGGTGGAGGGCAGGGTGCAGCCGGGCTGATCGAGATTTTCTGATGCGGATGTTTGACAGCGAACAGGACGCAGCGTTTCGTGAAGAGGTGCGGGCGTTTTTTGCAGACAAGCTGCCTGTTCGTCTGTCCGACAAGGTGCGTCGTTACATGCGCCTGTCGAAACAGGACATGGAAGACTGGCATGCCATTTTGCATGCGCGCGGTTGGCTGGGGGTATCATGGCCAGTGGAACACGGCGGGACAGGCTGGAACGCCACGCAAAAATTCATCTTTGAAGAAGAGTGCTGTCTTGCCCATGCGCCACGAGTTGTGCCGTTTGGCATAACAATGCTGGCGCCCGTCCTGATGAATTTTGGATCGCCCGAGCAGCAAGCATATTATCTGCCACGCATACTCAATGGTGACGACTGGTGGTGCCAGGGCTACTCCGAGCCCAATGCAGGCTCTGACCTTGCCTCGCTGAAGTGTCGGGCGGTCAGGGAAGGTGATCATTATGTGGTCAACGGCCAGAAAACCTGGACCACGCTTGGCCAGCACGCCACGCACATATTCTGTCTGGTGCGCACTTCAACCGGGGGAAAGCCGCAGGAGGGCATTTCATTCCTGCTGATCGATATGGCCACACCCGGCATAGAGGTTCGCCCGATCTGCCTGCTGGAAGGCACGCATGAGGTCAATGAGGTGTTTTTCACCGAGGTGAAAGTACCGGTGGCAAATCTTGTTGGCGAGGAGAACAAGGGCTGGACCTATGCAAAGTATCTGCTGACACACGAGCGCACCAACATTGCTGGCGTAGGGTTTGCCGAAGCCGCACTTCACCATGTCAAAATGCTGGCAGGCGAGATACACCAGTCAGGCAAGCCGATGCGCGATGATCCATTGTTTGCTGCGCGCATGGCGAGGGTCGAGATCGCCCTTCGCTCCCTGCGCACAACCACCTTGCGGGTGATTGCCAGTGTTGAGACCGGCAGCGCGCCGGGTGCTGAAAGCTCGATGCTGAAAGTGCTGGGCACACAGATCAGGCAGGAAATCACCGACCTGACAAAACGGGTGCTGGGTCCGCAAGCCGTGCCATTTGCATCCGAAGCACTGGATGAGGGATACAATGAATACTTTCCCGGCAATGACAGCGCGCGCTGGGCTGCCCAGACCTATTTCAACAATCGCAAGCTGTCGATCTATGGTGGCTCAAATGAAGTTCAGCGCACTCTTATCGCGCGTCAGTTGCTGGCGGACTGAACATCATGAATTTTGCCCTCACAGATGACCAGCAGGCTATGCGTGACAGCTTGCGCCGGTTCCTGGACGATGAACCGGCACCATCGTGGGCAAGCCTTTGTGAGCTTGGCGTCATGGCAGTTCTGTTGCCGCATGCGCGTGGCGGCATTGGCGGCGGTGGCTCTGACATCGCGCTGGTGTTTGAGGAACTCGGCCATGCGTGCGTCGCATCGCCTGCGCTGTCATGCGTGATGGTATCCACATATGCCGGGCTGGAAGACGAACTGCTGAGAGGCAATGTCATTGCCCCTGCCCTTTACGAGGAAGCAGGCAGGTATGACCATCACTGGTGTGAGGCAGTTGCAACAGGCGAAGGCTCGCAGGTCAAAGTGACGGGTGAGAAATCTGTTGTACTGGACGCAGGTATTGCTGCGGCGTTTCTTGTCAGTGCGAGACTGGATGACAAGCCCGCGCTGGTGCATGTACCAGCTGAGGCTCATGGTGTTTCTGTTCAGGCAAGCGCCACCATGGACGGCGGGCAGATTGGCCACGTTATCTTGAATGATACCATGGGCACGGTACTTGATGCAAACCCCGGCCGGATGATCGCATCAGGTCTGCTTGCACTTGGTGCCGAGGCGCTCGGCATGATGGATGCGGTGCGCGACATGACAGTTGACTATCTGAAACAGCGCAAACAGTTCGGCAAGCCATTGTCAGAGTTTCAGGTGTTACAACACCGCCTCGCCGACATGGCCATGGCCATCGAGCAGGTCCGGTCCGGTGTCCTGAACGCAGCCGCTGCATATGATCAGCATGACGGCAAGCTGAGTATCGAGTTACATGCCTTGAAAGTTCAGGTTGGTGAAATCGGGCGTCTGGTTGCC
>Ga0307380_10013396_pt1 | contig 10137 bp, 11 predicted proteins | sample UN3MG_FD_202239 | JGI IMG/M metagenome (GOLD analysis project Ga0307380, IMG submission 202239) | Soil microbial communities from Risofladan, Vaasa, Finland - UN-3 | ecosystem: Environmental > Terrestrial > Soil > Coastal area > Acid sulfate soil | place: Finland: Risofladan, Vaasa | collected...
GTTATTATGATAGGAGATTCGGTTGATTCTGATATCCGCGGGGCAAACGACTTCGGGTATCGCAGCGGACTGGTGTTGACGGGAGTTACCAAACTTGAGATGCTCAAGGCCGGTTCTGTTCAGCCTGATTTCATATTCGAGAGACTTTAAGGTTTTTTCGAAAGGTGAGATTTATAATCGACGCTACAGTGGCACTACAATTTCGCGGGACATTGTGTTTATAGGTTATATTACTTCAATCAATCAACGTAGAGCTTAGGGAGCCTGAAAATGAAATTATACCTTGTCCAACATGCTAAGGCAGCTTCGAAAGAAGCAGACCCGGAGCGCGGCCTGACCGAAGAAGGACGTCGGGACGTTCAAAAAATTTCTACGTTCGTAAAACCTTTGAATATAGGTGTCCATTATCTGTGGGACAGTGGAAAGAAACGCTCCGTCCAGACGGCCGAGTTTTTGGCCGAAGTTGTAGAGATAAACGAAGCGCATACTACACGCGAAGGACTTGAGCCAAATGATGATGTTACCCCGTTAAAAGACGAACTTGCTTCCATCCAACGAGATGTTATGATTGTGGGGCATCTGCCTTTTTTGAGTAAACTGGCGTCGCTTCTTTTGAGCGGGTGTGAATCTTCCGATACGGTGGCGTTCAGACAAGGGGGTATCGTATGCCTAAACCGCTCCGAGCCGGACCAGTGGCAAATTGACTGGATGGTAACACCGGAACTTCTTGCCTGAGCTGTTGTCGCTGTTGCAAAATTTAGGAAGAAGGTTATTATGGTGTTTTTGCCAGTTAATGCCGGCGCTTTTAGTGATTCTGTTCACAAGCTTGTCGCTTGTATGAATCCCTGTATATTATGTCCTCGCAAATGCGGAGTCTATCGCTGTGAAGGTGAAACGGGTTTTTGCGGCATCGGTGACAAGGCAGTGGTCAGTTCGGTCGGGCCTCATTTCGGGGAAGAAAGTGTTCTTATCGGCCTCGGCGGGTCGGGGACAATATTTTTTGCCGGCTGCAATTTAGGCTGTATCTTTTGCCAGAACTTCGACATCAGCCATCATCATCACGGACGCGAAATGACTATTGAGCAATTGGCCCAGGCTATGCTCGAATTGCAAAACTACGGCTGTAGCAATATCAATCTTGTTACTCCCACACATGTTGTCACAGCTATTATGGCGGCTATCGAATTGGCGAAAGCGAAAGGTTTGACCCTGCCGATAGTTTACAATAGCGGCGGTTACGATTCCGTTGAGACGCTGAAATTACTTGCCGGCTCAATAGATATTTATATGCCGGATATGAAGTACGCCGATTCGGTGGTTGCCGGAGAGCTTTCCGAGGCATCCGACTATCCGGAGGTGAACCGTGCGGCTGTTAAAGAGATGCACAAGCAGGTTGGCGACCTTGAGGTAGAAGAGGGACTGGCGAGGCGCGGGCTTTTGGTCAGGCATCTGGTTCTGCCGAACCGGTTGGCAGGCAGCTTTGAGATTATAGATTTTCTGTCGGAGCAAATCAGTTCTAAAACAACAATTAACATAATGGACCAGTACCGTCCCTGCTTCGAAGCTTCATTGCACAGTAAAATAAACCGAAGGCCCACATCAGAGGAAATCGAATCCGTCCGCCAATATGCAATTAAAAAAGGCTTAAATGTGCTTCTTTGAAAGAACTTAACAATTGATTTTGTGTTTTTCTTCCTTTGTTGTACATTATTCAATTTCCTGCAGAATTCTTTTGCATTGTGCCACATGGCTTCTGCCGGTCGCAAAACTTAGGCCGCGCGCGGTTCGTATAAATGCGTATTTAATTAGTTCATATACTATGTAAAGTCTTTGTCGAATTTGAGCTTTTGAATCGGTGGGGCGAGGTTTTCCGTATCCATCAAAGAATTCAGCGCTGCTGTATCCATAGGTATCGAGCACAGCAAATTCAAGCTCAGGGTCGCCGTAAAGCCCCCTGTCGAAATCGAGAATTGCGGTTATTCGGCCGTTTAAGGTAAGAATATTCTGTATCCATAAGTCGAGGTGAAGAAGACAGGGAGAGACTTGCTCAACTGTCTGGGTGTGCTTTTGGTAAATTGATATAAAATGGGCGTACTCGTTATCGTCAATAATTCCACAGGAAAGGCAGTCTTTGAAAATCAGGTTAACATAGGTGTAAAAAATGTCGGGCCAGCTCTTTGCGGTGGGTGCGGCGCGGTCGGGATAACCATAAACATTGCTTTTGATTGTGTGAAGCTGTTTTACATATCTGCCTAACTGCTTTTGGTCAAAGGCTCCGGGACTTCCCGGGAGAAATTCCATTATGAGGTAATCGGAGTCGATGATTTCCCTTGAAAAATCATAATAGATAATTTCCGGCACAGGCAAGTCGGTTTTTTCCCGTACCGCTTTGTGGATAGCGACCTCGGATTTCATCATATCGATTTCATAAAACAGCTTCGGTACACTGTCCGGCGGTGCGATTCTCAGGACAAATGTGCCTTTTTCCGAATAGATGTAGTATGAATCGTTATAATGACCGGCCCCGATGCTATTGACGTTGCATTGGGCTAAATCAGCTTTTCGTAATATCCGATTTATACTCTCTTTGTTTATCATCATCTATGAGACGAAAATATTTTGTCTTTTAGTATTTGCTCTTTGATTTGTTTGGCGTTTTCAACGGCGAATGCGTTAAAATCATTATTGAAATAAATATAGATGCGGCGGGCTTTTTTATTTTGCTTTTTGAGCCAATGTACCCGGTTTTTTAGGGCGGATTTAGTATAATTACCTGAATATCTTCCTGTTGAGCTGTGAAATCTAATGTATATTATATTACCTGTGATTATGCGAGGGGTTTGTTTGGCCGGCATATCGTGTACACAGAAGCCGACATTAAATTGATTAAGCAGTTCAAAAGTATCTTCCGAATACCAACTTTCGTGTCTGAATTCGAATACAGCGATCCGATTTTTTGGTAACAGTCTGATGAAACCGCCAAGCAGGTCAAGGTCTTTTTGCAGGCTGGGAGGCAATTGATATAAAACAGGGCCAAGTTTTTGTTTTAGCAAATCAACAGTTTTGAAAAACCGCTCAAGAGCTTCTGGGGTGTCTTTTAGCCTCTTAATATGAGTGATGTATCGGTTGGCTTTTACCGTGTAAATAAAGTTTTTCGGGGCTTGTACGTACCATTTTTTAACAGACTGCTGTTTCGGCAGTTGATAAAAAGTGTTGTTTACTTCAACGGAGTCAAAATGCTTTGCGTAGTATTGGAACCACTTGGTCTTCGGCAACTTTGCAGGATAAAACAGGCCCGACCAATGGCTATAATACCATCCTGAAGTTCCGATTCGAATATTGAATTTAGGTTTGACCATATAGGATATTTTAGCAGTTTGGTTGAATAACTTACAAAGTTATTATAAGATAAATTACGATGGAATTCGGTCCTCAACAGTTTGGTAAATTGCTGATTTTTGCCGGCATTACAATTGTACTGCTTGGTGCAGTTGTGATGATACTCGGCCGAATCGGTCTTTTTAAGTTACCCGGGGCTTTTGAATTCGGCTCGAAAAACTGGCGGATTTATATACCTATAGCAAGCTGCATAATAATCTCAATTATCCTGACGATTGTTTTATGGCTTATCAATTATTTCCGCCGTTGAAAAACTGAACTTCTTGTCTTTTAGAAAGAATATTTCAGGATTTTTTGTCTTCTTCCCGCCGGTGTCTCTTAGACCAAGGTTTACATTGCCGAAATATCGGTTTTTATAGGGCAATGTTGCGAAATAAATCCAATATGGTTCTTTTTTTGCTTAACTTTGTCCGAATTTTTACCGATACAACGTGTAATTCGTTAAAACTGGCATTTATAGGAGTGCTAAAATGGGTATTCAGAATTGGTCGGAAAATATTGTTCTTGTTGACTTGCCTCAAGAGCCACAAATAGGGGATGAGCTGACATCTGTAACGGAGATTGTCCGTGACAGAGGCGACTGTGATGTGGTAATAGATTTTTCCAGCGTCGATATCATAACCTCTTCAAGTCTTTCGAAGCTTTTGAAACTCCGTAAGTTACTTGTCGATTGCGGACACCAGCTTATTTTCTGCAATGTTGCCATCGCAACGAAGGGCATCTTTACAGTGACCGGTCTTGACGGAGTTTTCGACATGGTTGATGACAAGTTTGTTGCCCTTGCAAGCCTTCAGCTGGTCAATTAGTCGGCATCACTGAAAGTACTTGACATTAGGAGTTGTCTTTTGTATAATGCAGCTTGTTCTTGTTGAGCCGACTACGAAAATCACTGATAATAGCGGTGTTCGTAATCTGCTCGCAAGTTTCTTATTAGAAACAGGGCACAGTTAAATGGACGAAGAAACTCTGCAGCAAATCGAGCAGACCATAGGTTATAAATTTTCCAATCGCGAACTTTTACAGAAGGCATTAACTCATTCCTCTGCAGTTGAAAATCGCCTTTTAAGTAATGAGAGACAGGAGTTTTTAGGCGACTCAATTTTGGGTGTGGTTATTTGCCTGCAACTGTTTGAGCGTTTTCCAAATTATTTAGAAGGGGACCTGACGAAAATAAAGAGTATGCTTGTTTCCCGCAAGACCTGTTCTAATATAGTCAGACAACTCGACCTTCAAAAATTTCTAAAAGTCGGCAAAGGTATGGTTAAAAGCAGAGCCTTGTCGGGTTCTCTTGCCGCGGGTTTGCTGGAGGCTATTATCGCAGCAATATATATTGACAGCGGTGGTTTTAAAGAAGCGCGCAATTTTATCTCGAGAATTTTTGCTTCACTAATTGATCAGGCCGATGCCAAGCAAGCTCAGGGTAATTTCAAATCATTATTGCAGCAATACGCACAGCAAGAGCTTAATACAACGCCTGTTTACGAGTTGCTTGATGAAAAAGGACCTGACCATGATAAGTGTTTTGAGGCCGCAGTCATAGTAGCTAAACATCATTTCCCAAGCGCCTGGGGTACAAATAAAAAAGAAGCGGAGCAAAAAGCCGCCTTTAATGCCCTTGTCGAATTAGGTATTCTTGAGGGCATGCCTGCAGAGCTTAACGCCGACTGAATAAGAATCTCGAAGCAGAGAGCACCTGGATTTGTTCTTCATTCTGTAGTGAACCACGCAAAAGCGTATAGAACCAATGCCGTTATGATTAGAAAAACAGCTATTGAGCCGAGTAAGGTGATTACCTCCTTGATAAAATTTTTCCACGTGATTGTCTGCAATTTTGTAGCTTTATATACAATAGCCACTGCTGTAGTTAACGGCAAAAGCCACAGCATAGACTTTGGGTCTGTGCCGATATTTTCCGGTGATGTAAAGGTCGCCATTATAAAAATAGTTAACTTTGTCATTTCAAACTCCAGTGGTTTTTGTCCTGCGCAGATGGGCTAAATAAATCGCATTGATGATGCACAAGAGGTTAAGCATTCCTGCCAGGCCGGTGTATAGCTGGCCGATTTCGCGTGGTTTGCCATAAACATTATAACCACCACCGGAAGTATGATATCCTATGATTGCCACCACCGGTGAACTTATAAGCTGGCCGGCGTATGGAAATTTTGAACCAACCGGGTCAATCACCCCGATTGAACCTATATATAAACCCGTGCAGAAAGTCAGGGTGATAGCGGAGAATATAATTATCGCCCGTTTTTTTTCTTTGAGCAAAAAATACCCTCCACCGGGGATTAGCCAACTGAACAGTCCCACAGTAAGCAAAAACAGCAAGTGAGTTTCTTTCGAATTTCGTGTCATTGCAATGCTCCGTCAGATTTCGTCCGTCCGCTCCGGCATATTGACATCTACCGGTTCTTCATTTGCGTTTATAACTTTGAAGTTCATGCGCTTTAGTATATTTTCCGGAGCAAAGTGTATCGCCGCCAGAGACTGATCTTCGACAACGTCTTCTTTGTAGACCTGCAGAGCCTTGATGGCTTCATATTGCTGCTGGTCCAGACGTCTAACCGAGATATTCTTTATACAATAGTAACACAGATCCGGTTTAAATTCCATAGTTACCGGCAGGTTTTCAATCGTATTGGCATCCTGCGGTACAAGTGAATAAAACTGGTTTCTGAGCTGACGTTCCTTTTCACCATTATTGATTATTGACTGTGCCGTTGGGTCACCCTGGCTTTGCATAATCCATGTCTTCATAACCGAAGTGGGAATTCTCTGTAGGTTTGTAAGGTTTTGTGACCTGAATACATTTGGGCTGTTTTCGTTTTGTGTTGCCTGCTTTCCGTAGAGTTTGTTGAAATTAATGACGGTGCTGTTCCAGCCGTTTGTATCAACCGCGGTGATAAATTCCTCGGCTTTGCTTTTTGTAGTATCCATCGCCGCAAGTTTCTTCAGGTCTTCAATCACCTGGTCTTTTACCGAATAAAGAGCTTCGATATCCTGTTCCTGGTCGATTTTAATTGTATCCCTGCGATGGGTGTAATTTATATTATCCGGTTCAGCGGCTTTTTGTGCTTCTATTACCCGTACAAAAACCATTATTCTTCCCGAGATGTCTGTTGGCTGCATTAGTTCGGATATATCTCTGACCGGTCCGATGTTCTCGTACATTCTCGGCTTTGATATGTCGAAGAGCCCGAGTTCGCTGCTGTTCAACTGGTCAATTGCAAATATAATCAGGTACAATCCCACCGGATTGTATCCGTAACTTCTCAGATACAATCTCGAGAAGAGTTTGTCGGCCTTCATATCGTCAGCACTAAGCAGTCCCGTTTGTCCTGAATATACAGTTACATTATATTTTTCAGTTAATTTTTCAGAGGCAGTTTTGTAATCACCGGCCAATGAGGCCTGGCGGAACTGCTCGTCACTGAGGGTGTCGGTGAGTACATCTTCGAAGCCGGCTTCGGTAAGGGTCTTTGCTTCCTGGATTATTTGCTCGACTTTTGAATTTATTTTGTTCTGCAAGAGTGTCTTTGAAATTTCACTTGCCACTTCTCCATAGCTTCTGGTTCGTTCAATCAGCGGGGAATTCGGGTCGTTAGGATCCAGCGGCACCTGTTTTGTAAACTGTTGGCTGTATCTCTGGTAATATTCTTCCTTTTCCTGCTGCGTAGGAGCAGCCACAATTTTTGAAACATCCTCGAATTTGACTGCGATGTAATCGAGTTTAGCTCTGTCGGGCAGCTTATATCCGAAACCATAAGGATTTTGGTCAGATATTTCACCGGCGAAAAACTTTTTGTACATGTCAAAATGCTCGACCAATTGTTCTTCGCTCGGCTCGTTCTGAGTCTCGGCAAACACAGCAGAATCCACTTTTACAAACTCAACGTCAATCCTTTCATTGTCCCAGCTTACATTGTGCATTATCTGGGAGCTTGTAAAATCCTGAGTCGAACACATTATTTTAGCGTACTCTGAAACGGCCAGCAGTTTGCCGAATGTTTCAAGTATTTTACTCTCCGGAAGCCCTCGTCGGCTTACCATTGTTTCGATTAGTTGTGAATATGAAGTGCCGTTAAACAGTGAAGGTATTGCTCTTCCGAGTAAATTACCGGCTTCTTCCTTTGAAACCCTGATGCCTGCCTGTTCAGCTTCCTTTTTCAGCAGGAGCCAGTATATGTCGCTGCTGGCCGGGCCTATATAAACATTGCTGATTTGTTTATCACTTATCCTGTACCTGTTTGCTATTATTGTTTGTTTTATCTGGTTAATCAGTTGAGGTGAAATTCTTCTCTCTGAAAACAACAGTTCACCTAAAAGAAACGCCCTTAAATCCGGCTGGCGGAACAGTGAAATTTGAACGCTTTTCAGCAGTATATCTGCTCCCAAAGCTTTTAGAATGCCCAGTTCCTGTTGCGCCAAAACACGGTCATTGTTTGTTATTTTTTTGTTTTCACCGAAATAGGCTATTGTTTGATGCAGTTTTGCTTTTCTTTGGCCGAGTTGTCGGAAAAACTCACCTCCGATGAAGCCGAACAGTATAATAATGATAACTACAGCCATCACTTTTCTGTTATTTTTGCGAAACCACTTCATTAAATTCATATTAGTACTCCTAATTTTTCGCCTTTTTTGACTTTTAAAACTGTAAAGTATATGTGATTACCCTCACTTTGCAAGAAAAATAGCGATTTGCCAAACCTGGATTTGCATAATGTGAATAACAATTGACGCATCAGGCGGCACATAATACGATATATCTGATATGAGAGAAGAAAAAAACTGGTCAAAATCAGCCCGGGCCTTTTCAGAAGCCGAAGCTGTTCTGCCCGGGGGAGTTAATTCGCCGGTAAGGGCTTTTGGCGGTGTCGAATTGGCCCCGCTTTTCATCGCTTCTGCGAAAGACTCCAAAATCTATGATATTGACGGCAATGAATACATCGATTACGTTGGTTCGTGGGGGCCGGAGATCCTCGGGCACGCCCATCCGAAGGTGATAGAGGCTGTTGAGAGCGCTGCCAAAAAAGGAACTTCGTTCGGAGCGCCGACTTTGGCCGAGACAGAATTGGCTGAGAAAATAGTCAACGCTTTTGATTCGATTGAAAAAGTCCGGCTTGTGAGCAGCGGTACCGAGGCGGTAATGACCGCAATTCGTTTATCGCGCGGATTTACTAAAAGGGATTTAATTATCAAGATGGTCGGCTGTTATCACGGCCACAGCGATTCGCTGCTTGTGGCGGCAGGTTCGGGTGTTGCCGATAGTGCTGCCGGTTCTGTGGCAACAGCCTCAAGTGCCGGTGTTCCCGATTGTCTGGCTAGGCTGACAGTTGTAATTCCATATAATGATATCGGAGCCGTCAAGGCGGCGTTTGAAGTTCACAAAGACAAAATCGCAGCGGTCCTGATTGAACCGGTCGCTGCGAATATGGGTGTGGTACCGCCTGTTGATGGTTACCTGAAAGCACTTCGCAATTTGTGCGATGCAGAAAAGTCACTGTTGATATTCGATGAGGTAATAACTGGTTTTCGTCTTTCTTTTGGCGGTGCGCAGGAGCTTTTTGGCATAAAAGCTGACCTTACCTGTTTAGGCAAAATCATGGGTGGCGGACTTCCGGCGGCGGCATTTGGAGGTCGAGCCGATATTATGGATATGCTTGCACCTCGGGGGCCGGTCTATCAGGCCGGCACTTTGAGCGGCAATCCAATAGCCACCGCAGCAGCTAATGCCACATTGGATATATTGGCAAAAGGAGATTGCTACCAGAGACTCGAATCTTCTGCATCGCTGTTACAGGCCGGCCTTGCCAGCGCCGCCAAAGATGCGAATATCTCTGTTACAATTAATCGTGTCGGCTCGTTGATGAGTTGTTTCTTTACTGACAGGCCGGTCAGAAATTTCACCGATGTCCGGTCAACAAATATAAAAATATTTAAGAAATTCTTTACAGAAATGCTCAAACAGGGTATTTACCTCGCTCCGAGTGCGTATGAGTCAATGTTTGTTTCACTGGCTCATACACGGCAGGACATAGAAAAGACCATCGAAGCGGCGAAAAATAGTTTCATCAGGATTAAAAAGTAATCCGGTATAAACTTTCGGAAGGACAGATAGCTTATGCAACCTTTGAGATTTGGCATAATAAATTGCTTGCACTTGCAACATATACAAAACATAATAATTAACGGATGGGAAAAAATATGGTAAATACTGTGGCTTTAAGCTGACTTTTAGGAGATTGCAAAATGAACCAGGACCAAACAAATCAGAACAACTTGCTGGACACTACCGACTGTCTCGAGGCTATGGGGGTTTTCAGGGGATGGAAAAACTTTCTATTTATAGTCATAATTTTCTGTCTACTCGTATTGCAGGCGTCCTTTTGGCTTATAGATACCGGTTGTGTTAAAGCTGATACCTGTGCCCAGATTGCCCCATCGGCGCAAGCCTCAGAAGCAATAGCAGAACCTAAAGAAGCTGTTTCGGATAAAGCAGCCGTGGAGCAGGACAAAATACAGCAAGCTGCGAAGAAGGCCGTCGCTGGCCCGAACCAGCCGGCTGAAGCGGCACCACAGAAACAACAACGAAACGTCTTTGGCTTTAGTTTGAAAATCGAACATTTAACATGGCTAATCAGATTCTTTAATTTTGTACTTATACCGGTTGCCATACTTTATTGTCTGACAATACTGTTTAGCTTAAAGGTATCACTGCTCGGCAGACTCGGC
>Ga0307380_10013400_pt1 | contig 10134 bp, 13 predicted proteins | sample UN3MG_FD_202239 | JGI IMG/M metagenome (GOLD analysis project Ga0307380, IMG submission 202239) | Soil microbial communities from Risofladan, Vaasa, Finland - UN-3 | ecosystem: Environmental > Terrestrial > Soil > Coastal area > Acid sulfate soil | place: Finland: Risofladan, Vaasa | collected...
TGATTTTCCAATAAGGTCTGCGACTTGCTGCTCTGTTAAACCGTACTCTTTCATTAAATGAGCAAAAGTGTATGCCTGGTCGACATGACTAAGGGGTAAACGTTTAATATTTTCGTGAAGTTTTATTTTGTCTGCTTCGGCGCCGGTGGTTTTGATAACAACGCATGGTACCGCAGCAAGTCCCGCTCGACCTGCTTCTCTAAATCGTCTGTGTCCTGCCACAATTTCAAAACCTTCAGATGTTTCTTTAACAATAAGAGGTTCAAGTATTCCAAGTTCGCGGATGCTGTCTCGTAGCTCATCATCCTCCTCCGGTGTGGAAATTAAACGTGAGTCAAATTCAGGAGGCCTGAGTTTGTCCAGGCGAATGTGTTTTATTTGGTTCATGTGGGCCTTCTGTTAAAAAGGTTGGAGTGGGGTATACCTGTAAAGTGTATGTATAGTTTACTGGCATTGACAAACATTGTCAAGAAGATTATTGTTATAAAGTGGTGATTTAAAAAAATGAAAAATGGAGGGTTTTAAGATGGATTATCCGGATGCAAGAGCTATCGCGCAGAAGTTTATTAGGGTCACGCCTCAAAGATCAGACGATTTCGAGAAAGGTGTCAGGGAATCCCCGAAGGATTGGGAAAAAAACACTCTCGGAGCAGAATCAAATTATGAGCAGGGCGTACAGAAGGCAATCACACGGAAAGCATTTGGGCGTGGTGTGAAAAAGTGTGGTTCAGCCAGGCAGAAAGATAAAACCATCGTCAAGGGAAAGCCGAGGTGGGTAGAAGGAGTGGGACTTGCTGAGGAAGATATGACGAAGGCCATGGAGTCGGTGGTTGCTGTTGCTCGAGCTATTGTATTACCTCCGAGATATCCAGCAAGGGATCCCAGGAACATCGAACGTGTCAGAGTGATTGCTAAAGCTCTGGGTGATGCCAAAGAACAGGGGCGTATATAAAGTTATATATGCCTGTTTTTTTGTGTATATGGTTTATCATGAATTTTGTTTCTCTCGAGGGGGTCCACACGTAAATGACTATTAAAGGGGTGAACATATTATGGCGTTAAGATCAATCCGAAATTTTAAAACAGTGTTAGGAGCTGCTCACCTTGCACTTGAGGCAAAGAAAGGACAGAGTTTTTTAGTAAAAAACGTAATGGTATATGAGCCAACCGCTCATTACGTTACGGTGATGATAGAAAAGACTACCGTGGGATTTTTCCGAGTTGCATCTCTACTGGGGAATCATCTTCAAATACCTCACGGCCGGGCCTACCATTCACATAGTATTTTATCGGGTCCCACGGCTGTGGCAGTTATGGCAAATGGCGCATTGCGTACTGATGCCGGTGGTTCTGAAATGGCAAATAGCAGATTGCCGGAAACTCCGATAAATACGACACTTGTTAGAGCAGTGATGATCGCGCAGTCGGCTTCATGTGGAGCGGAGACAATATTGCAATATCTTGCTCGTAAAGGGAAGTTTTCGGGGTACCCTGTGGAATCCGGTCAAACGTTCCTTGTGGAGTTGGCGACTGGTGCGACTGCCGTGAAAATAGTTGAGTATGACATATACGATGAGGAGGACATGAAATCCGACATGGAGAACGGGTCTAGGTCGAACGTCAGCACGTATATTGCTTACGGAGATACGGGGGCTAATCTTCAAGCGCAAATTGATGAAGTTCTTGATGAATGTAATAATCCTCCTGAGTTCCATAATTTTCCTTTCGGTCCGGACGTTCCTTCTGATAAAAAAATTGAAGTGTTGGGAATACTGGCAAGTGATGTGTCGCCGGCTGCTAACGCTGCGGCGAACTGTACACAAACAAGGTATTTGAAACTGATGAGAGGAAAGGAATTTCTATTTGACGAAGATCATAACGGGCTTTTGTACTACTCACCGTTTCCGGATTCCCTGGGCCATGAAAACATGATTGCAGAGGGGTACGCTGTCGGGGGAAATTACACACAGTGCGATCGAAGAGAACCTATTATATTTGATCCTCCGCTTGTGTTTAATGCCGGTGAGAAATTAACAGTCATGTGGAACACGATAATTGCCGGCGCCGGCGCTGTGATTTCTCAAGAGCTTCAGGAAGTAGGGTTCATACTGAAAATAAGTCCCCTGGCGTGATAAAAGTTTAACCAGGCTAAAATGATTATGAGGCAAAAATATGTACTACCAACGTTTTGATGTTGTTGGCGTTATTAATACTACCGTCCTCGATGCGGGGCTTGTTTCAACCGTTGAAGAACCAAAACATATTGATGCGATACTCGTAGATGTGTCAGCGTATGAAGATAACGTAGTCGAGGGGTGGATCGGAAACTTGAGGGTCCTCGAGGTATCGGATTATGTTTTAGGGTCAAGAGATCTGGCGGCGGCTGATACTCCGTTCGCGTCGACAAATAAAATTGTGAGGCTGCCGGTTGATCTTGAGGTACCGGCGGGTCAAATATTTAAAATAGGTGTACGATCGGGTGCGGTTGCAAACGATATAACCGGTGCTTATGAGTACACAATCAAAAAATAGGCCGGAAGGGTGAAATAGTGGGTATTTTACAAAAAATAAAAACAGTACTCATCCCGGAAGCTGGTCTTGATCTTGAGCCTCGCCATGTCATAGAGTCAAAAGTTGATACCGATTTTATCCGGACATTGGCTCATATTATAGGACAGTCACCAGGTGGAAGTGTTGTTTTACGCTGCACTTCTGGCGGTGATCTGAGGGTGGCAACGGTAGGTACCGGTTTTGAAATTTATGAGGTGGAAGTTGGGGCTGCTCCTGATGCGTACGATGTACCGAATACTTTTATTTATGTTGATCCGGTTTATGTTACTGATTGTTTGATTGAAACTTTTGGAGCAACGATTTCTTTTAGAAATAGTTTGGGGGTTTGGGGTGATGACAAGTCTCTCCCCGTGGGGTTTTTTTCATTCGATTTATTACATTATGGGGTGAGAATTCAAAACAGGGTGGCACTTTCAGTTTGCGATTATGAATTTACAGTATACAGATAAAACCAGGTAAAAGGGACTATGGCAAATTCAGTACATTTAAGCGTGAAGCCGTATTTGGATGAAGTAAAAGGGGCTGGGTTTGTTGCCGGTACAGATAGTTTAAAAAATCAGTCTGATATTTTGATAATGTTGAATCAGGAACTTTCTCAACGTCAAGTTGGGAGAATAGCCTTTGACAATAATGTACAAAACAATGTATTAGAAGATGTTGTAAATATAAATGATAAAGGGGTTTTAACGGGCATACGTTCGCAGTTATATTCGAATGCAGCTAATCCGAGCAGTGGATTTGTTAAGGTGACTATTGATGGTGTAGCTTTGACGAACCTTGATTATTTCCCAACGTCTGTTATGTTTACTAATTCAATAGGAACTGATTTTTGGTATGGGATTGCTTCATTGAGTTTTAATCACAGATTTAATACAAGCCTGAGAGTAGAACACAGAAAAGATTTGGCAGGCGGGGAACTTAAAACAGTAGTTTCATATACGATTGATTAAAGGATAAGCTATAAAAATTATTTAACTTTGTAAATAATGACTTCTCGGGCGGGGGCGCTGGCGGCGGGGTATACCGGCGACAGCGCCCCCGCCCTCTTTCTGGGGTGGGGTTGTGGGGTGGTTTGCGACAGCGCAGTAGTGCGCCCTGCAAGGGCGCGCACGGGAAAGTAACAAAAAAGCTGAAAGTAAACCGTCTTATAAGGCAGTTGTCCGCCTTGCAAAGGCGGGCACGGGAAAGTAGTATAGAACCTTCCCCACAACAAGTTTACATAATGAATTATGAAAAGATTTTTAAGGGAATATCTGTATTCCAATACAGATATATTGCACATAATAATATTATTATGTGCAATACATTAAAAATCGTACTTGTTGTGGCTACTGGGTGAGCTTAGATTCTTTCTTTACTCAGCCTTGAGTTACCACATAGCCAGGCGGTTCGACGGCGGGGTATACCGCCGGCGATTCGCTTTCAGGGGGCTTTCAATTTGAGCGGTAGATTCCCATATGTAAAGAGAAATAGTTATCCTCATATGATTGGTGAAGATCTGATTATTTGGAACAGATTTATAGATCGATTCCCGGGTCGGTTCGACTCGGTTGATTATGACTGGCGGGTTGGTCAAGGAATGGATCTACAAGAAAGTTGGGAAGATACAATAAAGCGGATGGCAACTATGATAACCCAGAAGCGCATCGATGTGCTAGGATGGAACGGAGAAATTCCTACGATTATAGAAGTAAAAAAGAATGTGAGCATTAGTACCCTGGGTCAAGTTTTAGGGTATCAGATTTTATTTGTTCATGACTTCCCTCATATTCATAAGCCTGAAATCCTTGTGGTTTGTGGTTCTTTAAGCATAGATGACAGTACAGTTCTTGGTGCTTATAGTATTCCTGTCGAGGTTGTTTAATATGCCTGGTGAAGTTAAGTCTGCCGATGTGATAGCAATTACGGGTCACCGGATTTATCCGGACCCGGGCAACTTATACAGGGGGCTTGATAGATTAAAAGCTCGTGAATACCTGTTCGGTGGTGCCAGGGGCGTTGATACTGACGGTTTAAAATACATTGCCAGGACTCAGCCTGGTTCTATTAGAACGGTTGTTGTTCCTAACAGAGTAATTGATCAGCCTCTTATTTCTCAAGAAGCGATTCGTTCTCATGCTTCAAGGGTGATTGAATTAAAACATACAGGGGCGGACCGATACCAGCTGAGGAATAAATACCTCGTGGATCACTCGAAACATCTAAGGGCTTTTTATGATTTCAGGGGCAGGGGTGGAACGTTGAACACTATTGATTACGCAAGATCATCGGGCAAGAGTTTTGATGTGTACCCTCTTAACCGGTTCGATAAAAATGAGATAATGAATATGTCAGAGGATGAATTTAGAGGGTGGGTAAAGAAAATGAGAGATCATAGAGTACATGTCATGGCGATAAAAGGGATTATTCTTGAGTACATGTATTCAGTGGGCCAGACTGCTCTTTATTACTGGTTTCCGGAAATTGTCACGGGTCAGGGTCTTGAAAAGATTTGGTGAAGTCGACTTTTTTTCTCCCTGCCTTTTTTGTAAAAGACTTGAGGTTTGTGTCTATTTACCTTTTTAATGGGGTGTTTTAATTTTGCCACAGAGACGAAAATTCTGTGTTTTTGTGCTTTTATAAGAGTTTGTTTATGTTGTATGTAATGTCTATTTGTTCCCTTTACTTGAATTCGTAGGCTTTACAAGGTAAAAGCAAAAAATTTATGTCGTTATTAATCGTCATCGATGATCAGATCCGGAGCTGACCTGGCAGCCCGCAGCGGAGCGTAAAAGATTGAATGGCAATAAGATCATTTTTTATGCATATACTTTTAAAATTATTGCGTGTCGTTTTACTTAAATGCAGGGGGTTTATCATGGAAAAGATTTTAGCAAAGATCATCGAGCAAATAATAAAAAATATGTCCCAGGATCTGAGAAAAGATCTAGAGGAATTAATCAGAAAATGGGAAGTAAAGGCAAAGGTTTCGGTGAATCCATGGGACGATCTTGTCATTTTGATAGTGAAAGTTGCCATGGGAATTGGGTAGTTCCGGCGGTGAAGCCGCAAAGGCGGGGCTTGCCTCATCAAATATTAATGAATCGGAGTCATTATGCTGGTGATGGCAAGCCCTTTTTTTTATGTCGTTATAAATTGACATCGAGGAGCTCCCTGCAGCCAGATCCGGAGGACTGCAGAGGAGCGTAAAATATTGAAAGACAATAATATCACTTTTTATGAATATGAAATAAAAAATTATTCATGTCGTTTTATTTATGGAAAGTGGGGGATGGGTCTTGGTCAAAAGTCAAGGAGCAGTACGCTGACTCTGGTCGGGCAATCCTTGACTTTTGTTCATAAAATACCTTTGGATCCGGGAGGTCTGCGCAAAATTTAAGTAACTTTATGGATACTAATAACCTGGCACATTTTTTGCGCAGCCTCCCTAAAGGTAATGTTTCTCGATAGTATACCGCAGGGTAGGGGAGTTGCACATGTATAATCTTTTATATTCCGGTACCTTATTCCTTTTTCCTCATCGAGCATGAATTCGCTTCCGATTCGTCTGAATGTCGCTAAAAGTGATTTTGCGTTTATTCTATTCTATTATTCTATTTTAAGATATTCAATTCTAGAGCTTTTCAGGGGCTATGGGAGGCAAAAGTTTGCAAACAATCTTGACTTCCTCAGTACGTCGGGTTTGACTTCCTCAGAAAGTTAAGTTGACTTCCTCAGTACGTCATCTTGACTTTCCTAGTACGTCAAGTTAGGGAAAAGGGCAGGGGAGATGTTGAAAACTCCCCTGAAATGTTGATAACTTGTTGATAACTTGTGTAAAACCGTGGGGTGTCTAATTAGGTTAGAATTTTATAGTGGGTTTTGTTTTTAGGACCGATCCTGTACTCGATGATTCCTTTCTTAGACAGGGCTAATTTAGTGAGGTAAACGGTGCGCGTACTGCAACCGGCAAGTGAGGCAAGGTCCCGATCGGTGATAAAGAACTCTTGTGAATAGTCACCATGGCTGAAACGAAAGTGATGGTGCAGAAGATGAATGTAGATTTTAGTTTGTGGTTTGGATAGATTTTCACTGATAATATTAATGGGTAGTCTAAGGAATTGCATGGCATCAGTCTATCCTCTCGAGAAAGAGTATGTGGTTGTCATATGTGATTGTGTTAAACTTCGCGCCACAATGCCAACACTTGATATTGGTACATATGCCGCCTTCCGGACCCTTAAAGTATCTTATTCCTCTGTTACAGCATGGCATGAAAAGACGGCGAAGGACGGGCATGTCGATGTTTAAAGGTATTGGATTGTTCATTATTTAACCTCTTGGAATAGATCTAGCTGTTTATAAGGGCGGTGCTTTCTTGTGGTTTTTTTCTTGGTTACCGTATAATCAACCAGGATTAAAGTGGTTTTAATGTCGGTACTGCCGCAGAACGGGCAGACGATGCGGTTGGTGAGTCCGGCTGAACAACCATTGCAGGTGTATCTTTCTTTTTTATGATGTATCATTGAATTATCTCCAGGCTATTTGATTTTGTCCAGGGCTTCGAGTATTTCATTGCTCGAGGGGTGAGTGTAGATCTGTGTCGACTGAATGTGTTTATGGCCAAGGACCTGTTGAACGATTCGCAGATTACTACGCTCGAGTAGTTTGGTTGCAAATGTATGCCTGAGTACATGGGGATGGATTTTGCGCCTGATCGAGTTAACACTATGTACGTTGACAATACGTTGAAAATCGCGTGGACTTAGCCTGGTGGATGTGAATTTACTTTGGAACAGGGGAAAGTGTCCAGGTGTGGGGGTTTCTGTCGGGAAAGTAGATACAAGATAAGAGTAGAGTGCTACTCTGAGTTGACTGTGCAAAGGAATAGATCTGGCCTGGTGTCCCTTTGCTATCCCAGGGGGCAAGTCGAGAATATTAGTGATGTCACTATAAGGCAATATATTTTCGACGTTCAAACCGGTAAGCTCAGAGTTACGCAAGCCGGTATTGAGCGCAAGGTAAATCATAGTATAATCTCTAATACTATTATCTTGTGCCTCAGCAAGTAATGACTCAACTTCCGAGTCGAGGAGAATGTCGACCGAGAAAGTACCTTGATAATTTGGAATTTTAGAGAAGTTTTCGGAAAGTTTTGGGATGGATAACATGGGTGAGATCTCCGGAGTATTAAGGTTTTTTTAAGCAATAAGTTTACATAATGTGATGTCGCTAAATAGTTAAATAAACAAGTAATTAGTAAATCCTATTGCGCATAATATATCTTATGATAACTTAATTTTGCTATGTTCACCGTCCTTTCTTGTACATATAATTTTTAAGATATAAACCCACAATAAGTATTAGAATAAACAACAGTACTTTAATTGATGGAGGAATTAAATTAAACATGATAAAACTTAAAACTCCAAAAAAGGGGAGGGAGTAAAAACGAAACAGAATAAACGTAATGAATAGTGAAAACGAAATGATGTCAAGATTTAATTTCGTTATTAGTAAAAGAATTTGTGTCGCAAAATCTGAAGTGCATCGAGTAGCCCTGTTTTATTTGTGTCGCTTACTGTATATAAAGCGACATAGGTCGACTTTTTTAGATAAAATAGGGTGGTGTGATACCATTGCCTGACTTGAGATCGTGAATCCTGAGCGATCCTAAGCGGGTTCTTTAGGTATTCCCGCACGTGCCTTGTACTTTTCGCGCTCTATTGAGGAAAAAATGATGTAATGACAGTCCGAGCAAAGCCTGATTACTTTTATTTTATCCAGGGCAGTGGGCTGCTCACACGCCGCACAGGGATACATCGGAACAGAAGATTCAGCATTTCTTTGAATTGGGTACTGTTCCCTTGTGGGTGTGATCAGAGATTCCGTCTCGCGGTTGCTCTCCTGGACCCATCCACGAACAACTGTTTGTGTGGCTCCGCTATTCTCTACAATTTCTCGTAGGTGATCCCTTTCATCAGCATCTTTGCACTGGATTAATTCTCGGGCGACGCTGAAATTAATTCGACCGTCATGTACGGCTGCCAGAATATTTTTGTCGCAGCTCAGAAGTGATAAGTGCTGACTTACGAAAGCGATTGATTTTCCAATAAGGTCTGCGACTTGCTGCTCTGTTAAACCGTACTCTTTCATCAAATGAGCAAAAGTGTATGCCTGGTCGACATGACTAAGGGGTAAACGTTTAATATTTTCGTGAAGTTTTATTTTGTCTGCTTCGGCGCCGGTGGTTTTGATAACAACGCATGGTACCGCAGCAAGTCCCGCTCGACCTGCTTCTCTAAATCGTCTGTGTCCTGCCACAATTTCAAAACCTTCAGATGTTTCTTTAACAATAAGAGGTTCAAGTATTCCAAGTTCGCGGATGCTGTCTCGTAGCTCATCATCCTCCTCCGGTGTGGAAATTAAACGTGAGTCAAATTCAGGAGGCCTGAGTTTGTCCAGGCGAATGTGTTTTATTTGGTTCATGTGGGCCTTCTGTTAAAAAGGTTGGAGTGGGGTATACCTGTAAAGTGTATGTATAGTTTACTGGCATTGACAAACATTGTCAAGAAGATTATTGTTATAAAGTGGTGATTTAAAAAAATGAAAAATGGAGGGTTTTAAGATGGATTATCCGGATGCAAGAGCTATCGCGCAGAAGTTTATTAGGGTCACGCCTCAAAGATCAGACGATTTCGAGAAAGGTGTCAGGGAATCCCCGAAGGATTGGGAAAAAAACACTCTCGGAGCAGAATCAAATTATGAGCAGGGCGTACAGAAGGCAATCACACGGAAAGCATTTGGGCGTGGTGTGAAAAAGTGTGGTTCAGCCAGGCAGAAAGATAAAACCATCGTCAAGGGAAAGCCGAGGTGGGTAGAAGGAGTGGGACTTGCTGAGGAAGATATGACGAAGGCCATGGAGTCGGTGGTTGCTGTTGCTCGAGCTATTGTATTACCTCCGAGATATCCAGCAAGGGATCCCAGGAACATCGAACGTGTCAGAGTGATTGCTAAAGCTCTGGGTGATGCCAAAGAACAGGGGCGTATATAAAGTTATATATGCCTGTTTTTTTGTGTATATGGTTTATCATGAATTTTGTTTCTCTCGAGGGGGTCCACACGTAAATGACTATTAAAGGGGTGAACATATTATGGCGTTAAGATCAATCCGAAATTTTAAAACAGTGTTAGGAGCTGCTCACCTTGCACTTGAGGCAAAGAAAGGACAGAGTTTTTTAGTAAAAAACGTAATGGTATATGAGCCAACCGCTCATTACGTTACGGTGATGATAGAAAAGACTACCGTGGGATTTTTCCGAGTTGCATCTCTACTGGGGAATCATCTTCAAATACCTCACGGCCGGGCCTACCATTCACATAGTATTTTATCGGGTCCCACGGCTGTGGCAGTTATGGCAAATGGCGCATTGCGTACTGATGCCGGTGGTTCTGAAATGGCAAATAGCAGATTGCCGGAAACTCCGATAAATACGACACTTGTTAGAGCAGTGATGATCGCGCAGTCGGCTTCATGTGGAGCGGAGACAATATTGCAATATCTTGCTCGTAAAGGGAAGTTTT
>Ga0307380_10013401_pt1 | contig 10133 bp, 7 predicted proteins | sample UN3MG_FD_202239 | JGI IMG/M metagenome (GOLD analysis project Ga0307380, IMG submission 202239) | Soil microbial communities from Risofladan, Vaasa, Finland - UN-3 | ecosystem: Environmental > Terrestrial > Soil > Coastal area > Acid sulfate soil | place: Finland: Risofladan, Vaasa | collected...
GTCATGGCGGTCTTGGTGACCGTCTCCTGGCCGCCCATGGTCATCTTGCTGGTCATCTGCTGCTTGACCATCGTGCCGGGCTTGTAGGCCGCCCAGCTCTTGTACTGCGGGTTGTCGACCTTCTCCGTGTCCGCCTCCCCACCCAGCGCCAGCGGCGCAGCCAGCAACAGCACCAGCACAGCCCAAACGATCGCCTTCATTGCAGGTTCCTTTCGTCTAAGTGGCATCCGGCCGGCGGCGACAGGCCCACAAGGCCCGCCGCCCGGCTTGTTCCACGGATTGCCTGACTTGTCTGCTATCAACTCGCTTCCGCGCCTACATCCCGACATGACTCCGCCCCCCTCTCCTGCCTGTTCCCTGTTGTCTGGTCCCTGGTCCCTAGTCCCTAGTCCCTAGTCCCTAGTCCCTAGTCCCTAGTCCCTGGTATCGAGCACCTCTATCGGCGGCATGGGCTTGCCCTCCAGGTACGCCAGGGACGCCCCGCCGCCGGTCGATATGTGCGTGACCTTCTCGGCCAGGCCCATCTGCTCGACGGCCGCCGCCGAGTCGCCCCCGCCGATCACGCTCACCGCGCCGGCGCCGGTGGCCGCCGCAACCGACTCGGCAATCGCCTTCGTGCCGGCCGCGTAGTCCGCCTTCTCAAACACACCCACCGGGCCGTTCCACACGATCGTCCGGGCCTTGGCGATCTCGGCCCCGAAGGCGGCCGCCGTCTTCGGCCCGATGTCCATGCCCATCAGCCCGTCGGGGATGTCCACGCCGGCCACAGGCACGGGCTTGCCGGAGGCGAAATCGTCCGTCGCCACGTGGTCCACAGGCAGCATGATCTTCTCGCCGGCCTGGCCTAACAGGGCCTTCATGTCCTCGACCTGGTCGGCCTCCACGAGGCTCTTTCCGATGGCGGCGCCGCGGGCCTTCAGCAGCGTGTAGGCCATCGCCCCACCGATCAGGATGCGGTCCACCTTCGCCAGCAGGCTGGAGATCAGCTTGATCTTGTCGGACGCCTTCGCGCCCCCCAGGATCGCCACGAATGGCCTCTGCGGGCTGCTGACGGCCTCGTGGAGGTACTTTATCTCCTTTTCGACCAGCATGCCCGCCACGGCCGGCCCGCCTGCCGCCTGGACCGCCTTGGCGACCCCGTACATGCTGACGTGCTTGCGGTGGCAGGTGCCGAAGGCGTCGTTGACATAGACCTCGCCCAGAGCGGCCAGCGCCTCGGTGAAGGCCGCCTGCTGTGCGGCCTGCTCGGGCGTGAGCTTCTTGTCGGGGTTCTTCTTGGCCTTGTCGATGACGTTCTCGGCGGCGTTGAAGCGGAGGTTCTCGAGCAGCATGACCTCGCCGGGCTTGAGGGCGGCGGCTGCCTTCCGGTCGGCCGGGCCGCCTACGTCCCTGTCGCCCAGCTTGACCGGCCTGCCGAGCAGCTCGCCCAGCCGCGATGCCGCCGGGGCGTTGGACAGCTCCGCCTCGTAGCCCTTGCCCTTCGGCCGGCCGCAGTGGCTCATCAACACGACGGCCGCCCCCGCGTCCAGCAGGGCCTGGATCGTCGGCAGTGCCATCACGATCCGCCGGTCGTTGGTGACCTTGCCGCCGGCCAGCGGCACGTTGAAGTCCACGCGCACGAGCACACGCTTGCCGGCTGCGTCTATGTCCGCAATCGTCTTGGTAGCCATGGGTACCTCTCTTCGCTCGTCGTAGCACGGGCATCTTGCCCGTGAGTATCACGGCCATCTTGGCCGTGGACTCCGCCGTTCTCCGGGGTTCACCATGGGCGAGCCGCCCATGATACTCACGGCCGAGACGGCCGTGCTACGCGTCATTCTCACGGGCGGTCCTCCGGCGAAACGAAGGGGTCCAGGAATGCCAGCAATTGCGGGACATCCGTGCGGAGCGTCTTGAAGACCTCCTCCAGGTCCACTGCGTCGTAGCCGTGGATGAGCTTGTCCCTCATGCCGGCCATCTCGCGCCAGCGAATCTCCGGATGCGTTTGGCGGAAGCCGGGCGAGAGCCTCTTGGCCGCCTCGCCGAGTATCAGGAGTTCATGGAGGGCGGCCGCCTGCGACTTGGGGTCGGCAAGGAAGGCGTCCCGATCCAGGCCTTCAACGAAGCGAAGTGCCAGGCTGGCAGCCTTGTACAGGTCCACGAGCGTCGCGTCATCGGCCTGCATAGATCGCCTCCACGGCGCCGAGGATCGCCTCCCGCCGGATGCGGTTGGTGCTGCGCTCGACGGCCCGGCGGCTCAGCAGGTCCACGTCGCGGCCCAGGATGGCCGCCAACTCCTGCTCCATGGCCGCATGGTCGAGCAGCCCCCAGTCGGCCTCCGGAGCGAACGACACCAGCACGTCCACGTCGCTGTCCGGGCCGAAATCCTCGCGCAGCACCGAGCCGAAGAGGCTCAATTCCGCGATCCGCCACTTACGGCAGAAGGCCTCAATCTGGCGTGACGGGATGGGGATGGCGACGCTCATGCGATGCTACCTGCTCAACTCACGGCCGAGACCCCGGCGGGGCGGCCATGCTACGTTTCATTCCCACAGCCGGGACGGCTGTGCTACGTGTCCAGAATGGTACGCAACCAGGCCCCCGCAGGCAAGAGCGGAGGCGGGGTGTAGGGCGGGCTACGCCCGCCGAGACCTCTGAATCCATCGCCCCTCAAGTCAACGGCCATGCGGGGATTGCCCGGTCGATCTCCCCCATCAGGCGCAGCGTCTGTCGCACCGCTTCGGTGGTTCCCCGATAGTGCTCAATGTCGTCGTAACTCAGGCACCGGCCTTTGCGATCCTTGAGCCACTTCTCGCAAACCTGGTAGCCTCCGACGTGGAACTCCCACACCTCCGGGGGAACGTCGTCGAAATACTGCGAATCGTTGACGTACACGCGGCCGGGGGCCTGCCGGGTCGGCGGCTTGTAGGCGGTCTTGCCCGTCCGCGACACGACGTTGTCGCCGGACTGGGGGTAGGTCGCCTGCGGGTTGGGCACGTTCTCAAGCAGGTGCAGGCCGACAAGCTCTCGCCCAAGCTTCACCAGCCGCGCGAACAGGGCCTTGTGGCTGGTCAGGGGCAGTCGCGGAAAGTCGATCTTGAGAAACTCGGCATAACGGGTGCGGTACGTCGGGCTGTGGAAGACCGCGTAGGCGTAATGAAAGATATCTTCCGGGCCGAAGCTCTTCTTGAGGTCGCCTTGCTCATCGGAGACGAAGCCTAAGCCCAGTTTGCCCGCGAACGCCTCCACAAACTCCGGCGCCAGATTCGGGCGACGACCGTCCTTGCTTGGAGGCCAGGTTGCCGTCGTTCCATAGTCCTTGACCTTGCCTGGGTAGAGATAGAGCGGGAAGAGATATCCACGCTCACGTGTCTTGTTTGAGACGTAGCAGTCGTCCGTCAAGCCATCTGTTGCCAACACATGCTGCCATGTCTCCGAGACGCTCTGGCGGCAGAGGTGCATTGCCAGGTTTGTCGCGGTCATGGTTGGCATCAAGTCTGCGCGGGGCCAGTCGACTATCCAAGCAGTATAGTAGGTGCAGCGCCGGTCGAAGGGGCGATACAAGATGTCGGTGCATCTCGACTGCCAGTCTGCATCCTGCTGAACCGTTCTGCGAGCAGCAGGCAGCTTCCATCCTCGCGAGTCTCCAGGCGGGTACTTCGCTGATCCCTTCCCTGTGAAGTACTCGGCGCGGATTTCCGAATCGCTTCGGGCCGTGTCGCGCAGGGCCTGTATCCTTTGCAGAAGGGTCCCGCTGTCGAAGGCAACAGCGAAGTCGTCGCGAGCAGTGATGATTCCGGCGACGCTCTGCGCAAACACGTCTGTCGCCTTGGGCCAACTCTCGTATTCCCCGCGGACCTTCTCGTTCCTAGGGATCAAGAAGTAGTAAGGGGTGTTTGGCTTCAGCCGGCCCCAGTGCACTGCTTGGAGGTCTCTGGCAACAAGCCACTTGTACTTGTCGTCTCGGCTGCCCCAGAGATCAGCGTGGAAGACCTGGGCGGGCTTCTTGGCGCGTCCGTTTCCGCGTTTGACGAACAGGCCAATTGCCACGCCCTGCTGGATGTCGAAGACATTGCGGTCGGTGCCGCCATCGGGCGGTCTCTCATTCCTCTTCGAACTCCCGTGCAGATCGAGGACGTAGATCTCGTCAAAGGTCTGCATCAAGCTCTGGCGCATGCCGCGGAACGTAGGGTTGTCCAAGTAGCCGTGGTTGGTGATGAAGCCAAGGACGCCGTAGCCTGTCAGCTCGATACGGTACTGGGCGAAGCGGATGAACTTGACGTAGTCATCCTGGAGCCAGACCTTCTTCTCGCCCAGGGGTTCGCCGTCCACTTCGTAGTAGCTCTGTGCCCCACCCTTGAGCGGCAGAGGCTTCTTCAGGAGGTCGTTGGTCCACTGGTTCATGTTCGCCGACAGGCCCGAGTACGGCGGGTTGCCCATAATGACCATGATGGGGCACTCGGTCTTGACCTTGCCTGCGGCGTTGGCCTCGCGGGCGATCTGGCTTGCCAGGGCCAGCAGGGGCCCGGCGACGACTTCCGACTCCTCCAGCGTGTTCGTCAGATAGACGCGCAGGCGCTCGGCGCCGGCGAAGTCGTAGCCGGTTTCCTTCAACAGCCAGCCGAGCTTCATGTGGGCCACTGCGTATGGGGCCATCATCAACTCAAAGCCGTAGAGGCGCGGCAGCAGGTGCTGGGCTACGTAGCCCTTCTCCCCCGCCCACACACCGCGGCTGGCAGCCAGAGTCTCGCGCACATGTCGGATGGTCTCGTAGAGGAAGGTCCCGGTGCCCGCGGCCGGGTCGAGTATCTGCACCCGATGGACCTCCTGCTTGACCTTGCCGCTTTTCTTGGTGGGGTCGGAGAACTCGGCGGTCACCTTGGTGCTGTCGGCCAGGCCGGTAGGGCAGGCGAAGTCCCGCTTCAGGATCGCGTCGATGCTGCGGACGATGAAGATGACGACCGGCTCCGGGGTGTAATAGACGCCGCGCGTTTCGCGCAGCTTGGGATCGTAGGCGGCGAGGAAGGTTTCGTAGAAGTGAACGACGGGGTCTTCCTGCCGCGTGGCCTTGCCGAAGTTCTTCAGTATCTCATGCATGTCACATCGGCGAAGCATCTCTGCCAGGAGGTCAACCGCCCAAACGATGCTGGGGTCCAGCTTCGTCCCCGCGATGTACTCAAAGACCTCCCGCAGGAAGGGGTTGGTCTTGGGCAGATCGTAGGCAGCGTGCTCGCGGGTGAAGCTGTCGGCCTTCTGATCGGGCACGTTCACCCGGGCCGAGAACATGCCGTAGCAGACGGTTTGGGCGTACATGTCGGCAAACTGCACCGGCGTCATGTCGCCCAGGATCGTGGCGCGGAAGGATTCGTACTCGCCGTGGAGTGTGCCGGCTTCGCCTTCGAGGGTGAAGGCTTTCTCGATGGCGTCACGGATGACCTTGGCTACATTGGCCATCCTCCCGGCCAGTTCCTTCGGAGTGTTGATGGTGACGGGCTTCGCGGCTAGGAAGGCGTCGAACACCGTGGCAAGCTGTTCGTCGGCCCCCTGCATCAGCTTGACCTTGCCCTTGCCGTCGAGGCGGGCAAGGGTCACGTGCATCGTCTGTTTGCCCCCAACGTAGTAGCGAAACTCCAGGTAGTCCGTGAGGACCAGGTTTTCCAGGCTCGCGAAGTACCGCTTGAGCTGGTCAGTCTTCTCCGCCTCGTCCAGCCGAACGCCGATATCCTTGCACTCGATGTAGCCTACAGGCACGCCCTTGCGTTCCACGATGAAATCGGGCGCCCCGCACTTCACACGCTTGGGTTCATTCGTTGCAGTGATTCGTCTCCCGAAGGATTCCACCAGCATCTTGAAGGCTGGACGGTAAGTGTGTTCCGTCGCGTTTCCGACGGCCCGTATCCTCTGAACTTCGCGCAGGTACTCCTGGATCTGGGTTGGCATGCCCAAAGGTTACTTCACCAATGCCCTATCGTCAATTCGTCTCAAGGGAACTGCCGGAGGGTCCGCCCGGCCGCACGCGGAATTGCTGGAGGGCCACGCTGCCCAAGGGGGCTCAGCGGCTGCTGCCACAGGCGGGACGCCTATGCTACCTACTTCCATGGGCGAGACGCCCATGGTACTCACGGCCGGGACGGCCGTGCTACGTCTTGCCCGACCTTCGTGCCATTCGTGCAATTCGTGGACTTCATCACGGCGGGCACAGCCCGCCCTACATCTGTGCAATCTGTGCAATCTGTGGACTGTCTGTTGGCCGAACCTACGGCCCGGCCGTGTGTTGCGGAAATGTGATATTTTTGCAAAAATGCGCTTGACATGGCAACGGGATGCGTTAGGCTATATCAGGCAGCAGGCAGCGAGCAGGCAGCAGGCAACAGGCAGCAGGCCTGGCCAGGGAGAGATGGGGATTACGCAGATCAGGGGATTCCATGGATCGCGGGGCAAGTAAGTCCGAATCGTCGCAATCCGGCCATCCGTGCAATCCGCCTCCGTCCTTTCCGTCTTGGGCGGACTACGGCGGACAGGTCTGTGTTGGCCTTCGGGGGCTGCGGGCTTTGAACACCTGCGTCCTCCCTGCTTCGCCAAGTCGCCGACGCTGCATAGCTATGGCGACGCAGCGGCTACGCAGGGCAGGCTGCGGCAAGTATGGGCTGCGGAAAAGTGAAAATATGCGAAACGAACCCAATTTCCGGAGGGGTCCGGGGCGATGCAAGGCATGGATTGTCAGGGGCTTACGGTGGACGAACGGCCGAAAACAGGCGAAATAAGAAGGCCGGTTAAGGCCCGCAAAGAGGCGGTTAGGTGCGTCTAAGGGGGTGAAAGAGGTGGATAACCGCGACAAAACGGGGTTCATGCCGGCGGGAGGCGCGGGGCACACGGACTCACGAGTTCACGAATTCACGGGTCCACGAGTTCACGAACACACGCACCAATCGGTCCCGCGGTATTCCGGCTATCCGGTCGACGACACAGGCCGGAGGCCTATGCTACCGCTCTCACAGCTTGGCCATCCGCTCGGCGAGATCGATGGTGCGGACCGAGTAGCCCCACTCGTTGTCGTACCACATGGTGACCTTGACCATGTCGCCGTCGAGGACGATGGTGTTGGTGGAGTCGAATATGGAGCTTGCGGGGTTGCCGACGATGTCGCTGGAGACGATCGGGTCGGTGCAGTACTCGATGATGCCCTTCATGGCGCCCTCGGCGGCCGTCCGGACGACCTCGTTGATCTCCTCGACGGACGTCTTCTTGGCGGCCATGAACGTCAGGTCGGTGATCGAGCCGGTGGGCACCGGCACGCGGAGTGCGTAGCCGTGCATCTTGCCCTTGAGCGCCGGGAAGACCTCGCCGAGCGCCTTTGCGGCGCCGGTGGTGGAGGGCACGATATTGACCGCGGCGGCGCGGCCGCGACGCTTGTCCCTGTAGGGCATGTCGAGGACGGCCTGGTCGTTGGTGTAGGCGTGAACGGTTGTTATGAGGCCCTTGACGATGCCGAGGCCCTCATGGAGCACCTTGCATACGGGCGCGAGGGAGTTGGTGGTGCAGGATGCGTTGGAGACGCACTTGCATGCCGGCGTGAGCAGCTCGTCGTTGACGCCGAGGACGATGGTGGCGTCGGGCGCGTCCTTGGCCGGGGCCGACAGCAGCACTCGCTTGGCGCCGGCGGTCAGGTGGGTGTCGTAGCCCGGCTTGCCCTTGGCGGCGTGGCTGCGGAATACGCCGGTGGACTCGATGACGACGTCGACGCCCATCTTGCCCCACGGCAGGGCGGCGGGGTCCTTCTCGCTGACGGTGGGGATCTCCCTGCCGTTGACGACGATGGCCTTCTGCTTGGCGACGACCTTGCCGGGGAAGCGGCCCTGGGTGGAGTCGTAGCGGAGCATGTAGGCGAGCATGTCGGCGTCGAAGAGGTCGTTGATGGCCATGACTTCGAAGGTCTCTGGCTTGGCCGCCATCGCGCGGCAGACGAGCCGGCCGATCCGTCCGAATCCGTTGATGCCTATCTTGACTGCCATGGTGGTTCGCGCTCCTTTCGGTGGTCTGCGGACAGGCAGCCCGCTCGGGCTCGGCCCTGTCCAGCCCCCTCGGCCGCCCGATGGGGACCTAACAGGCTATTTGCGCGCCCGGTGCGTGTCAACACGATTTGGGGCGTCGTCGAGCGGACGGCGCGGAACGCCGCGGTCGCGGATTTACACGCGGGGGCGGCACGAGTAGAATGTGAGGAGTCGCGCGGTGGCGGCGCGGGGCGCCGTCGCAAGCGCGTCATGTCCCAGCAGCCGGAGCGCGAGAAGCCATGGAACCAGCCGACCAATCCTCAGAATCCAAAACGGCCGCGCCGGAGCGGGTCCTCTGCCCCGCGGCCAAGGAGCCCGCGGTGAAGCGCTTCATCATAGCGGCCATTTTCGTGGGCTTCGGGATGTATTGCTACACGGACTGGGGCAACCCCAAGTACCGCAAGCCGGAGAGCTGGTCCTTCAAGAATATCAACCCCGTCGCCGGACACCTGCTGACGTACTACGGCCCGTTCGTGCTGATCCCCGCCGGCCTGGTGGTTGCGGGGTGGGCGGCGCTGCGGCTGCGGCGGCAGTTGCTGGCCGACGGCGAGGGGATCGGCTACGCGGGCTCGGAGAAGGTTCGCTGGGAGAAGATCACGAAGCTCGACGCGAGCCGGCTGGCGTCCAAGGGCGTCGTGGTGCTGCACTACGGGCAGGACGGCGTGCTGAAGCTGGACTCGTATTTCCTTCAGAACTTCCGCGACCTGGTGGCCCTTGTCGAGCGCAAGGTGCCGGCCGACAAACGCGCCACGACGTAGCCTGCCAGGAGGCGCAGGTCGGATGGATTTGCATGAGGGGTGGCGGAGCGGCAGAGGCTCTGGAGCGATTCCGGCCTTGACCCGTATCCGGGCGGCGATTAGACTGTCCGCTCCGTTCGCGATCTTGAGCGCCGCTAGCTCAGCCCGGCAGAGCAGCTGACTCTTAATCAGCGGGTCCTAGGTTCGAATCCTAGGCGGCGCATTGCGGGGGCCGTCGCTCGTGAAGGCGGCGGGGGGCGCTTCAGGGAGCTCCGAACAAACAGGGGAAATGCCGCATGGGTGGAATGTCCTGGTCACCGTCGATCGCTGGGCTCGCCCGCGCAGGGGAAGTACAGGCTGAACGTGCTGCTCTGCCCCGGCGTGTCCACTATGTTGATGTGGTAGCCCGCTCCGTTGCGGTCCGTGTAGTCGATCGCGCAGTTCTTCGAAAGGATCGTGATGCCTCGCTCACGTTCGAGCGGGTTGGAGTCCAGGATGCACTCGCCGGTCAGCTCGCCGTGGCCGAACTGACCGCTCTGGCGAAGCAACTGGTCGACCAGCGTGGTCTTGCCGTGATCGACGTGGGCGATGATGGCTACATTTGACCCGACCGCCCCACTCGCCCCTCGTTCGACCGGACTTCTCATCAACTCACTGGCGGACGGAGTTTTCGGGAGGGACAGGGAAGCCGGTCATTCCCAAGCGTCTGCTGGCACGCCCGCTGAGGCCGATCGCATAATGGAATCCTCGCCGAACTCACGGCCAAGCCCATTCGGCCGCCCCTTTCCGGACCGGGTGGAGTTTTCGGGAAGCACTGCCCCATTCGCCTCCTCCTTCTCGGTCTTCGGTTTCCATGCGGCTTGGCCTCGGCGCTGGCCCGAACTGATGTGAGTATTCTGAGCGAATACCACTTGCCGAAACCAGCGGTCGGCATATACTCGCCGCGCCGGTCCGTAGCGGCCTCGGGACCGGGGTGTTCAGGAAAACGCTGCATGGAAGGAGATTCCAGATGCGTCTGAATGCTCTGCGTCGGCAGTTCGGGATGATCGTCGGCTTCTGTGCGGCGAGCCTGGTCGCCTGCCCGGCCGTCTATGGGCAGGATGCGGATGTCGAACTGGACGTGCCATATGTCGCCACCCATCAGCAGGCCGTCGAGGCCATGCTCAAGCTGGCCAGTGTCACCAGCTCGGATTACGTCATTGACCTCGGCTGCGGCGACGGGCGGATCGTGATCACGGCCGCCAAGGAGTTCAAGGCCCGCGGGTTCGGCGTGGACCTCGATCCGCAGCGCATCCGGGAGTCCAACCAGAACGCTGCCAAGGCCGGCGTCACCGACCGCGTGAAGTTCAAAGTCGCCGACATCATG
>Ga0307380_10013402_pt1 | contig 10130 bp, 10 predicted proteins | sample UN3MG_FD_202239 | JGI IMG/M metagenome (GOLD analysis project Ga0307380, IMG submission 202239) | Soil microbial communities from Risofladan, Vaasa, Finland - UN-3 | ecosystem: Environmental > Terrestrial > Soil > Coastal area > Acid sulfate soil | place: Finland: Risofladan, Vaasa | collected...
CTCTCTCTCATTGGTGGTGGTGTGGGCGGCTCCTGAGAGGGGGGTGGGGTGTTTTTGGTGGTTTTTTTCGCGGAGGTCGCGCAATCTCTCTCTCTTTGGTGGTGGTGTGGGCGGCTCTTGAGATGGTGGTAGGTGTTTTCGGTGGTTTCTTTCGCGGAGGTCGCGCTTTTTCTCTCTCTGGGATGGTATGAGTAGGGCGCATGTTTAAGAGGGGTGATTCAGGCAAGATAGGTAGTTTTGCAGTTTTTAGGTGGTGAGGGATTTAGAAGAGCTTTTTAGCGAAGTCACTTAACTGCTACAATTTTTACATTATCATTAATCCTAACCTTGCCGGTTTCGGAGTTGAGCTTGCCTTCTTTTAACAATTGTTCTATGCAGCCCCTGATTTCCTTGCGGGTGAATCGAGTAAAGCACTCACGGATTACGCTGAGAATTACGAGGTGTCGAGAAGTAGGGCGCGAAGCATGCTTAAATATTATTGGGGGAAGTCTTTCAATATCGGGGACTAATTCTGTAGGCCGCATTTCAAAAAGGGTGGGGTCCTTGGGTTCCGCAAGCTGTGCCAAGGTCTTACGGCTCTTAGCCATCTGGTCATTCATCAAAATCAAAGCGTCAGGATGACGAGAGCCGAATATCAAAGAGTATTTCGGCACTGTATGGTGTGGTAGCGCTTTAATCGGGTGGTGGCAAACTTCTTTAAATCTTTGTGACAATCTGCCACACACACCATTAGTCAAATTCTGCAGTTTTTCCGAAAAGCCATCTTCCGATCTAATGATGTCTTGCCACCAAGGGCCTCCTACGACTGCGTTTAATTTTTGGATTGATGGTGACGTGCGAAGGGGCGCATCGATTTCTTCAGGGTCTTCAATTTCGGGATTCAATTCGGGAACGGCCATCGTTAGGGCAGCAAGACCTCGACGTACGAAACTCTGGGCATTAAAATTCATGAGAACTTCGATGCTCATATTTGAGATGCTAAGATGTTGAAAAACACTATCCATACCGTTCCAGTCGAGGCCTTCTACGGTCCACGGGTCAAGATAGAGAAAAACACTGTGGTTTCTGGCCTTTTGTTCAATTTCCCGGATGTAGTCACTGAATTCCCCACATTTCGCTTGGGCAAATTCAAATTTGCCTAGCAGTCCTGTCAGTTTTTCAAAAAGTTCCTTTATCGGTTCAATGCAGAGAACAGAGACAGGTACGGAAAGACCTTTTGACAAAGCCGTTTGGACAGCTTGGGAAATGATTAAGGGGGATCCGAATTCGCCATCACCAAACCGGCCAGGACCGGCGAAAGCATCGACAATAAGAATGGGTTTGTTCTGGGTAGCTATTTTCCAAAGATAAGGAGAAATATAAGACTCAAGAATTGTGTCTTTTCTCTTAGACCATTGACGTTTCTCGTCGAAGAACAGCTCGTCTGCTTTGTGACCCAAGGTAGTACCTCCGCAAATTTGACTCTAGTTTAACTGGCGTTTGGTTCCAAGTTTTTCCATCGAGTTTTCGGCCATTTTTTTTCTTGTTAACGCCGCCCCATTGTTTGAAGAAGAAAGGGACATCAGCGGCAAGGCACTGGTCGCGAATGTCAGTTACCCAATCGGGGAGAATTGGCCTTGCGCCGGGGCCGGACTCACCGCCTACGATAACCCAGTCAATGCCTCGAAGATTAATGTCCGGAATTGGGCCTAAAAGCGGTTCGAGAGAGAGGAATTTTATCACAGCGGAAGTTTGCCTTAAGTCGTCGATGCGGAAGGTGTATTTTGCGTTTTCGACGGTAACACCCATGCAGAGGTTTCGAGGCCATGAAAGTTCATCGTTTAGCTGGAGCAGTCGGTGAGAGCGTTTTGTGAGGACCTGGAAGTTGTGTTGAGGCATACTGCGTGCGACATCAAAGACTTTGCGGATGAAATGCAAGGGGACCTTTTTGTGAAAGAGGTCACTCATAGAATTAACAAATATTGTGCGAGGTTGTTTCCAACGTAACGGTGTTTCAAGGACATGAGGGTGGAGTGTAACGCCGAAACCGTTGCGATAATTCGGCTGACCCATGGCTTTCAGGCGTAAGGCCATGCGCTCGGCATAGCAGTTTTGGCATCCCTCGCTGATTTTTGTGCAGCCGGTCACAGGATTCCAAGTGCACTGAGTCCATTCTATTTTCGAGTATTGAGCCATCTTACCTCTGCCGAGAAGTATATTAAGGAATATATTGGGTAAAAGTGGGAAAATCAAGGAATTTCTCGAGCAGCCTCGTATTTTATTATTTGAGATTTAGTTTATTTTTCTTAGGATTGACGCTCCTAAGGCAAAAAATAATAAAGTCGTTGGTTCCGGGACAAGGACGGTAGATGTTACATGAGCGTCGACGATGTAAACTCCCTTTTCACCTTCGAGGCGTAAAAAATTTAGAGATTCCCAATCTTCTAAACTAGGTGCGATTGTAGGAATAGTGTCACTTGAAATGGCACCGGCAGTATCGTCGCTGAGCCACCATTGGATATGGTAGACAGAAGTGCCATTAGAAAGCGAGAGATTGTTATAGCTTCTTAAGCCATAGCTATCATGTAGTCCTCCGGAAATGTAATCGTTTATTATTTCAACAAGGAATTCGACATTTGTCGGGTCTGTTTGGAAATCAAAACCGCCAACGGACAGAAATATACCACAAGGTTGTGAATAATGCCAATAATCTCCGACGTTCGAATTTAATGGATTTGAATCCGGGGTGTCGGAGTCATAGGTATAGTATCCTGTGATTATGTCGCCGGGGCTGATTTGGTCTTCGAGGTAGTTGCCTTCATCCAACACACCATCCACTACAGCCTCAATCTCTATAGTGATAAGCTCTGCGCGGGCAGGCGGTGTTAGTGATAAAATGATTACGGCAGAGATAAAAAGGCATATTTTAGTTTTCATGATTTATTCCTCACCTGCTTTTCCGTCAATAAGGGTGATATTATGAGGTTATTATAGCACTTAGAACGGTAGATAGCAAGGGGAACGTTTTTAAATGATTAGGGATTACTGATGATTGATTAATGGGGGAGATTGCCGCGTGTGAAATATACCCCCCAAATAAATTTTGTAATAAGAAAGAAAAAGACCCCCGAGTCGCAGCGTAAGCAAATCAAAGATTGAAAATCAAAACTACAGATTAAAAATTAAAAAGAGGAATTGACCCCAAGGACAGGAGTGGGTAAATAGAACCCCACACCTGAAGGTATGGGGCTAAGCAAGTGAGGTTTTCAACCTCATGAGGTAATTGGCCGCAAGGGTGCGGGCTTCGGCTGGTCGCTCGTGGCTTGTCGCTGGTCGCTCGTGAAGGATTAGGCATCAGTATAAACAGCAGCTTGTGGCAGAAAGGGACTTTTGATTATAATGTTGTTATGGAAGTATTGATATACGGCGGCGGCGCGGTGGGGTTAGGGCTGGCAAGCTGTCTGCTCAAGGCGGGTGCGGAGGTCGATATAATCGCGAGGGAAGATACGGTGGCGGCGCTGCGTAAAGAGGGGTTGGTAAGGCGCGGGATATTCGGGGACCATGAGGCGGGGCCGGAGGCATTCGGCAGTTATGAATCCCTGGGAAAAATGGGGGAGAAGGCTTTCGATTATATACTGGTGTGCGTCAAGTCGTTCGATACGGGGACGGCGGCGAAAGAGCTTAGCGGGCGGCTGGGGGTTTTCGGTGAGCAGACGAAGATAGTGCTCTGTCAGAACGGGTGGGGGAACGCGGAGGCGTTTTTGTCGTTTTTCGAGCAGGAGCGGATTTACAGCGGCCGGGTGATTACGGGTTTTCAGAGGTTCAAAGCGAACGGGGTGGAGATTACGGTGCACGCGGAGGCGATTCATGTAGGCAGTCTTTTCGGTTGTGAATCGGGGTGTATCGATAAGCTATGTGAGGGTATCAGCAAAGGCGGGATACCGTGTGAAGCGACGGAAGATATAGGCAAGGACCTGTGGGCGAAGATGCTTTATAACTGCGCACTTAATCCGCTGGGTGCGATACTGGGGGTGCCTTACGGGGTGCTTGCAGAGAACGGGCATACGCGTTTTATCATGAACGAAATTGTGAGAGAGGTGTTTGCGGTCATGAAGGGTGCGGGGTACGAGACGCACTGGGAGGATGGGGAGGCGTTTCTGTCGGTATTCTATGAGAAGCTGGTTCCTGATACGGCGGAGCATATGTCATCGACGCTTCAGGACATTCTTGCCGGGAAGGAAACGGAGATAGAAGCCCTTAACGGGGCGGTGATACGATTAGCGGAGCAGCAGGGAAGGGAAGTCCCTTACAATCTGGCGGTATATAATATAATCAAGTTTTCCGAAGCCAGGAGAGGGGCAGAAATTTAGCAAGACAGGCAAGTATTTTTTTAAAAAGGCTTTTAGGAGTAGTGCAGAGGGGTTATAATCATCGTACATTCACAGAAGGCGGTACGGATGCGGATTCAGATTTTGAGCCGAACGGCATATTGATAGACGTTGTTTTTTAACCATAGTTCTTTTGGGAGAGAAAAAATGAAAGAATTGGTAAGGATAAGTTTGTGCGGGGTTTTGGCGTTCTGCCTGCTGGCGTTTTGCGGGTGCGGGAGAAAAGCCGACGAGACCAAGCCGTTGAGTGAGGTCGAAGCGGAAGCGGAGAAGATGGACGTTGAGCAGTTGAAGGCGATGGCGCTGGAATACAAGGACGCTATTTTAGCGAAGAAGGAAGATGTCGCAAAGATAACAGCACAAATAAAAGAGATTCCGATTGCGAATATGCTCGGCGAAGAGGCGAAGGGGCTAAAAGCGGACATTGACGGCCTGAATGAATCCATGTCGACGCTCAAGTCGCGATTCGAGGTTTACTACAATAAGCTGAAGGAAAAAGGCGGGGACGTATCGGGCCTTAGTCTATAGCAGGCCGGCTTATTCTTTTGAATCAGCACCAAACAGAAAGCGAAGCGGTCAGGCAGTGTTTAAGGCCTGGATGTGGGGCATTACGGCGACGGAGTCTATGGCGAGGAGCCTGTCGAGTAGTTTGTCGAGGTAATATGCGCGAACGGGGCCCCATCCTTCGTCATCAAGGCCGTGAAGGTTGTAGTTAAGCCAGCCCGAATCGGCGGCGAGGAGATTTTCTATTTCGCCATCGAGATGGTCCTCAGAATTTCCAGGGCCAAAACCGGAACAGGTGAGTTTAACCTGGCCTTTATAGGGGAGGGGATTTAGGCCTCCCCCGCCGGTCCTGAAGGCCCTTACCTTAGTGGCGAGCCATTTTTCGATTTCGGGTGTTGAGGAATTGTGGGGGAAGGCAAAAAGGGATTGATTGGGGTCAAATCCATCAAGCTCTCTGGAGAAGATTTCGAAGCAGGAGAGGATTAGCTGCTTTGCCTGGTCTGCGGGGACCTGTGCTTTGTTTACGTGCTTGTAGCCGTGGGGCATAAGCTCGTGGCCTCTTTGTTTTAGCTCGTTCCAGAGTTTGAAGTCGCCTACCGGCCATCTATGGTACTCGTTGGGTAATTCAAAAGTTTTGAGGTGCGCGGTGGCAAGAACGTTGATGCTGGCGGAGAGGCCGTATTTTTCGTAGATTTGAACGGTTCTGATGGTGGATTTTTTGAAACCATCGTCAAAGCTGAGGGTTACAATATGGCGTTTTCCTTTTATTTCGGGGGGTTTTGAGGCAAGTTGAGCGTTTTTCTCGCAGGAAGCGAGCAGCGATGGCACCGCCAGGGAAGCGGCGCCAAAGGCGAGTGATTTCAGGAAACGGCGGCGGTCACAACCGGATTTATTCATGTTTTTACCTCATACCAAAGAGTTAGCCTATTTAAAGCGGTACCGAGCAACGCTGCTTCAGTTATACGACAACAGGATAAGATATTTATTTGAAAAATACAACGGCAGAGGACGGAAAGATCGGGATTTTCTGAACCAGGGGGGCCTGAAATGCGTAGGAGTAGCGAAGGGATTTATGGACTGGGGTTTTTGTCCTATATAAAGTTACCTACCGCCTCAGTCCATGTTTTATTTATGGTGTAGGTAATTTTCTTATTATCCTCAAAAAAAAACGGCTTAAAACGGGGAAAAGAAATTTTTTTTGAACCAGAGCTAACGTGGAGCCGTATAGCTTTGGAAGCGAAATTTCTCATCTTCATCCTCCTCCGAAGCCAGGTTCGGTTTGTATTCCAGGGCCTGGCTTTTAATGGTTTTAAGGGCATGGCCTACTTCTGAGAGAGTCTTTGACAAACCAATTTTATCATCAGATAATCTGGCAGTTTTTCAATTATGTAACAGGGTCAAGTTAATGCTGGGTTTTTTAATATTCGTCAGCGAGTTTGTGGGGCTTAATTTTGCGGTCAACTATTACATTTACCGCCGGCTTTGTTTTTTCTTTAAGGTAAAGCGAAGATGGTTTCATTATATTTTGCTGTTTGTCTTATCTTCATCCTATGTGGCAGCAAGCGTAATCGAGTTGATTTTTTCGAATATGCCGAGCAATATATTGCAAGGGGTAACAGCTTTATGGATGGGGATTGGTTTACTGCTTTTCTCATACCTTCTGGTTTACGAGTTGCTGAAAATGATTTTCAGGCCACCGCGGCGTGCCACGGGAGTGGCGATTCTGGCTTTGACGGCAGTTACAAGTGTTTACGCGATGATAAACGCGAGAGTGATTCGTGTCAGTACCGTTGAAATTAAGGCGCCGGTGGACATCAAAATAGTTCAATTGTCGGACATACATCTGGGGTCGACAGAGACAAATCTTCTACGGCGGGCAGTCAAAAGGACAAATGAATTAGAAGCAGACGTTGTTGTTATTACAGGCGACCTTTTTGATCCGCGTGGAGTGTTAGAACCAGAGGCCATTTCGTCGCTTAACGAGTTGAGAACACCAGTATTTTTCGTTATGGGCAACCACGAGAGATACATGGGAGCAGATAGGGTAACAGAACTGCTGGCCAAAACCAAGGTGAGAGTGCTTAGGAATGAAACTGTTGTTTTCAAGGAGATAGAAATAATAGGGGTTGACGACACAGCGAGCGAAGAGGCACTTGCGGAGAAACTGAGTAAGCTCGAGATTAACAAGTCGGGATATTCGGTGCTTATGCATCACCGGCCGATAGGGATAGAAGCTGTATCAAACGCTGGTATTGACCTTATGGTTTGCGGGCATACTCATAACGGTCAGATAATCCCCTTTAACTACATAGTCGGGTTGTTTTTCGGTCATATGAAAGGGCTGTATCGATACGGCGATTTTCATCTTTACGTTTCAACGGGAACAGGGACATGGGGACCGAGGATGCGGTTAGGTTCCAAGAGTGAAATAGTACTGTTCAAGCTCGGGGGCTGAAAAACGGCAAGATTTTATCCTTACAGCGGGTAAAAACTTAGGGGATTCCCCTATGCGAAAAACAGGAGTTTCCCCGATTTACAGAAAAGAGTCTGCATGTTAATAGTTACACAAGTAATTTGCGAGGTTAATTTTTTTTTGGGAAATAAGCGAAGGGCGATCTAATCCAATATAAAGCAGGGAGGTGTTAATTAAAAAAGGCGTCGATTTAAAGACCACATAGAGGGGTGAAACGCAGGCAGTAGAAATTGTCGGGAATATAAATCTGCCGTCTTTTCACCCTCCTCCTCTGAAGCCAGATTCTGGTTTGTTTTTCGGGAATCTGGCTTTTTTATGTCACCAAGAGAAAGGTCAGTAGTTCTACGGGATTTTGTGAGGCAGGCAATTTGGGGCCTTATAAAGTGTTGCAAGAGGATTCAAGTATCTTATAATCTAAAATTGAAGTGGAGTACTGCTCGTTTTTGACCTGATGATCAACCGGTAAGCAGAATTCCAAGGGAGAAGCATATTATGAAATTAAAAGAAGAGGAGAGAGAACAACTAAAAGAAATAATGTCCGAGATGAGTTGCAAAAAGGAGTTTGAATGCTACAGGAGCAAGTTCGAAAATTTTTGTGACGGGGAGTTGGTCGGAGAAAATTTTGTAAAGTGTGAGAGAGCAAGCTTAAAATGTTCTGAAGAGAAGTTTCAAAGCTGTGATTTTTCAGTAAGTTTCGGCTATGGTTTTGTGTGTCGCTGCCTGATGCGTGTATATGTTGCGAAGATTGTGAAATAATGATTTAATATTTTTTATTTTATGGCCAGAAAGCGGCAACCGCTACAACAAACCAAATCAAGAAGCCGGCAGCTATTTTAGCGAAGGCGGCGATTAGTTGTCCAATTCCGGCACCAACGCCGGTGTTTATCGACTCGCGCATTTCTCTGCCGCCGGAGAGTTCAAGCACCAAAGCTCCCAGAGCAGCACCGAGGCAGGAGCCGAGTACGGTCCCGACAAGAGGAATTGGTATAAGGAAAGTTCCGAGACAGGCGCCTATTATTGCGCCGACGATGGCACCGAATGTTCCTCGAAGCCGGGCACCTGCTTTTCTTGCGCCGCCAGCACCACCGAGGAATTCGACTACTTCAGCAATAAGAGCGATAATCGTGATAAATATGAGGGTATAAATGGAAAAGACATTTTGCTCGGATTGCCACCAGGCAAAAAGGGAAGTGGTTATGATGATGAGCCAGTTGCCGGGCAGAGCAAAGGGAACCAGCGCCAGCCAGGCGGTGTTTAAGAGAATCAGTACTGTCACCCAGAAATAGAGCATTGTTAAATTTTAATTGAAAACCAGGAAATTAAAAGAGAAAAGTCAGAAGTAAGATTGCGCATTAATTGCTCAGGGGCGAGTTTTACTTCAACGTAGAGGAACAGGAGGTTTTTCCTTTTTTCGCGAGGTACTGCTGGTGATATTCTTCGGCGGAGTAAAAGACAGCGACAGGAGTAATCTCGGTCATTATTTTTCGGTCGTATTTTCCAGACTGTTGCAGTTTTTGCTTTGAGTTTTCGGCGACGGTTTTTTGCTGGGGTGTATGGTAAAAGACAGCAGAGCGATACTGGTAGCCGACACCGGCGTTCTGGCGGTCAGGGGCCGTTGGGTCATGGCAGGTCCAGAAGACATCGATGAGCACCTCATATGAGACTAAATCCGGATTATATTCAACCAGGATGGCTTCGGCGTGTCCGGTCCTGCCGGAGCAGACCTCTTCATAAGTCGGGTTCTCAGAATTGCCTCCCGTGTATCCGACACTGGTAGAGACTATGCCCTCGATTTGTCTAAATGCATGTTCGACACCCCAGAAGCAGCCGGCGGCAAAAGTGGCTTTGGCTGTTTTTTGAGATTGTGTGTTTTTTTGGGAATCAGTTTGCCCTTGATTTTGTTTTTGGGAGTTGGTCATATTCGGCCTTTCGGGCTTTTCTGAACAGGAGACTATCAAAGCAGCAAGTAATGCCGCTGTCAAGAAGCCGATTTTGAGATTCAGATTATAAAATGATTTTTTCATAACAGTTCTATAATAGATACGCTGTGTTAAAGTTTCAGTTCAAGAGGAAAGCAGGCTTTGTTTTGGGGTTCAATGGAGCTAATGGGATTTGAACCCACGACCTCTTGCATGCAATGCAAGCGCTCTTCTAACTGAGCTATGGCCCCAAGTCAAAAAAGATAATAACAAACAATCAAACCTTTGCAAACTAATTTTTATTTTATTAATAGGGAAGAGCTTTTTGATTCCATTTTCGTAATTCTGAGTCTCATGTCGACGGGGCTTTTTCGATAAGGGAACTCTTGGGGGTAGAATAATAAGGGTTTTGGGTATTTTCAAAGTATTTCTGCTCGAAACAATGCAAAACTTCTTAACCAAAAGCTCTGGAAAGAAGCCAAACCCACCAACCGGTACATACCGCGCTTTGTGGGATATATCTCAATTTTATTGTCTGTTCGAAAGGAATAGTATCCTCTCCTTTATAAAGATATCCTTTAGTTTCTATTATGAATGAAGAACTGTACTTTATGGAATTTGGTAGCCTGATGAAGGCATTAGTCTTCGGCACACCACGATAATCTGTATGACTGTTGAAGGCATTAGTTCTTTTGGGATTGTCAGGCTGAATAAGAGTATATGCTTTTCCGTTGTCGTGCTTAATCCTTAAATGACTGACAATAACTCCATCGGGTACTTCTGAGCTATTGACGTAAAAAACCAAGTTAAGGTAATATGGCGGTTTCTCGGTCACAACAGTAAACAAAAATGGAATGCCGTATGAAG
>Ga0307380_10013403_pt1 | contig 10130 bp, 4 predicted proteins | sample UN3MG_FD_202239 | JGI IMG/M metagenome (GOLD analysis project Ga0307380, IMG submission 202239) | Soil microbial communities from Risofladan, Vaasa, Finland - UN-3 | ecosystem: Environmental > Terrestrial > Soil > Coastal area > Acid sulfate soil | place: Finland: Risofladan, Vaasa | collected...
GGCAACTACATCAATGACACCGGCGTTCCGATAATCTATGACCAATGGATATCGTTCCAACTGGACATCGACTACGGCAACGACCAGGTGACCGTGTTCTACGATGGGTCGCAGGTCGCACAGGATACGCTGACGGGTATCGGCAGCGGGTATGCGGACCAGCTTGACATTTGGCTCGATACCATCCCGCTGGCCGATAACCCCAACCCTGGCGACTGGCTGCACCTCGACGACATCTACATTACGCCCGAGCCCAGTACGCTGAGCGTCTTGCTGCTCGGGGCGGTAGCGCTGCTCCGTCGGCGTTAGGCCGCGATCGCTGAAGCACACTCTGGCTGAACATATAGGCGGGACAGCGTGGGCACGCTGTCCCGCTTTGTGTGCGCCCGTTCAACGGCAGCCGCCCCCGCGCTCCACCCAGAAACCTGTGTGCAGACGCCCCGCCGGGCTCCCCATCGCAGAAAAGTAGCGGACGCCGCGTGCCGATATTAAGTTCAGTGGTTCTCAGCGCGGCGGCGTTCTAGAATGACGGCCGTGTGGCGCGCGGGGTACCACGCTTCGGAAACGCCTACAGCGACGTGATATGTCCGCGAAGCCCAGGGTGCGGCCGCCGTTCAGCACCCGAAAAGGAGAATCGCATGACTAGAGGATGCCGTATCACTTCGGGATGGCTGGCGGTTTGCGCATTCCTCTTGGCCCTGATCAGCGCGAGTGCGGCAATGGCACAGTGCACCGTCGAGGAAGCCGCCAAGCTCGCGCCGTCCGACGCGGGCAGTTCCGATTCCTTCGGCGCGTCCGTCGCTTTTGACGGCAATGTGGCCGTCGTCGGAGCCCTATACAACGACAACACGAACGGGGGCGATGCCGGCGCCGCCTACGTCTACCGCTTCGACGGTGTGAACTGGACGCTCGAGGCCAAGCTATTGGCGGACGACGGGGCTGCGGCGGATTTGTTCGGCGTCGCGGTCGCAGTGAATGGGGATGTCGCTGTGATTGGCGCTTGGCTCGACGATGATGCGGGCTCCGGAACCGGCAGCGCCTACGTTTTCCGGTACGACGGCGCTAGCTGGACCCAGCAAGCGAAGCTGACCGCTTCTGACGGCGCCGCCTACGATCACTTCGGCGGCGCGGTGTCGGTGCACGGCGGCGTGGCGGTCGCGGGAGCGATCGGGCGCGATGACGGCGGCTCCAATAGTGGGGCAGCGTACGTCTATCGCTTCAACGGCAGCGCGTGGGTCGAAGAGGCGAAGCTTACCGCGTCCGATGCCGCCGACGAAGACTGGTTCGGCGCGTCCGTCGCGATGCATGACGATGTCATCCTCGTCGGCGCCTACGGTAACGACGACGACGGCTCCCGTTCGGGCGCCGCCTACGTCTTCCGCTACGACGGCGCCACGTGGAACGAAGAGACGACACTGACCGCCTCCGACGCCGCGGCGTTGGACGAGTTCGGCCGAAGGGTCGCCATCGACACCAACACGGTTGTCATTGGCGCTCCGGGAGACGACGACGCCGGCTCTGCCTCGGGCTCGGCCTACGTGTTCGACTTCGACGGCTCGAGCTGGACGGAGCAGGGGAAGCTGACCGCGTCAGACGGTGCCGCCGGGGATTCATTCGGCTCCGCCCTTTCGATCAGCGGTGATTGGACGGCTATCGGTGCCCCGAGCGCCTCATTGACGGGCGTGGCATATGTGTTTCGCCAAAGCGGCGGCAACTGGGCGCAGGCCGCCACTCTGATGCAATCGGACGGCGCTTCTTTTGACGGCTTCGGCGTCTCCACAGCGATCAGCGGGGAGCGCGCCCTCGCCGGGGCTTGGTTCCGCGACACGCCGGCCGGCATGGACGCAGGTACCATTTACATCTTCAGCGGGTTGTCCGACTGCAACGTTAACGGCGTGGTGGACCTCTGCGACGTTCTCGACGGGACCAGCATGGATTGCGACGACAACGGAATCCCGGATGAATGCGAAGAATCGGACGATGACGACGGCGACGGGGTGTCCGACTGCGATGATCTGTGTCCAAACACTCCGCTCGGCACGGCAGTGGATGAGCAGGGCTGCCCCACCGGCGACTGCAACGCGAACGGCATCGCGGACGACGTCGATATCGCCAACGGAACCAGCAGCGACTGCAACAGCAACGGCATTCCCGACGAGTGCGAATCGGACGCCGATGGCGACGGGATCCCGGACGATTGCGACAATTGCCCGACACTGTCCAACCCTGACCAAGCCGACTCGGATGGCGACGGCATCGGCGACGCCTGCGAAGAATCCGCTCCCGAAGAGCCGCCGACGAACGGCGACGGCGCGGACGATTCCGGCGACGATGGAACGCAGGACGGCGACGACCAGGCCGATGGCGGCGATGATCAAGGTGGCGATGTCGGGGACGACACCCAAGATGGTACGGGCGACGGAGACGCCGACGATGGGACCGAGGAACCCTTGCCTGACCTGTGCGGCCTCGGTGCTTGCGGACCGGGCGCTTGTGGCCCGGCCGCGGTCGGCTTCGTTCCGGTGATCTTCACCGGCCTGTGTTTCCTAAAAATACGGCAACGCGTCGTCGCTAGGCGACGTTGAACTGGGAACACGACCGCGGTAACAAGATGTCATGCGCGAGCTGGGATGCACATCTCGGTTCGCTCGATCTCGTCGTCGAACGTGCGTTCCAACCGCGCGGCACGCCACGCCGACGGTCTCCCGCTATGCGTCCGCCGCCACGTCAGATAGGCCGTGGCCCTTCCGGTTGACGTAGAGCAGCCAGTACGCCACCGGGATAACGAAGAGCGTGAAGACCGTCGAGGCGAACAGGCCGAAGATGAGCGCCCAAGCCAAACCGGAGAAAACCGGGTCGATCGTGATCGGTACCGCCGAGAGCATCGCGGTCAGCACGGTCAGCAGGATCGGCCGCAGGCGGACGACGCAACTGGCCATGATCGCGTCGAATAGCGAGTGCCCGCGGCGTAGCGACAGATGGATGAAGTCGATGATGATGATTGCCTGCCGCGTGACGATCCCGGACAAGGCGATCATGCCGATCATGGCGGTGGCGGTGAAGAAGATCGGGTCGGCATAGCCGCCGACCTGCCCACCGGCGATCAGGTTCAGCAGCCAGAAGCCCGGCATGATGCCGATGACCGTCAGCGGGATCGCCAGCATGACGACGAGGGGGATGACGAACGAGCCCATCTGGGCCACGAGCAGGATGTAGATTGCGACTACGGCGGCGAAAGCCAAACCCAAGTCGCGGAACACGTCGAGCGTAATCTGCCACTCGCCCTCGCCGGCGAAGTTGACCCGGATACCCTCCGGCACCGACCAGTGGATCCCGCCACCGTTGGTCAAGAACGTGCGCCGCGATAACGCGCGTGCCTCGGCAGGTTCGAGCCATCCGCTGCCGAGCTGCTCGCGGTCAGGGCTGTCCACACGGGCCGAAGCCCGCGGCTCACCCTCCAGGTGGTCAGCCTGAATGTCTACGACACACTCCGCCGGTGGGCGGCCGGCGGTTTCCGCGAAGACGTACACGACACGCTCGAGGTTCTTGTGGTAAATAGCCTGGTCAACGACCTGCTCTTCCCAATGGCCGAGTTCGGCGAGGGCCACCAGCGCTCCGGCGGGACTCTTGACATGAATGCGACTCAGGTCGGCGGTGCTCGACCGCAGTTCCCGCGGCAAGCGCAGCTCGATCCGCAATGGATTCCGTTCCCCGACGTGCTGAACCGTGCCGACTGTAGTTCCGCCCAGCGCTACACCGATCGTTTCGGCGATCTCGGCGACCGAGACGCCGTTGAGGGCCGCTTTCTCCTTGTCGGTCACGAAAACGAGCTTGCGGGCGTCGGCTTCACCGGTGTCGTCCACGTCCACAACCGCGGGCTCGCGCTCTAATCGCGCACGGACCGTCTTGGCGGCGGCAGCCAGATCGTCATACGTGTGGTCCGGCCGGCCGCGGACCTCGGCCACCAGTGTGCTGATCACCGGCGGCCCCGGCGGAAGCTCGACAATCTTCAGGTTCGCGGCGTGCCGTTCGGCAAGCTCCGTCAGATCATTACGCAACCGCAGGCCGATCGTATGGCTCTGGTCCCAGCGGCTGCCCTTGCCAACCAGGTTCACGCGAATCTCGGCAACGCTCTGTCCCCGCCGTAGATAGTAGTGCCGCACCATACCGTTGAAGTCCATCGGGCTGGCGAGGCCGACGTAACTGGTGAAGTCAGTCGTCTCCGGCACGCCTGCCAGGTAGCGTTCGAAGTCGCGCACCGCGGCGTCGCTGCGCTCCAGCGTCGTGCCCTCGTCGAAGTCGAGCACGAGCAGCAGCTCGTTCTTGTTGTCGAACGGCAGCATCTTGAGCGGGACGCTGCGGCCGGCGGCCAGCCCGCCGGCCAGGACCGTCAACAACGCTATGATCCCCAGGAACCCCCAGGCCTTGGCCCGCGAGCGCAGCAACGGCGCCATGAGCGGATGAAACACGCGGTAGAGCGGACTGCGCTGCATCGCCGCGACATCATCGTCCCTCCCGTCGTGTCCGCCCGCCGCGGCGCCATCCGTGCCGCGACGCCGCTTGAGCACGTGATAGGCCAGCCAGGGCGTGATGGTGAACGCGACTACCATCGACATCAGCATGGTGACCGGGACGTTTAACGCCATCGGCCGCATGTACGGCCCCATCATGCCGCTGATGAAGAACAGCGGCAGAAACGAGACGATCACGGCCAAGGTGGCGGTGATTAGCGGCGGGCGGATCTCAGCCACGGCTTCGAGCACGATGCGGCGTGTCGCCCGCCGTCTGAGGCTGAAATGGCGCGAGATGTTCTCGACATCCACAATCGGGTCGTCCACCAGCAGCCCCAGCGACAGGATCAGCGCAAAGAGGGTGACGCGGTTGATCGTGTAGCCGCCCACCAGATTGACGGTCAGCGTCAGCCCGAACACGACCGGCACCGCCACCGCGACGATCAGCGCCTCACGCCAGCCCAGCCCGAGCGTCAGCAGCGCGATCACGATGAAGACCGCTACCGCCAGCGCCTTGACAAGCTCATTGACCTTCTCGTCGGCGGCGAGGCCGTAGTTGCGCGTGATGACGATCTCGATGTCGTCCGGCACGACCTCGCGTTTGAGTTCTTCCGCGTATTTGAGGATCTCTCCGGCGACCCGGACCGCGTTGGTGCCTTTCTTCTTAGCTAGAGCGATGGTGACGGCAGGGTACGAGGTTTCACTAGTCCCTGCGGCGGACCCTGCGGGCGCCGGCGGGCCGACGAGCGTGCCGGGGAATCCTTCGTGATGGTCGATGCCGCGGGCCGGGCCCCAGCCGTGCCGGACATAGTTGTCCCGCTCAGCAGGTCCGTCGCTGATGCGCGCCACGCCCTGGAGCAGTACCGGGCGGCCGGCAAACACGCCCACCACCAGCTTGCCCAGCTCGTCGGCCCGGGAGAAAGCCCGCCCGGCTTCGACCCGGACCGTCGTGTCCGCGCGTGTGAACTCGCCGGCCATTTGCGTAACGTTGGCGGCGCTCAGCGCCCGCTGGATTTCGAGCGGGGAGACACTGTAAGCCCGCATCCGCTCCGGATCGAGATAGACCAAGACGACGCGCGGCTGCCCGCCCACCACGTACGCCCGCGAGATGTTCTCGACCGCCGCCAGACGCTCGACCAACTCCTCGGCAACGCGACGGAGCGTGTATTCGTCGGCGGTCCGGCCGGTGAGCGTGAGGGTGACGATCGGGACGTCGTCGATCTCGACCGGCTTGACGACCCAGCCGGTGACGCCCGGCGGGACGAGGTCGAGGTGCTCGTCGATCCGCTTGTAGAGCTTGACCAGGCTGCGCTCGCGATCCTCACCAACGTAGTAGCGCACGGTGATAATCGCGTGGCCCGCGCGCGACATGGAGTAGACGTGTTCGACCCCGTCGATGTGGTAGAGCAGCTTTTCGAGTGGGGTGGCAACCAGGCGCTCCACTTCCTCAGCCGAATGTCCGGGGAAGCTGACGTACACATCCGCCAGCGGCACGACAATCTGCGGATCTTCCTCGCGGGGGGTGGCCAGCAATGCCGCCATGCCCAGCGCCGCCGCCAACAGGATTAGGATCAAGGCGAGGTTCGAATGGAGAAAGACGCGAACGATCGCGTTGGTGAAGCCGTGCTGTATCTCACCCTCGTGTTCGTCGGTCATCGGCGCTCAATTTCCGCTGCTTCGGGCCGCCGCCGCGCGCCGGGCTCTTCGCAGCGACCGTCCGCCATGCCGGCCGACGGCACGGAGACTCGGCATGCGGCACCTACGACGGTTCGCCCTTGGAATCTGCGGCCGGCCCGAGCAGCCCAACGCGCTCGCCGGCCCGCAAGCCGGCCAGGACTTCGACCTCAGCGCCCAACGTTCGTCCCAGTTGCACGGCCCGGCGACGCAGCACGCCCCCGCTGTCGTCGGCGACTTCCACGATGGTCAACTGTCCGACGCGTCGGACGGCTGTTCGCGGGATGACCAGCACTTCCTGCTCGTCCAGCGGGATCAGCAGCCGCCCGAACATGCCGGAATAGATGCCCGGTGGGCATGGGCCGGTCACCTTGACCGAGAACGTGCGGCTGGCGGACTCGGCTTCCGGAACGATCTCGCTGATTTGCCCCTCGCACACCTTGTCGAGCGCGTCCACCTCCACGGCGAGGCTTTGTCCGATTTTCAGCCGGTGCGTGAGCGACTCGCGGACACTCGCGACCAATTGCATTCGGGACGGATCGTAAAGGTTCACGAGCACCTGTCCGGGCTGGGCGGTGTCGCCCGCCTGGACCTGCTTGTCCACCACGACGGCGTCCAGCGGGCTGCGGATCGTCGAATAGTCGAGCACCGTCCCAGCTTCACGGCGGGCCTGCTGCGCCCGTTCCACCTCCGCCTCGGCGGACTTCAAGGCGGTGGCGGCGCGCTCCAATTCGATTTTGGCCGCGGCGTTCTGCTCGAACAGCCGCTGCACGCGCTGGTGCTCGATCTGGGCCTGGTCACGGGCGGCAACGGCCGAAGCCAGGGCAGCCTCCGCCTGCTCAAGTCGGGCCTGGAGGTCCTCGTCCTCCAGGCGAACCAGCACGTCGCCTTTGTGCACCGACTGACCGGCCTGCACGTTGATCGCGACAACCTTCGCCAGCAGCTTGGACGCGACCGACGTTTCGTGCACAGCCCGGATTGTCCCGACGGCGGACTCGATAACGGGCACGCGAATCAGCCGCGCCTCGGCCAAGGCGGTTTCCCCAACGGGGCGCCCGGCGACGGCCGATTCCTCCGGCCGCTCGGTCCCGATCTTGGGCGTGAACACGTTGGCCAGCCAGAGCAGCAGGATGATTACAAGGACGGTGAACCCGGCCCCGACGCCGACCTTTCGAACTACTCTACCCGTCTTGGATGGCAGGCCTGTCCGTTTCATGGTCTCGTGTCCGCCCGGCAAAGGCAAGAGTCAAGCGGATCGCGTATCAGAGCGTCCCGTCCAAGCACTCGATGACCGTGATAGCGGTGGCGTTGACGACGTCCTCCACGTCGCAGGAGAGGTGCAGGACGTTCACCGGCTTGCTCAGCCCGAGCGTCAGCGGGCCGATCTTCTCGGCGTTGGCGAGCCGCGTGACCAGCTTGGCGGCGATCAGGCCGGCCGCCAGGTTGGGGAACACGAAGACGTTGGCTCTGCCTTTCAGCTCGCAGAACGGGAAGAACTCCTCCTGCATCTCCTTGGAGAAGGCCGTGTCGAACTGCATCTCGCCGTCGATGCACAGTCCGGGATCCTGGGCGCGGACCAGTTCCGTGGCCTGGCTGACCTTCTCGGCCTCCGGGTGCCGCACGTCGCCGAAATTACTGAACGAAAGCATGGCGACTCTCGGTGTGACGTCGAAGTACCTGGCGACATTGGCAGTCAGCAACGCGGTCTGGGCAAGGTCTTCCGCGGTTGGCTGGACCTGAATGGTACAATCGGCGAAGAAGAGAATGTCGTTCTTGGTCAAGACGATGTACATCCCGCAAGCACGCTGCACGTCCTCGCGCAGGGGAATCGTCTGCAACAGCGCCGTCATCACGTGGGGGTGGCCGCGGCCGATGCCGCACACCATCCCGTCCACCCGGCCGGTATCGAGCACCAGGGCGGCAAAGCGGTCAGGCACGCGCTCGCAATAACGGGCCTCGGCCGTAGTGACGCCCTTGCGCTTGCGCTTCTCGTAGAAGTGCTGGGCGAGCACTTTGCGATCGGGATAGGTTTGTGGGTCGAGGATCTCGGTATCGCCCAGATCGACGCCGAGCTCGCTTGCTCTGCGCTGGATCAGATCCTGTCTGCCGACTAGGACGGGACGACCCAGATCCTCCTCGCGGATGATGTTGACCGCGCGGATAATGGTCGGGTGGTCCCCGTCGGAGAAGATGATGCGCTTGTTGCTGCCCTTGGCCCGGTTTCGGATGGCGCGCATAAACTGCTGCGAGCGCGAGAGCGAGGCCTCCAGGCGTCCCCGGTAGGCGTCGAAATCCTCTATGGGCGCACGGGCCACGCCTGACTTGACCGCCGCCTCGGCCACCGCGGAGGCCTCCCAGATCAGCACGCGCGGGTCGAACGGCTTGGGGATGATGTAGTTCGGCCCGAACTGCAGCCGCTTGAGACCGTACGCCCGCAGCACGCTGTCGGGGACGTCCTCGCGGGCCAGATTCGCCAGCGCGTGGCACGCCGCCAGCTTCATCTCCTCGTTGATCTTACGGGCGTGTACGTCCAGCGCCCCGCGGAAGATGAAGGGGAAGCCGAGGACGTTATTGACCTGGTTGGGGAAGTCGCTGCGGCCGGTGGCGATGATCGCGTCGGGCCGGGCGGCTCTGGCCTCGTCCGGCATGATTTCCGGAGTCGGGTTGGCCATCGCGAAGATGATCGGCTTGTCGGCCATCGACTTGACCATCGCCTGGGTGACCAGGCCCCCACGGGACAGGCCCGAGAAGCAGTCCGCGCCCTTCATGGCGTCGGCCAGCGTGCGGGCCGAGGTCTCGACCGCGAACTCGGCCTTGTGCGGGTTCATCCCCTCCTTGCGCCCCTTGTAGATCACCCCCTTGGAGTCCACCAGGATCACGTTTTCCGGCTTGACGCCCAGGGAGACGTAGAACTTGGCACAGGCGATGCCGGCGGCCCCGGCCCCGCTGATGACCATGCGCACGTCCTCGAGCTTACGCCCGGTCAGGATGCAGGCGTTGACCAGGGCGGCGCCCGAGATGATCGCCGTGCCGTGCTGGTCGTCGTGGAAGATGGGGATGTCCATCGTCTCCTGCAGACGCCGCTCGATCATGAAGCATTCGGGGGCCTTGATATCCTCGAGATTGATCCCACCGAAGGTGGGCTCGAGCTTCTGGACGATGTTGATCAGCTCCTCGGGATCGTGCGTATCGACCTCGATGTCGAACACGTCGACGCCGGCGAAACGCTTGAACAGAACCGCTTTGCCCTCCATGACCGGCTTGCCGGCCAGGGCGCCGATGTCCCCCAGCCCGAGCACGGCGGTGCCGTTGGAGATCACCGCGACCAAGTTGCCGCGCGACGTGTATTTGTAGCACAGGTCGGGGTCTCTCTGGATTTCCAGGCAGGGATCGGCAACGCCCGGCGTGTAGGCCAGCGACAGGTCGCGCTGCGTAACGCACGGCTTGGTCGGGATGACTTCGATTTTCCCGGGCGTGGGCTGCGAATGATACTCGAGGGCGTCTGCTTTCGTAAGCTCCATCACATTGCTCCGAAGCAAGGCTCACCACACGAATCGGCGTCAATTGGGTCCGGGCCGCGTGGCGAGCGGTTCTTGGCGGCAGATCGTAACCCCTGAACCCGGCATTATACGGCGCCCGCCGAGAACGGGGAACCCGCGCCCGACGCCGAAGGTTCTCGAACGGGCCGGGGGATCACGCATAGCTGTGGAGGACCTTCACGTAGTTGGCGCGTTCGAAGGCGGTCGGGTCGGCGCAGGATTTCTGGCTCATGCTCCCCTTCATCTGCGCGACCGATTCGTACTCGTGCTCCGCCATCCACCTCTGCGCGTCGTTGAGCATGACCGTCAGGTGGCCCACGCCTTCGCGCAGCAGCACCGAACAAACCTGCGCAACGTCGGCCCCGGCCATGACCATCTTGATGACGTCTTCACCCGTGGAGATCCC
>Ga0307380_10013405_pt1 | contig 10129 bp, 7 predicted proteins | sample UN3MG_FD_202239 | JGI IMG/M metagenome (GOLD analysis project Ga0307380, IMG submission 202239) | Soil microbial communities from Risofladan, Vaasa, Finland - UN-3 | ecosystem: Environmental > Terrestrial > Soil > Coastal area > Acid sulfate soil | place: Finland: Risofladan, Vaasa | collected...
CTGAGGCACGGGTTGGGGCACAGCCGGGCGTGCGGGCCGAAGGCGATAAGCGGGGTTCCCCGGACCGACGCCACGACGCCGGCCGCCCGGACGGCCGCGTCGGCCGCCAGACCCTCAACGTACATCAGCACCAGGTCGGGGCGCGACTCGGCCATCGCGGCCGCCAGGTCGGCCTCCTCCGCCGGACCGACCCGCACGAGCGAGACCCCGTGCCCTTCCTGGCGCAGCGCCGCCGCCAGCACGGCCACCTCGTCGCGATAGGGGCGGGAGGCGGCCCGGGCGTCGGCCATGGGTTGGACGATGGCCAGGTTCATCCGCTACTCCTTGCCCAGCGCCGGCTCGCGGATGAGTTGGGCGAAAAGCGGTTCGCCGGCCGACAGGCCGCACACTTCACGCAACACGTACGCCCGGCCGCGCTCGCGCAACATCTCCTGGAGTTGAACGGCGCCCGGGTCGGCGGCGTGGTCGTAGGCCAGGGCCGCCCGGATGCCTAGAACGACGTGCATCGGCTCGATGCCTTCCTCAATGCACAGCCGGGCCGAGCCGATCAGGCGGTCGTCGGGGCCGAGTTTGCGCAAGGGGTCGGCGGCCACGCGGCAGACCTGGTCGCCCAGGGCGCGGTTGCGGTACCGCTGGAGCAGGTCGGCCTCGTAGGCGCGCTGCTCCTGGGGCTCGAAGCCGAACCGGGCGACCAGGGCGCGGCCGGTCTCGTCCATGGCGGCGCGGACGTGGGCGGCAATCGCCGCGTCGTCCATCGCCTGCCAGATAAACTCGTACCCGGCGCGGTGACCCAGGTAGGCGCACAGGGCGTGACTCATGTTGTGGGCGGCCAGTTTGCGGGTCTGGTAGGCCAGGATGTTCTCGACCGCCTCCAGGCCGGGGAACGCGGGCCGCGGGCCGCGAAACGCCGTGCCGTCGACCGGCAGCCGGGCGTACGGCTCGCACGCAATCCAGAGCGGGTCGCGGCGGCGGACGGCGTCGGGCACGACGGGCACCATGCGGCTGACGACGGCCTCGACGAAGCCGACCCGGGCGTCGAACTCCGGGCGGTCGATGGGCGGGCACGTGCCGTCGGCGATGCGCGGCTCCAGTTGGTCCCACACGAGGTCGCCCAGGAACCGGCCGGCGCCGATGAGGTTCTCGCAGGTGATGACGTTCAGCGGGTCGCCGCCCCGGGCCAGGCGTCGCGCGATGCCCGCGGCCAGGGCCGGCGCCACGGCCTTCAGGGCCCGGACTCCCACCGCCGTGCAGGCCACGCGGGCCCCGGCGACGGCCCGGGCCACGGCGGCTACGTCGCAGCCGTCGACGGCGCCGCAGTCCGTGACGCGGACGACCTCGTCGCCGGCGTTCGTGATGTGATGGACCTCGTACGAGCCGCGCGCCCGCAGGGCGTCGACGACGGCGCGGTCGACGTCGGCGAAGACGGTCCGGTATCCGCCGCGCCAGAACAGTTCGCCCATGAACCCGCGGCCGATGTTGCCGGCCCCGATCTGGACGGCGACGGGTTGGGCGGTGGATGGCATCGAGGTAGGTCTCTCTATGAGGTTCGTTTACGTCCCGCGCGGCGGGTACGGGGACCCGCCGCGCAAAAGGCATAGAATTCAGCGGCGCTAGAAACCGGCGGCGCCGTGCGTCGCGACGGTCCATTGGGCGGCGCTGGCGTTGCACAGGCGATGGACCAGGGCCTCCATGGCGAGCCGGTCGTTCGGGGTGGTCTTGGCCTCGAGGTCGGCATCGACGAGGGCCTGGTACGCGTCGGCCAGGTTGGCCTCGGTAAACGCGGCGGCGGCCCGGCGGACGCGGTCGAACGCCGGCCGGGGCACCTTGGCCCGGTCCATGGCGGCGTCGATGCTCATCCGCGCGGCGTACGACCGGACGCGGACGAGTTGCCGGAACGTCGGCCGCAGCAGCCCGACGATCTGCGGGGCCTGCATCCCCTCGGTCCAGAAGGCATCCAGCAACGTCAGCGCCCGGGGCACCTGCCGGGCCGCCACGGCGTCGCACAGGTCCCAGACGCGCTCGTGGTGGCCGCGCGCTACCAACGCGTCGACCTCGGGCGTGTCGATGGCGGTCGCGTCGCCCACGTACAGCGTCAGGACCTCGACGGCGTGTGTCAGGGCCGCGAAGTCGTTGCCCAGGTACTCCTGGAGCATGCTGGCGGCGGCCGGCGTCAGGTCTTTGCCGAAGCGTTTCCGGGCCTCGCTCCGAAGCCAGCCGGGAATCTTGTAAGGTTTGTCGACCTCGCAGTGGACGACCAGACCGACCTCGGTCACGCGCTTGCCCAGTTTCGTGGCGCCGTTCCAGGCGGCCACCTCCAGGCACAGGACGCCCGTGGGCGACGGGGCGTCGAGGTATTTCAGGAGGGCGTCGCGGCTGCCCTCGTTAATGAAAGGGTCGGCCTCGCGGATGAGCACCAGCCGGCGCGGCGCCAGGAAGGGCAGCGTCCGCAGGGCGTCGAAGACGTCGGCCAGGCCGGCGTCGGCCCCCCGGAGTTCGAGCAGGGCCAGGCCGGGCTCGGCATCGCCGATAACCCGTTCGCGGGCGATCTGCCGGGCCTTGTCCAGCAGGTACGGGTCTGTGCCGCGAAAGACGTAGATGGGCAGCGGCTCGCCGGGCGACTTCTTGGCGGCGAAGTCGCTCAGGCGTTTGACGGTGGCGTCGGGTTTGGGGCTGCGCCGCGCCATGCGGCATGGGCCTTTCAGGTGTGCCGGCGTGTCGACGAGCGCCTTTGTACGCGATGGCGGGGCGGGTTGTCCAGGGGGTAGTTTCGGCGGCGCCACGGGTCTCAGGGCGTTTGAGCATTTTGCATCGAGCCTGTAGCGCGGGGGTTTATCCCCCGCGGCCGTGGGGTTTAGGACATGTGGCGCGGGGGGTAAACCCCCGCGCTACAAGCGATGCTCTGACGGCCGCTTGTGATTCACGATGCAAAATGTTGGTTTGACCTGGGTGGGCGTCTGGTTATAGCAGTTTAACATTGCGTGTTTGCGCGGCGGGAAGGCTGCTGCGCGGCGGGTCCCCGCACCCGCCGCGCTCGATGTCCGACTGCGGGTAAGCGCGGTGGGTACGGGGACCCACCGCGCACAAGCGGTGGTGTGAGTACGCAACCTTGAGACGCCCTAGCGGTTGGCCGGCAGGACGATGCGGAACGAGGTCCCCTTGCCGACCTCGCTCGTGAAGGTGATGCGGCCGCCGTGGCGGGTGACGATGGCGTAGACGGTCGAGAGGCCGAGGCCGGTTCCCCTGCCGTCGGTCTTGGTGGTGAAGAACGGCTCGAAGATGTGCGGTCGCTGCTCGGCCGAGATGCCGTGGCCGGTGTCGGTGACGGTCAGGACGACGCCGGGGCCGGCTTGGGGCCCGTCGGCCAGGTCGATGTTCTCGGTGGCGATGGTCAGGGCGCCGGCCCTGGGCATGGCGTCGCGGGCGTTGACGGCCAGGTTCATGATGACCTGGTGCATCTGGGTGGAGTCGCCCTGGGTGATGTGCAGGTCGGGCGCCAGGTTCGTGGTGAGGGTCATGTCTTTGGGGAAGGTCCGCTGGATGAGTTCGGCGGCTTCGCGGACGATGTCGTTGAGGTCGATGGGCTCCTGGCGCGTGGGCTGCCTCTGGCTGAAGGTCATCAACTGCCGCACCAGTTGCGTGCCGCGCGCCGCCGCCTGTTCGATGCTGGCCAGCGACTCGTGGTCGACGGGTCCCTTGCGGAGGCTGTCGGCCAGGAGGCCGGTGGCGCCCAGGATAGCCGTCAGCAGGTTGTTGAAGTCGTGGGCGATGCCGCCGGCCAGCGTGCCGACGGTCTCCATTTTCTGGGCCTGGAAGAGTTGCTCGCGCAGGTGCACCAGTTCGGTCACGTCGGTGAGGATGCCCAGGGTGCAGATGACGTTGCTCTGGGCGTCGAAGATGCGCGAGAGGTTCAGGAACGAGGTGAAGCGCGATCCGTCCTTGCGGATGGCCGGGTACTCGCCCGACCAGGACCCCTCGCGCTGGAGGGCAGGCAGGACGGTCTGGACGACGTCGGCCCGGCGGTCCTCGGGATAGATGAACTCGATGTGGTGTCCGAGGACCTCGTCGGCCGTCCATCCGTAGAGCCGCTCGGCGCCGCGGTTCCAGAAGATGACGGTGCGGTAGGCGTCGACGACGACGATGGCGGTCTGGGTGTTCTCGACGAGCACGCGGTACTTGGCCTCGCTCTCGACGACGCGTTCGTACAGGCGGGCGTTCTCGATGGCCACGGCCGCGTGGGCGCTCAGCGTCTCCAGCAGCCGCACTTCCTCGCCGCTGAAGGCGTGGTGCCCGCTTCGGCTGGCGGTCAGGACGCCCACGGCGCTGCCCTGGAAGACCAGCGGGACGGCGACGACGTCGGTGATGTGCTGCTGCTCGGCGACAGGCAACGCGGCGGGGGCGAGGTCCTCGGCCGGGTTGGCCGTCTGGTACGCGACGCGGTGGGCAAAGGCGCGGCCGGTCAGGCCTTCGCCGATGCGGGGGCGGAGGACCTCGGCGTCGCGGGCCGAGAAGCCGCGGCAGGCGCGGACGGCCAGCGTCTGGCCGTCGGGTTCGACCGTCGAAATGGCCACCCCCGGCAGGGCGAGCAGCCGGGCCGCGGCGTCGACGACCTGGTCCATGATGGCCTGGGGCTCCATTGAGACCGTCAGCCGTAGCGTCAGGTCGTGGACCGCGCCCATCCGCTCGTAGCCGCGATGGAGCCGGTCGCGCCCGGACCGCTCGAGCGCCACGACGAACAGGAACAGCCAGAAGATGGGCAGCAGCGGCTCGAAAAAGTCCTCGGCCACGTCGGCTTCCGGCAGGATGCCCGACCACTCCAGCAGGTTGGTGCTTCCGTCGACTATCGACAGGCCCAGGATGGCCACGAGCAGCGCCCACGCCGGGCCGCGGAACGAGCCCCGGCCGAAGAGGGCCAGCACCAGCGCGACCAGGAAGACGGCGGTCCCGACCGCATCGATCACCAGGATGACCCCGCTGGGAATCACGAGGTGCCCTCCCGCCCAAGCCGGCGGGCCCGCCACACGCCCACCAGCAGCGCGACGGCTGCCGCCGTGTAGGCCAGGTGTTCGACGACGTTGAGCAACTCGCTGGCCAGACCGCCTTGGCGGGCGATGGTCGCGCTTCCCTGGAGGAACACGATGGTCCGCGCACCCCCGCCCGGAATGCCCTCCAGGACGGTGGCGACCCAGGCGACGGTCATCAGGATGAAGGGGATGACAAGGACCCGCAGCGCCGGCAGTCTGGCGATGGCACCGCGATTAGTCAGCAGATAGATCGCGGCGACGGTGCCGAGGCCGAGGGTGAGGATTTCGCCGAACTGGAACATCGTTCCCCCCCCGTGACCCGTCCTCTGGCGCCGCCGGCCGTTGCGGGTGCTATTGGGTCGGGCTATCGCAACGACGTGCCGTGCCGCAAGCCAGGCGCCACCCCAACCCATCGACCGATTATACCGTCCCGCGCGGTCCAGGACAACGGCCTTGCGGCAGCCGATGTTAGTCCTGCAACGCCACTTGGGCACAGAGCAGCTGCTTGGGAATCCAATGGTGGACCGCCATCAGGCTGTAGCGCGGGGGTTTATCCCCCGCGGGATCCTGCGCGGGGGATAAACCCCCGCGCTACGGCGCGTAAGTAGTAGTATCAGCCGCGCGGACCGATGCGGTCGAAGCCCGTCAGCGGCCGCAGCACCTCGGGCACCACGACCGACCCGTCGGCCTGCTGGTAGTTTTCGATGATGGCGATGAGGGTGCGGCTGGCGGCGATGGCGGTGCCGTTGAGGGTGTGGACGAGTTCGGGCCGGGCGCCCTGGGCGCGGCGGAATCGGATGGCCAGCCGCCGGGCCTGGTAGTCGGTGCAGTTGGACGTGGAGGTGATCTCGCCCCACTCGCCGCCCTCGCCCCGGCCCGGCATCCACGCCTCCAGGTCGAACTTCCGATACGCCGGGCCGCCCAGATCGCCCGTGGCGATGTCGATGACCCGGTACGGAATGCCCAGGGCCTGGTAGATGCGTTCCTCGATGCGCAGCAACTCGGCGTGCATGGCGTCGGACGCCTCGGGCGCCGTGAAGGCGAACATCTCGATCTTCGTGAACTGGTGGACCCGGTACAGGCCGCGCGACGCCCGGCCGTAGGCACCCGCCTCGACGCGGAAACAGTGGCTGAGGCCCCCCACCTTCAGGGGCAGCCGGTCGGCCGGCAGAATCTGGTCCATCAGGAGGCCCCCCAGGGTGATCTCGGCCGTCGCAATCAGCCCCAGGTCCTGGCCGTCGATGCGGTAAATCTGCGTCTCGTCGCCGCGCGGGTTGAAGCCCGTGCCCTCCAGCACCTTCATCCGGGCCATGTCGGGCGTGGTGTACAGCGTGAACCCCTCGTCGCGGAGCACGTCCAGGGCGAACCGCTGAAGCGCCAGGTCCAGCAGCACCGCCTCGTTCTTCAGGAAGTAGAAGTTCGACCCGGTCACCTTGGTGGCGCTGTCGAAATCGAGGATGTCGAGGGCCTCGCCCAGGTCCACGTGGTCGCGCACCTTAAAGTCGAAGTGGGGCACCTCGCCCCAGCGTTTGAGTTCGCGGTTCGCGCTCTCGTCGGCACCGACGGGGGCGTCCGGGTGCGTCAGGTTGGGGATCAGGGCCTGCTCGGCCCGAAGTTCGGTCTCGACCTCGGCCAGGCGGGCCTCCTGGGTGGCAAGGCCTTCCTTGGCGGCGGCAACCTCGTCTTTGCAGGCGCGGACGGCGTCGTCGTCGGCCCCGTCTTTCTTGGCCTGGCCGATGCGGCGGCTCAGATCCTTGACGCTGGCGCGGAGGGCGTCGGTCTGCTGGATCAGCGTCGACCGCTCCTGGGCCAGGGCCAGGACCTTGTCGATGTCGGCCGTCATGCGGCGGTTGGCCGTGTTGGCGCGGACCTCGTCGGTCCGGGTCCGGATGGTTTCCAGGTCGAGCATGAAGGCCTTTCCACGCAGAAGGTGCGTTCGGGTACGTTTATTGTGCCCGAAGGGCGGGGCCGTTGCAAGATTCTTGGTCGGCGCTGCGCCGGGTTGCAAACGTCGCGGCAGGGAGTAGAATACCGCCAGGCGCGCGGGCGGCGACGGCGCTTCTGAGGTTGACGATGCCGGCAAACCTGACACCGATGTACCTGAAGGCCGACAGGGCCTTCCGTGCCGCGAAGACCACGGCCGAGAAGATCGCCGCCCTCGAAGAGATGTACGCCACGATCCCCAAGCACAAGGGGACCGAGAAGATGCAGGGGGACCTCAAGCGGAAACTGGCCAAGTTCCGCCAGGCCGCCCGCGAGGTCCGAAGCAAGAGCGGCATCGACCCCTTCCACGTCGATAAACACGGGGCAGGGCAGTTTGCACTCGTCGGAACCCCCAACTCCGGCAAGAGCGCCATCGTGGCCGCCGTCACCAAGGCCCACGTCAACGTGGCGCCGTATCCGTTTGCGACGCACGGGCCCGTGCCGGGGATGATGGCCTTCGAGGACATCCAGATTCAACTCGTCGACCTGCCGCCCGTCACGCCCGACGGCGTCCCCCCCGGCATGATGGGGTGCGTGCGGAACGCCGACGGCCTGCTGGTGTGCATCGACCTGGCCGCCCTGGACATCCTGGAACAGGTCGACGTGTGCCTGGAGGTGATCCAGGCCCGGGGCATCGTGCCCGAAGGCCGCGAGGTGCCCGAGGGGGGCGCGGCCAAGCGGATGCTCCTGGTCGGGACGAAGGTCGATTTGCCGGGGGCCGAGGACAACTTCGCGGCCCTCGGGGAACTTCACGGCCAGACGCTCCCCATGCTGGCCACCAGCGCCCAGACCGGGCGCGGCATGGACGAACTGGCCGCCACGTGCTTCCGGATGCTCGACATCATCCGCGTCTACAGCAAGGAACCCGGCAAGCCGGTCGACCCGGGCCAGCCCTTCATCCTGCCGCGCGGCAGCACGGTGTTGGATCTGGCGTCGGAAGTCCATCGCGACTTGGCCGAGAACCTCAAACGGGCCCGCCTCTGGGGCTCGAACCAGTACGACGGGGCGCCCGTCCAGCGAGATCACGTCTTGTCGGACAAAGACGTGGTGGAACTGCACGTCTGACGGCCGCCGCGGGTCCCGGCGGTATAGTTTAGTAAAACGGGCTTTCCATGTGTGACCCAAAAGTGGCCTTTTGCAGGGCCTGAACCCCATTTCGACAGCGCCAAGGCCGATTTGCCCCCATTCTGGTAAGATAGGCAAGGGGAAACGCGCGGCTTTTGATCGTTTTTTTCGATTTTTGATCGCAGTGCGCCGGAATCGCGCGTTTTCGACACCGTTTTGAGCATAAATGGACTGGACTCAATATGCACTAAAGTATACCAAATTCCCCCGCGCGGGTCGTCGTTTAGCCGCGGCCGGCACGGCCGCGGGAAGCGCCGATGGATGATCGGCCGGAGCGCCGATGGACACCTCGCGGCCGGCCCCGTCGCCGTGCCGGCGACGGCTAAACGACCACGGACCACGCGCCGTTGTTTGGCGGCGGGGGACTCTTGCGGTAAAGGGACGCCGCTCCTGAACCGAAGCCCAGGAGCGGCGTTGCCCGCGAATCCTCTCACGCCAAAGCGTGAGGGCCTTGGTGTGAAAAGACCGCGAACCAGGGTTGGTTACACCCAGATACACTATGGACAAGCGGCAGGCTTCTTCCCATAATGAAGTTCCCGGCATCTTGGCCGGCGAGAAAAAGTGCCGCTGGTCAAAGGCGAAAAACAACCGCAGGTCGTTTTTGCGAGCTGCGGTCGGTCGCCCGAAGGCGGTGCCTGCGGATTTTTCACCTTGTTGTGAAAAAATCCGCTGACTGAGGTTGGTTACACTGGAATAGAACTATACCGTTCTCTTTTGCCGAGGCAAGGAAAAAATTTTCCCAAAAACAGAACGCTTGTCGGCAGAAGCGGTTAAGGAAAGGAATGCGCGATGAGAACATCATTGGGATTGGACATTGGCAGCAATTCCGTCGGTAGCGCCTGGGTTGACACCGATAAGAAGGAAATCGTCATGGGCGTCAGCGTCTTCCCCGCCGGCGTCGAGGAATCGGATACGAGGCGCGGTTCGCCAAGAAACCAGCGCCGCCGCGAGAAGCGGTCCCAGCGCAAGAATGCCCGTCGCAGGGGAGAGCGCAAACGGCAGTTGCGCAAGGTGCTGGTCTCCGCTGGACTCCTGCCCGCTGATCCGATTGAGTGGAATCGACTGGCCCAAGAGAACCCGTGGGACCTGCGGCGAAAGGCCTTGAAGGAAGCCGTAACCCCTCACGAATTCGGCCGCATCCTCATTCACCTGAACCAACGACGTGGCGCATTGGGCGTACACACGGATGCTGAGGTTGGCAAAAAGAAAAAGCAGGCCAAGAGAGGTAGTGACGATAAGGAAGAGAAGATCAAGGAAGCCATCGGTCATCTCAAGAGGGCCATGGACAAAGTTGGAGCCGAGACTTTCGGCAAGTTCGTCGCCGACCTAATGGACAGGCGGCGCCATCCCGTCCCCGGCAAGTGCCATTGGAAGGAGCCGCCCTCTTCATGCCCGCCGAATTGCGACAAGCAGGACGAGAACTGTCGGTTTTATCGCGACCCGGTCCGCAACCGCCGTGATGCATTCGAGTTTCATGCCCCCCGCGAGTTAATCCAGGAGGAATTCGCCACGCTGTGGGACACACAGAAGAAACTCGGCGGCGAACTCGCCGCCTTGCTGAACGATGAGTTGCGAAAGCAATTGGACGACCCGGTGGGCGACAAGACTTGGCGGCAGCGTGGCATCATCTTCGGGCAGCGCAAGACGTACTGGAACCTCGGAACGCTGGGGCGATGCGACCTTGAGCCTTCGGACAGGTGCTGTCCTTTGGCCGACATGCACGCCCAGGAGTTCCGCGTGTTGGAAACCGTCAACAACATCCGAATTGAGGAGCGCGACCAGTCCCCTCGTGCGCTGACACCCCAAGAGCGGGCCGACCTCATCTCCGTCTTGCGCGCTCAAAAAACCGCGTCCGTTGGCACAATCCGTAGGACCCTCCGCCTCAACAAAAAGAACATTAAAAACCACTGCTGTCCGGTTGTTTGACTGCCGTCGTCGCGTAACTAACGTTTCTTCCATGGGTTGCGTCACAAGATGAGCGGAATCGATTTCAATTCCCC
>Ga0307380_10013406_pt1 | contig 10128 bp, 9 predicted proteins | sample UN3MG_FD_202239 | JGI IMG/M metagenome (GOLD analysis project Ga0307380, IMG submission 202239) | Soil microbial communities from Risofladan, Vaasa, Finland - UN-3 | ecosystem: Environmental > Terrestrial > Soil > Coastal area > Acid sulfate soil | place: Finland: Risofladan, Vaasa | collected...
ATTGTTGAAGAGCTTTCTGGTGTGGACCCTAGGTTTTCGGTTCTTACTTAATCCAGCGAGTATATCAATTATAATGAGACTGTCTTTATAAGGATTTCCTTTGATAAAGGAAAGTTTTCAGAATCAGATCCTCCCACCATTCTGCTTGGCTGGAGAACAATAGACGAGATAGAAGACGGGGGAGATAACAGCATTTTTTAAGAGGAAAAATTTATAATCTTTTCAAAATAACCAAACTCTACTTCACTGTATAGCCGCGTCCCTCAAGACATGCACCATAGGCGCGTTTAAAGGCATCTCTGCTCTGATTGTAAGCATCCATCTGACTCTGTGTCCACTGGTCTGATTGTTGCTGCTCTTTCTCAGTCCGTCTCTCCTTTTCCATATGGCCAAGCAAAGCACCTGCACCGGCACCAATGAGTGCTCCCTTACCCGCTCTGCTGCCTCTTTTGCTACTGGGTGAAGTAAGGGCTCCTATCCCTGCTCCGGCAGCCCCTCCGACTAGAGCACCCTCGAGCATTCCTGGTCCTTTACTTCCTTTTTGAGTTGGAGGTGCTGAAGCCTGTGGTGGTGTTTGTAGGGGATCGAATCCTGTCTGTTGCTTCGCCCATTGATAGCATTCAGACTCATCCTTCTTCTGCTGTTCTAGGCTTTGTCCCTTCGTTGGATAAACGAAGAAATCTTGCGCAAAAGCTGATCCAGTGAAAAAGACTAAGATAATGAGAACGATTAGGAGATATTTTATTAGTCTCATCATTTTCTCCTTAAATAATTGATTTACATTTATATTTAATTTCTCAACCAATCCATTTTTTGTCAAGTAATTTTTTTTGAAAATGTATATATCCCTTTCTTGGGTAAGCAAGAGAAGAACAATAAAAACCGCAAAAACCTATTGACTAAGTCCTACCTTTTTGATAGAAATTAGTTTGTTTTGATTCAGGTTTTAATTTCACTTTAATTGATAATCCAGCTGAGCTGAGTTTTCTGATATTAAAGCCCCTTATTTTTAATGGTAGCAAAAATTTTCGATAGCCTGGATTAATAGATGAAATAACAATTTAAGCAAAAAGTCTTTAAATCTGAATCTAATTAAGAAATAAAAAAAGCCATATTGATTTTGGCGAATTGAAAGGAGGTGGAAAGATCTTTTTGATGCCGTTGGCATTTCTTTGCAGTTGTGGCTCTTTTTCGGTTAAAGGAGGTTAAGTTATGAAAAAGAGAATTTTTACAAAACTGATTGCCTTAGCAGTAATTACCACGTTTCTTATCATTCTGCCGAGCGGGCCTCCATGGGCAGCTAAGAAAAAGCCCATTGAACTGGTCCTGGCAACCGCCACGACAGGTGGGACTTATTATCCTGTTGGTGTGGCCCTATCAACCCTTTGGAGCATAAAGTTAAGGAAAGAAAAACCGTCTGCTATAAAGGTCAATGCAATTACATCAGCAGGATCCGGAGAGAATGTTAATATGCTCAAGGCAAAAGAGGTCGAGATGGCCATTCTTCAGGGGTTGTTCGGAAAGATGGCCTGGAACGGCACCGACATATATAAAGGCAAGCCTATGAAAGAACTCCGGTCTATTACGATGCTGTGGCCCAATGTTGAGCACTTCGTAATCGTCAAGGACAAGGTCAAGACAGGTACCATCTCAGATATCAAGGGCCTAAAGTTCTCCATTGGTAGGGCTGGCAGTGGTACAGAAAGATCCGGACTCACTCTTATGAGCGGAGTTGGCATGGGCAGAGATGATGTTCATGGAGAGTATCTGGGATACTTTGAGTCAGCTAAGGCTATGAAAGACAAGAGGATACAGGGGGCTAACTTATGTGCTGGACCCCCAGTTGCTGCTGTTACTGATCTTTTTGCTACCCCCGGAATGAGGGTAAATATTCTGGAGTTTACAGACGATCAGCTCAATGCAATTAATGAGAAGACATCATATCCAGGTTTCAGATACATTATTCCGGCCAATACCTACCCGGGGCAGAAAAAAGAGGTCAAGACCATTGCTCAACCAAATTTTTTAGGTATCAGGGCAGATGTAGATGAAACAATCGTATATAAGTTGACAAAGACGATATATGAAAATCTTGAGTACCTCTATAGCATTCATCAGTCAACCAAACATATGAAGCTGGATTCAGCGATAAGTGGATTGCCTGCTCCCCTTCATCCAGGCGCGCTGAAGTACTACAAAGAGATTGGAATGAAGATACCTCAGAGGCTCATTCCACCAAGCTCTTAAAAAGAAATATGCCGGATCGCCTTATAGGCGGTCCGGTCCATCTAAGTTTAACACTTATCAAAGGATACACATTTGAATAAGAAGAATCCAGTCTCTAAAACCCCTATATCTTCTAAGAAATTTGATGAAGATATCGAAGAAGAAATTGGAGAGGTAAAATCAGCTTTTCGAACACTTTCTGGAGGATGGAAAACCACTGCTTACATTATTGCAGTGGCCATGTCTCTTTTTAACATCTGGGTGAATACCTTTGGTGTGATGCCAGGTATCTATCGGAATGCTGTGCATCTCGGTTTTGTCCTTATCCTTATTTTTTTTCTATCTCCCATCTCAAAGAAACATCCACAGCGATTTATCAAGCTTGATGTCATTCTTGCAGTATTAAGTGCACTTGTAGCCCTCTATATCCTTTTTTTCGAGGAAGAGCTCCATCTAGAGAGATCCTCTATACCGATACTTAGAGATTATCTATTTGCCGGGCTGGCAATGATTTTGCTCCTTTACGGAACATATAGAGTAGTTGGCTGGTTTATTCCTGCTTTGTCCCTTTTATTTGTTTGTTATGCCCTCTTTTTAGGAAGCATTATTCCTGGAACATTTCACTACCGAGGAGTGTTTCTGACACGCCTTTTGTACCGCATGTATCTGACAGATGAAGGGATATTTGGTATTGTCTGTACTGTCTCTTCTACTTATGTTGTCCTCTTTATTCTTTTTGGAGCCTTCTTGCTTAAATCAGGGGCTGGTGATTTCATTATCAAGCTGGCTCAGTCTGTTGCTGGTCATAGGGTTGGGGGTCCGGCAAAGATAGCTGTGATTGCAAGCGGTTTTATGGGCTCTATCTCTGGAAGCGCTGTGGCCAATACGGTAGCTACTGGGTCTTTTACCATTCCTTTGATGAAGAAGGTTGGTTACAAATCGCATTTTGCAGCGGCAGTCGAGGCAGCTGCCTCAACAGGGGGGCAGCTCATGCCGCCTATCATGGGGGCGGGTGCCTTTATAATGGCTCAGTGGACAGGTATCTCTTATCTCAAGATCATTGCTGTAGCTACCATTCCCGCAATACTGTATTTTGCCTCTGTAGGCTTTTTTGTTCATATTGAGGCTCTGAAAGAGGGGATTATGCCGATGCCAAAGGAAACTCTTCCCAGGTTAGGTAATGTCTTAAAAGAGGGGTTTCACTTCACGATTCCTGTAATCCTCCTCCTTTTCCTCCTTGTAAGAGGCTATACTCCGACGTATGCAGCCTGTATTGCAATTGTGGGCATTGTTGTAGTAAGCTGGTTTAAAAAGGAAAACCGTATGGGTATCGAAGATATCCTCGATGCCCTTTATATGGGTGCTAAAAATACCTTATCAACCGCAGCTATCCTAATCTGTACTGGAATCATCATTGGTGTTGTGGCAATCACTGGTGTTGCCATAACCTTCTCTGGTGTGGTTATGGAACTTTCCGGAGGAATTCTATTCCTGGCAATCATACTGGTCATGCTGGCCTCTCTTGTTCTTGGGATGGGTCTTCCGGTTACAGCATCCTACATAATGCTTGCAGTTCTCGCAGGGCCTGCCTTAACCCAGATGGGTATTTCACTTCTTGCAGCTCACATGATTATCTTTTGGTATAGCCAGGATGCCAATGTAACACCACCTGTATGCCTTGCAGCATTCTCCGCAGCAGGTGTGGCTGGCTCAAAACCGATGAAGACAGGCTTTACAGCTTGGAAACTTGCAAAGGGTCTCTATATCATACCATTTCTTTTTGCCTATACCCCCATCCTTTTTGAAGGACCTGTCCTTGAGGTTTTGATTACAGCTCTGGCAGCCTTAATCGGGCTCTTTGGCTTCACAGTCTTTTGGGAGGGATATCTTTTAAGAAAGATGAATATAGGAGAGAGGGCAATTACAGGACTCGCCACCATCTTCCTTTTTTGGCCAGACAATCTCATGAGGGGATTGGGTTTTATTTTTATCCTAATCATATATCTTTTTCATCGGATAGGATTAAAGAAGCAGGCACATGAGGTACCAACTTAAGGGTTTTTTTGAACTTACTTTCTTTATTAAATTGATATCCAACTAAGGGGATTTGGATTACGGATGAGATAATCAAAGCCTCAAATAAAGCCATAGAGGAGTAAAAATGATGAAGCTCAAAGGTGTCATGCCTCCCATTACAACACCTTTTGAAAATGGAGAAGTAGCCCTGAAAAGACTTAAGGAAAATCTTCAAAAATGGAATCAAACGGAGCTCTCAGGGTATCTCGTACTTGGCTCCAATGGCGAGGCTGTTTATTTAAATGAAAAAGAAAAGTTATCTATTGTAGAGGCTTCCAGAGAGACCATTCCATCTTCAAAGGTTATGATTGTTGGTACAGGTTTGGAATCAACTCAGGAGACCATTCGATTTACAAATCAAGTAGCTGAAAGAGGTGCGGATTATGCACTTGTCATTACGCCCTCCTATTTCAAGGGATCAATGAAAACATCGATACTTTATAATCACTTTATTTCTGTTGCAGAATCCTCAAAGATTGAAATTTTGCTCTACAATATGCCACAATTCACGGGGATTAACATGGAGCCTGAGCTTGTAGCTAGGCTTTCTGAGCATCCTAATATCTTAGGTATCAAAGATAGCTTAGGAAACATTAGCCAATTGAGTGAGATTGTACATCTATCTCAAGAGAAGTTTACTGTCTTTGTAGGTTCAGCGCCTGTATTCTTTCCTGCTCTTTGCATTGGTGCCGTGGGAGGAATTTTGGCTGCAGCAAATGTGATTCCTCAGGAGTTTATTCGGATCCAGAATCTCTTTAAAGAGGAGAAATTTGATGAGGCGAGAGAACTACAAAATCTATTAACTCCTTTGGCTAAAGCGGTGACAGTAAAATATGGCATTGGTGGATTGAAGACAGCAATGGATTTGGCAGGTTATTTTGGTGGAGAACCACGCCTCCCCCTAAAAAGACCTGGTCAAGAAGTTGAGGATGAATTAAAACAGTTGTTGTACCGACTAAAAAATCAGATTGTTATCTGATCTTCAAATATCATTCATAATCAAAAAATAATCAGTTCTAATTTTTATGCTGTCTCTGATTATTTCACTTAAGAGCGTAAAATAAGAAGAAATCTGTTCTTTCATCTAGTGTCATAAGGGATTTGTAGTTATAAAGAGGTGTCTCTAATACTACATTAAAAACTTGGGTTCTCCTTCAACCACAAAATTCCCTTGCTCAAGAGCTTTTATCATTTTTTTGACATTGGTTTTCTGATCATCAAACACGACCGTGGCAGTATGTTCGATGTAGTTTGTTTCGACATTCAATACACCGTTAACACTTTTGAGGATAGAACCTACCCTCGCTGCAGTGCCAGGTCAGACGCATCCTGGGACCGTTAGCTTAACTGTTTTTTCAGCCGCTAAAACGGTTTGAAAAGATATAGAAAGAAGAAGTAAAATTCCAAGCAGGATAATTCCGAAAGATTTTATATTTTTCATTTGACTTACCTCATGAGGATATTTTTTAACTCAAGTAATTCCTTGAATATAAATATACGTTGTACTAACGTCCCAAGCTTTTTCTCTTTATACTTTTTACTAAAGAAATCCATTGAAAAGTTTATTCTTCTTTATTATATTAAGACAAATAATATATAAGAACAATTCTTATCTGTCAAAAATATTCTTTTGTTTCAGTTACGAATCATTTCTGGATTTTAGTTTTAACAGATAATTTGTAAGTTTAATTCTAAACGTATAAATAGAGAGAGAAAGAGTATGTCTTTACAAGATCAACTCAATTCATTAAAGGCAACCATTGAATCAAAAGTTTCAAAAGATGCTTTAGCTATTATGCATAAGGCAACAGAAGAGCTTCGAGATTCTGGTATTATGGAAAAGACGCTTAAGGTTGGAGACAAGGCGCCGGACTTTTCTCTGAAAAATGCAGAAGGGAATGTTATAGGCTCCAAAGATCTTCTTGAAAAAGGCCATCTCGTCATCACCTTTTATCGAGGGAAGTGGTGAACCTACTGTAATAGAGAGCTGTCAGCTCTACAGAAAGTAGTTTCTGATATTGCGGCAGTTGGTGCAACGCTCGTTGCAATCTCACCGCAGCTCGAAAAATACAATCGTGAGATAATTGAACAACGCAAACTGACCTTTGAAGTGCTGAGTGACTCAAGAAATCAAGTTGCAAAAAAATTTGGATTGGTTTACATCCTACCAGACGATTTGCTTAAAGTTTACTTGCAGTTTGGGATTAACCTTAATACATACAACGGCGATGATTCAGGGACGCTCCCAATTCCTGCTCGATTTATCATTGATCAAAGCTCAATCATTCGTGCAGCAGATGTCAATCCTGATTATACTGTCCGTCCGGAGCCTGAGGATACTGTTGAAAAACTTAAAGCCATAGCAAACGGGTCGTTTTAAATTAAAATTATGCCATCTACTAAAGATTTACAATGCATTGCCTATCTTGATATAGAAACAACAAGTTTAAGTCCACATTATGGAGACCTGACAGTGATTGGTCTGCATTTTGAGAATGGCGATGAATTGAGGACTGTGCAATTAGTTGGTGATGAGATATCTTCATCAAGATTGATTGAGATGATAGAAGGGGTTAATGTTCTTTATACCTATAATGGAACAAGGTTTGACCTTCCTTTCATCAGAGAAAAATTGGGAGTAGACCTCACAAAGTATTGCATGCACAAAGATCTTATGTATGAGTGCTGGCGTAAGGATCTCTATGGGGGTTTAAAAGCAGTTGAGATCAAACTAGGTATTAAGAGAGGTTTAGCAGATATCAATGGAAGGATTGCTGCTGACTTATGGTATCGTTATAAGCATTACGGAGATGAAAGATCTCTTGAAATTTTATTAGAGTATAATAGAGAAGATGTTTCAAACCTTAAAGTTATCAGAAAGAAATTAAATATCTAACCGTCTCAAATCTCTTTTTATTTTTTCACTGCTCACGAATTTTACATTGAGATAATTATGTCTTTAAGCTTTGTTAATAAGATATTTATGCCTTATAAGAGATTATTTTTCTTGAGATATGAATTTTCTTTAAATTCTTGAGAAATTCATATCTTTCTGGATAGCTGGCTTTAAACTTTTTAACATCTATTTTATAGCTTGCCCATGACTCTGCGAAATCATCGAATTCATTAATCTCATTTTTCAAGTTTTTTATAGGAACATTGCTCCACATCCCTTTTTCAGGGAGTTCTACGCCAATTGTACCAGGGAATGGTTTGACAGGAATCTCTATGCCCGGTAAGAATTCATAGGTCATCTTCTTTTGGTTTACAGCATACCACCTGACCTTCCCCTGTGGAAAATCATCAGCAAGAACACCCAGCTTCATAAATGATGTAGTTGGATTAAGATTAAAACCATAAGCATTGGGTTCAATATCAAGTATTTCAATCTGAAGCATATCTCCAGGTTTTGCTTCCTCAATATAGATAGGGCCTGTTAAATGATGGTGGCCAGCACCCTTCTTTTTCTTTTTAGCCCCTGTTTTTTCATCTGGATAGAAATAGGTCTCAGAAGTTGCAGCAATTACCTCTTTATACCACCTCATCCAATCATCTATTGTAGCTCCAGGCACCATCTTGCTCGTGAGATGGGTTCCAGTTTCCCCATGGACGATTTCACCAGATTTCATATGTAGAACAGGCTTTATGGAATTATCCCAGTATCCATGAGTTGAAGTCATTTCATTGCATCCAAGGATATGAACCTTCCCTGCCATATCCAATCTCTTTGTCTCAACAGCATGGGCCTTTGGAATGGAGACCTTACTCAAGGCTAAAGCAGCACCCATAGCCCCCGTATATTTTAAGAACTTTCGCCTGTCTATCTTCTTTTCAAACTTTTTATTGAATAGATAATAAGATTTCTTAAATTTTATATCCTAAAGAGAGAAAGTTATCACAGAAGAAGTCTCATTGAATTTTTTGAAAAATAATCTTCAGAAATGAAGCAAAGATATTATATAAATAATATAGGAACATTTTGATAAGAATTCAATAAAATTTGTGGAGGCTCTTTTCTATCAGAAAACAAAGGTTTAGTTAATATTTTTTGCGATTTTATCGAGCTTCTAATTATTATTTAATGACGCATTATAAATTTTTAATTTTTTAAAAATAATTATAGATTATATCTTTAAGGTCTTGTACAATTAAAAAAATTATATATAAAGGATATGTTATCTATGAAAGTCTTATACATTGATAAATACTGCTTTCCTCTTAAGTATGCTGCGGAGAGTTTTGTATATATTCTGGCAAATCAAATAAAAGATAAAGTAGATATCTCTATTTTAGTTTCAAATGACAGAATAAGAACAAATATTGAGAACATAAGAGGTATCAGTATTACCAGAATGGCGAGGTTTTTGAAGATACGTTCCACACCCATTTGTTTTTCCCTTCCTCTATGGATGAGAAAAATTAAGACTGATATCATTCACTTTACTTCCCCTAACTTATTTGCCATCATCTCCTATCTTATAGCAAGACCTATGGTAAAGGTTATTTGTTCATATCCCTCTAATACTTATAGGAAGAGGTTTTTCTCCTTATTCTATAAACCCTTTTTAGTAAAATTCTTTAAAAAGGTTGATAAGATAATCGTATCTGATGAAGATTTTCTTAGAAATTCAAAAATATTAAAGAGATTCAGGAGCAAATGCGAAGTGATTCCATATGGAGTGGATATCAAAAAATTTAATAAATTGGGAGATATAGAACAAAAAATCTGTGAGCTTAATGAGAGATATGGCTATGATTTGATACTCTATAGAGGTAGCCTTACTTCTTATAAAGGTGTTGATTATTTAATAAAGGCCATGAGGGATGTTAATGCAAAATTGCTTATTATAGGTGATGGACCATTAAGGGAAAAATGGGAATCGTTAGCAGAAAAGAATGATATCAATGAAAAGGTCATTTTTTTAGGTGATGTCCCTCCTTATGAATCAAGAGCTTATTTGCAAAGCTCCTTGATGTTAGTAGCTCCTCTTTTATCTCCTTCAGAGGACTTTGAGGTTAATCAATTAGAGGCCTTTGCCAGTGGAATTCCAGTAATAAGTACAGATTTGGGAGCGAGTGTACCAAGGATAAACAGGCATAGGGAAACAGGTTTAGTCGTCCCCACTAAGAATAGTAAGGCTTTAGCAGAAGCTATCAATACTCTTTTAAAAAACGAAAAGTTACGCTTGGAATTTGGAGAAAATGCCAAAAGAAATGCTCTGAAAGACTATAATATTGAATATATAGGGAATAAGATTATTAATTTATATGAAAATATAAAAGCAAAAGATATTCAGTAACTCATTCTACAGGAAATATGTTTAAATTCAACAGTTTTTGATGTTTATTTCATAACTTAAGGATTAAAGGCACATTTTTAAAATATATTTTTATAAGAGGAAATCATGAGATCAAAACCCTGGCAAGGGAGATTTAATGAAGAAACAGATAGGGAAGTAGAGGAATTTACTGCGTCTATTTCTTTTGATAGGAGACTCTATAAATACGATATAGAGGGGAGTATCGCTCATTGCAGAATGCTTTCTAAATGTGGGATAATTACTAAAAAGGAAAGAGACAAAATAATAAAGGGGCTTAAGATAATCAGTGAAGAAATTAATAAGGGAAGATTTCCGTTTAAGACTGAGTTGGAAGATATCCATATGAATATCGAAAAGAGACTGATGGAAAAGATAGGAAGTATAGCTGGGAAGCTTCATACAGCGAGAAGTAGAAATGACCAAATAGCCTTGGATCTCCGACTTTATCTGAGAGATGAGATCAAAGAGATTACTAAAGAAATAGAAAAATTTAAAGAAGCTATTA
>Ga0307380_10013416_pt1 | contig 10123 bp, 23 predicted proteins | sample UN3MG_FD_202239 | JGI IMG/M metagenome (GOLD analysis project Ga0307380, IMG submission 202239) | Soil microbial communities from Risofladan, Vaasa, Finland - UN-3 | ecosystem: Environmental > Terrestrial > Soil > Coastal area > Acid sulfate soil | place: Finland: Risofladan, Vaasa | collected...
TAATCCTTTTTGTACTAAGGAATGTTCATCAAAAATTTCGGTGCGCCTCAATTTTTTTCTTTCAATATAATCCATTAAAAGATATTGTTCCAAAAATGCTGGGAAATAAGAATGAAGTTGATTAACATATTCCGATTTATTTAATATATTACCAGCACGATTTACAGTATCAATATATTCGTTTTTTATTATTTCACTTTTAACCCCAAAAACACCACAATTTAAGGCACAATACAACAAATTAAGCAATTCAAATCCATTGCTTCTTAAAATATCACGTGTGTAATTATATGAATCTGTGTATTGACTGGTATCGTTAATATTTATTGGTTCAATACTTTGTGTTAAAATATCGTAATTACCGTTAATGAATTTATTGAATAAATTTTTAAAAATCAGGACATCACCATCCACATGAATAAAGGGTGCTTTCATATTTTTATATGAATTTATTTTCAATAACGACCAAAATTTATCGTGATTGTTAACTTGAGGTGGATTAACCATAATAATATTATCATATGGAATATATTTCACGAATAAATCTAATGCGTTTTTATTACAAACCATTGAAACCGAACCATATAATTGCTTTAATAAAATATAACTAAGGAGATATGAATAAAAATTTAAGTGATGTTGATTTGTTTGTGTAATAACAGTATTCACATTTTTAAAATAGATATATGAATGATATATGTTCATATTATTAAATACTATAAATATAATTCTTCCGGTTATCATAAAAATTTTGTATATTGCAAACTATTTATAGTAAACAAGTCTTTGTAGCTCAATGGATAGAGCACTTCGCTACGAACGAAGAGGTTGGGGGTTCGAGTCCCTTCAGAGACTCTAATATTAAATATTATGGAAACTCAAGTAGAAATGATTAAAACCGAAAAGCAAATTCTTGCCGATAATAAGGCATGGGAAAAATCACTACGGATTTGGAGAAAGATTAACAAAAGAATCAGAATTAGAAAAGTTGGTGATTACCATTATGTTGAATCACGGATAAATACTAAATCTGAATGGCAGGAACTATCGTCACACGGTTCGATAAAACGTGCGGTTCGTGCAAAACATAATGCCACACATCGAGTTATCAGGGACTTAGGTTATCTACCCTTCTTCAAGGAAAGAAGGTTAAAAAGAAAAAAATGATAAAAGAGAGATTAGTTGCAGTATATGCCAACACATGGAATGAATTAACAGTTAAAATGATTGGTTGGTATCATGACCACTGCACACATTACTATGCCGGACGCATAGATGCACTTCCAGACCACTGGCATGATTTAATATATAAAGAATTAAGAATTGGTCCGACTGACGAGAAAAGATATGTGTTTCTCTGTGAAGAGGACGTTCCACTTAAACCCAACTAGAAGAAATGAGACGATTTGGAATCGGTAGTAAGAGTAAAATGAATTTCTGGGACAGTAATGTCTGTAGTTGTGAACTCTGTAATTCCGATAATCGTGACAGTAAAAGGAAAGAAAGAAATAAAAACAAAATATCAGTCTTAAAACCAAATGAATATGAAGGGATTTGATAATTCATCTTAAGGGGTCTGCTCCTTAATTGATGAATATGAGTAAAAAGAAGAAAGCAGACAAACCACCAATGAAATATTGGTTGGTTGAACTCACCCTTACGAGTGGCAGAGTTCGAACATTTTACGTGAAAGCAAGATTTCAGCATGACGCTTATAGAAAAGCGGATTACTACGCAAGTCTTGCAAGTAATGAAAAATTATTTGACTTGGCAACTGAAAACTTTAAGATGTTGCCGTAAAATGAAGAGGTATACACAAATATACCGCAAGTGGTTGTTTGGTAGTTTCAACCGTAATAGAGAAACTACTACATGCGGGAATAGCTCAGTGGTAGAGCATCTGCTTGCCAAGCAGAGGGTCGGGAGTTCAAATCTCCTTTCCCGCTCAAAAATTATATAAACATGGAAAACGCAGACAAGTCAGGCAAAAATGCTCCTGAACATGCACATCCTGCCGAAACAGTAATTTCTTCAATAGAAGATTACAATAAGGATGTCAGGGAAAGATTAGAAAAAAGGTATAACGGTAACTTCAAAGTAATAAAGTTTGAAGAATTACTTAACATTGCCCCACAATTCGCATTGTGGTTAAAATCAACAATACGATACGGAAATGTTGATTCTCAAACAATCATCTTTTGGGATTTAGATGAAGTGGAAAGGTTTAAATGTCTTTTTTATACTGACACTTACATATATTCAATAACCGGGTATCAGGGAACAGAAAAAAATCCAAAAGGATATCTGGGTTGTACGGCTTCAACCAGAAAGCCAAGACCGGGTGAAGATTGGAATAGAGGTAGTGATTTACCTGATGGTTCATATTGTAAAGAAACTTTCGATAAGATTATACGTGGAATTGTTGGATATGAATTAAAAAATATACAACTTTGGAAATAATGTGTAACAAAATTCTATAACTTTCGTATAAGTATAGAAATGTGAGTATACCTAAGACGGTCTACCCCCTCACATTAAATAAAAATAACGCAGAGGATTCATCGCTACTCCGGTAGAGGAACTTCAGAACACCATTGCTAGAGGCAGGAGATAACCAGTGAAAGCTGTTAGGTGGACAAATTAAAGGGAATAAAGGTTAACAGTACCGTCCACAAACCAGTAACCTTGAAAGACCCGAAGTTATCGCCAGTACTGCCGAGGGTGCAAGCCAAACAGACTTAGGGGGAAAGCAACTCTATGATAGTCGGGTTGGTGCATAGATAAATGATGAGATAAAACAGAATTCTGGGTACGCTCACGTTATTTTTACTTTTATTGTAACATTCTCAATTCTTTTTCGTATAACTCGGTATGGAAAATAATGTTACATGGGCACTTGTTGGTGTTGAAAATGGTGTGGATTTCGTGTACAAACAGAAATTCAATTTCGATGACGGTGGAAGAGGACAGGCGGGTTATAAAGGTAAGTCTACTGATTGCGTCTGTCGTTCAATCGCCATTGTAACTGGCAAATCCTATCAAGAAGTCTACGATGCGCTAAACGAACTGGCGAAATCAGAACGCATCGGAAAGCGAAAGAAAAAGAAATCAAACTCCAGAACAGGTGTGTTTCGAAGCACATATGATAAGTATCTCAAATCTCTGGGATATGAATGGGTTGCCACAATGGGAATTGGTACTGGTTGTCAGGTACATCTGAGTGGTAGAGAATTACCAGCAGGAAAATTAATCGTTAGAGTATCTGGTCACATAACCGCCATGATTGATGGTGCAATTCATGATACATATGATTGTTCGAGAACTGGTTTTAGATGTGTCTACGGATATTATCGTAAAAAACTTGTAGATTAACAATATTTTTATATATTTGTCGTATGGATGATGGACTTTATGTAGATAGCGTATGGTATCCATGTAAAATAAAGAAGAAAATGGAAAACGAATTATGGGAAATATTGGTCCCGGCTTCCAATAACAAAGATTTAAAATTCAGTTATGAACATCATAAGGAGTGGGATGCTTTCGTAAAGAAAGTTACTGGTGGCGTTACCATAATGAAAACAGCCAAAGGTCAATGGCTTAGTCCAACAGGCAAATTGTATATCGATAGGATGATACCTTGTAGAATCGTTTGTAATGAAGAACAGATTTCAGAAATCATTGATTTCACAATTGACCACTACACTCAGGAAGCGGTGCTTGCATATAGGATAAGTACGAATGTTATTCTAAGGCATGGTAAAAGCAGACCCAAAGCACCTGAACCTCCATTGAGTAGGATAGTGAAAGAGGGAACAATAGGTACGTGCCCTTGGTGTGGTTCAACTGAGATAAGATGGATGGGTTTTGGTAAAATACTTGGATGCATTCAACCCGAATGTAAGAGATATTATAAGATTAGTGAAGAAATTCAAAAACTGAAATCATGACGACAAGAGAATTATATTTTAAAGCAAAATATCTTGCAGAAGGGATGCCAGTCGCCAAATTATATTTTACAACTAAAAATAAAGAGGATATTATTCAAATCTGGGGTGGTTCATTATGTATTAATTTTCGGGATGACCTCAATGAAACGTTCCAAAAAATTGAAAGTATGGAAACGACTGAAGGATTTATGTTTTGGAATATTTCGCCTGAAAGTGAAGAATTTTACAGTAAAAATTGGAGTGTTATTGGTAAATGTTTAAGTAACATAGTCTTAAATCGAAGATAAGAGGTATGAAGGTTTTTGTTGCCGATACCAGAAAAAAAGAAAAAGCAACACCAATTAATTATCATTGGTGTGACGATAATGATTTACTTATGTTTGGTCAGTTTCAATTAGGTAATGGAAATCCTTCTGAGGTTTCAATGTGTGGTATTAAATCAAGAGCATTCACCACATATATTTTGGTTCAGGATTTAGATATAACCAAAGATTTTTATCGGGAATTGATTACCGAAAGCATTGAAAAGGCAATGAAATGTAAAATTGATAGAAAAGGTGACTACTGTGTTGATATGGCGTGGGGATTTCACTTCAATGTCAATGATATAATGAATGAATTGCTTGAAAAAGCAAGTCAATTTGATGATGGGCAAAAAGTACGATGTTTTGGGCGTACACTATTTATAGTATAAGGAGAGGTGGGTGAGTGGCTTAAACCAGCAGTTTGCTAAACTGCCGAGCGGGGAAACCTGCTCCGGGGGTTCGAATCCCCCTCTCTCCGCAAAGAAGTTCTATCGTATTTATCCATATGGAAAATACTTGGGAATACGATAGAAAAAAAATAGGGTTCTATAAAGTACAAGAATTACTTGATGAACTCAATACTCTTGGAGCAGATGGTTGGGAAATCATTTACTACGAGGAAAAGAAGCCAGAGAAATTTGGTAAGAAATATGAAAGCATTGTTTTATTTAAAAAAGAGAAAGTATGAAACCAAGAAAAAACATAGTGATACATGAAGAAGACTTCGCATCACTTACTATTATGAAGCCATTCAGTGATGGATACCACAATCATTTAATTGTGGTTCACGAAGACGCTTATGGTGAAATGAATGCGAGACTCACAACCCATAATGACTTGAAAATAAGGTTGAGTCTCACTGACGAAGAGTTTGACGAAATGATGAAAAAACTGTAATATGGAAGTAAAAACAACAGAACTAGAAGGTGTGTTAATCATCACGCCCCAGATTTTCAAAGACAAACGTGGGTATTTCTGCGAATCATTTAACCGCAAGAAGCTCAACGAACACATTGGTGAGTTTAACGTGCTTCAGATAAACCAATCAAAGTCAAAAGAGGGTGTGCTTCGTGGACTCCATTTCCAAAAACCCCCATACACTCAGGCAAAATTCGTAGAAGTCCTTAGTGGTGCTGTTCTTGATGTCGTTGTTGATATCAGAACCAATTCCAAGACCTTCGGACAACATCTATCATTTGTTTTAGATGATGTCTATAAGGAGCAAGTATATGTTCCCAGAGGATTTGCTCATGGGTTCGTGGTGTTAACAAAAAATGCGAAATTCCAATACGTTGTCGATAACGAATATTCCCCGGCACATGAAGAGGGTATTGTTTATGACGATTTCGATTTGGATATCGATTGGGAGATTCAGAAACCACGTGTTAACGATAAAGATAAGGCATTGAAACGATTTAAAGACCAGAATTTCTATACTGCATTAGACTATTTCGCAAATCCTCTGGGATAATTGTAACAATTTCAACCATATTTCGTATAAGTATTATGGAAAAACCATTAAATATTGAAATAACAGAACTTTTCATGGCAAAAGCCGGAAAAGGTAATGAGAGTTGGAAGAAGTGTTTTACAGGTACGATTCGAAGAACTACTGATGCCGATGGTAATCCCGTAGTTTATGGTAAAATCAAAGTTAACAATGGAATAATTTACGCCACTGCCAAGGACCAAGTGGAACTCGGAGAAAAACTTGATGAAATGGTTTTGCAGGTTCTCAATACTAAGTATGAAGAAGAAAGCTGTGCGATGGCGATTAATCGTAATATCAAATTCGATAAGAAAAGTATTTTCTTGAACTAATGAATCAGAGATTTCAAAACATCATTTCTAATACTCCAAGTCCTTGGCTTGAAGATGCCAAACGTAGACAGAGATGGAAATGGTTGAGAAAACCTATTTTTAGAATAAAGTTAAAGTGTTTAAGACTAAAGCGTAAACACAATGAAGGATTTTGAACTGTTAAAACGAACCTATCCTGTTTCGGAATTTAATCGAATTTGTGATGGGTTTGCTTATATTCTGGATAATACAACACCAGAGGAACGAAAAGAGTGGAAGATAAATGCTAGAGAACTTCAACGTGAAATCAAAGTTGGTGAGAAATATATTTATCAGGTTGCAAAGGATAATGGCGTGTTTAAGATAATGTGTTTGTGTTTTACGAACTACGCAATAATAAGGAAACATATATTTGGAATGGAAGATGAATAATGGGCGTATAGTTCAGTTGGTAGAACGCTGGTCTCTAAAACCAGAAACACGGGTTCGAACCCCGTTACGCCCTCAAAAACAAACATTATGGGAGGAATTGGACAAAATATATTAAGGGAAATGGGTGAAGAAGGATTACCCAAAAAAAGAGAAGTTGTTAATGTAGGGGTAATGGACAGAGGATTGTTCATGATTGACGAAGACCCCAAAGAATGTGACTTCTGTGATGAAGAGAAGGTATGTGCATCAATCAATTGTTTATGTAAAGATGTGATGTGTATTTGTAAAGATTGTTTGAAAGAATTTGCTAACGCATTTGAAAAATAAAAACACATAAAAACTTGTAGAATTAGAATATTTTAGTATATTTGTAACTGCAAACGTATTTATAATTTTAAGACAAACAATTAATAATTAAAAACAAAGTCATGAAGTAGGTAAAATTAGTAACAGTTACCCGAAAAGACCTCGATGCAGGTTATCAGTTAGCGCAGACCATTCATAGCAGTAGCAGGTTTGCCTATCATCACCCCGAACTACACCGGGAATGGATTGAAAAATCCGAATACGTTGTTTCACTTTCTGTAGACAACGAAGAAAAACTCCAGAGATTATATTACAAATTACTTGACAATGGTGCAACTGTTGTGGCTTTTCACGAACCCGACATCTGCAACCAGTTGACCAGTATTTGCTATTATGGTACTCCAGAAATAATAAAAATCACCTCAAATCTTAAATTAGCTTTATCATGAAAGAATTAAAACCAATCGGCTTCATAGTCGAATCGAAACACCTATACCCCAGCAGAAAAGGTAATATTGAAAGATGGGAACGTTTTAGTACCAAACTGTACCGTACAAAAGAAATTGCCGAAGATGCCTACCGTCAGTCACCATATAAATCTGAAGATTATAATGTTGCTGGTAGAATAGTTCCAGTATATAGACAAGAAAATGAATTACCAATATTAATAAATTAAACCCGCACTTTAACATTAAAGTCGCACTTAAATTTTAAGATAATGAAAGACAAGTAGATTCGAATCCGACCCCCATAATGGTGTGCTGTCACTGAGATTCGTGATTTGCGAATTGCGAATCGAGAATTTGAGGTCACGGAATGTGATGTCAAGTTTTACGCAAAATGTGTATCGCATATTGCGATATGCAATAATTAAAAAGTAAACAATTTTGTTTACACAAAAACATTTATTTTAAATAAAAACATTATTATGGAAACAATAGAAAAAATCGATATCGCTAAAATGAAAGCCGACATCAAAGCAAAAGTTGAATTACAGAAATTCTACAAAAATCAGAGAAGAACCGAAAAATTAGTTGGCGACAGAAAAATGTCACCGAGTGATGCCACTTATAAGCACATGGCAAACCGAGAGGACTTACGTGCGATGTATGCTGCCTATGGTGTAGCCAGAGGTAAGAGTTTTTCACAGACCGAAAATCATTATCCCGAAGAAGGTCATCCGCTTCACGCTTATCAAAGAACAATTGATAGAATATTGGAAGGATATAAGATAATGGTGGAAGTCGAAACCGAGGAAACTGAGTAAGGGGAAAAGGGGAGTGTGTTAGCATTCCCCTTTTTTTATTTTTTCTTGCATTTGTCCCAGAGATTGATTAGTTTTACACAAAATAATTTTATGTTTATTGTTTTATAAATGTCAGGTCACACAGAAACTAATTCCTTTGATGAGATTTTTGAGAAGGAATTTCGAAACTTCAAAGAAAGCGTTGAAAATAGTAAGTGGGTAGTTTATCCTGATGTAGAAATAACAATAGACGACTTAAAAGAATACTTAAATGCCAGAAAATGAGCAATTAACTCCCGAAGAACTACAAGTATCAAAACTAGCCACAGTCCCGGTTGACGCAAAAGAACTCGAAGCCGAAGAAAAAATGGAAGGCGTTGAAACCATCGTTGTAGACGCATCTCCCGAAGACCTCGATAAAAAGAATTACTACAAGATTTCACCAACATTATATGTTCAAGCAGTTAAAAACGAAGATGAAGATAGTGAAGTGGAATTATTTAAAATTCTGAATCCCGTAACTGGTGTTGTTGAGCAAAGAGAATTAACTGATGAAGAAAAAAAGGAATTATTCATCACCGAACTCAAGAGAAGTCAAAAGAAATTTAACCCCATTAGTCATCCAACCGCAACTGTTGGAATACAAACGGTCATCAGTCCGATTGGTAGAAAACGTCAAATAAAGGAAAAGGAAGTTCTAACAAACGTTACCACAAATCAATTCGGTGCTAAATATAAGCAGAAGCGCAAGCGTAAAAATAAACTCAGAAAAACAAGTCGTAAAGCTAATAGATAATATCATGAGCGGTACTACATCACAAACTAAAACTTTTTATATTCCTGTTGGGGATGTATCTGTTGAAGAGGCATTTAAATTAGCTAAGAAATTCAAGAAAGACCCAGATGGTGTTATTAAATTAAAAGAAGAAAAATAATTATGGCAACTCCAGAATCAATTTTACCACATGCAGACAAGTACAAAGAAGGTGCTTGGAGAAACTACTCCTATGAGGAACTCGCTCAGTGGATAAACCTACTAACCAAAAGAGCATCACACCGAACTCAATTTGAAAAAGCTCAGAAAGACCTTGACGATGCTAATAATTATTTGGAAATGTTAAAGGCTATGTTTGCGAAAGACGCAGAAAAGATTGAATTAAGTTTTAGACGAGAAGAATAGTTTTACCAAAAAATCACGTAAAGCAAATAGATAATAATTATGGAACAATCAGCACATTACATGAGAGTAGAACCCAACAGTCATTTTTACACGATGTTGGAACAGTTAATAACTTCAATTGAATTTGATATTCAATGGCACGCAAGCAAAGAAGAACGTGAAGAACGTATTAGAACTGCTGACTATCCAATTGTGGATATGCATGAACCACTCACTCCCGAATACCTAATAATTGGTCTTAACAACTCTTTAAAAAATGGTTATGAATTAAAGTATGATGGAAGAACTATGATTAAAACCCAATTCTATTCTAATTGTGTGAAAAATATAATTTCATACATTGAAGAAACTGATTGGAATCTCAACCACCTTCTTCAACATATTCAAGCCACATTAAATAATGGATATAATTTAAATAATGGAATTAAAATGGAAAGAACCGAAGTATACAAACGTCTTGATACCGAAAGACTGTATCAAGACCTGCAATGGAGTACCCGCAGAACATTAGATGGTACACCTGATGAACAAAAACCACCAGCAGAGTGGATAAATTACATTGAATATCACATAGGTAAGGCAAAGGAAAGTGTTTACATGCTTAACGACCAAGACGCACTTGCCGAAATACGCAAAGTTGCTGCATTGGCAGTAAGATGTATTGAAATACATGGTTGTCCAGAGAGGGTCATACCAGAGGAACTACTTAACGGAGTGTAATGAAACAAGATAAAGATAATCCCAAAACCGAATTCATTAAACTACGAGTTGATAAAAGGTGTAGACTACAACTTGAAGAACTATGTGAAAATAGTGAGAATGATAATGGGGGGAGAATGAATATGTCGGATATCATTAGAAGTCTAATTGATGATGCGCATAAATTTCATTGCTCACCGAAAGA
>Ga0307380_10013417_pt1 | contig 10123 bp, 8 predicted proteins | sample UN3MG_FD_202239 | JGI IMG/M metagenome (GOLD analysis project Ga0307380, IMG submission 202239) | Soil microbial communities from Risofladan, Vaasa, Finland - UN-3 | ecosystem: Environmental > Terrestrial > Soil > Coastal area > Acid sulfate soil | place: Finland: Risofladan, Vaasa | collected...
AAGACAAAAGTCCCCAATATGGATATTCCTGATAGAATTATTGAACGCCTTAGAAAGGCTCGTAATAAGGAAGAGGCGGCAGAAGAGGGGATAAAGATTGCCGTTGAAACAATAAATCAATTAAAACAAATCGAAGGAATAGCTGGTGTCCACATCATGACCCTGCAGCGGGAGGAACTTATTTCCAAGATCTGCAAGGCAGCCGGTCTTTACCCTCGCCCCTAAGTAATAGCGGAGTTCATTCCCTCCCAATTTATGGGACCTCGGAAGGAGCCCCCCCCCCGACTGCAACCTACCACTTCTCCTGGGATAAGCGAGAGACAAACCAGGTGCGCAAGGGCTCATCTAAGAAGCCTACCCTGGACTCCAACCAGTGAAGATCTCCACTAGCTAGAGCGGCTTTTGCTTCACTGGTCAAATTGTAACCTTCCAGAGCCTTATCTGGGTTCTCAGACAATTCAGCCAAGAAACTGTCATCATCCCTCGCCCTAGCCAGCACGGATATCAGGGCTTTCGTTTCTGTCTCCGCAGCATATGTCTCTGAGGGTTGAGCTTTAGCAGTAACAAACTTCCTAAACCAGTGCCTTGTGGCAAGAACTTCAGCAGCCCTTTGCTTCCGCAGGAATATCAGCCAGTAGATTATGCCTACCGAGGTGCCACCGATTATGTTACCTATGGTCACCGGGATGAGGTTATTAACAAGACCAAGCATATTAACATTAGCTATCTGAGATGCTGCCAGTCCGGCAGCTTGGACAACCTCAGCTTGGCCTGTCATAGCGATACCCATAGGAATGAAGAACATGTTGGCAATGCTGTGTTCAAAACCGCAGGCCACGAAAGCGGTTATGGGGAAAGCGATAGCCAGTACCTTTTCGGTAACCGAGCGGGCAGATAAGCACATCCAAACAGCTAGACAGACTAACGCGTTGCACAGTATGCCCCGGCATAAGGCTGGAACGAAAGCTAGACTTGACTTGCCACTGGCAATCGTTAGAGCATTAGCTCCCACCCCGTAGCCATTAAGCGCCCAGAACTGAGCATGATAGAGAATCGCTACCAGAATAAGTGCGCCAGCAAAATTGGCAAAATAGACTATCGCCCAGTTACGCAGGAGTGCAGACCCACTGACACGCGTACTTAGCCATGGAGCAATTATAAGGGCGTTGCCAGTGAACAACTCTGCGCCAGCGACTACGACCAGAATGAGTCCTAAAGAGAAAGCCAGTCCTCCCAATAATTTCCCTAGTCCAAATCCCAAGCCCATATCAGTGGTAACCAGAGTGCAAAAAACTGCCCCCAGCCCGATGAAGAATCCTGCCAATATGCCTAAGAGAGCCGTACTCAGGTTATCTCGAGAGGCTTTGGCCACACATGTGTCTTCCAACCTGCAAATCATTTGCGCTGGCTGGTAGGCATCGGGCACTAACTTTTCCAACTTCTCAGCACTAAGCTCAAATCCAGGCAATTCCACTACTCGAGGCACACTTGTTAATTTTGTTCGCGCCATTGTGCTAACTCCTTACGTTCACCATTTCTCTTGTGACAGCCGACACCATAGCCAGGTAGCCAGCTCTTTGTCTAGCTTGCCCACCCAGGATTCTATTTTCTTGATGTCGCCACTGGCTAAGGCAGCTCTCTCCTCACCGGTCAAAGAGTAATACTCCTTAAGAGCCTCGTGCGGATTCTCAGCTAATTGTGCCAGGAACTCCGATTCAGTAGCTGCTCTCTCCAAAACAGCAAACAACTCCTCCCTTCCCAACACCACCTCTCCACCAACCTTTTCTTCTATTGCTGTAAGCGCTCTAGTCATTTTTCTACCTTCTTTCTTTTTTATTTCGCAATAAAAGTCTAACAATTGCCTGTTTGCCTGCCATCGTCCATAGGTTATAATTTGCAATAGCACTTTGGTTATGTCCAAAAGGACAATTAACTTGCCCTAAAGTGCATATGAGTTTATAATTGCTTCAAAGGTTGGAAATTTGAAGGCAAGAAACAAATTAACGGTCCTGATTGCTGACGACCACCCCTTGGTGCGTGAAGCGCTATATCAAGCACTAGACGGTGAGGAGGACATAGAGGTTGTGGCTGAGGCCGGTGATGGTGAGGAAGCAGTCAAGATTGCCACGGAGTTAAAACCTGACGTGGCGGTGATAGACATCGTAATGCCCAAACTCAATGGAATTGAAGCCACCAGAAAGATCAAAGAGATTGCTCCCCACATAGCCATTCTAATCCTCACTGCTTATGATGACGACGAGTATGTACTGGGATTGCTTGATGCTGGGGCTGCCGGCTATCTCCTAAAAAGCGCCAGGGGGTGTGATTTGGCTGAAGCCATTCGAGCTGTAAAATCAGGTGAATCGGTGCTCCACCCCAAAATTATCGCCAAGCTGTTAAAGCGAGCTATGACAGCGCCCGTTAAGGAGCGCAAAGCGTCGGACCTGCTGAGCGAGCGAGAATCGGAGGTGCTCAGATTAGTCGCCCTGGGGATGAGCAACAAAGAAATAGCAGAAAAATTGTTTCTTAGCCAGCGTACTGTTAAAGCTCACCTGACTCATATCTTCAACAAATTGAATGTTGCCTCCCGCAGCGAGGCAATAGTCAAAGGATTACAATGGGGATTGGTTACCTTAGAGAATACCGAGGACAAGTTCCCGGGTTAAGAAACCCACACCTCTGGATTATAATCGTCTTATTCGTTTTCTTAACCATATCTCATTTTACCCAGCTCCCATCTCAAATACCCTTCTTGAGGGGCATTTCGATACCTACAGTTCTAGAGCTTTCACGACACAGTTTGGAGCGACTTCTTTATCTCTTGTTGGTGTTATATGCAGGCTGGACACTGGGGATAATCGGGAGCGCAGCACTATGGCTATCGAGCGCTGTGGCAATGTTACTTCGCACCTTTTTGATTTCCCCCAATTTCAAAGATGCACTCCTGGAAAGTGTCATTAGCCTTGCTATTGGAGCTTTGGTCATTACACTGATAGCAGCCTATCAACACAATAAACGGCAACAAGAGAAATTGGAAAAGGCTATGAATGATGTAGAATCGGCGTGGCAAAACTATGAAGAGTTATTTACTAACGCCAGCGATGCTATTTTAATTCAAGATATAGAGGGCAATATCACTTTGGCTAATAAAGCCTGTGAAAGGCTCACCGGCTACTCGGTTTCAGAATTAACCGGCAAAAATGTCCTTGAGTTTCTTACTCCAGAGGCATTGTCTATAGCGAGACAGGTAAAAGATAAGCTGCTGAGAGGCGAAGATATAGAACAACCCTACGAGCAGTGTCTAATTACGAAGGACGGGACACAAGAGATTTTAAGGCTGGCTACCAATTTAGTTATAGGGGATGGGAAATCCATTCGCTTCCAGCACATAGTGAGGGATGTGACCGAACAAAAGAGAGCGGAGGAAATGCTTACTAGAATAATTGACGGCTCTCCAGTTCCGACATTTGCAATCAATAAACAGCATAAAATCACACACTGGAACACGGCACTAGAATCTCTCACTGGTGTAAAAAAGGAGGATGAACTCAAGACAGACCGACAATGGATAGTGTTTTATCGTGAAAAGAGGCCAGTTATGGCTGACCTCATAGTGGACAAAGCATCTGCAAGCGAAATTGAGGTACATTATCGAGATAAAGGTCGCCCATCTTGTCTAATTGATGGTGCCTACGAAGCCGAGGATTTCTTCCCAGACCTCGGGGAAGATGGCAAGTGGCTTTATTTTACAGCAAGTCCGATAAGAGATGAAAACGAGGAAATAGTAGGGGCAATAGAGACCATACAGGACATCACTGAAGCGAAACGGATGCAGGATAACCTGCGCTATTATCTCAAGCAGATTACTATGGCTCAAGAAGAAGAACGCAAACGCCTTGCTCGTGAACTTCATGACGATGCCTCTCAGCAAATATTGCTTTTAACGCATGGCGTAGATAACATTGCCTCTAAAGCCGAGAGATATTTGCCTCAAGAGTTAAGAAATGAATTGGGGAAACTATATGAACTGGCGCAGCAAACCTACCAAGGCATTAAGCACTATGCTCAGGCTTTAAGGCCTCGCATTTTGGACGACTTAGGTTTGTTGCCAGCCATCAAATGGCTGGCTGAGGAAATACACAACTTTAGTGGAATCGAAATTCAGGTCAAACCAGATACCATTCCGCCGCTCCCCCCAGAAACACAACTAGTCTTGTTCCGCGTTGTTCAGGAAGCCCTAAATAATATTCACCGACATTCCGGAGCATCTAAAGCCAGTGTTACAGTGGAGTGCCAAGGAAATGAGGTTAGCATAACCATTAGCGATAACGGCAAGGGTTTTGAGGTTCCCCAGCAGCTAAGTGATTTTGCTGGTCAAGGCAAGCTGGGGCTTACCGGTATGGCAGAGCGAGCCCGGTTAATAGATGGGGAACTTAAGGTTAGCTCTCAAGTAGGAAAGGGAACCAAAATAATGGTCAAAGCGCCCACAAAGCTTTATACCGAGCGCAATAGTTAGAGCAACCCAAGAGATTGCTTTCCCTGCCGTTGGCAATGACATTTTTTGTCGTTTCTTTTTTTGCGGACTTTGGCCTAGGCAGAGGTAAGCCAACGCGTATGGTCAAAGTTTGTCCCCGACCACACCCAGGCGGAGATGAACTCCGCCACCACACTGCTGCTGAAAAGACACATAAGCCCACACCACTGAGCGGGTGAGATTCCGATCCCTTATTCAATACGGGGTCGGAATGACACAAGGTGAAACGAGTCAGACTTTCTCCACCCTAACTGCTGCAACTTTGAACTCGGGAATCTTGGATACAGGATCGATCGCGGGATTGGTGAGAATGTTGGCAGGGCTCTCAGCGAAATGGAAGGTCATGAACACCACTCCAGGCGGCAATGCTTCAGTTATTTTGGCCTTAGTGATGACTTCACCGCGTCGAGAGATGACCTTAACTTTATCACCCTCGGATATGTCAAGTTGCGATGCATCATTGGAACTGATTTCCACCACACCATCAGGCTTCAACACATTGAGCACATCTACCTTGCGAGTCATCGTCCCGGTGTGGAAGTGATACAAGCTGCGCCCTGTGGTGAGGATCAAAGGATAGTCTTCGTCAGGCGTCTCTCTTGGAGGGATATACTTCAAGGGGATAAATCTGCCCTTCCCTCTAACAAAAATGTTCGTGTGTAATATCGGTGTGCCGGGATGGTCATCAGTCGGGCAAGGCCACTGGAGTCCGCCATTTTCTAGCCTCTGGTAGCTCATGCCCCCGTAGCTAGGAGTAAGATTGCGAATTTCTTCCATTATGGTGGACGGATGGGCGTAGTCAAAGCCTTTGGCCCCTAATTTCTGGGCCACTTGACAAATAATCCACCAATCAGGTTTAGAATCGCCAATTGGCTCAATGGCTCTCCTTACTCGCTGCACCCTACGCTCAGTGTTAGTGAAGGTACCATCCTTTTCAGCAAAGCTTGCTGCTGGCAAGACAACGTCGGCAAATTTTGCTGTTTCCGAAAGAAATATATCCTGGACTACAAGAAACTCCAGTTGTGCCAGTGCCTCCCGAACGTGTTGGACATCAGCATCACTTAACACCGGGTTCTCACCGATCACATACAATGCCTTCATGTCCTTACGGTAAGCCGCTTCAATCATCTCAATCAAGGTCAGACCTGGAGACGAGGGCAATGTACATGTCCAGGTGATCCCAAACTTCTCCTTCAGGGTCGGGGGTAATAAGCACCCCCAGGCGGTTTCAAATTTCTTCCTGATGGCTGGATCGGCCACAGGCTGATAGCCAGGATAGACGTTAGGCAAGGCACCCATGTCACAAGCACCTTGCACATTGTTCTGACCTCTAAGCGGATTGACACCGGTGGAGGGCTTGCCTACATTCCCAGTAAGCATTGCCAAGTTAGCGGTAGCCAGCACATTGTCGGTACCGTGGGAATGTTGGGTAATACCCATAGCGTACAGGATGGTAGCAGGACTATTGGTAGCAAATACACCAGCAGCTTCCACAATCTTGCCCTGCGGTACCTTAGTAACCTGCTCGGCAAAATCAAGGCCGAAGTCCTTCAGCGACTCACTGAAAGCATCGAAGTTCTCGCATCTTTCCTTGATGAACGCCGAGTCAAACAGTCCTTCATCCACTATGACCCTCATCATCCCCATTAGCAAGGCGACGTCTGTGCCGGGGTTATGTTGGAGCCAAATGCTGGCAAAGCGGCAAAGGTCGATCTCGTAGGGGTTAGCCACGATGAGTTTCCCCCCATTATTCACCGCACGGACTATCTCGTGCGCAAGCACAGGGTGGTTTTCTGTAGTATTGGTGCCAATGGCCAAAATACAGGCGGCGTCCCCAATGTCATTGATGGAATTAGTCATTGCTCCGCTGCCAAAGCTCTGAACCAGGCCAGTCACAGTGGGCGCGTGACACAGTCGAGCGCAGTGATCAATATTGTTGGTGGCCAGCACTGCTCGGGCGAATTTTTGCATGACATAGTTTTCCTCGTTGGTACACTTAGCTGATGCAATTACCCCAACTCCATCTGACGCATAATCCCTCAACTTCTTGGCCACCAGTTCTAGTGCTTCGTCCCACCCAGCTTCTCGGAAAACGTCATCCGCTTTCTTATCTCGCCCTGCGTCCCGGGGAACGCCGGGGATTCGAATAAGAGGCGTGGTAAGCCTTTCCATATGGTTAACAAAATCATAACCCCAACGTCCCTTGACACACAAAGTACCTCGGTTAGCTGGACCCTCGGGGTCACCGCGTACGGAAACAATCTTATTATCTCGAACACCTAAGTATATAGAGCAGCCAACCCCACAATAAGGGCAAACGGTCTTAACCTCTTTGGCAGGTGACTTTTCCCACTTAGGCACCAACGCTCCAGTAGGACATCGAGCCACACATTCACCACAGGACTTACAAATAGATTCAGCAATCGGTTTATCACCAAAGGTGGCTATCTTTGCCGAATTGCCGCGAAAGGCTATGTCAATGGCGCCGACGGCGGCTATTTCGTGGCAAGCCCGTACACATTTAGCACAAAGGATACATTTGTTCGGATCGTAAATAAACGCTGGGTGGCTTTTATCCAGAGGAAGTACCTGGACACTCTTTCGCAATCGGTCAATATGCTCCTGTTCTATGCCCAAATATCGGGCAATTTTAAGTAGCTCGCAATCTTGGTTTTTAGCACAGGTGAGGCAATCGCCGTGATGGTTGGCGGTGATAAGCTCCATAGTGATTCGGCGTGATTGATTTACTCTTGGTGTCTCGGTGTGTACCACCATACCATCGGTTGCTGGCGTAGTACAGGAGCTAACCAAGCCCCGCATTCCTTCTATTTCGACCATGCAGAGGCGGCAACCTCCGTAAGGCTTGAGGTCGGGGTCATAACACAGCGTGGGAATATAGATGCCAGCACCAAGTGCCGCTTCAAGCACAGTGGCTCCCTTTTTTGCTTCCACTTCCTCTCCATTAATAGTCAGCTTGATAGAGGCTTTACCATTTTCTCCAACCTCGGTTGTAGGGATTGCACTCATCTTGTCACCTTCTTCATATGCTAATAGAATATTTAAGACTTGGCGACTACTGGGACGGGCTTCTCGGGGATATCCGAGGGCTTTGTCCCGCTAACTTTGACCACTGCGCTGAATTTAGGTGGGCAGACATCTAAGCAAATCCCACAGTTGATGCACTTATCTTGGTCAATAACATGCACCATCCGTTTGCCGCCCTTAATAGCCTGGACGGGACAGTTCCTGGCACAAATCACACATCCCTGACATTTTTCAGGAAGTATATAGTAAGATATGAGAGCTTGGCATTGCATCGCGGAGCAGCGTTTTTCAACTATGTGCTCTTCATACTCATCACGGAAGTAGCGGATACTGGTAAGTACCGGATTAGGAGCTGTTTGCCCTAGACCACACAAAGAACCGTCTTTGACCGATTCCGCTAACTCCTGAAGCAATTCGATATCCCCGGGCCTGCCTCTCCCGTTGCTTATATCCTCTAGTATGTCGAGCATCTGTTTAGTGCCCCAGCGACAGGGTATACACTTTCCGCAAGATTCAGCTTGGGTGAAAGTGAGGAAGAATTTTGTAATATCGACCATACAAGTATCCTCATCTATTACTACCATCCCCCCTGAACCCATAATTGACCCTGCCTGGGTTAGAGATTCGTAATCAACTGGCAGGTCTATCAAACCCTCGGGTATGAAGCCACCTGATGGGCCGCCAGTTTGAACTGCTTTCAGGCGTTTGTTTTCAGGAATTCCCCCACCGATTTCATATACAATCTCACGCAAGCTAATTCCCATTGGGACTTCTATAAGCCCAGTGCGAACAACGTTGCCTGCCAGGGAAAAGTTCTTGGTGCCCTTGCTTTTTTCAGTGCCATAACTGACATACCACTCAGCACCCCTCTGGAGGATAGCTGAGACATTGCTCCAAGTTTCCACGTTATTGATATTTGTTGGCTTTCCCCACAAGCCGGACTGGGCTGGAAATGGAGGTCGGGAGCGAGGCATCCCTCGTCTACCTTCGATGGAAGCCATCATCGCAGTCTCCTCTCCACAGACAAAAGCGCCAGCGCCCTCTTTTATTTTGATATGGAATCTAAAGCCAGAGCCCATAATATCATCACCTATTAACCCATATTCCTCCATCTGTTTGATAGCAATTCGTAACCTTTGAATCGCTAGCGGATATTCAGCTCGGATATAAATGTACCCTTCTGACGCACCGATAGCATAAGCCCCAATGAGTATTCCTTCCAATACAGCATGCGGATCGCCTTCAAGAAGCGCTCGATCCATGAATGCCCCGGGATCCCCCTCGTCAGCATTACATATTACATATTTGATATCACCGGGAGCATCGTGGCAGAATTGCCATTTAATCCCACTGGCAAAGCCGGCTCCACCACGACCCCTCAACCCCGATTTCTTTATCTCATCAATCACTTCCTGTGGTTTCATTCTCAATGCCTTGGCCAGGCCTTCGTAGCCACCGTTAGCAATATAATGGTTTATATTTTCTGGATCGATATTTCCACAATTACGCAAAGAGATACGGACTTGAGGCTTAAGCACTGGCAAGTCAAAGAGATTGGGAATGCCCTCCAAAGTTCCTTCGCCACGAGTGCCGAGAGCCAAGTCAGGGCGTGGGTTGTCAGCAATTTGATAATCCGCGATGATTTCAGACACAAGCTCAGGGGTAAGATTGCCATATAAAATGCTCGGTTTGCCTGGCTTAACTAGCTCAATCAAGGGCTCTGCATAGCAAAGTCCGATACAACCAACCTGAAGAATTTCAGCTTGAATATGCTGCTCTGCTAACTTTTGGTTAAGAGCAGCAATTACATCCTCAGCACCTGCTGCTCGCCCACAAGTTCCCATGCCAATCAAAATCCGGGCATTCTCGCTTTGCTGCATTGCTTTCCATTGCAATACAGCTTGGCTCTTGATTTCTTCGAAACTCACTGTGCCTCCTTGTTTAATATCTCCCTTGCCTTGGGAGTTGTCATCCTCCCATGCACCTTGCCGTTGATAACCACAACTGGTGCCAGTGCGCACGAACCAAAGCAGGCTATCGTCTCTATCGAATTTTCCAGATTTGGCGTAGTTTCACCGGCACTAATGCCTAATTGCTTTTCTATTTCGCCAAGGATTTGTGCGCTGCCACGTACATGGCAGGCAGTGCCGCGACAAACCTTGATGACATTCCGACCTGTTGGAACAAGCTTGAATTGGGCATAGAATGTGCCGACCCCAAAGACGGTGCTTTCTGGCAGCTTGAGGAATTTGGCTATCTTTTTCATCGCTAGCTCTGGCAGGTAACCAAAAACCTGCTGGACCTGCTGCAAGATGGGGATAAGCTCGTCTACCCTGCCTTCATAGGAGGATAGAATTTCGTTCAGGCGCTCTTCACTTGTCCCCTCTTGCTCCTGTGGAAGCGCCTGCGCGCCTTGCACTAGCGAAGGATTCGCCATTTCATACCTCACTATTTACCATTTCTCTTGAGACAGCCTTGAAATAGGCGTCCTCAAAATATCTGACCAACTAATTCCCCGAAAGTAGCTCAAAGGCTGCACTATAT
>Ga0307380_10013418_pt1 | contig 10123 bp, 9 predicted proteins | sample UN3MG_FD_202239 | JGI IMG/M metagenome (GOLD analysis project Ga0307380, IMG submission 202239) | Soil microbial communities from Risofladan, Vaasa, Finland - UN-3 | ecosystem: Environmental > Terrestrial > Soil > Coastal area > Acid sulfate soil | place: Finland: Risofladan, Vaasa | collected...
CTGCGGCGGGCATAAAAATGGCCGGATGGGCTTTTGCCCGTCCGGCCTTTTACCGGTTAACCGCTGTCCGCCTTGCTTTTTTCGCGCCGAAGGCGGCTCTCCCAACAGTTAATAATCAAATTATATACTATTTAACGTCAATAATCAAGCAAATTCGTCAATAGCCAATATTTGCTTGTTGCGTTGTTTTGAATAAAGAAAAACCCCCCGGTAAAACCGGGGGGCTAAATATTGTAATACGGAGAACGCATTACACAGTACGCTGTACGAATCAGCGTACTGCTGCCTGAGCCGCGGCGAGTCTTGCTATCGGGACTCTGAACGGCGAGCATGAGACGTAGTTCATTCCGACACGGTGGCAGAAGTCGATACTGCTCGGTTCGCCGCCGTGCTCGCCGCAGATGCCGACCTTCAATTTCTTTTTGGTCTTTCTGCCGAGCTTCGTGCCCATTTCGACGAGCTTGCCGACGCCTGTCTGGTCGAGCTGCTGGAACGGGTCGGAGGCGTAAATGCCCTTATTGACATATTCGCCCAGGAACGTGCCTGCATCGTCCCGCGAGAAGCCCATCGTCATCTGCGTCAGGTCGTTCGTGCCGAAGCTGAAGAACTCGGCTTCGGTGGCGATTTCGTCGGCCGTCAGGGCGGCCCTCGGGACCTCGATCATTGTGCCGATCATGTACTTAATCCTGGCCTTCTTCTCTTTGAAGACCTGCTTGATCTCGTCCACGATTTCGTCTTTGACCAGCTTCAGTTCCATTACTGCGCCTACGAGCGGAACCATGATTTCGGGCAGTACGACCTTGCCGGACTTCTTGACGTTCAGCGCGGCCTCGATAATGGCTCTTGCCTGCATCCTTGCAATTGCGGGATAGGTAATCGACAAACGGCATCCGCGATGTCCGAGCATCGGGTTGAACTCGTGCAGTTGTTCGACCTTTGCCTTGACGACGGCAGGCTTGACTCCGAGTCTCTTTGCCATCTCGGCCTGATTTGCCTTATCCTGCGGCAGGAACTCGTGCAGCGGCGGATCGAGCAGCCGAATCGTGACCGGCAGTCCGGCCATGGCCTTGAAGATGCCTTCGAAATCACCCCGCTGGTAGGGCAGCAGCGTCTTCAATGCGCCTTCGAACTGCTTTTTGGCGGTGGCGTATTCCTTTTCAATTGCATTTTTCTCTTTAGCGGTTGGGGCCGCTTCGACTTTTGCAAGCATGATGGCGTAATCGTCGGCGGCGAGAATCATCTGCCGGACGGGCCATATCCTGTCGCCTTCGAAGAACATGTGCTCGGTTCTTGTAAGGCCGATGCCTTCGGCACCGAAGTCTCTGGCGCGCTTGGCATCTTCCGGCGTGTCGGCGTTGGTGCGGACACCCAGTGTTCGTACCTGGTCGCAAATATTCAAGAACTTGCCGAAGTCGCCGCTTAAGGTCGGCTCGACCGTGGCTAATTGTCCTGTCATCACTTCGCCTGATGAGCCGTCGAGACTGATCCAGTCGCCTTCTTTGATTGTAAGTTTGCCGATGATGAGTTTCTTCGTTGCATAGTTGATATTCAGTGCGCCGACACCTGCAATGCAGCATTTGCCCATACCGCGAGCGACGACTGCTGCGTGGCTTGTCATTCCGCCGCGGGCAGTCAAAATGCCGACTGCCGCGTCCATGCCGCCGATATCCTCGGGGCTGGTTTCTATCCGGACAAGGATTACTTTCTTGCCCTTGGCGTTCCATGCTTCGGCGGTATCGGCGGTGAATACTACCTGACCGACGGCGGCGCCGGGTGAGGCCGGAAGGCCCTTGGCGATTACGTTACGCCTGGCTTTCGGATCGAAGCTCGGGTGCAGCAGGCGATCCAACTGCTCCGGCGTGACACGTGTGACGGCGTCCTTCCTGGTAATGAGTTTTTCGGCGACCATGTCCACGGCGTTCTTGACTGCCGCTTCGGCGGTACGCTTGCCCGTTCGGGTCTGAAGGATGTAAAGCACCTTGCTCTGGATGGTGAATTCCATGTCCTGCATGTCTTTGTAGTGCTTCTCCATCCGGGTCATCAGGGCGGTAAGCTGCTTGTAAGCCTTGGGCATTACCTTTTTTAATTTTATCAGCGGAATTGGCGTCCGGATGCCGGCGACAACGTCCTCGCCCTGGGCGTTCATCAGGAACTCGCCGTAGAATTCCTTCTTGCCGTTGCTTGGATTGCGGGTGAAGCAGACGCCCGTGCCGCAGTCGGAGCCCATGTTGCCGAAGACCATCGCCTGGACGTTGACGGCGGTTCCGAGAAGGCCGGTGATGTTGTTGAGCTGGCGATATTTGACCGCGCGGGCGATGTTCCACGAGCCGAAGACGGCGTTGATGGCGTGCTTGAGCTGGAGCTTGCCGTCCTGTGGGAAGAGTTCGCCGACGTGCTTCTTGTAGACGGCTTTGTATTTGTCGACGACGTCTTTTAGTTGCTCGGCGCTGAGTTTGTTGTCGAGCTGGACGCCGGCCTTTTCCTTGGCGGCGTGAATTACCTCTTCGAAGTGCTCGTGGCCGCAGCCCATAACCACGTCGCCGAACATGTCGATGAACCGGCGATAAATGTCGTACGCAAAACGAGGATTCCCCGTCTTCTTGATGATCCCCTCAATCACGTCATCGTTCAGCCCCAAATTAAGCACGGTGTCCATCATTCCAGGCATCGATACGGCGGCTCCGCTTCTTACGCTTACTAAGAGTGGCTGGTTCGGGTCTCCGAGCTTTGCGTTCATGGCCTTTTCGAGCTTCGCCAGGTTCTTATCGACTTCCTCTTCGAGCCCTTTCGGCCATTTTCCCCTGGATTTATTATATTCATCACACACCTTCGTCCCGATAGTAAATCCCGCCGGCACAGGCACACCGAGGTTCGTCATCTCGGCCAGATTCGCCCCTTTACCGCCCAGCAGCACTTTCATCGTTGCATTGCCCTCGGCTTTTCCCTCGCCGAAGAAGTATACTCGTTGTTCTGACATTCTACAATTCTCCTACTAATATTAAAGTTAACTCGAAACCGCATTATATACGATACTTCAACCCTTATGTCAATCCCTAAATAAAGCAAAAGATGACGGGGTTCGCGGTTCGATTTTGGATGTTGGATGTTTCTATTTGCCAGAAGCCGGGGGGGGCGAAGTGTTTCGTCGAGGATGTTTGAGTTTTAGTGATTTTCCAAAATCCTGCGAATCGCGGCGGCAAGCTCATCGGCCTTTTGCGAGCCTATCAGCAGTTTCTTGCCGTTGCCCAATACAAGCTGCACGCCCCGATTGCCGCTTACGTTATACGCCTTACCATTTCGAAGGCTGTATCGAATCCCCCATCCGCCATATTCCATGATAGGTTTATACCGCCGGGCGTAATATTCGCTCAAATCTTCCCGCCCGAATCGCTTGAAATGAATGTGGAAAGGAAAATAACGTACATACAAACCGTCCGTGCGAACCTCGGTTTCCAGCTTCAAAAGTAAAAACATGGCCGTGATAGCTATCGGCACGCCGATCCCGGCAAGTACGCCAAGAACAATCTCCCAACTCGCCATCAAGTCCGCTCCGGCGGGGTCTTTTTGCAATGCAAAAACACTAATCACCACCGACAGGCCCATGGAAACATAAACCAGCCAGCGCAGCCACAAATTGAATCTCTGTTCTTCCCGATAGATTATGTTTTCCATCTTCTGACTTCAGAATTCTGCCTTCTGCTTTATGTATATGATTCACCACGAATAATAAATAGTAATTAATAAATAATAAATGGCAAGGCCTTCTGCCTTCTGCCTTTTTACTTTGTTTTCCCTGTTTTTCTGCGAAGTACGCTGGCTGTTATTAACCCTATAAAAAAGCCGAGCGTCAAAATTGAGAGAAGAAGCAGCACTCGCGGCATTGTTATAGTCGTGAAAAGAAATTTCGTTTCCACTTCCTGCTTATTCTGAAGAGCAACTATAACTGCCAGTGACAAAACCACAATTATCAAAATAATCTTAAACTTCTTCATTCTTTAACACCTCATTATATATTGCCAAACCGCCGGGACGTTTCCTTCAGTCTTCAGAATATAATTTACCACGAATTAACACTAATAAGCACGAATAATAAATAGTTCACCCCGTGAGATGGCGGTTTAACCTATCTCATGGGGTAAATAGTCAATGTCAACGGTCTTTTGCCTTCTCAATTCTACATTCTTAATTCTAAATTCTAAATTCTCTTAACGCCGGAGTGAATAGGTATACCCAAATTTCCAGCCTTTGCCGCTCGTATCTTTATCATAGCCCTGGTTCAGCATTCGACGTTCCCAGGCACGGGCGGCCGGCTCGGATGTGAATTGCTGGATAACTTTGAAGTCGGCCGGATTGCCGCGCGAAACTTTTATGCTCTTAGGATCATCGCTTAGGCCTGAATATTTCATATAAAATAAATCCTCGTACGATTCTTAATTCTGACTTCTGAATATGATTTACCACGAAGTAACACGAAGAACCACGAATAATCAATAGAAAATAATCAATAATCAATTGGAAAGCCTTTTGACTTGCTTCTCTTACTTTATCGTCCAGCCGCCGGTGCGGCGATTAGTGGCTACAAATCAAGAAATCCCCTAAGTTTACTTATTAGTTTTTCTGAATTTCTTGTTTGGCATTCCCAGATTACCAGAACTTTCCATCCTTCTTTTCGCAGTTTACGCAGATTTCTTCTGTCTCGTTCCTTGTTTTCCTCCAACTTTCCCCTCCAAAACTTAGCTCGTGTGGATGGCATCGAGTGTCCCTTGCTACAAGAGTGTCGATGCCAAAAGCACCCATGTACGAAAATAACCTTAAGTCTACTCGTGAATATTAAGTCAGGTTTACCAGGCAATCCTCTCCCATGTAAACGATATCGATATCCGAGAGAATGAACAAGCCGACGCACCATCATCTCAGGCTTTGTGTTCTTGTTTCGAATGGCTGACATACAACGATGACGTTGTTTTTTTGTGAGTATATCCAATTTCAAACCATTCCCTAGCTACCTCGACAAGCGATAACTGCACAACCCAATTTTTCTGCTAGACGGACAGGTACCGCATTCCCTATCTGTTTTGCTATATGCAGATTCGATCCATAGAAAACATAATCGTCACTAAAAGTCTGCAAACCAGCTGCTTCACGTAGTGAAATTGCCCGGTTCTGACAAGGGTGCCCGTAACGACCGTTTGAAATACTATTACATTTAGCTGTTAAAGTTGGGGCAGGCCTGTCCCAGAACATTCGTCCGTAAACGTCGGTATGACCTTCATATCCTCCCCTGTGACATTCGAGGATGAGTTTCCGAGGCCAAGACCTACGACCACCGCCGTTATGGGGTGTCTTCTTCAGGCGTTTAAGGTTCATCTCTGAAACAGCAGCCGCCTCGTGATTTGGGAACAGAGGATGCTTCTCTCCTGCCCTAATAGGCGGAAAGTGGGATATGGCTCCGCGAACTGTTTCGTAAGATTCCAGGCATGTGCCACAGATCCTCTTGGGGAGCTTGGGTCGTTTGCCTCGCATTGCAAATAGGACGTATCTTCGTCTGGTCTGAGGGACACTGTAATGTTTGGCGTCAATAATACCGTCGTCATATTCGTATCCGTTTAGATTCAATATCCGGATAAATCTTCGATATGCACTGAATCCCTTCATCTTTGTGATTCCCGGCACGTTCTCAATGAGAACTTGCCCGGGTTTGAACTCCTCAATCAATCGGCCGAATGATATCAGAAGAGTTGCGTCCGGTCGTCTTGAAGAGGACTTACGTTGTTGGCTGAACGCCTGGCACGGTGCACAACCCGCGAATAGCAGGTCTTTCTTAGGAACGTCACGTGTGAGTTGCCTGATAGTTTTATAATCTATAGTCTTGACATCCGCCTGATGAAATACCGACGGTTTGTTGTTTCTTTCATAAGTATCTCGACATCGTTCGTCAAAATCAATGCCTGCAACAACATTGATACCTGCATCCAATAGTCCGCGTGTCAGTCCTCCCGCACCGCAAAAGAAATCCAAGGCCGTTATCATGCATCTACCCCCTGGTCACTTTGACTTACGGTTCGATATATATGATCCGCCCAATCATTTAAATCACGGTCTGGAAGTCCCGGCCTACCGGTAACTTGAAGGTACGCCCACGAGATCATTTCACGGAAGGGGCTATCAACAGACGCTACCCGAAAGTACTTGCAGCTGGTACCTTTTCCGATCAGTTTCAAGTTTATAAGTTCAAGTTTTTTCAGTTCTACGGTCATGTAAGGAAAAACACCCGGCAGTTCGGGGAGCGGAAGACATAGGCTCCCATATCCTCTTGTCAAGACGAGTAGCAGTTTTTCCTTGAATCTCTTCATTTTTGTATTACGGTCTACTTGTGCGTCTCGGAGCACACTTTCAACCTGTGTACAATAGGCAACCAGCACACTTGCAACGCTAGGCTTCCTTGCTCTACTTCCTACCAAATCACAAGACGGAGTTAATACAACGAAGTAATTGCCAGGCGTGTTTTTATCTCCTGTTTTTTTTCTGATGATATCTCCGGTCATCAGACTCGATCCAACAGGAGGGTATAAATACTGCTCCCAACATGCTATAGGTTCATCGGGAGGTTGATCCATCATCGCCGCTATGCGTCTTCTTGATGTACGTATAAATACGTCCCTTCTCTTATCCGTATCTGAAATTGCTTGAAACACACGAGGAGCAGTTTCCTTCAGTTCTCTATTCATACACTCACGCACATTATTTTGAATCTCATGTATCGCTTCCACATGAGGAAGGAAAGACTCAATGTGAGAGATAACACTTTCTTCGCTGCCAGCTCCCTTCTGAACTAGTTGTATGAATGGATGTTCTTTTACCTCGTCCGAGATATCATTTGGACGTGCCGAGTATATGACAATCGGGCAAAAACGTTCGTTCCAGATTGACTCATAAACTCTTAAACCTGCGGTTTCATTTTCCTGTATCGATCCTCTAAAAATATCCAGGACAACTATATCTGGTGAAAATGACCGTATAAAAGCTTTCGCGTTACGGAATTTCTTAACCTCGCATTTAATTGCTTTTATCTTTTGCTCGAGTTCCTCTATTACAGTTTCGATACTTGTGGGTTCATCCTCTATGAATAACACCTTCAACATGCTCTACCGTCCGTTATCGTTTTACTGGTATATCAAAAGTGAAGCTTGCGCCACCAAGTTTACCGGGTTGCGAAAGGAACATCTCGCCCCCATATTCCGCTACGAGTTCCGAGGCAACCGTCAGACCCATGCCTATACCGCCCGGCTTTCTCGTGACTCCTGGAAGGAAGACTCTCTTCGCATCCTCTTCGGGAACGCCAGGTCCGGAGTCGTGTACAGATAACTTTACCCTCCCTCCGTGATCATATCGCGATAAACGAAACTCAAGCTTCTTGTTTTTCTTGGCCTGCTTGAGCCAATAAACTGCATTGTTTATCAGATTGAGGATTATCGCATCGAGTTCTCCAGGATCTACGGCAACTCGTGTCTTCGTTGTCGGGATATATACCCTAATTTTCATGTCCTCTATATCCTTTGTAACGAAAGCCAGGCAGCGATTCACGCTGTCTTCAAGAATACTGTCTCTACGTCTTCGCCTGAAACTCCGGCTGGCCAAAGGCGCGAACGTGTCAGCCAATTGCTCCACAGAGTTGATCGCATTGGCTGCTTGTTCCACTTTTGAGGTAAGTGACGGGTCCGCATCAACATGCTTGGAGATATATCGTACGAAACTGCCAAAAATGGTCGTCCGGTTTCTTATCTCATGAACCAACATCTGAGCGATGGTGCCTATGGTGGCGAGGCGACTATAGTAGATGAAACGCTTCTTTATTGCGTTCTTGACGTCCGTTATTTTCTTGTTGAACTCATTCAGTATCGGTAATGCATCAGCAGCGGGGGCTCCCTCGTCCACTATTGCCACCATTTCGGCAAGTAGGTCCTCAGCGGTCAAATCCTCGAACAAATCCACGAGTTTTTCTTCGTCGGCAGGCTTTATTCGATCCTTGTCCCTTTCGTTTTCGAGCAGGTAAACGATGGCTTTTAGGATTCCCTGAAAGGCAACCGTTGAGTCGTTCGCCATCAATCCTTCTCTGTCGCTCTTGTCCTTTATTCTCGGGTTGCTCTCGGCAGATACCGAAACATAGCCTACGATTTGACTCGTACTTAGTCGCGTACCCACTTTACTTATTCTTCTAAGATCCAGGCCGAGCCAGTCCCTGGCATTTTCCGATTTAGGAAGAACCAAGATACCGTCTCGATAAACGGAGATGCCTTTGTGAGCTTTTATTGTCTTTCGAACGTCGGACTTGTTCTCATTGAAACTCTCGGCAATCTCCTCGGTATCTCCAGAAGCTATGTCCCACGCGCGAATCTCGAATTCGAACGAACCGCATCTGGAATCATTCTCCTTGTATTTCGTTAACTCATCGTTCGCTTTGACTATCTGTTCCCAGGTCAGAGTAAGATTAGTTGTTCGTGCTTTGCCTGTTCCAACCCGAATGGGAGAAAACTCATATTTGGCATGAACAGAACCCTTTTTAGCAACATGTCCTCGAATTGCATACTTGGGCTTGGAAAGGAACTCGGGCGCAGATATCTCAACCTGCTCAAACTCATCCGTTGATCCTGGTGGCGCAAGGAAAATTCTGAAATCATTAATTTGAGCGAAGGGAGAAATGAGTCTGCTGAGGTTTTCTCTGAGATCACATATCTTGTCTTCGTCCCAATCTGATTTCAAATCGAAAATGCGGATCAATGTTCCGCTTTTTTTAAAAGGTATGTCTTCCCCAATAGATGTGACATCGACAAAGCAAGAATCAATACTCTCCATTGAGGATAGCTCTGACCAGTTAACTGATACGCGCCAACAAAGATCATTTGCTGCCATTGTGCGCATCTCAAGCCTACTGCCCAACCTTGCCGCTGATAGTCGTCCCAGGCCCTTTTCGCCTGCAGCCCTTCTAATGCGCTTACCCATCTTCGAAACGGGATTCTGAGACCGAAAAGGCGTGGCCACCATACACCACACATCCTCTATAGTCGACCGGCCCATTCCGCAGCCGTTATCCTCGATTTCTAAATAGGCACCTCGTTTTTGATCAACACCGAAACGGACATCAACACGTGTGGCAAAAGCATCATAAGAATTCTTGACAAGCTCGATTACGGCAACAACGTCATTCGTAATGAGGTCTGCACCAAGGGCGGCGAAAACACGCGGGTGTAGCTTGAAGGGTATCTGCTCAGTTTTTGAAGCTACTTTATCCATAATTTATTTATCTGCTCTATTCCAAAATGATATCGGCAAGGCTATAGTCCGTCAACACAAGAAATCCTTCCACCAAAGAATGTATATCTTCAACACTGCCTTGTGAAGTACATTTTTCCATCAATGGAAATTCTCCGCCATTACCTCAATCATCTTTATACGGTGCGGACCTCTCGAAAACTTAATATTATCACTTTTTGTAGAATAAAGCAAAATCTGGTTTAAAATTTACTTGAGAAGCGACCCGTAACCCGAAGCACGTGGCTCCGGGAAACTCGAAGCACGAAGTTCTAAATCCTAAACAAACTCGAATAATACAAATTCGAAGCACTAAACCAGCCAACGTTTGAAAGGTTCTGCCTTGGGGCTGGGAATTGACTGGATAATACGGAAAATGCCTTCGGTATTGGCACAGTTCACTTTCTGAGGCCCCCCGTCGGTCTCTACCACAAGGGGGGTGACAATTTGTCCCCACCCTTTGGCAAGCTCTGGATCTCGTTTCCGCATTTTCTTGATGTAATCGGCACTATTGGGCGTATCTGTCAGCGCCTCCACCACGTCGCCAATCGAGAAACACCATTCGTCTCTGTAAAGGGTCTTCCTTATCCGCTTTCCCTTAAACACCGCTATTTTTGTTGTTTCCATTATAGCTCCAATATTCTTAGGCTCTCGATCCATGTGTCTCCGCACTTTTGTGCTGCTTCGGTGTAAATTCCCGGGCAAGTGCATCTTGCTGCGTTCTTTGAAAAGTTGATAATCTGCTCGTGATTTAATTGGAGGTATATCATGAGCACAAGACAGGCAAAATCGAATAACGAGAGGCGGCAGTTTT
>Ga0307380_10013419_pt1 | contig 10122 bp, 11 predicted proteins | sample UN3MG_FD_202239 | JGI IMG/M metagenome (GOLD analysis project Ga0307380, IMG submission 202239) | Soil microbial communities from Risofladan, Vaasa, Finland - UN-3 | ecosystem: Environmental > Terrestrial > Soil > Coastal area > Acid sulfate soil | place: Finland: Risofladan, Vaasa | collected...
GTGTGCCGAGGCCTACGAGGTCCTCTCCGACCCGGACAAGCGCCGGCGGTACGACCAGTTCGGCAAGGCGGGCCTCCGCGGGACGGGCGTCCACGACTGGCAGCACGTGGACGTTCACGACATTCTCTCGATGTTCGGGGACCTCTTCGGGCTGGGCGATCTTTTCGGCGGGTTCGGCGGGGGGCGCGCCCGGTCGGGACCCCGGGTGGGGGCAAGCCTCCGGTGCACGATGGACCTCGCGCTCGAAGAGGTGGCGAAGGGCGTCGCGAAGACGCTCGACGTCCGGCGCCGGGAACTCTGCGAGGCGTGCAAAGGGAGCGGGTCGGCGTCGGGCAAACGCGCCGCCTGCAAGACGTGCGGCGGGGCGGGACGCGTGCAGCACGGCGGCGGGTTCTTCCGTATGGTAACGGATTGCCCGGCGTGCGGCGGGCGCGGGACCGTCGTCGCGGACCCGTGCAAGGCGTGCCGCGGCAGAGGGTTCGTTCCGAAGAAGCAGACGATCGAGATTCAGGTTCCCGCGGGGATCGAGGACGGCCAGCGGATCCGCTACGCGGGCCAGGGCGACGCCGGGGAACCCGGGGCGCCGCGCGGCGACCTGTACGCGGAGGTCCGCCTGGAGCCGCACCCGCTGTTTGAGCGGCACGGTCGGGACCTCGTGTGCCAGGCGCCGATCAGTTTCACGCAGGCGGCGCTGGGAGCCGACCTGGAGGTGCCGACGCTCGACGGGCCGGACCGGATTTCGATCGCGCCGGGGACGCAGAGCGGCGACCTGTTTCGCCTGGCGGGTAAGGGGCTGCCCGACGTGCACGGGTATGGCCGCGGCGACATCCTGGTCCAGGTGGTGGTGGAGGTTCCGAAGCGGCTGTCGCGGCGTCAGGAGGAACTGCTCAGGGAATTCGCGGCGACGGAAGAGAAAGGCGTTTTGCCGCACCGCGAGAGTTTCCTCGAAAAACTGGCGAAGTACCTGCGGCAGGGAAACCACCGCGGTAAAAAAGGCGGGAAAAAGCCAAAACATTAGGACGGAACAATGAGCGGGAAGCAAAAACATGGCGAGCCGGAGAACGCGCGGGAACCCGAGAAGCCCGACGCGCAGCCGAAGGCGCCCCCGGAGCCGACGGCCGCAGAGGATCCGCTGGCGGCGAAAACGCGCGAGTGCGAAGAACTCCTCGAGCGCCTGAAACGGACGACCGCCGATTATCTGAACTACCAGAAGCGGATGGAGCGGCGGCTGGAAGAAGTGAAGCGGTTCGCGGTGCGGGACCTGTTGCTGGATGTCCTGCCGGTCATCGACAACTTCGAGCGGGCCCTCGCGCACGCCGAAGAGCAGCCGCAGTTCCAGTCGTTGCTGGACGGCATCCGCCTGGTGCACGACCAGTTGCTGGCGGCTCTGCGGAAACACGGCGTCGAGCGGATCGAGGCGGAAGGGAAGCCCTTCGACCCCGAGCATCACGAGGCGATGGTCCAGTTGCCGAGCGAGGAACATCCGGAAGGACACGTGGCGGGCGAGATGCAGGCCGGGTACCGGCTGCACGACCAGACGCTCCGTCCGAGCCAGGTGGCGGTTTCGAGCGGCATGGCCGAGGAATCGCCCACGCCGGAAGGCCAGGGCGAACGCCAAGGCGAGCCGGACGAAGACGACGCGAACGCGGCGGAAGACTAGGGGAACGAGGATGCCGACTTACGAGTACCAGTGCGGGGCGTGCGGGCATCGGTTCGAACGATTTCAGTCGATTACGGCCGACCCGATCCGCGTGTGCCCGGCATGCAAGAGGCGCAAGGTACGCCGGCTTCTCGGGACGGGCGGGGCGGTGCTGTTCAAGGGGTCCGGGTTCCACGCGACGGACTACCGTAGCGCGTCTTACAAGGAAGCGGCCCGAAAAGAAAGCGGCGCGGGGAAGGGGTCGGACGCGGGGAAGGGGTCGGACACGGGGAAGAAGAAAGGCGCGGACGGCAAGCCGGGCGCGAGCAAGGATTAGGGCCCATGGCCGAACAATGCCGATATTGCCGGCGCCGGCTGGACCGGGCGGACGCCCAGCACGCGCGCTACTGGCCGTTCTGCTCCGAACGGTGCAAGATGGCGGAACTGGGCCACTGGTTCGGGGGGCGGTACGTAATCGGCCGGCTGGTGGACCAGGTGGCCGACGACGCCGCGCTGAAGGCCCCGGCGCCGCCGAGAGGGAAGCCCGAGGGCGGGGCGAATAGTTCTTGACACCGCCGCGCGGTCGGCACAAGATGGAGAGGTTAAACGGCCTGCGTCGTTTCGGCCGGGCCGTGCGGTCACCTGTCGGCGAAGAAAGCGCAAGGAGGAACCCATGTCCGAGGAAACGCACGAAATCCAGGCCATCAACTGGCGTCAATGCTTCTCGTTCCAGGAGATTCTCCGGTCGTTCCGGATGGCCATCCATCCGACGAAACTGGTGCTGTGCCTCCTGGCGCTCCTGGCCACAGCCTGGGGGGCGTGGGCGGTGGACCAGATCCCCGGCGTGGGCCAGACGAACGTCGCCGTGATCGGCGCCGCCGACCTGAACCTGGACGGGCGGATCAGCCTGTGGGATAACCTCAACCACATCCTCACGAAAACCCTCTGGGGCACCTGGGCGCTGCCCTATGTCGGCGACAAGACGTGGGACGACTTCTTCACGTTCCTGATGACGCCGGTGAGCGCGGCCAAGGAACTGGTGCTGCTGGCCGTCGCTTACTGGGAAGATGCGCCGTGGTTCGCCCTCGTGAACACGATCATCGGGCTGGGCATCTGGGCGTTCATCGGCGGGGCGGTGACGCGCATGGCGGCGGTGCGGATCGCCCGCGAGGAGAACCTCCCCCTGAAGCGGGCCCTCGCCTTCTCGTGCCGAAAGTGGCCCAGCATCGTCTCCAGCCCGCTCATTCCGTTCGGCGTGCTGGTGCTCGTGGCCTTGGGCGTCGGCCTCGTGACGGGCTTCGCGCTGATGGTCCCGTACGCGGGCGAAGTGGTGGTGTCGCTGCTGTTCGGCCTGACGCTCATGATGGGCCTGGTGATGGCGCTGATCTTCGTGGGCGGGGCGTTCAGCGTGGGGCTCCAGTGGCCGACGATCGCCGCCGAAGGCTCCGACGCCTTCGACGCCATCAGCCGAAGCGTCGCCTACATCTCCAGCCGGCCCTGGCGGTACCTCTTTTACACGGTCTTCAGCGCGGTGTACGGCTGCCTGACGTTCATCTTCGTCAAGTTCGTGGCGTTCCTGACGCTCCGCCTGACGCACGAAGCGGTGAGCACGTTCACGTGGGGCGGCGGTGAGGTCATGGACAAGTTGCCGCGCCTCTGGGCCGTTCCGACGATGGCCAATCCGTGGCCGGCGGCGGGCGGCGAGCCCTGGGCCTCGACCGACGCCTTTGCGACCGTCGTCATCAGCCTCTTCGTCTGGGCCGTCCTGGGCCTCATGGTCTCCTACCTTATCTCGTTCTACTTCTCGTCGCAAACCGTCATCTACTTCCTCCTCCGAAAGATCGTGGATGCGACCGACATGGAAGAGGTCTACGTGGAAGAGTCCGAAGAGGAGGAACTCCCGATCGGCGAGAAGACGGAGGGGCCGGTCAAGGTCGAAGAGGCCGAAGAGGGGAAATCCGAGTAGCCGCTGGCGCGTGTCGTTCGAGCCGCGACCAGAAGGTCGCGGTCACGTTCCCTGCCGTGGCATGTGCCACGCCGAAGTCCGGGTCGGCTTGTGCTGGGGATTGGCGACCGATGGCAAAGCCGGTGCTTCGTGTGTTTTATGAAGACCAAGACGTTTGATTGCGTGGCGATGAAGCGGCGCGGCACGCGTCTATGAACAGACCAAGAACATGACGCACCGAGAACTGTTGGCTTTCTGGAAATCCCGGTCGGCCTTTCTGAGGCGCTCAAAAATCGCAGCCGGCAAATGATCTTCTCTTGGCCGGACAAGTCGAAGGGACCGAAGAGCGGAAATCCGAGTAGTCGCACGGCGGCGGGAACGCGTAAGGTCTCTTGAGGGGCCCATCAAGGTCCGGGCGCCGAACCATCACGGAAAAAGCGGATCATGATGCGCGGATTGAGACTCATCGCGAGTCTTTGGGCCTTGGGGTTCCTGGGCACTTCGGTTGCGCTGGCCCAGGATTACGAGATCAAGTTGACGCGGCCGACGAAAGTGGGGGCTGAGTACCACATTGCGGCCGTCGGCCACAATTCGACGAAATCCACCGCCAAGATGGACGGCAAGGTGGTCGAGGAACAGAGCAAGAATTTCTCCGTGGACTTCGAGTCGGACGTCAAGGCCCTTGAAGTGGATAAGAACGGCGAGCCCTCGAAGGTCTCTTTGACCGTTGATAAGTGCATCCTGAAGCAGGGCGGCACCGAGAAGCCGCTGCTGGCCAACGGCGCGGTGGTTAGCGCGTCGGTAAAGGGCGACAAGACAGTCTTTGAGATCGCCGGCCAACCGGTGGATGCGGAAACGGCCGAGGCGCTCGACCTGGTGGTGGGACTGGGCAGGAACCGCGCGTCGGATGACGAGATTTTCGGCACCAAGGAACGCAAGAAGGTGGGCGACCATTGGGCCATGAACGCTGAACTCGCTGCCAAAGACCTTCAAGATGTCATGAAGGGATCAACCGTAAAAAAAGAGGATGTCGCAGGGACCGTCACGCTCGATAAGGTGGTCAAGGTCGGCACAACCGACTGCCTGCAAATCAGTGCCGAGATGACTGTGAACAACGCGATGATGCCCGACATGAAAGTGGCACAAATGAAGATTCAGGCCCACTTTTCGGGCCTGTTTCCGATTGACTTCTCCAAGGACATCATGGAAGAGTTGGATAGTATAACGATGTCAATTACGGTCAAGGACAAACCCGACCCGGACGGTCCGGAAATAGTCGTTGAGTCGGTCACCGAACAGAGTCGGAACGTCAAGACAACCCATCCCAATTAAGACTGGAAATTCCGGGTAGAATATCGAATTCCCGTTGACGTGAAGCCGCCGTTTTCACACCCGCTCGAACGGCTCATAGAGCCGCTGATACTCGGCCTGGGCGAAGCGGTCGGTCATGCCCGCGATGTAGTCCGAGATGGCCCGCTCGAGGCCTTCCTCCTTCGCGCGCTTCTGGTAGGCGGGCGGCAACTGGTGCGGGTTGTCGCGGTACGCCTTGAAGAGGCGGGCGACAACGCCCTTCGCCTCCGTCATCCTCCGCGCGACGCGCTCGTGGCCGTACACCCTCGCCAAAAGAAACTCCTCCAGTTGGCGGACCTTCGGCTGGAGGGGCGGCGAGAGGCCGATGAGCCGGCCGTCGGCCCGGCGAACGTCAGCCACGCTCCGCACGCCCGACGCGCCGATCGCCTCGGTGCTGGTGGCGATGGCGTCAGTGACCATGAGGTCAATGAGAAGTTTTGCGATTCGCCGGATCCGCTGGTCGAGGGAGAGGTCGACGAGGCCGGCGGCAAAGTCGGCGGCCGCCTGGCGGAAAATGTCCAGGTCCGCCAGCGCCTCCGCCTCCAGGATGCCCATCGCCAGCGCGTCGTCCAGGTCGTGGCTGTCGTAGGCGATGGAGTCGGCGAGTTCGACGATCTGGCCTTCGAGCGGCGGCGGGCCGGGTTCAAATTCGCTCGCGGCCGGGTGGTCGTAACTCGTCGCGTGCTTGGCGATGCACTCCCGCACTTCGTACGTCAGGTTCAGCCCCCGGAACTGCGGGTACGGGTGCTCCAGATAATCCACGATCCGGACGCCCTGGCGGTTGTGCTCGAAGCCGCCATGGTCCCGCATCAACTCCGCGAGGGCTTCTTCGCCGGAGTGGCCGAACGGCGTGTGCCCCAGGTCGTGGGCCAGGGCGACCGCCTCCGTCAGGTCCTCGTTCAGATTGAGGGCCCGGGCGAGCGTCCGCGCAATCTGTGCCACCTCCAGCGTGTGCGTCAGGCGCGTGCGGAAATAATCGCCCTCGTGCGTCAGGAAGACCTGCGTCTTGTATTCGAGCCGGCGAAAGGCCGTCGAGTGCACCACCCGGTCCCGGTCGCGCTGGTAGGCGGTGCGGTAGGGATGCTCCGGCTCGGGATAGGTGCGGCCCCGGCTTTCGGCGCTCTTGGCGGCATACGGGGCGAGGAGACGCCGTTCGCGCTGCTCGAACTCCTGGCGGGTCATTGTGCTCGGCGGCTCGGTCATGGAGCGCCCGGCGCCTCGGAGTCCCTGGCGGCCCGGAGGCGGTCGAACAGGTCTTCGAGCGATTGCGGGATGACCTTCGTGTCCGCCAGGACCGGCATGAAGTTCGTGTCGCCGCTCCATCGCGGCACGAGGTGAAGGTGCAGGTGTTCGGGCAATCCTGCGCCGGCGACGCGGCCGAAGTTGAGGCCCAGGTTGTACCCGTCCGCCCGCAGGACGCGCCCGTAAAGGGCTATCACGTCCCGCGCGAGCGTCATCATCGCGAGCATCTCGTCGTCCGCCAGGTCGGTCATCTCGCCCTTGTGGGAGTTCGGGACGATGAGCGCGTGGCCGTTGTTGTACGGGAACCGGTTGAGGACGGCGAACGCGAGCGGCCGGCGCATAAAGACGAGGACGCCGCGGTCGTCCGCCGCATCGCGGGCCGCGCACAGAAAACATCCGCCTTGTGATCCGTCGTCGCTCATGCCGTCGATGTACGCCATTCGCCAGGGGGACCAGAGCCGGTCCATGGGTCCTCCCGTCTTAGTGCTGCTTCGTCAACTCTGTCCCCCCGAGAGAGGGGATAGCGCGGCGGGCATTCTTGCCCGCCGCGCGGTGGCCAAGAATGGCCACCGCGCCTCCGCTTACCTGTCGAGGGGCGGAGTTGACAAAGTAGCGTTAGCCTCCGCACGTGGCACACGAGCCGGAGGAACACGTGCCGCATCCGCCGCCGGACGCGCCTCGGCCTTTCGAGCGGTCGCCGCCCGCGGTCGCGCAGAGCGAGAACTTCTTGTGGACGTTCCGGCTGCCGCAATGGGGGCACCGCGGCCGACGCCGTTCGGTCACCGAGCGGAAAAATTCCTCGAACGCCTTGCCGCAGGCGTCACACGCAAACTCGTACAGGGGCATGCTTGGAACGCTCCTTTGGGGCGCGGACCCTCTCTTGACACCCGGTGTATTCTATCCGTCGGAGGGGTTACGCTCAAGCGAGAACGGTTGCAAAAATGGCTGCCCCTCACGACCAGAACAAGCCTTCCGTCCTCCCCGAAGACGCGGTAAGATACAGGGTTCGCTGGTGGCGGGGAAGGGGCTTCGAGTGAGAACGTACTTCGACTGTATCCCGTGTTTTGTGCGTCAGACCTTGGATGCCGTTCGCTTCGTGACCGACGACGAGGCAATCCAGGCGGAGGTCCTGCGAAAGGTGCTCCGCGCCGCAAGCGAAATGGATATGCGGGTGGCGCCGCCGGTGATGGGCCAAAAGATTCATCGGCTCATCCGACAGTGCACGGGGCAGGGCGACCCATATCGCGAGGTCAAGGACCGTTTCAATCGTTTTGCGATGGCCCTGTACCCCGACCTCATGCTCCGGGTCGAGCGGTCGTCGGATCCGCTCGCAACGGCGGTCCGCCTGGCGATTGCCGGGAACGTCATCGATTTCGGCGTCAATTCGACGCTGACCGAGTCGGACGTCCGCGGGGTCATCGAGCGGGCGATGACCGACCCGCTGTGCGGAAGCGTGGATGAACTGCGCGACGCGGCGGCCGAGGCACACGACATCTTCTTCCTTGCAGACAACGCCGGTGAAATCGTCTTCGACCGCGTCCTCATCGAGACGCTGCCAACCAAGAAGATTACCGTGGTCGTCAAGGCCCAGCCCGTCATCAACGACGCCACGATCGAGGACGCCCGGGCCGCAGGCCTCACCGACCGCGTGGCTGTGATGGACAACGGCTCCGACGCGCCGGGGACGCTCCTTGGCGAGTGCTCCGAGACGTTCCGGCGTCGGTTCCACCAGGCCGACCTGGTCATCGCAAAAGGCCAGGGCAACTACGAGACCTTGAGCGACGCCGAGCGGCCCGTCTTCTTCATCCTGATGGCGAAATGTCCTGTGATCGCCAGAGATCTTGAGTGCGAACAGGGAGCGCTGATCGTCCGGCGGTCCGGCGTAGACAGAAAGGGTCTAAGGTGAAGATTATTGCTGTTGCATGCAGTCCGCGAAAGGGCAAGACAACCAAAGCGGCCCTCGAAGTGTGTCTTGCGGCCGCTCGCGAGGTCGGCGACGGAATCGAGACGGAACTGCTGGAACTGGCCGGCCTCTCGGTCAACGGGTGTATTGCTTGCGGCAAGTGCCGCGATGGTCTCGTCTGCACCCACGACGACGGGTTCACGAGCCTGGTACCGGCCCTCTCGTCGCCGGACCTGGTGGGCCTGATTGTCGGGACGCCGGTATACTTCGGTTCCATGACGAGCCAGTGCAAGGCGTTCCTGGACCGGTGCGTCATGTTCCGCCGCAACGGGTTCCTGTTCCGTAGCAAGGTGGGCGGCGCGTTGGCCGTCGGCGGGGTCCGCAACGGCGGCCAGGAACTGACGATTCAGGCGATCCATGCGGCCATGCTGTGCCACGACATGGTGGTGGTGGGCGACGGGCAGCCTACCGCCCACTTCGGGGCCGCTCTATGGAGTGGCGGCGGCCAAGGCGTGGCGGACGACGACATCGGCCTCGAGACCGCGCGGAACCTCGGACGCCGCGTGGCCGAGGTCTGCCTACGACTGGCCGGCGCGTAGGGCCCGGCGTATAATGCCTTCAGCCGCAGAACCGTTTCGGATGGTGGTGCCGTGAGCGAGATCGTCCGCCCGTTTCACATTATGTGCAAGCCGGTGTGCGGCACCTGCAACCTCGATTGCCGATACTGCTACTACACCATGAAACCGCGCGAACTCTACCCCGACACGAAAACGTTTCTGATGAGCGACGACCTTCTCGCGTCGTACACGCGGCAGTACCTGGAGGCGAACCCCGAGCGCTGCGAATTCGGCTGGCAGGGCGGTGAGCCCACCCTCGCCGGCAAAGAGTTCTTCCGCAAGGCCGTCGCCTATCAGAAAGAGTTCGGCCGGCCGGGGCAGGTGGTGACCAACGGCCTCCAGACGAATGGGACCCTCCTGGACGACGAGTGGTGCGCCTTCTTTGCGGAGCACAAGTTTCTCGTCGGCATCAGCCTGGACGGCCCGCCTCAGGTGCACAACGCTTTCCGAGTGGACCGCGCCGGCCGGCCGACCTTCGACCGCGCCTGGGCGGGGCTGGAACTCCTGAGGAAAAACGGCGTCGAGTTCAACGTCCTCGTGACGATCAACCGCGCGAACGCACCCCACGCCGGAAACATCTACCGCTACTTCGTCAACCGCGGCGTCCGGTACCTCCAGTTTATCCCTATCCTCGAGCGCGAGCCCGGCACGGACGAGCCGACCGACTTCTCCGTCACGGGCGAGGCGTACGGCCGGCTCCTCCTGGACGTCTTCGAGCAGTGGTCCGCGCGCGACGTCGGACGCGTCTCCGTCCGCTTCTTCGACAACGTTCTGCACACGATCGTCTTCGGCCGGGCGACGACCTGCGTTCAGAGTCAGCGGTGCGCCTCGGCCTACATCCTGGAGTTCAACGGCGACCTGTACGCCTGCGACCACTTCGTGTATCCCGAGTGGCGGATCGGGAACCTCGCGGAGACGCCGCTCGCAGACCTCGTTCGCAGCCCGCGCCTGGAGGAGTTCGCGGCCCTGAAGACCGACCTCCCCGCCGAGTGCCGCCAGTGCGAGTACCTGAAATACTGCTGGGGCGGATGCCCGAAACATCACCGTCCGATCGGCACGAGCCCCGACCGTCACAGCCATTTCTGCGAGGGGTTCAAGATGTTCTACCGCCGGGTCCTCGGAGACATGGAGCGGATTGCCGAATACGTCCGCCGAGGGGAACTGCCGCCCACCGAGGCGGGCGCGGCTCCGCCGGCAAAGACGGCGGGGAAAGTCGGACGAAACGATCCATGCCCGTGCGGCTCCGGCCGAAAGTACAAGAGTTGCTGCGGGCGAAAGTGACGCCCCGCGCGGCGGGTTCGCCGCGGGGCTTGCCCCGCGTCCCGGCGCGCCGGGACCAGCGCCCCGCACTTGTCCGCCATAGCCTGAAGGGCGACGGCGGAAGCGGGGCGGCGAACCCACCGCGTAAAACTTATGTAACCTCGCT
>Ga0307380_10013422_pt1 | contig 10121 bp, 8 predicted proteins | sample UN3MG_FD_202239 | JGI IMG/M metagenome (GOLD analysis project Ga0307380, IMG submission 202239) | Soil microbial communities from Risofladan, Vaasa, Finland - UN-3 | ecosystem: Environmental > Terrestrial > Soil > Coastal area > Acid sulfate soil | place: Finland: Risofladan, Vaasa | collected...
CTGTCTCCAGTCCCTCTGCCAGCGTCCCCCAAACGAAATCTAGGGCAAAAATGAAGATGCTCTGAGACATGGCAGTTACAGCCATCTCCGGCACCTTCGTCCACTCTCCATCGTCATAGATCCAGAGTGCATCACCGATCTTGACAAACTCGCTTCGCGTGCCATCTGAGGAATCAGTGATCGTCATGTGATACCGATCCGGAGCGGAGTACTCTCCGTGGACTTCGACGGATCCAGAATCGGCGGCCGAGTCACCGGTCCCTTCATAGTTCATCATCGTTGCGTAACGATAGCTGGAGAGTGACTTAAGGACCTGGATCGATTTGGAAAATGTAGCGCTTGGATCCACTTCTGCAGCAGGCGTCTCCGAAGCTGGAACCTCGGGCTGGACCACCGGACTCTCTGGTGTTGCTGGCTCCTGTGGGGAGGTCGCAGGCAGTTCGGGGGTGGACTGTTCCGTCGCCGAAGCGATAGGTTCAGGTTGAGCGGTCGGAGTCTCCGTGGCAACGGGCTGCTGAGCAGGAGTTGTCGTGGATGCTGGCGCAGTCTCCGGGGCAGGTGCAGTTGTCGCCGGTTTCGTCTCGGTCGCGGCGGTCACCGTTGTTGGGGCCTGTGAACTTGTGGTCTCCTTGGCACCACACCCGGTCAGCGCCAGGGCGAGCCCAACGGCAAGAGCGGCTAAGATCAGCAAAATGCCTAACTTCTTCATGGTTAGTTCCCCCTTCGGAATTCTGGTTCTTGGACTATAGCGGAAAAGCCATAGAACGCATGATAAGTGATCTATCCCTCCCACGCAATCAAGAGCGACGTCGGAGCAGAATGCATCATCAGCTTGCTGCGCAGCTCTATGCCTGGGCTGGAAGTAGCGCTATCTCAACTCTCAAGGGAAAGGGGGATCTTTGGTCTTGGTGTTCTGAGCATTGTAATTCTTGCGTATACGGATGGACGTTACGGAGCACGGTAAGTCTCCACAAACACCAAGAATAAAGGTCTGACCCCAAGTGTTTCCGCTATCCAATTGTAACCATCATGCTGATTATGCCAGCTTATCCCCTTTCGTAGACACGACCCGTTGACGAATCAGACGGGGACGGATAACCTAAGCTGGCGAGGAGATGAGAGGAATGAAATACGCTGTAGCGATAATCGGTGCTGGCCCGGGTGGATACGTTGCCGCGATCCGGATGGCGCAGCTCAAGATGAACGTCGCGCTCATTGAAGAACGCGACCTTGGTGGCGTCTGCCTCAATCGGGGCTGTGTACCAACGAAAGCGCTCTACTCGACAACGAAGCTGATCGAGCGAGCGGAGAGTGCACGCTCGATGGGGATTTCCTTTGCCTCACCCAACGTTGATTTGTCTGCGCTCGCTGAGTGGAAGAATAGAGTTGTGTCGCGGTTGGTAAGCGGGGTCGCATCCCTGCTCAAAGCAAACAAGGCCACGGTCATCTCTGCTCGCGCTACCATCGCCGGTGAGGGGAAGATCGATCTTTCCACTGGCGAGACTGTTGAGGCCGAGCGCATCGTCCTTGCTACAGGATCGTCCCCGATCGAAATTCCCGGCTTCAGCTTCGATGAATCTCGCATTTGGTCATCCGACGACGCCCTGGTACTGTCCGAGGTGCCCGAGAGGTTGGTGGTCATCGGTGGCGGGGTGATTGGCCTGGAGATAGCCACGATCTACAACCGCCTTGGGAGCGCGGTGACCATCCTTGAGATGATGCCGGAGATCCTTCCGGGTATCGACATCGATCGGCGCACCCTGGCCACGCTGAAACTGGCCCTCAAGGAGCAAGGAATCGATGTTCATGTAAACACCGCTGCCACTTCTTTGGAGGAGACAGGGCATGGTGCGGTTGTTCACACGAAGAACGGTGAGACGATTCTCGCCGATCGCATCCTCCTTGCCGTTGGCAGACGACCAAATTCTGCTGGGATCGGTCTGGAGAACGTTGGTATTGAACCTGATCGTCGCGGATTCATCGAGGTCAATGAGAACCTACAGACGAGCGCAAGCGGCGTGTACGCGATCGGCGATCTCGTCGCTGGACCGATGCTCGCGCACAGGGCATCGAACGACGCGCTTGTGCTGGCGGAACACCTGGCCGAAGGGCCGAATGCAGCACCCGGTGGACGGGAGCGCGTGATCCCGCAGGCAATATTCACCGATCCCGAGATTGCATCCGTGGGACTTTCCGAAACACGCGCCAAACAGGAAGGGATTGACGTCATCGTTGGTCGCTTCCCATATGCCGCGCTGGGCAAGGCTCTGGGGATGAACGAGCCAGATGGCTTCTTCCAGGTTGTCGCAGAGGCGGGTTCACATCGCCTGATTGGCACGCAGATCATCGGAGTGGACGCTTCATCACTCATCGCCGAGGCCGCGCTTGCGATGCAGAATGGCCTTCCATTGGAGGCGATTGCCGACAGCGTGCACGCACACCCAACACTTCCGGAGGGATTAAAAGAGGCCGCGGAGGCTGCTCTTGGCCGAGCGATTCACGCCGTCAATCGGTAACAGGGGACAGGATTAATGGTGATAAGGGTTAAGGATAACCATCGCCCGCTTTTCCTAATCTGACGCATCCCCGATCCAACCTTACTGAAGATGAAGAAAGCTAGAATATTGTCTTCATTTCTTCCATGGCTGAGAAGTGAGATCCACTGGAGGTGAAATGCCATGAAGAAGAACTCGGTACCACGCTGGATGAGGACGTTATCACCGAGCTCAAGGTCCTGGCAGCTAAGGAGGACAAGAAGCTCTCCTGGCTCATCGAGGAGGCCATACGTCAGTATCTCAAGTGCAAGCAAGGCGGTGTCGTGCGCAAGACGGAAGGTGCATTGAAGGCTTCGCCCCAGGTTGTCCAAACTGTCCTGGAGGAAGATGAGTTCCATGCCGTCTGAAGAGAAGGCACTCCCACTTCCAGAATTACCTGCGGGGCAGACAGTCTTTATCGACGCCAACATCTTCATCTACCACTTCACCGGCCTTTCGCGGGAGTGTTCAAGGTTTCTGGAACGGTGCGCGTGGGGAGATCCTTGCGGAATTTCCGTTCTCGCCACTGTCGATCCTGATTTCACTCAGGTAGATGGACTTCGTGTCTATCGCCCTCTGGACCTTGTCGAAAGGTGAGATCACCAGCTTTCTTGTCGATTGACAGTACTTGGTGTTGAGAAGCCTTCATTCTCCTTCAGAATGGCGCCATGCGCTGGTAATGCCAGTGTTATCTCATGCTCACCTCGCAAGAGAAACACTCCCTCGCTTCATGCTCATCTTGTATGAGACGACTCTTCAAGTTGTCGCACGAGTGAATATCGCGTAAGGTCTTATTCAGGGGTATTTAACCTGTAGAGGAGTTACGGAGAAAATGACTGAGCGCGTTGACCCAGTTTATGGCTACTTAGCTCTTGGAGAGGCTTCCAGGAGTTGGTTGCAGGAAGTATCTTTCCTAACGCAAGAGCATAACAGGCTCGAGGAAATGACCCAGTTGGGTCTCTTGAAATTACTTCATCCGCTCTTTCGACATACACGCCGCGAACATCATGAAGGGCTCTGTTTCTTGGCTGAGAAGTCGGTCAGCAATCTGCCAGGAGCAAGATTCAAAACGAATACCAAGAACATAATTTTCGCCTCCTTAGTGCATGGGCTCGGACACCTAGCAATGGGCTCGGACACCGAAATGATAATACCTGCCCTGCTTTACAAGCATCCCGAGCTTGGGAAAGACCTTATCGATGAATTGAATGAAGTAAGACAGCGAGTGCTCTCGGTGGGGGGAACAAACATTCCGAAGCCCCTGCAAGATTCTCCGTGGAGGTTTTATAGGTGGCTCACCGCTGTCAAGTTGCTGCGCAATGAGGAAGAGATTCGCCAAAATGTGAGTGGTGTGGAGATCAATGTAGTAGCCAGGTTATTGCTTGATCGCGGGTGGAAGGAAGCTAGGTTTTTTGACTCGCTGGATCGATACGATTACGTACTTAGAGATAGCTACTACGCAGGTAATGTGAATCTCCGGATAAATTTCCCAGCCTTCTTCCACGAGATGAGTCGAGGCAGCAATGTTCTGAAGCTACCCTACTCGGAAGCCATCGCTGGGATTGAAAAGGTGCTACAGAAGCACGTCTATGAGACCAATGAAAGCATCGCACTCAGAGCTGTTTTCCGCTGCCACTTGATGGGTGCAATGGTAAATGAAGAGGTAGTAATCGAGAATTTGCTAACTTGGACGGACAACAACCTGAATGAGGTACTGCGAGAAAAGACAGACTGGGACCCAGAACTCCGTGTTCGAGAAATCCATGATGGAAGAGCGCGAGAGCTCTATAGAGGTACAAGTGATGCCATAGATAGAAAGAGCTGGCGAAAGCGTGCGTGGAGCATCTACACTGCTGCACAATTCAAACAGAAACCATTCCAAAACCAGATCCAAGCGCGTGTGTTTCCTGTGATATGTTTTCCTAGAGATGCACAAGAGAAGCCCTCACCCAGTGTGCGAGTATCAATTTTCTCATTTGAGAATGCGAATCTTCAACGAGCCTTGATCGCGGCAAGTGAATCCGAACGCGAAATCCAAGTAAAGGCGTCGTATCAACCTCTTTGCCTACTGTTCAATGCCGTTGATGTTGATTACGTCAAGTATTCATCCATCTATGGCAAGAGTGTCAAGATAACCTTGGGAAAACAATCGGTTGAGGAAACTTACAGATCACTTGGCGTGGAAAACCTACAGCCGCCTAATATGTGGTCTTTTTTTGATTTTCTGAAGAGTTGGGTACCTGCAGCAAGCAAAATCATGGATGAGGATATACGTGATGAGGCAATTGACTACTCGTTAACCCACTTCCAGCAGGTACCTGAAGACTGTAAAGCGAAGATCCTTGGGGGCTTGGCAAGAGCAAGACGAAAAGAAAAAGGGCTGGTGAATGAGCTGATAACTTGGCTCAAGAGGCAGGTGGAACTTGCTCCTGGAATAACATCAGAACCAAGGGCAAAGTGGGTATTTCCTGAAGTCTCTCTTACTGCAGGGGGAAAGGATTATAGTATTGACTTGATCGCTCTATATCTTTTCAGATCGAGAAAGCCTGTTCTGGACTTGATAGAGTGCTCAGTGAATTTGGGGACCAGCAAACGCCTTAGCGATCAAGAGAAACTTGAACGGTTACGGCATTGGATCACTACGGAGGGGCCGCTTGCAGGACAAGTTCGAATAAGGTGCTTCTTCAACGACGAAATCCTCGATTGAGTCTCTTGACTTAGTTGTGAAATACCTCACTCTCACGGGAAATCCTACGCGACCGGAGATTCAGCTGTGAGGCAAACAACGTAACTGACCAACATCAAGAACTGGCCATATCTTCTTGCCCGGTCGCGCCAACATGATACTCCGGTCTGCCATTCGATTTTACAGTTAGCGCGCAGGCCTTTGTCAAGTAGTGTATGTGCTTGACGGGTGTGGCATGTAGGGCGCAGATCTGTAAAGGTACTGCTCGGCTCTGAAATGCTGCCTCCATCGTCTGAGCAGTCCGCCGGAATGGATCTCAAGCTTCATCTCGGCATGCCACAGATTGCAAGGCTCATCGAGTTGGTTTTCGGGGACATAAGACTTGTTTTCCGTTCAGTAGATTGCCCGCTCTTTGCTTAATCGTTCCCCCTACACATCTTCATTATTCCTCCAGAACGTCATCATGGCCGGGGAGGGTGTGAACCCCCATGTCTTCATCTCTTTCCATTTTCCTATTCGTCCTCTCCTCCTCTCCTCTACCCGTGAAAACCGCTGTTCTGTAACAGGTCAGTCAGCTCCAACTTCCTAGGGCGAAATCGTTTCGACTACTTCCTTTGCGGTGTGGTTATCTTCGATATGCAGGAACGCTGGGATCAGGAAGCTGACAAGACCGACTGCGATACACAATATGCCAGCGATGATGAACCACACTTGTACACCGAGCCAGTCGCTGACTGGTCCGGCGACTGCGAGTCCAAGGGGGGAAGATAGCGAGATGAGACTGCCGAGGAGAGCGAACACCCGGCCCTGCATTTCTGGTGCTACAGTGGTCTGGAAGATGGCCATGATCGGTCCATCCGCCATCGGAATCATCAGCCCGATCACGAACACACTGCCGATGGCGGCGAAGAACATGTTTGCTGGAATGAATCCTGTTATGGTAACCCCGATCCCGATCCCGATGACTCCCATTAGCAGAGTGTAAACCTTCCGCTTGAATCCACCCCACACACTCAATGCCAATCCGCCGAGGAGGAGCCCTATCCCGACTACTGAGTCCAGCAGGGCTAGCTGAGGAGCGCCACCATCAAAGTGAGAGCGCACGAGGAGAGGAACGAGCGAGAATGCCGGGGTCAGAGCGACCTTAAAGATCAGTGCTCCGATGATGAGAGCCATTGCTCCGGGCCAACCACGCAGGTAGCGATACCCTTCGCGCAGATCAATCCATATGGACGGGCGCTTGCTGCCCTCACCGCCAGAGCGAACTGGCTGCGGAATCGAGATGAAGAGGAGCGGCCCCACTGCGAACAGAGCGGTCCCCACATCGACCAGCATTACCCCGTGCAACGGGATAAGAGCAAGGAGGAGCGCCCCGAGTGGTGGCCCCACAATCGTCAACAGGCCGTTCATCGTCTGGTTTATCCCTGCTATCCGAGTCAGGTGTCTCTTGGGGACCATTAGCGTGGTCGAGGCGGCCATTGCCGGCCAGTGGAAGACGCCCCCCAGCGAGCGGGCGAGCATCACGATGCACACATGCCACACCTGCATCGCCCCGCTCCAGAACACGTACGCCAACCACAGCGAAACCAAGGCGATGAAGCTGTCGGCGATCATCATAACCAATCGTCTGTTCCAGCGATCCACGTAAGCCCCAGCGAGTGGTCCAAGCAGGATCTGTGGGATCAACGCCACTGTTGTCGCTGTTGCGAGGACAGTCGCCGATCCGGTCGTCATCGTCAGCCACCATACGAGAGCGAATTGCGCTGCCTGACTGCCGATAAGCGATAGCTGTTGACCCGTCCAAATAGTGAAGAATGGAGCTTTCCAGTTTGCCTTGACCTCTGTCATCAATCTACCTCCGCGAATGAGAATCTCATGTGGTTAGTCGCCGTTCTCCCGTTGTTGGTTCAGTGGTTGTCCTCGTGTCTTGGCGTGTCAACGTTGGCGGTTCCCGGCTGCTGTACGATTTTGTGCAGTGGCTGCCAAGTGGATCGCGCGGTCAATCGCTAGGCACACTGGGAGCGCTTGCGTCTTCCATGAGCGCTGCGTGCTCATCCTCGATGTGTATCACCTGTGGGACAGCGAACGCAATGAGCCCGATGGCGATCATTATCGCCCCGCCAACAATGTACCAAAATTGGATCCCCAGCCAGTCAGCGATTGGCCCGGCCATGGCCAGGCTGAGCGGCATCATCGCCGCCACCAGGCTTCCGAGGAGCGTGAACACCCGCCCCTGCATCTCCGGGGGAATGGTCGATTGCATCAGCGCCTGCAACGGTCCATTGGCAAGGGGGTTCATCAATCCAATGAGAAACGATGGCACGAGAGCAATGAGAAGCGCGCTTGAGGGAAGAATCCCGATGGCAACAATACCCACGCCCATTCCGACGATTCCAAACAACAATGTGACTATGCGGCGGCGAAATCCCCCCCACACGCTGAGCGCAAGACCGCCGAGGACGACGCCGATCCCGAACGCTGACTCCAGCCAACTAAGCTGCAGCGCGCCCGCATCGAAGTGTTTCACCACCAGTAGTGGGAGGAGTGAGAATGTAGGCCCCGCGGCGAAGTTGAGGAGCATCGCCATTCCGATCACGAACAAGAGTCCCTTCCAGCGCCATACATAGCGAAATCCAGCGCCGATCTGCTTGAAGTACGGCATTTCTTTCTCTTCTTCAGCGATCGCCGGCTGCGGAATGTGGACGAAGAACAGTGGTCCGATCGCGATCGCCGCGGTAAACACGTCGATTCCAAGGATCCCATACATGGGAAGCAGGGCGAGAAGTATCGCTCCCAACGGTGGGGCGACGATGTTCGTCGCTCCCTGCATCGTTTGATTGAGTCCCGCCACGCGGGTGAGGTGTTTGTCCGGGACCATGAGCGTGGTCGATGCTGCCATCGCTGGCCAGTGAAAACCTCCTCCTATGGCGCGAATGATCAGGATCAGGTATATGTGCCAAACCTGCGCAATCCCGGCGAAGAACAGATACGCGAGCGCGGCCGAGGCAAGGGCAATTCCACCGTCGGCAATGATCATCACGCTGCGCCGGCTGAAGCGATCGATCAGCGGCCCGGCAAAGGGGCCGATCACCACTTGAGGGATGATCGCCACCAATGTGGCGGTCGCAAGGACGGTTGCAGATCCGGTCGTCTTGGTCAGCCACCACACAAGGGCAAACTGCACGAGCTGACTCCCGATGAGGGAAAACTGCTGGCCCGTCCAAATGGTGAAGAACGGGGTCTTCCAACGACGTTTCTCTTCCGGCATATGGATCCTTTCAATTGTTAGTGCGGTCAATGAGTCGAACGACTCAATCCCTGATCCGTATTCTGATGCGTAGCTTCTCTAGCCCCGAAGTCCGCGCTTCAGCCATTGCAGCCCACGGATCATGCAAACAGCCGTGAGGCCGAGTGCCAGCCACAGAAAGAAGGGCGAGAAGAATATCGCGCCAATGATAATAATCACAATAAAGATCGCGGTGATCGCGCTTCCCACCAGACTGAACAACAGCCCAAAGGCCGAACCCACAACCCCAAGAATAACACCAACCACCCCCACAATGAACCCAATTATCATCTTGTCACCTCATCCTTTCAAACACGAGATCTGTTCCTCACGGTTGCCCCCTCCGCTACCCTCAGTGACTCGGAGTATTCGACGGTTTCAATATTGCATCCAGGGCCAATCTCCACAGCCTTACCTCGCACGGTCTCAGCGGTTGTATTCTCGAGTAAGATCTCGTCGCCCTCGATCTGTGTCGTGTGCAACTCCGCCATCCCTCCGCCAGTGAATAGCTTGATCAGACCATCTAGAAGGATCCCTTTCTCTCTCCACCCGCCGCGAGTAACTTCGATGCGCTCCCCTCCGATCTCGCGCACGTCACAGCGCCCTCCAAGCCTGATCTCTACCCGATCGGCAGACAGAAGTCCCCCAATCCTGAATCCGCCGCTTGCCTTAAAGATCTCGGCTTCCACGTCCAATTCAGTCCGTAGACTACCGCTTATCTTGATGTACTCCGAAGTGATTCCCTTGCCCGTCTTGAACGTGCCCGAGCACTTGAGTTCCTTGACCTTGACCTCTCCGTCAATGCGTGCGCTCCCACTGACCTTCATTTCGTCGGCGATAACATCCCCAGAGAAGACCGCACTCCCCGAAGCAGTAATCGTTGTTGCCTCGGTCTTTCCTTGAATCTTGCCTGCTCCCGATATCCTTATTTCCTCTGCGGTGATATCGCCTGTGATCTTTCCCGCACCGGAGATGGAAACACGATCATACGTTCCGCCTCCGATCGTTCCTGCACCGGAGATACTTGCTGAGTTGCGCTTCTCGCTCATTCCTCCTCCTTGGCCTCTTCTCGCTCTTCTGCTAGCCGTTCGCGTTCTTCGGCTACTCGTTCCTGCTCTTCAGCGATTCGTTCTTGCTCCTCTTCAGTGCGTTCCTGTTCTCTCTCGGTCTGCTCTTGTTCGTCTCTTTCCGAGAACCCCTTCTCCTTGGTACAGTCTAGCTTGATTTGTTCGATAAGCATCTGCAGATCGACCGACTGCACAACCTCAGTCTCGGGATCGAAGACTGCTCCCGGCGCGGAGATGGCCACCATGCTGATCTCCGCGGAGATCCCCGCCGCGGCAAGGCGCTTGCGAAGCAGGTACAGCAGGAGGTGCTCCTCGCGAATTCTATCGATCAGACTGCCGGCCACCGATCGATCCAGCGTCTGCTTTGCCAGATCGATCTCCTCCTTCCTTGCTGTTTTCTCCAACTGACGAAGAACACCGATGCACAGTGTTTCCTGCAGCGAGAGCGTGGATCGATCATCGCCAAGATGGCAGGCCCTGATCACTTCGTCATCGAGCCATCCGAGACTGCGAAGCTTGGAGAACGCCACCTCAAGCTTGCCATTGAC
>Ga0307380_10013423_pt1 | contig 10120 bp, 9 predicted proteins | sample UN3MG_FD_202239 | JGI IMG/M metagenome (GOLD analysis project Ga0307380, IMG submission 202239) | Soil microbial communities from Risofladan, Vaasa, Finland - UN-3 | ecosystem: Environmental > Terrestrial > Soil > Coastal area > Acid sulfate soil | place: Finland: Risofladan, Vaasa | collected...
GAAGGCCGCTACGGTGGGTTGGACGTGGTGGGAGGTCACACCTACAGCTACAACTACGGCAGTGTAGGCGTGTGCGGCATGGGGACCTACGGCAATACATCCAACAGCGTGGCACCCAGCGCGGAGCTGCTGGACGGGCTGGTTGACGTCTCAGCCTGGCAGTTGAGCCGGCTCCTCATCGATCCTCGCCAAACGTCGTTGTTCATCAACAAGACCACCTACAACGTCGCCGGGCACAGAGACTACAACGCCACAGCCTGCCCCGGTGATTTCCTGTACGCCCAGCTACCCTCCCTTCGCAGTCAGGTGTGGGACGAGATCGTGGACCAAACCCCTGCCTATTGGGCCATCTTCCAGGATCACACCGCACCAGCTGTGATGGTCACGGGAGAGACCGGGACGACGTACCTGTCCCTCCAGAACGGTGGCACCCTGACCTGGCTCGCCGAAGGAACCAATGGTGTGGACGTGGGCTACCGCTGGCGCGATAGTCAGGGCTCGGTTATCCCGGAACACGCGAGGACCCCCCTCCCTCACGACGTGCCGTACGGGGGCCAGGTCCAGGTGGACGCCGTGACCATCGTCGCCCCCCAGCAGGGCGGCCTGTACGTCCTGGAGTGGGATCTGCTGCACAGGGGCGTGGGCTGGTTCTCGATCCAGGGAAGCCCCAAAGCGAGCACCACGGTGATCGTCTACGACCCAGATACCTGGCTCAAGACGCACTTCCCTCTGGCCACTCTCGAGCAACAGCCTCCTGATCCCGAGACCAACCTCGAGGCCCGTGCTCTCTGGGTCCCGCGCTGGTCCTACAGCTCCGCTGCCGACGTGTTGAGCATCGTGGACAAGGCAGCGGACGCCAACTTCAACATCCTCCTCTTCCAGGTGCGCGGCCAGGGCGACGCCTACTACGACTCGCAGCACGAACCCTGGGCCGACCGGCTGACGGGAACTCTGGGTCAGGATCCCGGTTGGGACCCTCTGGCCACGGCCATCAACGCGGCTCACGCGGCAGGATTGCAGCTCCATGCTTATGTAAATGTCTACCCGGTGTGGCTGGGCTCAGATGCCCCTCCATCGAGCACCACTCCCCAGCACATGTATCACCGCTTCAATAGTCTATACGGCGACCAGTGGGTGCAGTGGCATGAGAACGGGACGCCCATGGGGCTGAACTCGTCCTACCTCACGGCCGGCCCGGGACACCCGGCTGTGCAAGATCACATCGTCGCCGTGTGCCAGGACATCCTTCAGAACTACGACGTTGACGGCCTGCATCTCGACTACGCGCGCTACAGCGGCCCCGCCTACTCCCACGACCCCGTGAGCGAGCAGCGCTTCGCCGACGCGCAGCCCGTGTCCTGGGCCGACTGGCAGCGCGCACAGATCACCCAACTCGTCGGCCGTCTGTACGAGGAAATGCAGGGGGCGAGGCCCGATGCGGCTCTATCTGTGGCCGCCTGGCCCATCTATGAGGACAAGTGGGGTTGGGTCACCTACGGCGACGTCACGTACGACGGGTACGACGGATACTATCAGGATTCGCGGCGCTGGCTACGCACCGGCAAGGCGGACTTCCTGGCGCCGATGTTCTACGGGACCTCAGTGCAGAACTACCTCGATCGCTACGAGATCCTGGTCCACGACTTCGTCGACGAGTCGTATGGGCGCCACGTCTATGCGGGAATTCACGCCGGCTACAGCTCCTTCGGGGAGATCGAGCGCCGCATCGAGATCGCCCGGGAGGCCGGTGCCCAGGGGCAAGCCATCTTCGCCTACTCCCTCGTCGAGGGCAATCGCTACTGGGATGACTTCAAAGCCGGCCCCTACGCAGAGCCAGCCCAGGTGCCGCCCATGACGTGGAAGGATTAGCCTGCATGCCCCGATAGCATGCTCTCCACCAGCTGAAGCGCCTGCTCCCTGGTGGTCACCTGACCCGTGGCCTGAGCCTCATGCAATGTCCGCAACATCCTCCCCACCGCGGGCCCCGGTTCCATACCCAAGCGCTCCAACAGGTCCCTGCCGTTCAGCAGAGGTTCCGGCTCGATGATCTGGTCGTACCGGTCGTAGTAGCTACGCAGTAGAACGCCCACGGTTTCGCAGATGCGCATCCATTGATCGAGGTTCTCGCCCCCGCGCACCAGGGCCAGGTTGTCGCCGAGAGCAAGCAGAAGCACGTCCACTCCAGCACCCCGCGTGTCCCGGAAGAAGCGATAGATAGCCCGGTCGCTGATCTCTTGCAGCGAAGCCAAGTGGAGCGGGCGCATGTGATGCTTGACGGCCGTCTGCACCAGCCGCACCTCGCGGTTTCCGAAATGCAGCCGTAGGAGGACGCGGGCGGCCATTGTGGCCCCCTCTTGTGCGTGCCCGAACGCGCGGGCGCGGCCATCCTCGCCCACCTTGGTCGTATCGGCCTTGCCTGCATCGTGCAGCAACGCAGCCAGTTGCAGGACAACCGGGCGCCCTCGCTCGCCTACCAGGTCTTCGCGCAGATACTCCGCCACCTGCTGCGCAAATGGACCCAGTGCCCCACGAAAGTACTCGTGCACTTCCTCTGGCGCCCCCCATGCCTCCACAATGGGCAGCTCCCGGCCGCGAGCAGCATGGTCTACCGCTCGCAGTACCCAGTCCATGGCCCCCACGCTGGACAGGGAATGCTGGAAGGCGTCCTCATGGTGCGGGAGAGGTTGCTCCAGGCCGCGCAGGGCATCCAGCTCGGGCACCAGCTGGCTCAGCAGACCCAGGCGATCCAGGTACCGCAGGTGCCTCTCCGATTCACCAGCAGCCAGGATCTTGCACAGCTCATCCCTCACCCTCTCTACAGAGACTCCGCTGATCAGGGAGGCATCCTTGATGATCAGATTCTCTGTACGCTCCTCCACCTCCAGCGCCAGTTCCGCCGCGAACCGGACAGCCCTCAAGAGGCGAATGGCATCGTCCTTGAAGACCGAGTGGGAGACCGCCCTCAACACACGGCTCTCCAGGTCTTTCCGCCCACCCAAGGGATCGATGATCTCCCACTCCGGCCCGGTATCCTGCACGCCGATGGCCATGGCGTTGATGGTGAAATCCCGGGCCGCCAGATCGGTGCTCAGTGTTTCGCCTCGCAGGGTGGCGAAGTCTAGGTAGTACCGCTCGCCGTGGTCGCGCAAGACCACCCTTGCGGTGTCACGTTCTTCATCGAGGAGCACGAAGGCTCCGCCCAGACGGTTCGCCGTCTCTCGGGCCAAAGCCAGGGCATCCTCCCTGACGACAAGGTCCAGGTCCAGCGTATCTCTTCTGAGCAAGAGGTCGCGCACATAGCCACCCACGACGTAGCCCTCACAGGAGCGCTCCTCCAGCAGATGCCGAACCTGCGGCAACACACCTTTTGTCTCGAACCACGAAGTGAAAGTCATCTCTGCGCCACCGGTGAGCACTGATTGTTGACCCTGAGCCATTGTATCATAGCGTCGGAAGGCCTTTCAAACATCGGAGGATGATCGCGTTGTTCCTGGCAAGCGCCGATGCTATAATCTGCCAACCAGAAGATGATCAAGTTGCTTCATTTCTCCGACGTACACCTCGGGGTGGAGAACTACGGACGTCTCGACCCTCAGACGGGGCTCAGCACCCGCGTGGGGGACTTCCTCCGCTCCTTCGATTCCGTGGTCGACTATGCGCTCGCCGAAGATGTCCATCTCGTGGTTTTCACCGGCGACGCGTACCAGACCGTCCATCCCAATCCCACCAACCAGCGCGAGTTTGCCAAGCGAATCAGACGCCTTTCGGAGGGCAACATCCCTGTGTTCGTCTTGATCGGCAACCACGACCTACCCCTGGCAATCGGCAAGGCCGCCAGCACGGAGATCTTCAACACGCTGGACGTCCCCAACGTCGTCGTGGCCGACAGAGTCGCAACACACAACATAGAGACCAAAGGCGGTAAGGTACAGATCGTGGCTCTGCCCTGGCCCATCAGGAGCCATCTGCTCACCAAGGCGCAATTCAGGGGAAAGAGCATTGACGAGGTCAACGAGGAACTTGCCGACGCAGTGACGGAGCTTGTCACCCAGGAGATAAGGGATCTGGACCCCGACCTGCCGGCAGTCCTGGCCGCCCACGTCACCGTCTTCGGAGCTGAGACAAGCTACGGCTCAGGGCAAAGTGTGTTCCTGGGACGCGACGTGATTTTCCCCAACCGCCTGCTGGCCAACCCGGCCCTCGACTACGTCGCCCTCGGTCATTTGCACAGGCATCAAGTCGTGCGAGAGGACAACCCGCCTGTGGTCTACGCCGGGAGCATCGAGCGCATCGATTTCGGGGAGGAGAAGGAAGAGAAGGGGTTCGTGCTCGTGGAGGTGGAAAGAGGACGCGCCCAGTTCCAGTTCATTCCCCTGGAGGCCCGCAGCTTTCTTACTATCGATGTGCAGGCAAAGGGTGCAGACCCGACGGCACAGGTTCTCGAAGCCATCGCCAGTCACACCATAGAGCAGAAGGTGGTCCGCCTCATCGTGCGCACCACGGCTGAGAAGGAACCCCTGCTCAAAGAAGCTGAGGTCTTCCGCGCCCTGTCAGATGCCTTCCACGTGGCAGCCGTGGTCAAGGATGTGGAGCGTCCGGTGCGACTGCGTATAGGAGAGCGGAACTACGAAGAGATGTCGACCCGCCAGATTCTGGAGACGTATCTCAAAGTGAAGCAAGTGCCGCAAGAACGGGCTCAGACACTGCTGCGGTATGCTGACCAACTGGCACAGGATCTGGACTGACGTCAAATCGGCGTGACATTGCAGCCCCCCAAGGACAGGAGCGCGAGTAGTACTAGCCCTTGAGCTTCCTGACGTACACTCGGTATTCCCCGTCTTCCTCTTCCAGTCCCAGGAACTCGTTGCCCGTCGTCTTGCACCAGGCTGGCATGTCGGCCTTGATGCCCTTGTCGTCGGCGATCACCTCTAACACCTGGCCGATCTCCAACTGGTCCATCTTCGCCTTGGTCTGGATGATAGGCATGGGACAGTACAAACCCACACAGTCCAAAGTGTCGTCCGCTTCCATACTCGAGCGTCCCCCTTTCAGACAAGCCAACCTGCATGCCAGGGACGGCCAAGCTCAAGGGTGAACACACCCCATCCCCGGTCGGCCCCGGTCCGTGACCTGCAAGACCCAGAAGCTCTACGCCTCGCGCTCCGCGCCGCATTTCGGGCACTCGGTAGCAGCTACTGGCAACGGCTCCTGGCAGGCCTCGCAGAAGCTCACCTCGACTTCACAAGTCGCACACCAGGGCGCCCCCATGTCTATCATTCCGTCACAGAAGGGACAGGCGCACGCGCCGCTGTCCTCACCCTGCTTGCTCAGCTCTTCTGTCGCCATCTATCCCTCCCTTGCCTTCGATTCGTAGTCTTCGATGGCCTTGTGCAGCGCATCGGCCCCCAGGTTTCAACAATGCAGCTTGTTCTTGGGAAGCCCCTCAAGCTCTGCGGCCACATCTGCATTCGTAATCTTCTTGGCTTCTTCCACAGTCTTGCCTTTGGCCATCTCGCTAACCATGCTGGAACAGGCGATGGCTGCGCCGCAGCCGAAGGTCTTGTACTTGACGTCAGTCAGCCGGCCATCATCCACCTTGATGTAGAACTCCATCATGTCCCCGCAGACAGGATTGCCCTCGCTGCCCACACCGTCAGCATCTTCTATCTCGCCCACGTTGCGCGGATTTGCGAAATGATCCATCACCTTCTCACTGTACGTAGGCATTGCAACCTCCTTCCTCTATCACCCGAGAGTCCGTCTGCGCCATGCTCTATGCCTCCTTGTACAAAGGCGACATCTGGCGCAGGCGATCGACTATGGGTGGAAACACCTCCATGAAGTAGTCCACGTCCTCCATGCTGTTCTCGCGCCCCAGCGTCAAGAGCAGGGAACCGTTGGCCAGGCCCGGCTCTATGCCCAGGGCTGTGAGCACGTGGGAGGCCTTCAAGGCCCGCGAGGTGCACGTGGACCCACTCGAAGCGGCCACTCCCTGCATGCTCAGCAGGAGTAGCATCGCTTCGCCTTCTATGTACTCCACCACAACGCTCACGTGGCCCGGGAGCCGCTGCGTGGGATGGCCGGTCAGAAAGATGCGATCGATCTCGCTCCTCAAGCGTTCTATGAGTCGATCTCGCAGTGGAACCAGGTGCGCCCTCCGCTCCTCCATGTCCGCTGCAGCCAACTCCGCCGCCAACCCGAGGCCTACAATGGCAGGTACGTTCTCGGTACCCGCTCGGCGACCCGCCTCCTGAACGCCGCCGTCGATCAGGGGCATGATCCTGGTCCCTCGCTTGATGTAAAGCGCTCCCGCCCCCTTGGGGCCGTAGAACTGGTTGCCCGCCAGGCTGAGTAGATCGACGCCCAACTCCTTGACGTCCACGGGCAGCTTCCCAGCGGTAGCCACAGCGTCAGTGTGGAAGTACGCCTTGCTGTGCTCCTTCACCACCTGGCCGATTTCCCCGATGGGCTGGATGGTCCCTATCTCGCTGTTCGCATGCATGATGGAGACCAACGTGGTGTCATCGCGCAGGGCCTTCTCCACATCCGCCGGATCTACGACTCCATGCTTGTCCACGGGCACCCGCGTAACCTCGAAGCCCAGCTTCTCCATGGTCTGAGCGGCATTGATTACCGACAGATGCTCCACGGCCGACACGACCAGGTGCTTACCCTTCTTCTCATTCATGAGGGCGATTCCCTTCACCGCCATGTTGTTGGCCTCGCTCCCGCTCGCTGTGAAGTAGATCTCGTTACTCCTGGCCCCGATCAGCTGCGCCACCTTCTCCCGCCCTTCTTCCACAGCCTCGCGAGGGACTTCCCCGTAGCGATGCAGACTCAGAGGGTTGCCGAACTGCTCCCTCAGGTACGGCAGCATGGCCTCCACCACCTCTGGCCTCAGAGGTGTGGCCGCCCCGTAATCGAAATACACATCTCTCATGGCCCCTCCTCCCTGACCGCCCCGGGCTCCAATCTACGCGCGCTCCCAGCACCGCAAACTACACTCAATTCCGGACTAACCAGGTCCCTATTATCATTATATATCAGAAGCCCTTGAAAGTCAAGACCCAGCAATCTTGCCAAAGGCATATCAAAGCGCTTGGGCCACGGGCGGTCCAGGTGTCAGGCGGGGTATGGGACACCCAGTTCCTCTCCCAGCGCCCGCAGATCGCTGACCACCTTGGGATGAAGTGGGATGCCGAGACGCGTCCTCTCCTCGGTCGTCTCCCACTCCTTCTCGCCGTGGATGAAGATCCGCTCCTGGCCCTGCGCCTTGGCCGAGGTCTTCAACGCGCGGACTATGTTCTCCATGGAGTCCTCGAACTCATCTAGAGGACGAAAGCTATCGATTCTCAAGGCGCCGAAGAAGTGGCCTATGTTGGCCGGAAGTGGATTTCCAGATTCATCCTTGGAGTATACGCTGGCAGCGTACCCAGCGCCCGGCAGCACGCCGCACAGGATGTCCACAAGCAGGCCCAGGCCGTACCCCTTGTGCCCTCCCAGGTCCTCGCCGGCCCCGCCCAGCGGCAGGATTCCCCCGCCCAGGCGACCCGTCAGGTTGCGGAGCACCTGGCCGGCGTCCTCAGTGGGCAGCCCCCTGCTGTCTGTCGCCCAACCCTGAAGGAGTGGCTCCTCGCGCCGATCGTACTCCTCCAGCTTTCCTCTGGTGACGACGCTGGTCGCCATGTCCAGTACGAAGGGACGCTCCCTCCCAGCGGGCACCGCTATGCTCATGGGGTTCGTGCCCAGGATCGCATCCTTCCCAAACGTGGGCACTACCAGGGGCGCTGAGTTGGTCATGGAGATGCCTATCAGGCCCTCCTCCAGCGCCATCATGGAGTAGTACCCCGCAATGCCATAGTGGTTGCTGTTGCGCACCGCCACGAACCCCGCGCCCACTGCCGTGGCCTTCTCAATGGCCAGCCTCATGGCCCTGGCGCCGACCACCTGCCCCAGCCCTGCTCCTCCATCAAGGAGGGCCGTGACGGGTGACTCGTGCACGATGTGGATCTCTGCCCGCGCCAGCATGACGCCGTCTCGCAGACCCTGAACGTACCTCCTGGTGCGGGCCACCCCGTGAGAATCGATCCCTCGCAAATCGGCCGAGACGAGCACATCGGCCGTCACCTCTGCATCCGCTTCTGGCACGTCCAGCCTCACCAGAAGCTGTGCGACGTACTGTCTCAAGACTATGTGGTCAATTCTTTCATCCATGGCCTATCCTCTATCACGCCCATGCCCCCAGATGCTGCATCGGACGACGCGGCAACACCTGGAAAAGAAAACGCGAGCCCACCGATTATCCCATGGCGCGCTATCCATGCCGGCTCGCGGTGTGGAACTTGACACCCTCCCCGCGTCGATTCCTTCGTGCGTGGGCTCCAGTGCATTATAGCACCATCTCTGAAGGCGGAAAAGCACCCGTCCACTGTGTGGACAGACGCAAGCCGCCATCGACGCTGAGAGCATCCAGGCTGGGCTAGACACGGGGCATTCGAGCGTAGACCAGGCGCCAAGGGGAGAACTGACTATGCGGGCCGGGGTGAGGTCGAGGGGCTACGACCGCGATCCTCACTTCGCTGGCAGGTCGACCCAGCAATCCGGCCGGACCAACCCCACCACCAAGGATAGACTGGGCCCAGGCATCAGCCTGGGCCCAACTTGCAAGATGAGCGTATGTACGCGCGCGGGTCTCTAATTCATTCCTGGATGACGCCGTCAAGCGGACAGCCCAGCTCGTTCTCGTACTCAAACAGATCCTTGATCCCCTCAAAGTCACCCGTCGCGTAGGCATCCTGTACCATTTGGATGACATCAGCCGTGCTGTAGTAGTAGCTGACCCCTGAATTGGCTGCCGCATTGAGCAACGCCGCCACAGCGTGGCGACCAAGCGCCTTCGCGCCACCACCACCGGTACCCAGAGCCTCGAGCAAGGTCACGTTGGGACCCACTCCAAATAACTCGTCGAAATACGTGCTATTGGGATAGTAGGGAGGAGTCACCCAGGAGTCGAAGTGCTGCGACTGCTTCCAGTAGCCGGGTGTGCACCCCTCGCCGCCGCCGTTCCCCCACTCATGTGTGAAACAAACGGTATCATCCTCGTACCCGCCAAAATCAGCATTTTCAAAGAGCATGCAGATGTCGAGCTTGCCGGTTCCTCCGAGCCCTAGATGCGCGGTATCAGACCCCAGTTCAGCGAAGGTGCCCTTATCTGGGCCAATGCCACTGGGCGCTCCGTCGCAGTTGGTCGCTAGCAAGTCCCATTCGCCATTCGCATCATCCCACGCACTCAACTCACAGGTATCGGTATCCATTCTCCAAGCGAGTTGCCGCTCCGCTCCAATTGGCCCCAGCGCATATCCTGTAGCCGCATTGGCGTCGGTGTCATACCAGACATTCACGGCGGAGGCTGGGTTTATCCGAATGCTCGCAAGGGTAGTGAAAGCGATGAAGTGTTGCAGTCCGCTATCACTCACTGCGGCATACGCATTGCCGATATCATATTGGTCCGGGATACCCGACTCATTCGGGTCAGTCCCTAATGGGGTCTCGCCACTCCAGTCCGAGAAATCACCATCCAGGGTGATGTTGGTCGCCGCTGCTACACCTGCCACGGACACAAGCACCGCCAGCATGCCCAGTACCAAGATTATTCTTCTCACGCGTCTCATTTTGCTCCTCCCGTTTCTTTTCTCCCAGAGTATTCGAATATCAGGCTCACGAAGAATCGTTCTGCGCCGGTCTTCTGACCATCCTTTTCCCGGATCCAGAGACCCAAGTGTTCACTACTGCGCCGCTCATCACCTCCCTCCGAAGAATCGCAAACAGAAAACCGAACTGCCAAAATCCTTCGGCAGCCCGGCTATCTTATATACGGCAACGATCCGTATCAAAGACCCGTAGGCTTTGCGCCCTTCCCTTGAGGGAAGGTTGCCTTTCTCGGGATTTCCTACTGCTAAACAGTCTCCTGTATTGGTAAGGTCCTTCCGGCTGGACATCTGGTGAGAAAAAGAAAAACCGGCCACTACACGTAGCCGGTTGCACCACTGGCTCCTCGCCGCTCAGGTGCCCAAAGTTCAGCGACGATTCTCTGCCTCTACGCCGATGACGAAGCCGGTAG
>Ga0307380_10013424_pt1 | contig 10119 bp, 6 predicted proteins | sample UN3MG_FD_202239 | JGI IMG/M metagenome (GOLD analysis project Ga0307380, IMG submission 202239) | Soil microbial communities from Risofladan, Vaasa, Finland - UN-3 | ecosystem: Environmental > Terrestrial > Soil > Coastal area > Acid sulfate soil | place: Finland: Risofladan, Vaasa | collected...
AATCGACCTTCTTTCGCAGTTGGGCCAGGATACGAACCGCCGCTGCTGCCGGCTCTCCCGCAAAGCCGGGAAAAACGGCTTCAGCCAGGCCGCTGCTGATTAACATCGACGCCCCTTCGGCACGATTGGGGCCGGCGAGGATGCCCTCCAATTCCACTGCAATGCGTTCGCCGCTTATTTTAGCTATTTTCTTTGCATTGCGGCAGACGGCCGACCATGTTGACGATTCAATTTCAAAGCCAAGCTGGGCGGAGAAACGCACCGCCCGCAGCATTCGCAGATAATCCTCGGCAAAGCGATCAGAAGGCCTGCCGATAGTCCGCACGATCCCGCTCTTGAGGTCTGCCTGTCCATCGACGTAATCAATCACTTCTTTTTTCAAAGGATCGTAAAACATGCCGTTGATGGTAAAGTCACGCCGGCCGGCATCTTCCGCGGCAGTGGTAAATTCGACCGAGCCGGGGTGCCTGCCGTCGGCATAGCCGGTCTCGGTCCTGAACGTGGCGACTTCCACCTGCTGGCCTTCGATCAGGACAATTACCACGCCGAACTTTGCTCCGACCTTCAACGTGCGCTTGAATAATCTTATCACATCCTTAGGCTGCGCATCCGTTGCGACATCATGGTCCTTGGCGCGTCGTCGGAGCAGCATATCGCGCACGCAGCCGCCGGCCAGCAGGGCTTGAAATCCACTCCGCTGCAAACGCTTTATGACTTTGATTGCTGCCTGTTTGTTCGTCATTTGTTTCGTATCCTTCGACCCTGCTCAGGACAGGTCTCGTATTGTGTATATTGTATTCCATAAACCGGCGGTGAAACCGCCGGCTAAATATTAACGACTTTTTGTTTATCCACTCTCCGTTTTGCTTTTACTAAGTATAGTTACCGCCATCGTGCCCCATTGTCGCCGCTCGACGATTTGAAACTGTCCGTATTCTTCCAAAAGAGTCACATTGCCGCTGGTCCTTACTACGACAATTCCACCTGCCGTTACTTGCTCATTCAATACATCCAGCAAGCCGCTCAAAGCAGAGCCGGCCCTCGCACTTTTTGCCGCCGCATAAGGCGGGTCAACAAAAATAAGATCGTACTTCTCTCCACCGTCGCTGACAGGAGCTCCGGCCTTGAAGGCATTAGTTCTCAGGACCGCCGATTCTTCGACAAAGCCGGCTTTTTCAATATTCTGTTTAAGTACTGCAATAACCTTCGGGTCTTTTTCGACAAAAGTCACAAATTCCGCCCCCCTGCTCAATGCCTCCAGCCCCAGAGAACCGACGCCGCAGAACAAATCCGCAACTATCGCACCGCCCGGCAAATCGTACTTGTAAAGGACACTGAAAAGCGACTCCTTGACCCGGTCGGTAATCGGCCGGGAACTCTGCGTCTTGGGGCTGAGCAACACCATTCCTTTTTTTGAGCCGGCAATAATTCTCATCGCACTAATATACTCAGACTATCCACTTCGAGCGAGAAAAAACGGGCATATCTGTGGTTGGATGCCGGCCATCGAGGCAACCTGTACATAAAACTGTCATAAGCAAATGAAAAGTGTTCTGATGCAGATTTCAGCTAAATTTAACAAAAATCAGAAAAAAACACAAAAAAACCAAGAAATAACGTCAAGTTTGGCCATTTCATTGAACTTATTAATAGAGGTAAACATTCAACATGAAAAACTCGCTGAATCGGCCAAGAAAGCACAGTCTGCTTCTTAATGCCTTCTATTGGTTGGAAGATAACAGCTTAAGAGTGGATAAATGGGCTATTGCTGAGATGCCGGTTTGAAAAATCTTCTTTGAGAGAAGGTGAGTTATAATGCACAGAGCAAAAGCCTTTACACTAATCGAGCTTTTGGTGGTGATCGCTGTCATAGCGCTCTTAATGGCCATCCTCGTTCCCGTGCTGCGCAGCGCCAGAGAACGAGCCCACCGTACGGTCTGTCTGAGCAATCTCAGGCAGCTCACCTTAGCGTGGATCGCCTATGCCGAGCAATACGACAGCAAGATCGTTCTGGGCCGTGCCTTTGGAGCCCAGGGAGGGCGTCCCTTGCTGAGAGGCTGGGTGGGCCATGACTTTGCCCCTCCGGGAGGAAGCCGCCCACCCTGGGTACCGGACCCCGACAAGGGTGCTTTGTGGCCCTACGTCAGAGACATGAAGATTTACCGCTGCCCCCGAGGCCGGGCCGGCCATAAAGTCACATACGCCACGGTTATTGCCGCGAACGGCTCCCGCGTGGAAGGGACGTACTTGCCGGATACCGGGGGCTGGGACCTGCCGGAGATCGGCAAACGTGTAAACCGTACGACACTGAAACTGACTAAGCTCACGGATATCATAAGTCCCGGTGCGGCCCAGCGCGCGGTCTTTATCGATCAGGGCCAAACGCCGGTTAGCTCGGATTTCTATGTTCATTATCTTTATCCTAAGTGGAAGTTTTCCAGTCCCCCTCCGATACGCCATAGCGACGGTACTACGCTCTCTATGTCAGACGGGCACGTAGAATACTGGAAGTGGAAAGGTCGCGAGACCGTAGAAATGCCTCGCGAACTGGTGCCTAATCGCAGCCTGTTCAGTGAAGTGCTGGAAGGGTGGAATGACTACGTGCCGCGGACCGAGGACGACCTGTACGACCTGCAAAGGCTGCAAAAGGCCACCTGGGGCAGATTAGGCTATTAGGTAGAACAAGGGCCATAGTATGGAAGATGGATGGCTGACGATGGATAACTGACTGCTAAATTGGTTGCTGGTTGCCGAGGCTTGCGATTTACGCTTAACTTTAGGTTCTATATCTGACAAAAGCGTAGACATCAAGAAAATACTCCGGGTTTTCTTTGAAGGAGGACAAAATATGCCTAATTCAAACACAACTCTCAGCCTGTCAGGGCTTCGCAAACATAGCGGTAAATTAACAATGCCGTTGGTTGTATTGCTTGCCATCTGTTTATTCGGCCGAGCAGCCGAGGCTCAATATGACGGCGGCACGGGAGAACCTAACGACCCGTACCTGATTTACACAGCCGAGCAGATGAATGAGATCGGAGCTGACGCGAACGACTGGGACAAACAATTTAAGCTCATGGCAGATATCGATCTAAGCGCCTATACGGAAACAGATTTCAATATCATCGGAACAAGTTTCAGTAATTCCTTCACCGGTGTATTTGACGGCAGCGGCAAGAAAATCTACAATTTTACCTACACTTCTACAGGTGCAAATAACATAGGACTTTTCGGGTATGTTAGAGGAGAAAATGCAGTAATCAAGGATTTGGGATTGATTGACCCTAATGTTGATGCAGGAGCAGGAAAATATACTGGTTCCCTGGTAGGCCGCATACAAATGGGAACCGTCACCGGTTGCTATGCGCAGGGCGGCAGTGTTTCGGGTGAGAGATATGTCGGCGGCCTGGTAGGACAGAATGAGGATTTCATCTTTCGGCCTGGTATGATATCCACTCGTATGATATCCAACTGCTATTCCACAGGCATTGTTTCGGGAAGGATTTTTGTCGGAGGCCTTGTAGGAGTAAATCGGGATGGCACAATCACCAACTGCTATTCGACCGGCAGCGTTTCAGAGAATTGGGGTGTCGGCGGCCTGGTGGGATATAATTCTCAGGGCACAATCACCAACTGCTATTCAACCGGCAGCGTTGCAGGAAGAACGGAAGTCGGCGGCCTGGTCGGATGGAATGACCGGTCGGGCACAATCACCAACTGCTATTCAATAGGCAGCGCTACAGGAACGAGGTATGTCGGCGGACTGGTAGGAAATAATTCTCAGGGCACAATCACCAACTGCTATTCAATGGGCGGCGTTACAGGAACGATGGATGTCGGCGGACTTGTGGGAAAAAAATCCTCTGGTTGGGTTGTGACTTCTTTCTGGGATACTCAAACCAGTGGCCAATTAACCAGCGCCGGCGGGACGGGCAAGACCACAGTCCAGATGCAGACCATCAGCACGTTCACTTCCGCAGGCTGGGATTTCTGGAACCTCTGGACAATCTGTGAGGGAATGAATTATCCCGTGTTCTTCTGGCAAATTCCTGTCGTTGATTTCCTCTGCCCGGATGGCGTTGACTTTATCGATTTTGCCTTTTTCGCCAACCACTGGGGACAGAATAACTGCAACGAGGTAAACTATTATTGCGAAGGCACAGACCTTGACTTCTCCGGTACAGTCGATGAAGCTGACCTTGAAATCTTTTTTGATAACTGGCTGGCAGGTGTTGAATAGCCGAACACAACCTCTTTTCTAGCTATTACGATGTACAATCAGCAAGCATCCAGCATTCAGCATCGAGAGGCGTCTCACGGAGATTTTTTTAGAATATGCTTGACGCCGAACGAACATATAATTAAGATATGCATATAACTATATTAGTGAGTAGTGAATGGAGAAAATAGAATTAAAAGGGAAAAGGCAAAAATGAGAGTAAATCCGAAGTTTCTCCGGAGGGGCTATTTGAAAAAACAAGCTTGTCCCTTCAACTACGTTCAGGGTAGGCTCTGAGCAACGTCGAATGGAACCAAAGCCGGCCTTTGGCCGGAAATCCGAATCTCTAAGCTCTAAATCCGAAACGAGTTGAAAGGATACGATTTGAAAAAACAAAGCCAATTTTCAAAGGGGCTGAAGGAGCTTAAGTATCTATATGAAAGAGGATTATGAAAAATTTATGGCGGTGTGGGCTCGAAAAAACAAAGCCAATTTCAGACGAGACGACGTTTTTAGTGCGGAAGGATTGAGATTGCCACAGTCGCCCGCCCATAAGGGGCAAGCTCCTTCGCAATGACATTAGTGGCTATTTGAAAAAACAAAGCCAATTTGCCAGCGGGCTGAATTGCTTCAAACTCTTATATGAAAGGAATTTATGGCAATATATCGTCCTTCAGGACACGAAAAAACAAAGCCAATTCAAAGCCAATTTATTTGCGTTCAGCGGACAGTGTTTAATTTTACCGAGAATCAGCCTTTGAGGACGGCCAAAGGGACCATTCGGGCGACGGCTTTGGCCCAGCCGCACTCGACGACTATTCGTACGACCTCGTCAATGTCTTTGTAGGCGCCGGGTGCTTCTTCCTTGATTTTGCTCCTGTTGCCGGCGATGAGCTTTACGCCCTCCATGCTGCGTTTGAACTGTTCGTCGCTAATCAAAGCAGGCGTGACGATCCTGCCTCTGCGGGATTTTCCGCGAGCGGCAGTGCGGCTCATTACCCTGCCCGCACCGTGGTTGACCGAACTGAGGGATTCGGCGGAATCGCCGGTTCCGACAAGCAGATAACTTGCAGTGCCCATTGAGCCGGGCGTAATTATGGGCTGGCCCGTTTGTGCGAAAACGCTCGCCGCCATGCGCTTCGGGCCAAAGGCGCGGGTGGCGCCTTTGCGGTGTACCCAAAGTTCGCTGCCGCCGTGTTTTTCGAGCTTGGCCATATTGTGAGTGACATCGTAGATAAGCTTCAGCGGTGTCGGGCCAAACATTCTGTTAAAACAGCGCCTGACGAGCAGAGCCATAATGTGACGATTGGTAAATCCGAAGTTGGCGGCGGCGGCCATTGCGCCAATGTAGTTTTTGCCGGCACTGCTGTTTGTGGGCAGATACGACAGCATTTTGGGCCGGTCGGCATTTTCAGGCCTGGCGGCGGCGACATTCATATACTGGTCGGCAACTTCGTATCCGAACCGGCGCGAACCGGAGTGTATCATCACAACTATCTGGTTTTTGAAAATGCCGAAAGTCTTTGCCAAAGCGGCATCAAAGATTTCCTGGACATATTGGATTTCAATAAAGTGGTTTCCGCCTCCGAGTGTGCCGAGCTGGTTACGTCCCTTTTCAATCGCAGTTTTCGGGACTGCGCCGGGATTGGCGGGCAGGTGGCCGTTCTCCTCGATTCTTTGGAGGTCATCAGCAAATTGGTCCGGGTCGAAGGCTTCCCACGCCCGGTGGCCGCTCCGTTGTGCGAGGGCCGGCACGGCAGCGACTCCCTGGTTAATAACAGCTTCGATTCCTGCTTTGTCCAACTGCAAATTTTCTCTGCCCTCGCCGAGCGGGACATCGCGGGCAATATCGGCAGCAATTTTTTCGGTGTCGATTTCGCCCTTTGAAAATGGCGTATGCAGCAGCCTCATGCCGCAATTAATGTCGTACCCGACTGCCGGGGGCATAATTGCGTCCTGGAGCCCCAGTACGGCCCCGATAGGCACGCCGAAGCCGACGTGGATATCGGCCGTAGCGAGGACTTTCCTTGCCGGCGGCAGAGAAGCGGCATCGTAAAGCTGACGGACAGCATCAGGTTCGAGCTTGACAGCCCTCGATGCGAAAATGGTAGCGTCGGTCACCATTTTGCCGTGACGTTCCATACGCAGGCGAAGAGGATCTATGCGAACGAGTTTTGGAGCCGGTTCAGACATTCTCATAGTCCAGCGGCAAAAACAGCTAATTACGGCTTTTATTTAATATTAACTATATTCTACCAGCTTTTATCGGAAAGTTAAGACCAAACAGGCAAACAACAAAAAAATGGACTTTTCATTGCGCCCCTGAATTCACTTGACAAAAGCCGGTTTTAAAGTTAAAGTGGATAACGTTGAACGCAGATATAAGCTGGGAATTGTCTATTTCAATGCCGGTGGTTTTTTAGGGTGCTTGCAAAATGAAGATAAAATGGGCGTTTTTTACTGTTCTGACAGCATTTTTTGTCATAGCAATCAATTCGAATGCGGTAGCCGTAAATACGACAGGTATTGATGCTGTACTTAAAAAAGGCGTGATTGATGATCAGGACAAAAAAATCATTGATGATTTTCTTACCCAGGCGGTGCTGGAATTAGTCAAAACCAAGGATTTTACGTCCATAGCAAAGCTTCGCTCTGTCATTCTGAGCAGGAAGAGTGCCCAGAGCCAATACGCTCAACAGTTCTCCGAATCGGCTTATCGACATATCCAGGCAGGCTTCGAGCAGGCCCAAAACTTAAGGCCGGAAGAGCGAAAAACCAATGTTATCATTAGTCTCCTGATTTTGATCGATGGCCTGGAAGACCTGCGTTTGGCAGATTTGGCTATGGGCATGGTAAAAGATAAGAATATGGTTATTCGATACTGGGCGGTCCATTGCCTTACCAATCCAGCCATTTTACAACAGCTAAACTCGGCAGCAACATCAAATCCAGATCTTGCTATGACCATCACAGAACTACTCAAAGAGGTGGTCCAGACCAGTAAGCCCGAAATAATAGTTCATATAGCCAGATTCGCGACTAATATAAACATTCCAGAGGGCGAGGAATTGCTGCTGCAGGTAGCTGATGAACGAATTAAAAGATACGCTGACTGGACAGTGACTTATGAATTCTATGATATTATAATATTAAAATTGCTCGAAAGTAAAATGCCTTTGTCTTCACAGAGTATGGGGGCACCTGTACCGACAACAAGCCTCAGCAAACCTGCTATAGCTCGTCGTTTTGCCCAGTTGTATTCTTACGTAATACAGCGGTATATCAAAGGCAACAACGTTTTGAACGACACCCAGAAACAGCATTTAGCTTCCGTAATGATTGAGATCGAAGATAAGTGCGTCACCAGACTTCTGGGTCTAAGCAGAGCACAAGCAACTATAAGAAGGAATATTGAGCGAAACAATCTTATAGCCCTTTCGGATGAACATAACAAATTACTCGGCGACGAAACGAGCACAGGCCAATTACCATCAAAACTCGGCTTCGATTACAGCACAACGCCCAACAGCCCCAAACGCACGGCACCAATTCCTTTACCTGAAAAACCACAAAAGCCGGCAGCTAATAACTAAAGAGTCCTTCCAAACACAATCAAAGTAGATAGATAGGAATCCATTCAATAATTGTCCTCTCAAACGGAATGAAAGTTTTCAATCTACTTGTCACTCAGTAACCAGCGAAAAAAGGGCCCATACCGAATCGAATCGGTATAGGCCCCGAGGTGATACAAATCCGTAGCTTCAACTGCTACATATAAACCAGCTTACGGTTCCGGCTCTGGCTCAGGTTCCGGCTCTGGTTCCGGTTCCGGCTCTGGCTCAGGTTCCGGCTCTGGCTCAGGTTCCGGAGCCGGCTGATACAGCCTGATATCGTCAATGAATATCTTGCCTGAACCGCCGGGGATTGTCATATTGCCCCGGGTTCCCAGGCCAATCGCAATCCTGTCCACGTTGGTCAGGACTATGCCCTGATCGGCAAACGTCTGCAGCGGAATCACCCACTCGGTCCAGGTGTCGGCCTGTGCCGCGTTCGCGTCATCGTGGACAACCACCGCAGATGTGCCGGTACTATTGGAAATCGCCACGTAAAGCGGCTCAGGATCGTTGCTCGGGATGCCGATGTCCTGGTTCATCCACTGCCCGGTGACTGCCCCGGTAATCGTAACGTTCGAGAATACAGCCTGACCCGTCTCAGCGACATTACGGCCGGTCAGCACCAAACCGATATAAACATTTGTGCCTATCGACATGGACTGAGCCGGTGTTCCCAGCGTATCCCATGTAGTTCCATTAGTGGAATTGTAAGCGGTAAAGGTGCCGGATATACTACGCTCTATCTTCACCCAGTGCGGCGCTGTAATCCCCGTTTGCTGCGCTGCTGAACCCACGTTGTTATCGCCGGTGGCGGGACGGTACTCGAATAAAACGCCATGCTCGGGTGTAACAACCGTTATGGCGTGCGCAGAGTCCGCATCGAGTGTCTCACGTATCATCACGCCTGCCTTGGCATATTCGTCTGTGTTCAGTTGACTGTCAATTCTCGCAACAATCGAGCCGGCGCCTGTTAACATCTTGTAAGCAAAGTGGAACTCATCAGATGTACCTGTGATATCTGTTCCGGAGGAGGTCATTGTGTAAGTACCGACCGGGCCCTCAACAAAGCTGCCGACAGATGCCGGATATCCTCTGAACCACAGCGACAATTCCGTGACGCCTTCCTCTGTCCAGTCACGCGGAGCAGTCAATGTCAACTCTGTCTCTGAATACCTGGCGTAGCCCTGCTTGTTGTTGTCGTAGGCCAAAGGCATCGACTTACTGCCGCCGTGAACGATTGTCTCCTCGGTATAAGAAGGACTGGTTTCGTCACCGACGGCAGCTCCTGTACCGTTACCGGCAAAGTAAGGATCGACGCCAGGCGCGCCATAGCCGAGCCCATCATGCCATGCATACCAAATCTGGTTGTCGCCGGCATTGTAGTCTTCAAAATCGTCCACAACGATGAAATCACCTGTGGTGAAGTTCCAGAGGTTGCCGACCCATGGGCTATCGGGATTGACAGTGTTGACTTCATCGACACGCCAGAAGTACTCTGTAAACCAGGCGAGTTTGCCCGGATCGTAAGTCTCGTCACCGAGCGTCTTGGTGCCCTTGTACTCGGGCGAAGCTGTTGTGGCGTTTTTCACGGCGTTCGCATCCGTGCCGAAGTACACCTCATGCGAGGCGGCGAAATCACCAGCGCCCCACCTTAGAATCGGCGTCATTTTCGTGCCGGCCGCTCCGTTGGAAGGACTCGGGCTGCTGGCCTTAATCGGCGGAGCCAGAGCCGCCTGCGGAATTATCTGCTTCGGCGTGGATGGACTCGACCAGCGCAGCTCCGCTACTGCACCACCGGCATTCTCATAATACTCCATGACGAGGCCGTACGTATTACCGGCCACAAGGTCGATTGTACCCCTGTTCTCGGTGGATGCGTGAATTGTCCAGTTCTCAACGAGCAACTGGCCATCAATCCAGAGACGGACACCGTCGTCACTATTTGTGTAGAAGGTATAAGTCTCAGTAAATGCAGCCTCGACCTCTCCTGTCCATCTGGCCGAGAAGCTGTCATCTCCAACCGCCGGATCAGGCCCGCCCGGATCGCCCCAGTTGAAGTTTATCTGAGGTTCTGTGCGGGTTACCATTAAATTGTCAAAGTTCATGCCTCTGTAGTAATCTGCTCGCACGCCGCCGCCGACTTTTGCAGTCTTAAAGCTCCAGACATCGCCTGTATACGTATTGACGGCATCAACAAACTCATCGACTCGCCAATAATACGTTTTCTCTACTTCAAGCGGCCCGGGGTTGAAGTTTATAACTGCCTGCGTCAGCCCCCCGGTAGCA
>Ga0307380_10013425_pt1 | contig 10119 bp, 9 predicted proteins | sample UN3MG_FD_202239 | JGI IMG/M metagenome (GOLD analysis project Ga0307380, IMG submission 202239) | Soil microbial communities from Risofladan, Vaasa, Finland - UN-3 | ecosystem: Environmental > Terrestrial > Soil > Coastal area > Acid sulfate soil | place: Finland: Risofladan, Vaasa | collected...
GGCCCCCTGTGCAGATGTGTCAACCATCGGCATCAAGCTGGGGCGAGAAAGGATATCATGAGGTCTGGCTGAATGACCGGAATGACCATGTCTACCGTCATCTCCTGAAGGCAACGGAACGGATGGGAGATCTTGCTGAACAATTTTCGCATGCAGAAGGTATCCTTCGCAGGGCTCTGAACCAGGCTGCACGGGAGATACTGCTCGCGCAGCACAGTGACTGGACATTCATGATGAAAAATGGTTCAGCTGCTGATTATGCACAAAATCGTTTTGCAACACACATCAGCAGATTTACGTATCTCTATGAATCTATCTTGTCAGGGGATGTGCAGGAGAGGAGATTGTCCGAGATGGAGGATACAGACAGGATCTTCCAGGATATCGATTACCGGGTATTCGCTGCTATCACGAAAACATAAGCAGAGACTGGATTGAATGCATCTTTGTCCATTTACCCCAGCAGCTTGTCATAGGGATATGCCTTCAGGAAGGACACGAATTCCTCGAGTGAATTCGATGAAACAGAGTTTTTTTTCATAATGAGTGAAAAATCCCTCACCATCTTCTCCTCCTTTATACTGAGGAGGTGCAGGGTACCGTATCTGTTTTCCTTTCGTACGGCCCAGCGTGAGATGATCGAGATGCCCAGTCCATTCTCAACGGCATCCTTAATAGCCTCTGTACTTCCGAGAATCGCGGATATCTTTAAGTCATGGAGGGTAATGTCGTGTCGGGCGAGAAACTTCTCTATCATCTGTCTTGTCCCTGATCCAGGCTCCCTCAATATAAACGGTTCCTTGGCGAGTTCAGAAATAGAAACTTCTTTCTTCTTTGCCCAGTGATGTTCAGGTGATACAATCAGCAAGAGTTCATCGGAGAGAAGTTTTTTTACGATCATCTTCTGCCTGGAAACGTCTCCCTCGACGAGGCCGAGATCAATGTTCCCTGCATTGAGCAGTTCAATGACTCTTTTAGAGTTGTTCACGAGAAGATATATTTTAATTTTCGGATGAATACGCATAAACTCCGTGATAAGTGTGGGAAGAATGAAGTTGCCGATGTTTGATCCCGCTCCAATAGACAGGCTCCCCTTCACAAGTCCTGTCTGCTTCCCAATTGCCCTTTCTGCTGATGTGTAGAGGGTGAGGATTTCTTTTGCATACTTATAGAGAGTCTCCCCGGCAGGCGTAAGGGTAACTGTGCTCGAGGATCTGTCAAATAATTTCGTCTCATATTTCTCCTCAAGGGCTTGAATCTGGAGGCTGACAGCAGGCTGTGTGAGATGGATGATTTCAGAGGTTTTCGAGAAACTCTTTGTCTCAGCAACCGTACAGAAGACTTTTAGTTTGTGATCTTCCATGCATACCCTCCAGAGTTAAAAGTTAAAAGGTAAACACCTTGACACATATTTGCACTTTTCGATGGTAACTTTTCACTCATAACTTTCAACTTTTAACTAATTTTTTGTCAGAGCAGGCTGTAAGCCGAGTTCTGTTTCCGTGATCATTCATCTATGGTCTGATATTGCTATCAGACTCGTGCGGTCTATACCCATTCCGCCTCCCTGATGGCCTGAGGCTGATCAGGGATTCGAAGGGGCACTTCTCAAGGCGGAACCTATTCGACCTTGCTCAAGGCGGGGTTTTCCAAGCATGGGATGTTACCATCCCATCTGGTAAGCTCTTACCTTACCTTTTCACCCTTATCCCGACAAATGCCGGGACGGTTTCCCTTTCTGTGGCACTTTCCTTGGGATTACTCCCAGTCGCTGCTAACGACCGCCTTGCCCTGCTGAGCTCGGACTTTCCTCCCGAACGAGACTGCGCCCTAAAGCTCCGACGTAGCGTTACCGGTGAAAAGTTCTTCAGTTACTCCTCTGATAACTCACGTTCAGCTCCAGACGCAGACAGGTCGGGCAACCACGCATCCTGCTCTGACTATAATTTTATTTTATTATTATATAATAAAGACTAAAATTTGGAAAGAGGTTTTTTTGTCACCTTTCAGTGGAGGGTGGAATTTTGTAGCCGCAGGCTTCAGCCTGCGTAATCATCGCAGCCTAAAGGCTGCGGCTACCACCTGTAATTGAAGGGTTACGTATTCTTTAATCTGAGTATGCTGAAAGATTTGTGTCTTTAGGAAGTACTATTTTTGTAGAAAATAATTCTGCGGCAGTGTGGACAATTATAAATCTCTTCGTTCTTTTTTAACTCTACAAAGAGCTGTGGCGGTATATTCATATTACATCCCTGACATATTTCGTCTTTGACTTCGATGACTGCAAGTCCACCGCATATTTCGAGCAGCATGAAATACTGGTCATACACCTCGCTGTCTACTGCTTCAATAACTTTTTCCCTGATCCGCTGTACTTTCAGAAGTTCTTTTTCCGTCTCTGATTTCTCATTTTCAATATCCTTTTTCAATGTTTCAACTTTTTCCTTGTTTGCTCTGTAGTTTTGTTCTTCTGTCTTGATCTGTTTCCCCAGGGTATCTGCGTCTTCCATGGCAGTAAGGATATCGTCTTCTATGGATGAGCGGGCATCTTCTACGGCTTTGATTTCTTTGAGGAGCGCCTGATATTCCTTGTTCGTCTTAATCTCGCCGGTTCGCATCTTCAGCTTGTTGATCTTGTCATTGATATCTTCCAATGCCCGCTCTTTCTCGCGCTTCTTTTTTTCGAAAGCATCATACTGCTGTTTTATCCTATTCAGCACATTCTGACTGTCCTGAAGGGGTGATTCTACTTCGGTGATCTTTCGCGGGACATCTTCGATCGTGCGTTGGAGCGCACGTATTTTTGAGTCAATCTGCTGAAGTTGCATCAAGTGCTCAAGTTGTTTATTCACTATTTTTCGTCTGCCCTATCAGGACTCCGGGAGAAATTATCTGGTGGGCCCACCAGGACTCGAACCTGGGACCAACCGGTTATGAGCCGGTAGCTCTACCAGCTGAGCTATGGGCCCGAAACAAATAACAACTTAATAGTTTAATCTTGTCGAGGAATGCAGGTCAAGGTTTTTCGATGAATTCCCTGAGCCACTTGCTTCTCGACGGATGTTTTAACTTTCTTATCGCCTTCACCTCTATCTGCCTGATTCGTTCACGGGTAACATCAAACTCCAGACCGACTTCTTCAAGGGTGAGAGGCACGTCTTCCCCGATCCCGAATCTTTTCCTGATGATCTTCTCTTCTTTTGGTGGGAGCGAACCCAATATCCTGTCTATCTTCTTTCTCAGGTCATCATGGATGACAAAATCAAGGGGGGAGAGCATCGCTTTATCCTCGATAAAGTCCCTGAGATGACTGTCTTCTTCACCGACCGGGGTTTCGAGGGATACCGGTTCTTTTGATATTTTAAGGATCCCGTCCACTTTTGCGGAAGGCATATGGAGATTTTCAGCTATCTCGGCAGATGTTGGTTCCCTTCCCATGACCTGTACCAGTTCCCGTGCCATCTTTGTTATCCTGTTCATCGTCTCGACCATATGCACGGGTATCCGGATTGTGCGTGACTGATCAGCAAGTGCCCTTGTTATTGCCTGCCGTATCCACCATGTTGCATAGGTACTGAATTTGTATCCGCGCTGGTACTCAAATTTATCGACGGCCCTCATGAGGCCGCTATTCCCTTCCTGTATGAGATCAGAGAAGCTCAGCCCCCTGCCTAAATATCGCTTGGCTATGCTGATGACAAGGCGCAGGTTGGCTTCTATCATGTTTTTTCTCGCGTCAAATACTTCCCGCTCTCCCTCCAGGAGAACTTTCAGGGCCTTTTTTATTTCAGAAGATTGCATTTCAAATAAGAGTTCCTTTGCCCCGAAGTGCTGTTTGAGCAAGCGGAGCTCCTTGGCAGCTTCAGTATGAGACTTTGCCCGCTTACTTAGACCGGCAATCCGCTTCTGAAGGATATCCAGCTCTGCGGCCGATATTTTTAATTCTTCTGAAAATACCGTGATGACATCATCCTTCAATCTGAGCCGGCGCACCTTCTCAATAATCTGATTCCTGTTTTGTTCAAGTGTTTTCATGAGCGGATGGCGATCTCTCATGCCTGTTTTCTGAGATTGGGAAATCCCGGCCGGCGCATCGACAGGGGAAATGTCCTTGAGTCTCTTGAGCAATGCCTTTCTTTTTTTATTCAGGGCGTCTATTTCTTTTGTAATCCTGAAAAATCTTTTGCTCTCCAGATGAAGGTCTTCTTCTGTTTCTTCGTCGATGAATTGAATGATGTCCGTGAGAGGAGCTTCTCCTTGTTTGCATATTTTCCCCAAAACAATCAGTTTGTTCAGCACAAAGGGAAGTGAAAAGAGTACACGGTAGATCTTTGTCTTTCCTTCTTCCATCTTTTTTGCGATCCCGATTTCCCCTTCTCTCGTAAGGAGCGGAACACTGCTCATCTCTTTCAGATAAATGCGGACGGGATCTTTTTCGCTTTCTATGAGGGCTGACGGTTTTTCCTCGTCTTCGGGGGTCTTTTCATCTATCTCTGTATCGAAAAACAGTTGGTGCTCATTTTTTTCGTACTCAGCTCCGAAGTAATCAAAATAGTCAAAGTACTGTTTCATGGATGAGCCCCTTTGATAGATTTACGTTTCTCCTTCAGCAAGGAATCAAGACGTGTGATATCCCCGGTATCCTCTGCCAGCTGTCTTTCTTTTTCGGCTTTCCTTTGTTTTAGTTTCAGCAAACAGTCGTCGATATTTTTATCGACATGTTCAGGATCAAATCCCGGGTTCAGGGATAACCCCGTGATGAGTGTCCTTTCAGCGTCATCAGCGTCATTGAGGAGGAGTGGGATGGTTACCGTATCTCCATGTTTGTTTATTTTACGCAACAGGGAACGGATTGTTTCATCCCTGATATCTTCAAGCGTGAGTTGGGAGAGGACAGAGTGCGACTTTTCAGGGAATGAGAGAAGAGCGCTCAGGAGGAGAAGTTCTTCCCGGTTGAACGGTGCAGCGGCATGCTGCGGCTTTTCACGTTTGTGTGCATGAGCCTTCTGCCGCATTTTTTCAAGCTCACTCCTCAGGACAGCCTCATTGATTTTGGATCTGTCGACAAGTTCGCGGACCAGTTCATCCGCTTGCAGCAGGTCTTTCATGGATGCTATCATGACAAGTGCTTCCCGAACCACCTCAATCCGCTCTCCCTTTGCACTACTCAACAGGAACTCGATCATGGACTGTGCGGAGGAGAGCGATTTGCTGAAAGGCTCGCTGCCCGTCTTTCTGAGAAAACTGTCCGGGTCTTCCCCGGGTGGCAGAAGGAGAACCTTTGCCCTGATGTCAGTTTCGCAAAGAATGGACAGGGACCTCCTCGCAGCAGAAACTCCTGCGTCATCGCTGTCAAAGACCAGAACCACCATGTTGGTCAATGATTTCAGTTTGTGCACATGCCGTGATGTGAGCGCTGTCCCCAAAGGTGCAACAGTGTTTTTGAACCCGTGCTGATGACACATGATTGCATCGAGATATCCTTCGACGATCAGGGCGTAGCCCTTCTTACGGATTTCATCCTTGCTGAGGTTGATAGCATATAGGGTCTCGCTTTTTTTGAATATCTCGGTCTCCGGCGAATTAATATACTTTGGCAGGGCGTTATCCATAACCCTGCCTCCAAAAGCCACAATGTCGTTCCTCATGTTGCAAATCGGGAAGAGAATACGCCCCCTGAACCAGTCCCTGCATCCTTTCCCGTCAGCGACAGCGAGGCCGGCATTCATCAGGATGGAGTCGGAGTGGCCCATTTTCTTCAAATGGAGGGAAAGGGTATTTCTCTGATCCGGAGCGTAGCCTATGGAGAATGCGGTTAGTGCGTCTTCGCTGATGCCTCTTTGCTTGAGATACGCCATCGCAGTATTTGATTGACGAAGGGCTCTCATGTAAAATTTCATGGCTTCCTCGTTTACCTGAAGGATCTTTTGACGCTTGGCCGAGAAGTTTTTGTCGAATGCAGAATCCGTGATCTTGAGGCCGGATTTTTTTGCAAGATAGTGCAGTGCTTCACCGAAGGGAAGGTTATCGTGTTTCATCAAAAAGCTGACAACATCTCCACCGGCAGCGCATCCAAAACAGTGGAATATCTGTTTCGTCTGGCTTACCATAAATGAAGGGGTTTTTTCGGAGTGAAAAGGGCAGAGCCCTTTATAATTCTGTCCCGATTTCTTTAGCGCAACATAGTCAGAAATAAATTCGACGATGTCTACGTGTGACTTTATTTCTTCAAGCAGCCCGCCAGCTTTCATTCAGCCCGTTTTTCAAGCCGACTGAATCTCCTGAAGCCGGAGCATTCGATAAATTTAAGTGGATTTTCTTTTGAAATTTCGTCAAGGAGTAAGTTCAGGCCGAGATTATCACTTGATATATGGCCTGCAACGACAACATTCAGATAATTTTTCTCTGCCTCCTTGCGGTGTTCCTCACTGAGGTGCATCGCAACGATGGTGTTTATTCCGCCAGTGGTGAGGCTTTCGAAGATTTCCCGCGCGCCTTCTGTGCCGCCGGTCATGTCGACAAAAATCTTTCCGGCTTTCCGTGTTTTTGATCCGAGGATAATCTTCGGTCCAACGCCATTGATGCCGGCAGCTTTGTATTCCGGGATCCTGCGCAGCATATCGACGACATCAGAGACAAAATAGGGCTTCTCCCTGTCAAAAAGCTGCTGGAGATAGCGTGCAACCATATTGTCTGCAGGTGTATGAAGGCAGAGAAACGGTATCCCTAAAAGTCTTGCTGCATCCACGGCCCTTGCATGGTTTGCCGGCATCAGTTTTCTTTCGATTTCCTTTATCCTAACGTCCATGAGGCCCTCTGCAATGTTAATGGGAACACCGTAGAGATTCAGGATATCAGATTGCATCCTCATAACGGAATAGAGATCAGCCAGTGCCCTGCCGGAAGGGTGATGCGAGAGAAGGAGGTCGATTTTTCTTCCTTTTGCCTTCAGGGTATCTGCAAGCAAAATCTCACCCACATCGATATCGATACCGGCAAGGATGCTCTGAACCTCATACTCCTCCGAACCATAGAGGATCCTTGAATCAGGGTAGGGGTTTTTCAGCGACTCGAGATCAAAAATTTCCTTCTCGTCCTGCTTCAGACTTTCATAGTTTTTTTTGCAGCGTGACAGTTCCTGCAGAACTGCATCTTTGGTGCGCGGGTCATTTTCTATACCGGCTTCGATCGCGCTCATGTAAAAGTCGCCGAGCTTCACGCGTTCTCCAAGAGGTTTTTTCGCCGCAAATCTATATGCTTGTTTTTCAGGGCTGCCTTAGCATTCCACAGAACAGAAACCTCTAAACTGACCGATGCTTTAAGAGCTGTCTCTAAATCATCGTTAAATTTCTGAAGAAGCGTCATTACCGAACCGCCAATCTGACTTTTCTAACAGTCTTCTTACGGGCGGCAATGGCCTTTTTCTTCCTTATAACGCTTGGCTTGTCGTAATGCTCTCTTTTCTTTACTTCCGAGAGGATACTTTCTTTGTCGCACTGTTTCTTGAATCTCTTAAGAGCATTTTCGAACGAGTCACTCTCCCTAACCCTCACATAGGGCATCCAGATACCCCTCTCCCTGTTTATAAATTGAAGTTAATTGTAACAATTTGGTATTTTCCCTGTCAATGTAAGTTCTTGCAAAATTTGATTTCTTATGATACAGTTTAGCAGCCGTTTAAGGGCAGAGGGGGAAATGATTGCAGCAGGAAGTCCTTGAACGTCCCGGTTTCAAAATTTTTATTAAATCCAGAGAGACAGGTTTCACCGTGAGCAAAATGAGCACAATCAATCCGCCGCAGATCATGGGGAAGAGTCCCAGGATTCTGAAAATATTCGAAAAAATCAGAAAAATTGCATCCAAAGACACACCGGTCCTCATCTCGGGTGAGAGCGGAACATACAAGGAACTTGTTGCCAGAGTTATCCATGATAACAGTCCCCGTCAAGGAGGTCCCTTTATCGCGATAAACCTTGCGTCGGTTCCCAGGGAGCTGGCAGAGGCAGAATTATTCGGGCATGAAAAAAAAGCAGCAACAGAAGGGTGTGACCAAAGATTCGGTAAGATAGCCGAGGCAGCTGGTGGGACGCTTTTTATTGAAGAAATATCCACAATGGATAGCACTCTCAAGGACAAGATGCTCCTTCTTATTCGGGATAAAGGGATACGATTGAACGACCATGACACGATTCAGTCAGGTGTCAGGGTCATTGGCACAACCTGCAGAACCCTCAGCAAGTTGGTCAAAAAAGGACAAGACCTGAATGATCTTTTCCAGGCATTCCATGGTGTGCACCTCAGGATACCTTCTCTCAGGGAGAGAAAGGAGGACATCCTGCCGCTTGTACAGTATTTTATCAATGAATCGGCAAGGAAATTTGAAACAGGGCTGAAAGAGCTCTCAAAAGATGCGAAAGATTATCTTACGAAATATGACTGGCCAGGAAATGTGCGCGAACTTGGAAACATGATCAAGAGAGCAACCATCTTGTCCCAGGGTCCTCTGATAGAAAAAAAAGACCTCCTCATGGCAGATATTGGTTCCTGTTCTATAAAAGAATTTCTTGAAGAGAAATTGAAACGCTATCTGAAGGAGATGATGAAACTCGAAACCTGCAATCTCCATGAGACCGTTCTCTCGGAAGCGGAACATTCACTCATTGCCATAGTCCTTCAGGCAACAGAAGGAAACCAACTGAAGGCTGCAAAGACCCTCGGGATCAACAGAAACACCTTGCGATCAAAGATCAAAGAATACAAACTCCGCATTTAATTTCCCCCTCCGACCACAGACATGCAAAACATGCCACATAAATCAGACGAAGGGTTCAGATGATTCCAATGTCATGAATTTATGGGATAAAAAATTGTGAAATATATTTTATCGCAAGTAAAATAATAATTGTGCCCAGCATCAGTTTAATAAACTTCTGGGGGACAAATTTCTGAAAACGTGCCCCAAGATAGATCCCGATAAATCCACCTATCCCAAACAGAAATCCCAATAGCCAGTCAGGCGAGGTGACCATCCCAGCCTTTGCAGGAATCACACTGTAAAATGTTACTCCCAGAAGGGAGGTGAGAAACGTTCCCATAAGGGCAGCTCCTGCCACTGTATAAACAGGCAGATGGAATACAGCAACACAGAATGGTGCAATGATCGCACCACCACCGATTCCATATGTGCCACCGATTATCCCGACAAAAAAGGCAAGGATAAACATACCGATTGTGCTATAAGAAAACCTCTCGCCCCAAAATTCATATTCAACCCTTTTGAGGCTTATTGATACAGTCTTGACAACTGCTTCAGGGGGCAGACCTGAGGCAACTCTGCTTTTCTGCTGATCTTTGATTTGTTTGGCCCTTTCCTTAAATTTGTCCTCGAGGGCCTTCATCTTCGCCTTGCTTGCTTTCGCTTTGCCGGTGATTTCATAAACGAGACGGATGCCGATATAGAGAAGAACGCATCCAACAAAGAGTTTGAAGGCTTTGGGATCAGGCAGATAGAGTATCCTGAGATAGTAACCGATAAAAACACCTGGAAGTGTACCGACAATTACCACCCAGGTCAACGGCCATGCCATTCGACCTTCCTTTATGAATCGATATACGCCGCTTGGAATGGCAACGATATTAAATACGAAATTGGTAGCGCTTACAGAAGGACTTGTGAAGTTTAAGACACTCATCTGGAAAGGCAGTAAAAGAAAGGCACCTGAAACCCCACCCATGGATGTAAAGAAAGAGACAACGAGTGCAACAAGAGGAGGGATCCAGGGAGCAACTTCGATACCAGCGGTCTCGAAATACATGAGAAACCCCCTTTACCTATGTTCAATTATTATTAACACGAATAATATATTACACGTGTCAAAAGACTATCTTATACCATGTCAGATGGACTTTAGCAAGAAAAGTATGATACTTTCAGAGAAATAGCTATCCTGCTTTCTTCATAAATTCTCTGTTAGCCGGCAGATACAGTATCTGCCGGTCAGTTTATGAATCATACTGGTAAAATACATGCAAAGGAGGTCTGAGATGAAAAAAGCGTATTTGCTGTTTGGGTTGGTTGTGCTGTTTTTAGTGGGTATTGGTTACGAGGCATCTCCTGCT
>Ga0307380_10013426_pt1 | contig 10118 bp, 9 predicted proteins | sample UN3MG_FD_202239 | JGI IMG/M metagenome (GOLD analysis project Ga0307380, IMG submission 202239) | Soil microbial communities from Risofladan, Vaasa, Finland - UN-3 | ecosystem: Environmental > Terrestrial > Soil > Coastal area > Acid sulfate soil | place: Finland: Risofladan, Vaasa | collected...
TTAGCCGACGAGATTGCTGAAATTACCTCGGCCGGGATCAGTATGGTGCATCTGGACGTGATGGACGGCCACTTTGTGCCGAATATTACAATCGGCCCGCCGGTGATTGCCAAGCTCCGCAAGGTAAGCGATCTGGTTTTCGACGCTCATTTGATGATAAGCGAGCCGGCGAAATATGCCGAGCCTTTTATAAAGGCCGGGGCCGACCATATCACATTTCATATCGAAGTGGCCGATGACCCGCTAAAGCTTATCGATAAGCTGCACGATTTGGGCTGCAGCGCAGGGATATGCCTGAATCCGGAGACGCCGGTCGAGGCGATTGCCGCCGTGGCGCCGCATTGTGATATGGTTCTGGTAATGACGGTTCATCCGGGCTTTGGCGGGCAGAAATTTATGCCGGCCGCGGCGAAAAAAGTAGCTCGAATCAGAGAGATCGTCGGCCCTGATGTGCGCATCGAAGTCGATGGCGGTATAGACCCTCAGACTACGCCAATTGTGGTTTCCTATGGTGCCGACACGCTTGTGGCGGGCAATGCAATATTTGCACAAAACGACCGTATCGCCGCAATAAACACCATTCGAAAAGCCTGTGTGTAATTTTTATGGCGAAATTAGTCAGTTTTTGGTAGAATCCCCGTATTGTTTTTATATTGATGTGGAGAAACCCCGCAATAAATTGCGGGGCTAAATATAGGTTGATATGGCCAAAAAAGCCAAATCAAAGTGGAATGGTTTTTCACTGAAGCCGCGTAAGGAGATGCCCGAAGGACTCTGGATGCGATGTCCGGGCTGCGAGCACATGCTCTATAAGAGCACTGTCGAGAAGAACCTTAACGTCTGCCCGGAATGCAATCATCACTTTCGCATTGAAGCAAAAACTCGAATTGCTTATCTTGCCGATGAAGCTTCTTTTCAACAGGTACTCGTCGATATGACTTCCGATGATCCGCTGGGCTTCAAGTTCAGGGGAACCACTTATAAGCAGCGAATCAAAGCCGACGAGAAAAAGTCCAGTGCCAGGGAAGCCATGTTGATCGGCAAAGCTTTTATCAAGGGCAGAGGCGTGGTGCTGGCAGTGATGGAACCGAATTTCCTAATGGGTTCTATGGGTTCCGTGGTCGGCGAGAAGTTCTGCGTGGCGGTTGACATGGCGATTGAAGAGAAGCTGCCCCTGGTCGTAGTGAGCTGCTCGGGTGGAGCAAGGATGCATGAGGGCGTGGTATCACTGGGTCAAATGGCCAAGACATCCGCGGCCTTAGCGAAACTTGACGAGGCCGGCGGACTTTATATCTGCGTTCTGACCGACCCGACGACCGGCGGAGTCACGGCGAGCTTTGCGATGTTGGGTGACTGCCTGATTGCCGAGCCGGGGGCGCTTATCGGTTTTGCCGGGCCTCGCACTATAGCCGAGACAATTAAAGTCGAGCTGCCGGAAGGATTTCAGACGGCCGAGTTTATGTTAGAGCACGGCTTTGTGGATATGATTGTGCATCGCAAAGACCTGCGCCGCGAAATCGCCCGCCTGATAGACTATTGTCAAAAATAAATAATCTCTCATTCGCTGCTCGCAAGTTAAGAATTTGAAAGCTTTAGCATGGTTGCACTTGGCGTTTTCCTGCATGCCCTGGGAGGTTTTGCTGCGGGCAGTTTCTACATTCCCTTTAAGAAGGTTCGCAACTGGGCATGGGAAAGCTACTGGCTCGTAGGCGGTCTTTTCTCATGGATTATTATGCCGCCGGCGGTGGCATTACTGACCGTTCCTGAGCTTTTTTCGGTTCTTGGCGATGCGCCGCAAAGCAGCGTCTTCTGGTGTTACGTCTTCGGCTTGTTATGGGGCATCGGAGGACTGACGTTCGGCCTGTCCATGCGTTATCTGGGAATGTCGCTCGGATATGCAATCGCACTCGGTTTCTGTGCAGCGTTCGGTACGATTATCCCACCTGTATTTCGCGGTGAGTTTGGCTATTTAATCACCCATGTATCAGGCTTAACTACACTTGCCGGAGTCCTTATATGCCTGGCGGGTATTGGAATATGCGGATGGGCCGGTGTGTCAAAAGAGAACGAACTTTCGGAGGAAAAGAAGAAAGAAATCATTAAGGAATTTAACTTTACCAAGGGGCTGCTGGTCGCAATATTTGCCGGCGTGATGAGTGCGTGTATGGCGTTCGCGATAGCAGCGGGAGGACCGATTGCCGAGCTTGCAGTCGAGTATGGGGCACCGTCTTTGTGGAAGGTCAATCCCGTCTATATCATTATCTTTGCAGGTGGATTCACCACGAATTTTATCTGGTGTATTATCCTGAATATTAAAAACCGGACGGCGAAAAACTACCTCGATACCGCCAATAAATCACTCGGCGGCAATTATATCTTTTCAGCCCTGGCCGGGATTACCTGGTATTTTCAGTTCATGTTCTATGGGATGGGCACAACTCGAATGCGTGGTTATGGATTTTCAAGCTGGTCTATCCACATGGCCTTTATCATCGTCTTCAGCAATATATGGGGACTGATTTTCCACGAATGGAAAGGGTCCAGCCGCAGGACGCACCTGATTGTTTTTGCCGGGATAATCGTGCTGATTCTGTCGACGTTTGTTGTAGGATTCGGAAACTATCTTGCGTCGCTCGGAAAGTAGGGTGGGGCTTGCCCCACCGATACTGTGGTGTGCAGTGCACACCCTACAAATATTAAAGGACAGTCAATGGCGAAAAAAGAGACAATGACTTCGAGGCAGCGTGTCCAAAAGGCTCTCAATCATCAAATTCCGGACAGGGTACCAATAGACCTCGGCGGCTTTCAAACCGGCATTCATAAAGGAGCGTACATCGAGCTGCTTGATTATCTGGGCATTGACGATGAGTTGACAATCATGGATCCTGTCCAGCAGCTTGCCAAACCATGCGAAGAGCTCCTGCGGCGTTTTCATGTCGATATTCGCTATGTGTGTGCTCATGGTCCCGAGAGCTTCAAGGGTGGCATCGAACAGAATACACGCCGGGGCAAGCTCTGGCACGACCTCAAAGATGAGTTCGGCGTCGTCTGGTCTATGTCCTTCGACCCGGCTCAGGACGGGCCGGACGACCAGCAGCTCTATATGGACATCTCGCACCACCCGCTGGCCGGCGCCACTATAAAAGACCTCGCAGACTATCCGTTTCCCAAAGGGGATGATCCGACGAGGTTCACCGGCGTTCGCGAAAAGGCCCTGGAATTACATAGCCAAACACCGTACGCGATATCTACCGGCATCTGCGGCGTTGTATATGAAATTTGCTGGTATATGCGAGGCCTCGAACGGTGGTTTATAGATATGATCGAGAATCCCGGATTTTGCGAAGCCCTTCTCGATAAGACTCTCAAGTTCTGGCTTGATTACTTCAATGACTTTTTGGCTGAAGTGGGTGACCTTGTCGACATCGTGATGATAGGAGACGACCTTGCGGGCCAGAATGGGCCGCTCTTTTCTCCGGATTTCTACCGTAAAGTAGTAAAACCCAGGCAAAAGAAGCTTGTCCGGCACATTAAATCCTTAACAAAAGCTAAAATCTGGTATCACACCTGCGGCTGCTGTTTCGAGTATATCCCGGAGCTTATCGACAATGGTATCGACATTCTTAATCCCGTTCAAATCGGCCTGCTCAATATGGAGCCCCAAAAACTAAAAGACATGTTCGGAAGTCAAATTTCACTGTGGGGAGGGGGCATCGACGCCCAGCACGTTTTACCTTTCGCTAAACCCGAAGAAATCAGAGAACATGTCCGGGGAAATCTCGAAATATTCAAATCCGGCGGCGGTTACGTATTCAATAATGTCCATAACATCCAGGTCGGCGTGCCGCCTGAAAATATCGTGGCTTTATTCGATGCGGCTTACGAATTTGGGTTTTATAATTGAATAGGTAGGGTGGGGCTTGACCCACCATTTCCTCTTGACGGAAAAAGCGATAAATCCTTATCTTCGAGAGCACGTGCTGCATGAGGCCGTTCCATTATGAAAGATGACATACGACTGTCATTCCCGCGCATGCGGGAATCCATTGCTTTGAGTTAAGACTTGCCACACCAACAAAATGCTTTTCATTTGTTCATAACTGAATCGAAGAAACTTTTTATCGTTATTCTATAGGCTTCTTTAATAAATGATGTTATCCAAGTCCATACTCTTCGTCCTGGAGTAGCTTGTTGCTCTGTTTCTTCTTGATTTTTCTCATGATTGTTTTGTGATATACGCCAGGGATAAGGTGGTATTTCTCCCTGCAAAATGGCGTTACGAGCATGCGGGCACTTACGGACAAAGAAAAGTAGCAAATCTGGTCCACTGTGCATACCTTCGAGACTGAGTACTGTTTCATCGCTACAATCGTGTATTCGGCCGTCTGATTTTGCCTTCGCTAAGGCCTGTTTTAGATACGGAAACAGTTCAATACTACCACGTTTCTCCAAAACCTTAACTTCTGACAACCAGTCTGATAGTTTAGAATACAACTCTTCCAACCTGTCTTCCTCTGTTTTTCCTATCATTTGTTTTTTATGCCATTCTATTTTATCTTGTGGAAAAACTGTGCGTAGCATAAATCCATTGTCTTCCGTTTTCTTATTTTGGTTACTATTGCCCATATCTTTGCATCCTTTAGCGTCCCATAAGCTAATAAATTGGCACTTTCTCAGAATCTGCATACTCAGTATGAAAATCGGCAATTTGGCTTCAAGAATGAAGAAAAAAGAATCTAAGTTGTTTGAGTAGCGAGTTGAACAAAAGTGGCCGTTTAAGAGCGTACGCCCATTTTTTCTGTAAAACATTATTAACGGACTATTTTTGTCGATATATATTAAGCGGTATCTTGTTTATTTGAATCAAAGACCACAATTCTTTTAGAGAGGAAAAAAATAATGAAATGTCCATTCTGTGCAGAGGAAATTCAAGATGAGGCAATAAAGTGTAGGTTCTGCGGGGAATTTCTTGTCAAAAGCAGCAGCAGTGAGAAACCAAAGAAGTCGCCCGCCATTGCTGCAATTCTAAACTTTTTCTTCCCGGGTGGTGGGTATTTGTATTGCGGCAGACAATGGGGAATAGCCATTCTAATTCCTTGTATAATCATCAATATCATACAAATACAAACAATGCAAGAAGAACCGCTTGATGAATTTTCTCTTATTAACTTGTCTTTGATTGTTAGCGGCATCTTGGCTTGGCACGCCTATAAAATGACAGAAACTGATAATCGGAATCGAGCATTGAGTGAGTAAGATGCAAAACCTTCCTGATCTTGACGGAAACGTAAACCGTTCGCCTCATGTTGTAGTCCTTGGTGCCGGAGCTAGCCGTGCAAGTTTTCCGAATGGAGATGCTGGTGGTCTCAAGCTACCGCTTATGAATGATTTAGTTGAGTTGGTCGGTCTCACCGACCTCCTAAAAAAGCAAGAGATAACATTAGAAGAGGGAGACTTTGAATCTCTCTACGATGACATGATTACATCAGGTCAAAATCCGAACTTGGCCAGAGAGATAGAAAAGCTTATCTATGATTACTTCTCCCAAATGAGATTGTCAGATAGCCCTACTATTTACGATTATTTAATCTTGTCACTTCGTGAGAAAGATATTATTGCCACCTTTAATTGGGATCCTTTCCTTTGCCAAGCGTATCGCCGTAATATGCATGTCGCTAATCCACCACAAATCGCATTTCTCCACGGTAGCGTCGAGGTTGGGGTCTGTTATAAAGATAAAATTGTCAATTTTATTGGAAGGGCTTGTTCGAAATGCCGTTGCTCTCTTGAGCCAGCAAAACTGCTATATCCTGTGAAGCACAAGGACTACAATAATGACCCATTCATAAATGGTGAGTGGGACAAGCTCACAAGCTATCTTAATCGGGCATATTTCTTAACTATATTTGGTTATAGTGCTCCTGTTACTGATGTAGAAGCAAAAAAATTGATGTTGGAAGTCTGGAAAGATAATCCTACATTAGAGTTGGCCCAGATAGAGATGGTGGATATTAAGTCGATCGAAGAATTGAAAAAAAGTTGGGAGAAATTTATAGTTCGTGAACATTATCAGATTCGCCGCAACATATTTGAAAGTTACTTGTTCACCCATCCCAGGCGAAGTTGTGACGCTTTTGCCGCTGCGACATTAATGAACGACCCGTGGGAAGAAAATCCGTTCCCACAATTTGAGACGTTTGGTGAATTGCATGAGTGGATAAAACCACTGATTGATGAGGAAAAATCGTGTAAGTGATAATAGGGTGGATGCTATGGATTATGGATTCCCGCCTGCGCGGGAATGACAAAAAAGCGAAAAACGAGCAACAAGTCACGAACGACGAAATCAGGCAGCATCGTAAAGCACTTTGCCTTTTTCGAATATGCCTTGTGAATAATCGTAAAATCTTCCCTTTCACTTCTGGGTAAATATGCGTATAATCTGCAAAAATGACCCCACGGAGAACGTAGGGCTAAATATTGAACGCAATACGCATCACGCAATACGCAGAACGATGAAATAATGGTTTATTTTCGGGACAATATTGAGAAAATAAAAGGTTATGAGCCGGGTTTTCAGCCGAAGTCGGTCGATATCATAAAGCTGAACACGAACGAAAATCCGTATTTGCCTTCCCCGCAGGCCGTGGAGGTGCTTGGCCGGATCAACGTAGAGCAGCTTCGGCGGTATCCTGACCCTGTTGGAACTGCCTTTCGAGAAGCCGCCGCGGAAATTCATGGGGTGCGTCCTGAAAATATTATGTGCTGCAACGGCGGTGACGATTTGCTGACTATCGCCTTTCGTGCTTTCTGCGACGAAAACCGGCCTGTAGCATATCCCGTTCCTACGTATTCGCTTTACCCCGTGCTGGCGAATCTGCAAAATTGCGAGGCTATAGAAGTGCCGTTCGACCACGAGTTCAACCTGCCGGCCGAATTAACAAAAACCGGCGCTGCGTTGACGATAGTTTGCAATCCTAACGCACCGACCGGCAGCTTTATAAGTGTTGGTGAACTGGCTTCTCTGGCCGATGAGCTTTCCGGCGTGCTCTTGATTGACGAGGCTTACGTGGATTTTGCCGATGAGAATTGTGCCGGGCTGGTTAAAGACTTCGATAATGTAATTATCCTTCGCTCAATGAGCAAAGGGTACGGTCTTGCCGGGCTGCGTTTCGGCTATGCGATTGCCCCGGCTGGCCTGATATCCGGCCTAATGAAGGTCAAGGATTCTTACAATGTCGATGCTGTCGCTATCACTGTGGCGACGGCAGCGATAAAAGACCAGGAGTATTTCAGGCAGACGACCGAGAAAGTAAAGAAAGCCCGTGATTTATTGACTGAGCAGCTTCGTGCTTTGAAATTCGAAGTGCTGCGAAGCTACTCGAATTTTGTTCTTGCCGAGACTAAGCATTGCCGGGCGAGAGTAATTTATGATAAGTTGGTGCAGCGCAATATTTACATCAGGTATTTTGACCTGCCCGGACTGGAAAATAAGTTGAGGATAACGGTTGGTACTGAGGAACAAAACGATAAGGTTATTTTGGCTTTGAAAGAAATCATAAGGAAAAGTGACTAAAGTGAGCTAAAGTGACTAAATTGACTAAATTGTGGCATCGCCGCTTTTAACTTTAGTCACTTTAGGCACTCTCAACTTTAGGCACTTACCCCAGTAGATAAAGAGGACAGTTCTTATGGACGAGCGCATTGCACAAATTCACAGACAAACAAAAGAAACCGACGTAACTGTCGAGCTTAATCTGGACGGCGTCGGTAAGTATGAGATAGATAGTGGTGTCGGCTTTTTAGATCACATGCTCACGCATTTGAGCAAGCACGGCGGAATCGATCTGGTTGTAAAAGCCAAAGGCGATTTACAAGTCGATGCGCACCATACGGTCGAAGATATCGCAATATGCCTGGGCGAATGCCTGCTAAAAGCTCTCGGCGATAAAAAAGGAATCGCCAGGTACGGCTACAGCTCCGTGCCGATGGAGGACGCCCTGGCTAATGTCTCTGTGGATTTGTCCGGCAGGCCGACCTGCGTTTATAACGTCGAATATCGAACGGATAAAATCGGCGACTTTGACGTTGAATGTCTCGAAGAAATGCTGCGGAGCTTTTCGAATACAGGCAGGTTTAATCTGCATATCAATGTGCCGTACGGCACGAACAGCCACCATATAGCTGAGGCGATTTTCAAGGGACTTGGCAAGGCCCTGGGTACGGCCGTGAGCGTTCTCGGGACGGATGTTCCAAGCACAAAGGGGATACTGTGATTGAGGAGCAAGACGCCGGATATCGAATAGGTATCGGCACGGATATTCACAGGATCGTTGAGGGCAGGAAATTAATGCTCTGCGGAGTCTATGTGCCGTACCCGGCCGGTTTGGCAGGACACAGCGACGGCGACGTGGGCCTGCACGCTGTAATCGATGCGCTGCTTGGGGCCAGCGGCATGGGGGATATAGGGACATTGTTTCCCGATACCGATCCGGCCTTAAAGGATGTCGACAGTAAAGAGCTTCTGTTAATAGTAAAAGAAGGGCTGGAAGAAAAAAAGTGGGAAGTGATTAACGTTGATTTGATTATTCATACGGAAGAGCCGAAGCTCGGGCCGGTCAAGGGGCAGATGAAAAGATGCATCGCGGGACTCTTGGGCATTGATTTTACGGCGGTAAACGTCAAGGCCAAAACCAACGAAGGCCTCGGCGAGATAGGAGCCGGCCAGGCCATGGCCGCCACGGCAACGACGCTTTTGAGAAAGAAAAGAAGAAGAACGTTATAATTGACTATTTACAATTGAATATTGACTATTGAGAAGTTGAGCATATCAGAAATCCGTCAACCCTGCACCGGACAGGGAGGCGTGGGTCACAGAAAAATAGTCAATAGTCGATAGAAAATAGTCAATGGAAGGTTTTTTATGGGATTGCAGCTTTATAACAGTCTGACGAGAAAGAAAGAGCAATTCGAGCCGTTGCAGGAAGGCGTGGTTGGGATATATGTTTGCGGACCGACCGTCTACGGGCACGCTCATCTGGGGCACGCGAAAAGTTATGTCAGCTTCGATATTCTGGTTCGATATCTGCGTTATCTCGGATACGCCGTTACTTATGTGCAGAATATAACCGATGTTGGCCATCTGACCGACGATGCGGATGAGGGCGAGGACAAGATCGGCGAGGCGGCTAAAAGAGAGAAGAAACATCCGATGGCGCTGGCCGAATCTTATACTCGAAGCTACTTCGAGGACATGGACGAATTGAACTGCGTCCGGCCGGATATCAGCCCGCGAGCAAGCGGTCATATCATCGAGCAAATCGAGCTTGTAAAAACACTTCTGGAAAAAGACTACGCTTACGAGGTCAACGGCTCGGTGTATTTCGACGTGTCTAAATTCAAGGACTACGGCAAGCTTTCCGGCAGGAATATCGAGGAAATGATGGCCGGGGCCCGCGTGGAAGTTTCGCCGGACAAAAAGAGCCCGGCGGATTTCGCGCTCTGGAAGAAGGCTGAGCCGAACCATATTATGCAGTGGCCGAGCCCCTGGGGTCAGGGCTATCCCGGCTGGCATCTGGAATGCTCGGTAATGAGTATGAAATACCTGGGCACGACTATCGACATCCACGGCGGCGGGCTGGAGAACCAGTTCCCGCATCACGAGTGCGAAATCGCTCAGTCCGAGGCGGCCAACGGCGTGCCCTTCGTTCGGTACTGGGTGCACCACAATATGATTACTGTTGACGGGCAGAAAATGGGCAAGAGTCTGAATAATTCTATTACACTGAAACAAGCTTTTTCCGGTGCGCATGAAAGATTGACCAGAGGTTATGATCCATTAGCTGTAAGGCAGTTGATTTTGAACAGCCATTACAGAAGCCCGCTCGACTTTTCGGATGCGGCGTTGTTTGCCGCCCAGAGCGGTTACGGAAAAATTACCGAGACGGTCAAGGCAGTCCGAAAAGAGATGAGCCGGGCGGCCGATGGCGACCTCGACAAACAGGTTGCAGAACAACTTGAGCAGTTGAAGACCAGATTCGAAGCGGCAATGAACGATGACCTGAATACCTCGGTTGCTCTGTCGGTCGTATTCGATCTCGTTCGTCTGGCAAACAAGC